>WOR8_10002338_pt1 | contig 18788 bp, 10 predicted proteins | sample DeeMarSeWOR38_10_FD_19890 | JGI IMG/M metagenome (IMG submission 19890)
CAACTGTGGATTGGCGCCGCGCCAGCTCTTGACTGTCTACTGGCCGCTGGTGCGGGATGATTTTACCCTCTGGGGGGCGGCTCTGGGGTTGATTGGGGCCATCTATTTCGCCCTCTGGCGGCCGCGCCGCTTCTGGCCCCTGTTCCTGATGTACGTAATGCTCATTCCTTTTGTGCTGACTTACGGCCAGGGAGAGCAATCGGCCTTTCTGCTGTCATCGAGTCTGGTGCTGGCCATTTTCGTCGGGGCGGCCGTTGCGGGTGGAATCCGGGTGGTAGCTTGGATCCGAGATCGGGCATCAGGAACCACGTATTCGGCGCTCTACTATCTGCTGTCTCTCTTATTGGCGCTTGCGTTGGTAGTCATTGTGGCTTGGCTGCCGGTACGGCAGGCTCGGTGGAACATAGACTGGCTGACTGACAAGTGGGATGACGCGAGCTATCAATACTGGACCGATGTACTCGCCCATCCCATGGAGCCGGGAGCCGGGGTGCTGGCTCACTGGGGTGATTTGACCTCATTCTGGTACTTGCAGCACGTAGAAGGAAACCGGCCTGATTTGTATGGCCTCTTCCCTCCCAGCGAAGAGGTCGTAGCGGAGTGGTTAGCGGCTGGACATGACCTGTACATAGCCGGTCCGCTGCAAGGATGGGCACCCGGCGTTGAGACGCGCTATCAATTGTTGCCCTGGGGGCGATTGGTGCGACTGGCCCCTCACGGCGCCGATCCGCTAGGGCTGTTGCCTGATCTGCCCGAGCTGCCGGGCGGTTCCGTTTTTGGCGACCGGATTCAGCTGGTGAGGGCGGGGATTGAGCCTGAAGCGGCCTCGGGTGGAATACTGCCAGTGACCCTAGCCTGGCAAACGGTTGGGGATCTGCCTGGAGATATTCACGTTTCGCTCAGGCTGGTGGAAGACGATGACGTCATCGTCGCTCAAACTGATGAGGCTTTGGTCAGCGGTTGGTTACCAGCCGATTCGCTTCCTCCAGCGCAGGTGTTACTCAGCTTTCATCGTTTTAAGCTGCCGACTGGCATGCTGCCCGGCGACTATCGCTTGCAACTGGCCCTTTTCCAGCCGCACGTCGGGGGCTGGCCCATGCTGGATGGGCGTCTCACACTCGATCTGGGTCACGTGACGGTGATCCCGAATGAGCCGTCTCAACCTCTGGACCCTTGGGGCGAGTACAAACCGCTGCGTGGTATTAATTTTGCTGGCGAAATCGGGCTGGTCGGTTACGATTACAGTGTAACCCGTGCCCAACAGGGAAAGGGCTTTGCCGCCGAATTCTTGTGGCAGGCAACTCGTCCCCCCTCTGCTGATTACTTGCTGCTGGTTGAGCTAGTGGACGCTGATGACAAGGTGTGGCGTGCTTGGCATCACGTCCCCAGCGAGGGACGCCTATCCACCGACACATGGGCCGCTGGCCAACTAGTACGCGACCAGGTCGCTCTGGTGCTCCCCGCCGGTGCACCGCCCGGCGAGGACACCTTGCGGGTGCGTCTCTCATGGCTGCATCCGGTGGAGCTCCCAGCCGGTGACCCCATGCGGCTGCCGGTCCGGCGTTGGTCTCTGCCGGCAGGCGACAGCATCACCTTGCCCGGTGTGCGGGTGGTAGAAAAGGAAGGGCGTCTCTTCGAGCCACCACCTATGCAGCACACGTCTGGCGCGAATTTTGATGACAAGGTTCAGTTACTGGGTTATGATCTGCCGACAACTCGCCTCTCGCCGGGCGATACGCTGCCTCTCACTTTGACCTGGCGCAGCCTGACTTCGGACATGCGCGAGTCATACACCGTCTTCGTGCACCTGGTCGGTCCGGATGGGGCCATCTATGGCCAGTGGGACAAGGAACCTGGCCAGCGAAGCAAGCAACCCACGACGGGTTGGGTGGAGGGTGAGGTGGTGCCGGACCCCATGCCGGTGCCTCTAGCCCCCGACGCTCCGCCTGGCAACTACCGGGTGCTGGTGGGGCTGTACTTGGCCCCTGACGGTCCCCGCCTGCCCCTGCGTGATGATAGGGGAAACGTTATTGGTGATGCGCTGGAGCTGACGCGGCTCCGGGTAGGCGATTGAGCAAACCCCTCGCCTGGTTCTCTAATTATTTTCTAACTATTCTCCCACCAGGTTCATATGATCGTGTGTTATCATCATTCCCACAAAATGGCATAGCAAGCTCTTCTCCTTGCATATGGGCTCCTCTAAGGGGGTAAGAGAATGAGACGCCGCAAGCTCTTTAACTTGACTGTGATACTTAGCTCCTCTCTGGTCCTGGTGGCTGCTCTAATAGGGTTGTCCCAGGCCGCGCCAGCTTCGGCAGCCGCGCGGGTGACTGCGCTGCACGAGGTTGGATCTTCCTCTCTCCTGGAGGGTATCTCCCCACTGCCAGGGGGGCCAGAGTTGACTCTACCTGCCTCTTCGCCTCCTGGAGGACCTGCGCTACAGGTAAGCCCCATTCTCACCATAACCAAGACCGCTGATCCCGATCCGGTTAATGCCGGTGAATTGCTCACCTACACCATTGTGGCCCTCAACGGTGGCGATGCTGATGCCAGTGGTGCCGTCATCACTGACGCGCTAGACAGCAACGTCATCTTTGCCCAGGCCAGCGATGCGGGATCTTACAGTTCAGGCGTCGTAACCTGGAATATAGGGGGGATCGGGGTGGAACAGGCCGTCACCCGCACCCTTTCGGTCACCGTCACTGATGTTGCAAGCGGCACCAACCTCAGCAACACCGCCTGGCTCACCTCTGCTGAGGGGGTAGGCGACAGTGATACCATTACCACCAAAGTCACCGCAGCCGCTGATCTCGGAATTGCGAAGTGGGACTCGGCCGATCCGGTGCTGGCGGGTACATCATTCGCCTACGGAATTGGGGTCGCTAACAATGGTCCCTCGCTGGCGACGGGGGTGGTGGTCGAGGATGTCTTGCCGGTCGGGTTGACCTTCGACCCTGTCGCCTCCAGCCCTGAATGCTCAGCCGCGGGCCAGACCGTTACCTGCGACATCGGAGATCTGCCGGCCGGCGGTCAGGTCGCGCGCACTATAGCGGTGATGGCCAGTGCTGCGCTGGCGGATGGGAGGATACTCACGAATACGGCCAGCGTCTCGGGCCTCGAGCCCGATCCGATTCCAGATAACAACTCAGACGATGCGCGAACTACCTTCAGGCGGCAAGCAGATCTCCAAATTGCAAAGAAGGACTCGGCCGATCCGGTGTTGGTGGGCACATCGTTCAACTATGGAATCACGGTCACCAACACGGGACCCTCGCTGGCGACGGGTGTGGTGGTCAGCGATCCCTTGCCGCTAGGCTTGACCTTCGACGCTGGCGCTCCCAGCCCTGAATGCTCGGCGGTGGGACAGAACGTTGCCTGCCCGCTTGGCGCCGTGCCTGTCAGCGGTGAAGTCACGCTTTTCATTGCTGTGAAGGTCGCTACCTCTCTGGAGGACGGGGTGGTGCTCAGCAACACCGCCAGCGTGTCTGGTAGCGAGCCCGACCCCAACCAGGGCGACAACTCAGCCACCGAAGAGACATTGGTTGAAAAGAGAAGAATCTTTTTGCCTATCGTCTTCAAACCAGCGTGGACTGAACTCTACGTGTTTAACGACAAGACTGGCGGTAACGTGACCTTTGCGGTGCTTGGCACGCCGGTGAGTTGTGTCGTGCCGAATAATACCACACGCTTCTGTGGCGCTTTCCCACCTGGAATCTATCAAGTTCGTGTGAACAGTGCCTGCGGTGAAGCCGTATTTACCAGAACCTATGCCAGCGGACGTCAAAAGACAACAGTTTACTGCAAGTAGGGGGATTATGAGCAGAGAGGGATCATCCCCAGATTCTTTCTTGGTTGGCGGCGCATTATCTCCTGATTCTCTGTCTTATGTGGACCGGCCAGCTGATGATGAACTGTTCCACTCGGTCCTGGCCGGAGAACTCTGCTACGTCTTCGCTTCCCATCATATGGGCAAGTCGAGCCTGATGCTCCGAACTGCTGGACGCTTACAGGGACAGGGAATCGCGACAATCACAGCTGACTTAGCCAACCTCAACGCGGATTCAAGCCTTGTGCAGGTATGCCAGCATTTGATCGAGCGCTCCAAACACGAGCTGAATCTTCGAGTAGATCCGGGCAGCTGGTGGGTGGAACAGTCTCGTTCTGAGCCAATTCAGCGTTTCGTTGACTTCTTACTTGACGAAGTATTGGCCAAGGTCGAGGGGTCGGTCGTCTTTTTCCTGGATGGCATAGATGCCATAGTGGATTCGGATACCCTGGATGGGCTCCTCACCGCGATCCAATTCGTGTACCAGTCGCGCACGACAAACCCCGTCTACGGCCGGTTGACTTTTGTCCTCCTTGGCACGGTTAGCCTCGATGAGCTGATCAGAAACCACGGCCACTTTCCCTTTAGAGTTGGCCATAGCATTGACCTACGCGAGTTCAGCCCGGATGAGGCTGGAGTACTTCGACAAGGTCTGCAGGCGGCCTGTCCGAACGATGGAGAGACAGTTTTCTCTCGCATCTTTTTTTGGACCAGTGGCCACCCTTATCTGACCCAGAAGCTATGCATGGCAGTAGCCAGCGAGCAGGACGGAGCTTGCACGAGTGAATCGGTCGATGGATTGGTGAAAAGAACATTCCTTTTACCAGGGGCCGGTTCAGACCCTGACCTCGAATTCGTGAACAACAGTATCAGGACGAGTGGGAGACGCACCCAGTTACTCTCTTGTTATCGTCAGGTGTACAAGGGCAGGAGGGTCCGGGAGGATAAACACTCATTTGCTCAGAATCGTCTGAAGCTACTAGGCCTGGTGCGCGGCGAAAATGGCACCCTGACTCTGCGCAATGAGGTGTATCGGCAGGTATTTGACTCCGCGTGGATCAAGGCGAATATGCCGGTGAATTGGACACGCCGCATTGCGGTCGTCGCTGTGTTATTGTTTCTTGTGCTGGCCGGCTTTGCCGGTTTCTATTTCTTGCAGCGGCAGCAGCCACGCACGAGCGAGGCACAAACCTACATCGATACCTTCAGGAACGCATCTGAGCCGCGCGAACGCCTCACCAGCCTGGCCGGCTTGTTCATGCTGTCAGGCAAAAACGACGAAGCTCGACGCTTGTTCTACGAGGAGCTCAGTCCCACTGATCGATCTGCCCTCTTTGAACTGGCTGACCCGCGACCGGTGGGAGAGCAGTTGATCGTCGTGGTGAAGGGCGTATACACAGATCCAAGGTTGAGGAATAATGAGCAGAACAATGCGTTGCTTGGTGCCATGCTTCAGCCTTTAGCTCAACTGGAGCATTTAGCCTCAATGGGCGCGCTCGGACTGGAGTTGGAGATAAGACAGTGGCTCAAAGCACGTGAGTATTATAACGGCGGAGATCAATATCAAGAGGCGGTTCACGCCTATGACATAGCCATCAATTTGAACAGTCGCAATCCAGGCACCTACTTTGATCGGGCGATGGCCTATTCAGCCTTGGGTGAAACGGATCGGGCTCTGGCCGATCTGGAAAAGGCGGCGGGTCTTGATGCGCGTTGGCAGGGCCCGGTTCAGGAGGCGCTGATAGGAGATGCCCAACTCTCGGCAGCACTGGGGCGCGATCCAGGCGCATTTGAGGTACTGATGGCGCTGGTGCCTACAGCAACTAGCAAGCCTGCTCCTGCTAACACGCCTGCCGCATTCTCCACACCCTCACCCATCTCCTTGCCGCCCACTGCCATCCCAACTGAGACGTCTCTGCCGTCGACGTCTACGCCTACCGTCGAGCTGAACTCCACACCCACCCCTGCGGCCACGCCGACTGCTACGCCCACTGCTACCTCCACGCCAGTACCTACCATCGTACCTACTCAGACCCCCACTCGCATCCTCACTCCCACACCCGGAGCTTCCACCGCCACATCTATCCCCACCGTGCAACCTACAGCTACCGAGTCTTCAGGTGCGTTTACGCTGCTCGAACCTGTTTCGCTGGATAATCCGACGTATGGGCCAACCGAGTTCGTATGGCAGTGGACAGGCAACGTGCCGCCAGGTCTTGGATTTGAGGTTCGTGTCTGGCGCGAAGGTGACCTGCCAGTGGGGGCGCACGACGCGCTGCTTGATAACCGAAGCGGCAAAATTCAGAAGCTGGATGGGCAAAGGTACCGCTTGAGTACAAACATAGAGCAGGCAGCCGGAGTTGGGGGTCGAAACGGCGTATATTTTTGGACGGTAGCCTTGGTGCAAGTAAGCCCTAGCTATGCTGACCTCGGGCAGCAGGCTGAGCCTGCCCAACTGCGTCTTGAGCTCCTTGGTGCGCCTGAAGATGAGGATGCCGGCGGCGGTGTGGGAGTTGACTAGCCATTGAGCCGGGGGTAAATCTTCAGCTCAGCCAAGTCTGACTGCCAGGCTAGGATGGCTTTTCCTTATCCCGTGCCCCCTGGTGGCGTACAAACTACGAGGGTTTTCTGTGAATAACGTTCTGCGCATAGGCGCCAGACGCGAAGTCGGAATGGATCATCAGTGATGGTAAACTCAGAATTCTTCTCTGCCGGTGCTGCACTAGCTCCCCGCTGTCCTTCCTACGTAGAGCGGTCAGCGGATGCGGAGTTGTTCGACTCGGTCTTGGCCGGTCACTTTTGTTATGTACCTGCTCCACATCATATGGGCAAGTCCAGCCTGATGCTGCGCACTGCCTGGAAACTGGAGCAGTGTGGGGTCAGCACAACCACGGTTGACTTAAGCGGTTTTGGCAGCGACTTCGGCGTTGAGCAGCCCTATTCGTTGTTGATTAAGCGCCTGAAGTTCCAGTTGAAACTTCCTGTAGACCCGGGCATTTGGTGGTCGGAGCGAGGCTCTTCCGACGTGGCGCGGCGTTTCAGCGATTTTCTACGCGAGATCGTTCTGGTCAATGTCCAGGGACCGATTGTTATCTTTGTTGACGGGCTGGACACCAATCTGAATCCGAATTTCCGGGATCAATTCTTGGCTGCCATCCATCTTGTTTACCAATTGAGGGCGACCGATTCAACCTATGATCGGCTGAATTTTGTGATCTTGGGTTCCGCTACCGACGCGGACTGGATCAGAGACGACACCCAGTCTCTATTCAGTTCCGGTCGGAGGATTGTCTTGAGCGACTTCAGCCCAGAGGAGGCCCAGGCACTAGGACGTGCCCTGGGAGAGTCGCACTCCGGGCAGAGAGAGGCAATCTTCGAACGTATCTTGTACTGGACTGGTGGTCATCCGTATTTAACGCAGAGACTATGTATGTCCGTGGCCCAGATGTGGGACGGACATTGGACCGAAGAGCGGCTCGATAGCTTCGTAGCTAGATTATTTCGCTCGCAAGAGTTTGATGTAGATCCTAATCTGCATTCTGTGGAAAATGACATCAAGAACAGCGAGCGACGGCGCCAGCTGCTAAACTTATACCGCGAAGTTTACGACGGGAAGGAAGTGGAGGACGATGAACAATCGTCTGCCCACACCCGGTTGAAACTTTTCGGTCTGCTGCGGGCCGAGAAGGGACGCCTGAAGGTGCGCAATGAGGTCTATCGCCTGGCCTTTAATCTGGACTGGATTAAGGCGAGCATGCCCTTCAGATGGGTACGCCACTTGGTGACTGTCATGACATTATGTATTCTCTTGCTTGTCGGTGTTTTCGGATTTTCCAGTTGGCGGCAAGCACGCAGCGCGATAGACCCGAACGTCTTCATCGACAGTTTCAGCAACGCGACCGGCGCCGATGAACGTCTCGTCAGCTTGGCAGAGCTGTTCAGGGTCGGTGACCTCGAGGATGAGGCCCGGCGCTTGTTCTACGAGGAGCTGAGCCCAGCCGATCAACTTGCCCTCTTTGAGCTTGCCAACCCGCGCTTGATCGGCGAGGCGTTGATCATTGTCGTGAGGGGAGTATATGTAGATCCAAACCTGGAAAACAACCAGCAAGGCAATGCTCTGCTAGGGGCCATGTCCCAGTCTTTGCATCAATTGGAGAATGTGCCGTCCTTGGGAGCAATTGAGCTGGGCTTGGAGATCAACCAGTGGCTCAGGGGACGCGAGTATTATAACACCCAAGGTCGCTATCAACGGGCGATTGACGCATACAGTGTTGCCATCAGTCTGAATTCTCGCAATCCCGGTGTTTATCATGACCGGGGTTTGGCTTATGCGGCTCAGGGCCAACAAGTTCAGGCGCTGGCCGACTTCACAACAGTGTTGAAGCTGGACGGAAGTTGGGAGACTCGGGTCCAGCAAGCCTTGACTGGTGACCCTCAACTTGCTGCATTCTTGTCGGATGATCCGGGCGAATACAGGAGACTCGTTGCCTTAATACCGACGCCAACCAGCGCGCCTACACCAACGCCCACATCCTCGCCTGCCCCGACACCGACTAATATGCCCGTGCCTCCGACCTTCACACCTACTTCTGAACCGACCAGCATACCTGCTGACACGCCAACCGCTACGGCTACTCCAATTCCCAGGGCACCCAGCCCTACGTCCACGGCTACCCCAACTCCCACCCCTGGTGTCCCGACAGGCACGATTACGTTGCTTAGCCCCTTGTCCCTCGACGATCCTTCGTATGGCCCGACTATTTTTGAGTGGCAGTGGCCCGCTGCCGTACCGCCAGGATATGGCTTCGAGGTGCGTGTATGGCGTGAGGGAGAACGGCCGGTTGGGGCGCACGATGCGCTGCTCGATAATAGCAACGGCAACGTCGTGAGCCTACCTGCCGACACGTACCGTCTAAGCGCGGATATCACGGACGCAGCCGGGGTTCAAGGTCGCCGTGGGGTCTACTTGTGGACAGTGGCCCTGGTTCAAATCAGCCCCACCTATGCTGACTTGGGGCAGCAAGCTGAGCCCGCTCGCTTGCGCTTTGAGGCAGTTGGCACCGATGACGATGGCGGTGATACTGATGGTGGCGGTGTGGGAATTGACTAGCCACCCATAATTTGACCTGGTCAAGGCATTGCTCTTTTCAGCGTCCCAGAATTCCCCTCGACAAGGCGCAGACGAGGGCAGGTTGGGCGCCTGAGCCTGACTTGCAGATTGGCCCCCTTCTTCGAGTCGCTTCACTTGCCAACCTCGGATATCGTCACTATAATCCGGTTGTCTGTTCATAACATGTGGGAGAGAGTAGTATCTCTCCCCTTTATTTGTGGTGAAACCGTCTAGTTGCTGCCCCAATTAGCTGGCTTGCGGGTTCCCTAATTCTTGGATCTGACAGTGATACCCATCGCTGAACCCTCCATGGGGGAGAAAGAACTGGAATATGTGACCGACTGTGTCCGTAGCGGTTGGGTGTCGTCGCTGGGGGAGTATGTCAAGCGCTTCGAGCGAGGATTTGCCGCCTACTGCGGCGTCCGCCATGGCGTAGCGACGCACAACGGGACGGTCGCCCTGCATCTGGCACTTGCCGCGCTGGAGATCGGGCCGGGCGACGAGGTCATCCTGCCCAGCCTTACTTTCGTGGCCACGGCCAACGCAGTAGCCTATACCGGTGCTACACCGATCTTGGTCGACTCCGAGCCAGGCACTTGGAACATTGATCCGGGGGCGGCCGCGCGTGCTGTTTCGCCACGCACGCGGGCCATCATCGCTGTACATCTCTACGGGCACCCGGCCGACATGGACCCCCTGCGTGCTCTGGCCGAACAACACAGTTTGGCGTTGGTCGAGGATGCCGCCGAGGCTCACGGGGCGCGTTACAAGGGGCAGCGTGTCGGTTCGCTGAGCGACGTGGCCGTTTTCAGCTTCTTCGGCAATAAGATCATCACCACGGGCGAAGGCGGTATGGTCCTCACCAATGACTCCGAGCTGGCTGAGCGCTGCTTCTTCTTGGAGAACCAGGCACGGCACAAGGACAATCCCTACTGGCATCCCGAAATCGGCTACAACTATCGCATGACTAACGTCCAGGCTGCGCTTGGAGTGGCGCAACTGGAGCGTATTGACGAGCTGATCGGGGTTCGAGTTCGAAATGCCGCCCATTACCGGCGACGACTGCAAGAGGTTCCGGGGCTCAGTCTGCCACCCTGTGCCGAATGGGCTGAGAATGTGTACTGGATGTACACGGTGTTGGTGGAAGAGGACTACGGCCTGGATAGGGACACATTGATGGCCCGCCTACGTGAGCGGGGAATTGACACGCGACCTGTCTTTTACCCTATTCACACCTTGCCTATGTATCGCCAGAGTCAACGACTACCGGTCGCCGAGGATTTGGGTCGCAAGGGGATCAACCTGCCCTCGGGCGCTACACTGACGGCCGAGCAGATCGATCTGGTGTGCGATGCATTGACCGAATTGAGCCAACAGGGGAGATAGAGGTTGCGCATCGTCATTCTCACTTACGAAAGCCTCTATGCCAACTATATGACTCACCAACTTATCCAGGCCCGGCCGGGCCAAGTGGTGGGCATCGTTCGTTCGGACTGTCTCGTTTATCGCAAGTCGTTGCCGAGCAGCCTATGGTATCTGTTGCGACAGACCGGGCTGCGCTTCGTTGGACGCAAGGGGCTGGATATGTTTCAGTCACGGTCCATGGCCATCTTCTACCGGCTCATTGGTCGGCCACTCAAGGTCCCCTCCTTGCGCGAGGTCAAAGCGCGTTACGGCATTCCCGTTGTCGGCTCCAAGGATGTGAACGATGCAGAGACTATGACCACCCTCCGCGACTTGCAGCCCGATCTGGTCATCTCTATCTATCTCAATCAGCTCATCAAACGTGAGTTGATCGAACTGCCCCGACTCGGTTGCTTGAACATTCACCCTGCATTGTTGCCACGCAATCGAGGCCTTTTTCCTTACTTCTGGGCCATGGCCAACGGCGACCAGGAAACGGGTGTCACCGTGCATTGGGTGGATGAGAGGTTTGATACAGGTGATCTCCTGTTACAGGAGGTCTTACCCATTGAGCCCGACGATACTATGACCTCGCTGCAATACAAGAGTGCGCAAGTGGGCGGCAAGATGCTGATTCGAGGCGTGGAGCTTATCGAGACAGGGGACCCACCCCGCATCCCGCAGGATAACAGCCAGGCTACTTATCATTCGTGGCCACGCCCCGCCGATCAGCGCCGCTTCCGCCAACGTGGTGGTGACTACGGCACAATTTTTGAGTTGATGCGTTATATGTGATATTTGCGTATTTCTTGATACGCCTTGAGGGTTTATGGCTCAGCGTAACAACCATCATCCACCGCCTGCGGCTAAGGCCTCCATTATCCTGCCTACCTACAACGAGAAAGATAATATCGTCGAGTTGGTGCAGGCTATTCACCGTTACCTGGAACCCGGGGGATTCAACTACGAAGTGGTCATCGTGGACGACGACAGTCCCGATGGCACCGCCGACGTGGTGCGGGCTGCATTTGGTGAGGACACGCGGGTGAAGCTGTATGTCCGAACCCAGGAACGAGGTCTGGCCACCGCCCTGCGTTACGGCGCTGAGCACTCTGATGGCGAAGTGCTCGTCTTTATGGATACCGACTTCAACCACGACCCGGCCATGATCCCTCAACTCATCAAGTTTCTGGAGTATTATGATGTGGTCATTGGTTCACGCTTTGTGATGCGGGGTGGGATGGAGGACTCGGCGCGTTATGTCTTCAGTTTCGTCTATAATCTAGGGCTGCGTTTCTTATTTCGTACCCAGGTGTGGGATAACCTTAGCGGCTTCTTTACCATCTACCGAGACAAGCTGCTGGAGCTGAACCTGGATCAGATCTTCTATGGCTATGGCGATTACTTCATCCGGCTGTTGGTGGTCGGCTGGCGGAGCGGATGGCACATGCTCGAGATCCCGGTCTTCTACCGGCTACGCATGCACGGCCACAGCAAAACGCAGTTCCTGCGCATATTCTCTCAGTACACAGTTGCCATTCTCAAACTTCGGTTCAGACTCTGGAGGGATCGCCTGCGTTGAGGGATGAGATGTCGCAAGAAACGACCCATCCCGATTTCTTGGCCCTTGAGATCACCTGTGGTAGAATCGAAGCCTGGAAAGGCCGCCGTCCAAGCTGGACGCCTTGGCGAACCACAGGCTTTGGCGCGCTACCAACGTTTCCACTACCTGGATTATGAGCCTAATGCCTGGCGCGAGTAGCTAGGGCGGTCGTGACGACCTCGTGTGATGAACTTCGACGTATTTCCGGAGAGGGAGAAAATGACCGAGAACTCGGTACCCGAACCGTTAGAAGAAGAGGAGCAGCCCCCGGTTTCTAATGACCAGCCCCAAGCATTGGATGGTGACTTTGCCGAAGGCGCTGAGCACCCTGAGGGCACTGAGTACCCCGAGGGCACTGCCTCACCAGTTTTGCCCCATTGGCACCCTGACTTCTACACGCTGTTAGCGCTCTTTGTCGCTTTCCGCATATTGACACTGTTCTTGTTGCGGCCGGGCGGCTTCATCCGCGACTGGTCAGATTTCGATACTTACCTGGGCATCGCCGCCCTTTCTGATTATGGTCTCTATCCCTATTTTCACTACTGGCTTGAGTGGCCGCCTCTCGTCCCCTGGCTATCCGTGGGCGCTTACCAGTTTAGCCTGCTGTTCCCTCCCTGGTCTGACCCCCGCTTGTGGTTTGTTCTCATCCTGGGGACTGTGTTCCTCCTCTTCGAAACCGGCAATTTTGTGCTGTTGTACCGCATCGCGGTCCGCGTAAGCGCGGCATTCACCGGAGGCGGGGACAGGCCCGAGCTCCCTGAGGGTGACACGTCGACAGCCGACGGCGAACCGCGGACGCCCCCAAGTGAAGACCTGGATGCTGCAGACCAGTTGCCTGATGCCCAGCACGTTGCACTCGGTACGCAGCCTGCAATACGCGTCGTCGTGCTCTATGCGCTCCTTTTTGTGCCGATCTATGCCATGCTGGGCTTCTTCGACGCCATCGCACTTTTCTTCTTGTTACTGGCTCTGGAATTCATATTGCGCGGGCGGTTGCTCAGTTCGGCAATTTCGGTTGGCGTGGGGTTCCTGGTCAAGCTCACCCCCATCATCTTTGTGCCAGTTGCGCTGCGCCAGTTGTGGGATGTGGCGGAGGACTGGCGTGCGGGGCTGCGCGACGGCGCCCTGTACCTGGTGGTCACCACCCTGACAATTCTGGCCCTGTTGCTACCATTTCTGCTGACCCAGCCGGTTTGGTTGTGGACGGCGGCTCGTGCCGTCGTGGGGCGTTCGGCCTGGGAGACGGTTTGGGCCATATTCGAAGGTTACTTTGGCTATGGCGTCGTTGGCGGCGACCGGCTAAACCCGGCCGAGACCGCATTTGCCGTATATGATAGCAGCCTGCCCTGGTGGCTCATCACTCTGGCATTTGGCCTGCTTTATGTATTTCTTTGGACCCGTCCCGCGGACTACCGCCAGCCACGGAATGTGGTCGCCCTGACTGGCCTCACGGTGACAGTTTTCTTTCTCTACTCAAAGGGCTACAGTCCACAGTTCCTGGTTTACCTGCTGCCTTTCATTATTCTGCTCTTCCCCAACGCGCGAGGCGTAACCTACAGCTTGTTGTTGACTCTTCTCAATGTCCTGGAGCAGCCTGTCTATTTTGTCCTGGTCCCCGAGGCCACTTGGTTGTTGCTAGCGGTAGTCGTTGCCCGCTGGTTGGTGCTGGGGGTGCTGCTCGTGGAGTTCGGGTATGTTCTGTGGCGGCCTTCTTTGCCGCGACTGGCCCCCGTGCGTCGCTACGCCCCGGCCGGACTTGTAGCCCTGATTGGATTGGGGCTGTTATTGGCCATCCCCTCCTTGGGACGCGCCTACGCCGAACGTCGCTTGAGCGAGGACCCGGCTGCTTCGCTTATCGGATATCTGGACACCCAGCAGGCCCAGGACGAAGCGGACGTGTTCCTGGTGTCCGATCAGGATTTCTTGCGCCGGGCCAGACCCTATCTGGCTGGTGATTACACTATGCGTCTAGCGGGGGGAGATACTCTTTACGAGGCTGCCCCGTCCCTGACGGAACTCGTCGCCGACAGCGACAAGATTTGGGTGGTCACCAGTGGCGACGCCGCCCGCCGTGTGCAGGGTGTACTCAACGCCTGGGGCCGCCCGCTGCTAACCTATGACTTTGGAGAGGGGGGTGAATTGCAGCTGTTCGCCCCGCAGCGACAAGCAGCGGTAGTCCCTCCGCCGCCGGTGGCGCGCCTGGCCAGCGGTGCCAATCTGGTTGGCTACACAGTTGAGGGGCCAGTCTGGGGCCAGCTGCGTGTCACCCTTTATTGGTGGGCGGCCCGTGCTCCCAGCCAAAGCTACACGGTCTTCACCCAGGTGCTCAACAGTGATGGAGACCTGGTCGCTGGCCACGATAGCCTCCCGGCTGACGGCGAGGCACCTACTCACACGTGGGTCACAGGTCGCGTCTATGCTGATACGCACCTCATTGAATTGCCAGGAGACCTGCCACCAGGTACCTACCGCGTGGTGGCCGGTATGTATGACTTCAACCTCAACCGACTGGTTGCCACTGGCCCTGATGCTTCCATGTTCGAAGACAACGCAGTGCCATTGGGAGAGATCGAGCTGCAGTAAAAGTTAAGAAATCGTAATCAATTTGTAACCGCCGCATCCCTTTTATTGTGCTATACTGAGGTTGTGGTGGTTCTTTTTTTGTTCGACCACACCCAGCTGAAGGCGACGTTGGCCTCAGCTAGCTCCTTAACATAGCCAATAGTTCCGAATGGAGTTCAGTCATGTCGGCGCAGTGTCCTTGCCGAAGTTTCCACCCTACTTGCCAATCTCTGTGGCAGGAGATACTGTGCTGTTTGGCCCTCTTCAACCCTATTCGTATGGTGGGAGTCTTATCTAGTCGCGGGGTTGGAGGGGGCCTTTTCTGTTATAGGATGTCTCTTTCTGACCGTTGGTTTGGCTATGCATAACGTGATTGCAGCAATGCTGCGGTCTTTCATTACCTGGAATACCTTATATGGGCGATGAATTCACGGTTTTCTCCGGTGACCGAGACCATCGTTACGTGGTTACCGACAAGTTTCTGGTGCAGGAGCGAGATGTTTCCCTGGCAGAACGCATTCAAAACGCGTCGTGGGTTGCTGCGACCGGGGACGAACGGCTGACCCTGGTCACTTGCGCTAATCTGGGGGCTACCCACCGACTCATCCTCGTTGCCCGGCCTTAGCTTCTCAGGGGTGAGTTAGGATGAGCCTTATGGATATGGAGGTATTTTGAATGAAACGAATAGCGATTGGCACAGGTAGTCTTGTTCTCATAGGCATTATTGCAGCTGTTGTTCATGCGTTGGTGCTGGGAGCTGTCGCCGACGCGGAGAACGGCCGCAGCCCATTCACAGCAATTCCACTCCAGGATGGGAGAAACGTGGGTGTGCTGGCTTCTGGAGAGGCGCGCTGGTACAAGTTGTCCCAGACGGGAACTGATGGTGCATTTCAGCGGCAGGTGAACCTGACCTTGTTCTTCACCCCCGACGACGGGCAGCGCATCCATCGCGTCAACTTCCAGGTCTACCCCGCTGACCAGATAACACGCTGGTATTGGGAAGACGCAAGCCAGATGCAAAACATGGGGGCGGGAAGCATCGTCTCACGAGATGGCAATCCTGTCACCGGTGAGTTGCTGTGGAGCGGCTGGGTCATGGACAACGACGCCTACTATGTCCAGGTCTTTAATGGGGCCGACGCCACTATTGACTATTGGCTTTTTACCGACAACGTAATCAGCGCGGAACTGGGTGAGAGCAGTGATTCAGCTCGGGCCGTTGACGTGCCCCTTGGAACTGATCCCAATTACCCACTGCCCCTGGCCCCCGACTTGCAGCAGGGCCAGCTCCCTGCAGGACGGGAGGTGTGGTATAGCGTGGTCTACGATGATTTTGACAGTGAATCGTATGAGCCGCATACCTTCACCTTTATCGCTACCCCTGACGATGGTAATCGAATCCATCGCGTGGGTTTCGAGATTTTCCCCCTCGGCCAATTGCACATCTGGCAGCGGGGTGATACCGATCAACTGGTTAACCTGGGAGCTGGGAGTGTTGTCTCGCGGGATGAGGATCCGCTGACTGGTGAACGCCTCTGGAGCGGGTGGTTGATGGACGGCGAGGTTTACCTTGTCAAGATGTACAACCATTCCGACGCGGATGTGGATTTCTGGCTTTTTCAGCACGATGTGCTGAATCCTGAGCTGGGTGAGCCGTCTCCACCGCCATCGCTCGCGGATGTGCCCCCCGGTACTGACCCGTTCCACACCCTCCCCCTTGAGCTGAGTGTGAATGTCGACAAGCTGGAGCCAGGCCAGGAGCGTTGGTATTCCTTTGTTCGGGATGACTTTGACGGGGAAAACCATGAGGCGATGGCTCTCACTATGATGTTCACCCCCGACGATGGCAACCGTGTCCATAGGGTTGGCTTTGAACTGATCTCTGCTGACCAACTCCACATCTGGGCGCGTGGAGACGTCGACCAGTTGCGCAACGTCGGTGCTGGGAGTGTCGTGTCACGCGACGGCAACCCGGAGACCGGCGAGTTGCTGTGGAGCGGCTGGGTCATGGATGGTGAAACCTACTACCTGAAGGTTTACAGCGACGCAGATGTTCCGGTTGACTATTGGCTCTTTGCTGGCGACGTCATCCGTGCCGAGTTGGGCGAGCCATCGCAGTCCGCGCCCGCCGCAGAAGTGCCGGGCGGCACTGATCCCAACCATCCTATGCCGTTGGCAATGGGCCTCACGCGAGGCGAATTGTCTCCTGGACAGGAAGAATGGCTGTCTGTGGCGCGTGCCGATCTGGACGACGAGGCTTTTGAGCAGCTGACGCTGACGCTGTTCTTCACACCAAGCGACGGCAATCGAATTCAGCGCGTCAACTTTGACATCTTCCCGGCTGGTCAGCTTCACATCTGGCAACGTGGGGACGTCGACCAGTTGCGCAGCGTCGGCGCGGGATCTGTTGTCTCTCGCGACGGTGACCCGTACACGGGTGAGTTGCTGTGGAGTGGCTGGCTGGCTGACGGCGAAACCTACTTCATTCGCCTGCGGAACGATGAAGAAGCTCCTATCGACTACTGGCTGTATACAGCCGATGTCATCCGTCCCGAGCTGGGTGAACTGCTGGCATCTGAGGGATAAACGCTTTTTCACGCCCTGACTCAGAAGGGACGCGCCAAGCGCCCCTTCTGAGTCTTAGGTGCCATGTTTAGTGCTTGTCCAGTGCCAAGTCATCAGTGGACAAATACTCAGTACCCAAAATCGTAGCGCACAGTGTAGGTGAGGGTTGCCTCGCCGTCAGCGGGTACCGGCAGTCGCCATTCGGCGTTGCCCTGATCCAGCTTGGTGTGCTCTGCGCTTTCTTGTACAATCTCCCATTCGCTCCAGCGGAAGAGGTGTTCTAGCACGCGCACTTCTACATCTTCGTCCTTGTGGTTACGCACGGTGATCTCGAAACTCTCTTCGACCACGTCACGTCCCAACTGCTGGAAATCCGTCTGGCGCCGCTCGCCGACGATGTCGAAGGCGTTGCCCAGCAGCAAGCGCACCGTTTCATCTTTGGGTGTGTGATCAATCTGGTCTTCGCCAATGAATTGCAGACTACCATCTACGTCAGCTTTGTACACCCGTACACGGCCAGCTGGCAATGGGATCCCCATGCCACTCTCTTCCTCGTTCTCGATCTCCAGGTAGATATTCACATCGGGGTTGGAGTATGTGCCGTAGCCTGGGTCAGGGATGGCGTATCCGTAGAAGCCTAAGCCTGGTGCTCCGTCATAGACGAAGAATTTGTCGGTTGGCACGTCAGTGGCGCTGGTGAACTCAATTTGCTTGGTCTGATTGTCGCGGACGGTGACCGGTCGCTGTACGTCGTACAGGTGATACTCAAAAAACTCGCGCTCTTCCACGGAGGGTGTGGGCGCAAGGGCCATCTCTTCCTCGATGGCTATGCCTTGGTCGGCGGCTGCTCTGGCCTGGCGGATCACGTTTATATCACCGGCGACGAGTTTGAGTCTGGCATCACTGTAGGTTGCCCCGCTTCGGTTGTCCAAAGTGATCCAGCCGTTGAGGTCCAGAGCCGTATCGTCTTCGTTGAGTTGCACCACGTAGTCGGCATTCCAATTGATGCCGCCTGTCATATAGGTCACTTCTACCTCTTGCGGCCCGCCCTGCGCGGCAGCCAACAGCCACACGAGAGTGGGTCTGGTGATGAGACCCTCCGGCAATTCAGGGAAGTTGAATTGCTGGACTTGGTTCAGCCGCACCACCGTCACGCCGCCATTCGTATCTTGCAGGATGACGTCGTCGGCTCCGGATAGGAGGGTGCCCTGGTACTCACTCCCGTCTTGGGTCACCAGCTCGATCTCCTGGTCAACGTACTTCTGCATCAGCTTCTGGGTGCCGACGATGTCATATTCGTAGTTCTGCTCCAGCACGCCTGTGCCCTCAGGGTCGGTGAGGGAGCGGAAATGGACGCTGGTCGGATCGATTTGCGACGCGACGTCGGAGAAGCGCACCTCGTTTACGCCTTGTTCCAGATCAAAGGGACGCGTGTCACGCACCAACGCGATGTTCTGGTTGTAGACGGTCAGCTCCACTTCTTCGTCCTGCGCTTGGGCCACTGAAACTAAATTGCGCCCGCTCTTTGAATAGCGCTCCTGGACTCGGCTGGTCACTACTGCACGCTGTGCTGACTCCCAACCTGCCATAGACATGGTCCCCACGACCAGCAGACCTACTAGCGTGACGATCAATACCAGTGTCCGAGTCAGTAGAGTTCGCCTGTTCATTGAAGTCTCCTTTCTGTCTGTGTGCGAAATGGAAAATGAGTTCTACTG
>WOR8_10002665_pt1 | contig 18783 bp, 15 predicted proteins | sample DeeMarSeWOR38_10_FD_19890 | JGI IMG/M metagenome (IMG submission 19890)
GACGAATTCCCAGAGCCAAAATCTTCAGCAGAGCCATTGTCTGTTGGGTTTTCTCGTAGCTGTCGATGTCTTGAATGACGACCTTGGCCTCGCCATTCTGGGTAATGACCATAGGCTCCTGCTGTTCTGTAAGGTTTCTCACGATTTCGGCAGCATGGGCTTTCAAGTAGCTAATGGGCTTGACCTGGCTTGACAGTTTCATTTGATACCTCCGTTCTCGAATGTGGACTAAATATAGTCCATAAACAGGTCAACTGTCAAGCTGCAGAAGGCAAGCTTAAATAAAGCCGACGATAATTCTAACCTATTCGAAATTTTTGGCTTAAAAACCTGTTAGGATGTCATATCGTCCATCCTAATTTTCACTCAATTTTATTTTTTTAGATTAGCTATGGCGAATACACACATTTTTCAGCCAACATTATTTGTAGATGTCGTGCCTGATGGCGAAATCTGGAAGGGCTGGAAATTTGATAGATGTACTGACGAAATATGTAATTAAGGTTTTTGTAGATTGAAATAAATAAGCGGAAATATCATTTATCACATGTTTTCAGGGTTCCAAAAGTGACGAATTGTTGGGCCAAATTGCAATTTTAGGATTTAAAAATATTTTGTTCTGCCAGATGATACATGCAGTAATTTGGGTTTTGCGCTGCAGGGTTTCAATCAAACCCATAGCTAAATTGGGAATTTTGCATATCGGGGTAAGTTGTGGGCAATTAAGCTCAAAGAGAAATTAGATTTATTGATAGATGAGTTCGATTTCGACCCTTCGATTTAATCGTCTGCCTTCTTCATTTTTATTGCTGGCAACGGGGCGGTCGGAGCCGAATCCTTTTGATGTGATCATGCTGGGATGAATCCCTTTTCCAATAAGGTAGATTCTAACTGAATTTGCCCTACTTTCAGAAATCATTTTCTTGAAGGGCGAGGTGCCGATAGAATCCGAAAATCCACTGACTCGGACCTCTTTTACCGGCTCTTTAATTACTACCTCAGCAATCGAGTTGAGTTTCTCGACGGCAATTTCAGAAAGTTCATTGGTGTCTTCACCAAAATAAATTACAAACTCGGATTGTATCTTCGGTGGCTTTTGCACAACCATTGGATTTTTATTGTCAGCCGAAAGATCTGTAAGTATATTCGAGACGGATGTCTCATCGCTTTCTTTTATGGCAGCAGCCTGTGGGGATGGTTTGGTTTCTTCAATCAATGAATCGATCTTTTTTTTATCGGTGTCAGCAGTGTAACCTGATTCTGTTTGGGGGTTGGATGACAATTTTTGGCCGATAGATTTTTGAATTTGCTCTGACACGCGTTTGTCCCAAACACCTACAACCCCCGTTCGCACCCCAACTTCGGTAAGATTATGAGCTATTCGGACGATTGCAATCTCTACTGGAGTTCCATCCGGACGCTCAGCTTTTAACACCGTCTTCAGTTCATCTGATAATTTATCGGTCAATGGAATCTTAAAACCCTCCAAAGCATCACTGCTTGCCTTTACGACGCTATTGAATTCTGCCTGATAGGTTTTGATCAAATTGCCATTTTTATAAGATGCTGTCCCGACGGCAACAGCACCGATTCCAATTAGAGCAACAGCGCAACTGGTTACCAGTAAGGCTGAAGCTAATAAATAAAATATTTTTAAGAACTTCAACATCATTAAATTATGGGGATTGCGTTCCGGCGATACCGCAAACGATAAGATCGACAGGTTTATTTTATATCAATATAACAAGTAGTTATCTTAAATTTTTTCAAAAATCAATAAATTGTTTGACAAAATATATAATTAGCCACCAATATTGTAAAGTATATTAAAAAGATTGAAAGGGATTGTTATGTACCTTGCACACTATGGTTTGAAACTAAAACCATTCAGTATAAGCCCGGATCCCAATTTCCTCTGGTTGGGTGAGAGACACAAAGAGGCTCTGGCAGCCTTAAAGTATGGAATCCTTGACAACAAGGGCTTTCTTCTTCTAACCGGTGATGTCGGCACCGGTAAAACAGTACTAATTAACAGTCTTATCAAAATTATCGATCTCAAAGTGATAGTAGCAACGATTCCTGACCCTGGCCTTAGTCTCACAGACTTTTATAATATTTTGGCAGATGAATTTAAGATGGGCAGGACCTTCAATCAGAAGAGCGAATTTTTAATTTATTTTAAAGAATTCTTGCTGAGGGCTTATGGTGACGAAAAAACCGTGTTGCTAATTATAGATGAAGCCCAGCGCTTGGAGCACAAATTACTGGAGGAAGTCCGTGTTCTGTCGAATATTGATTTCAACGGCAGCAAGTTGATCAATATTTTTTTGGTGGGGCAGAACGAGTTAAGAGAAATGCTAATGGAGGAAAGGAACAGACCTTTTAGACAAAGAATTTCCGTCAATTACAACATTGAGGCTTTAAATGAGGAAGAAACAGCCTCATTTATAGAACATCGATTAAAAGTAGCAGGCGCCACCAGAAAATATTTCACCCCAGACGCAATAAGCCAAGTCTATCTATTTTCTCAAGGATTTCCACGTTTAATCAATATCATTTGTGATAACGCGCTGTTGTCAGGTTATTCAGCTGGAGTAGAGATGATTGACGCTGGTATTATCCAAGAATGTGCAAAAGAATTGCGAATATCTGTTGATGTGCCCACTCCAACTTTAACAGAAATAACACAAATAGGATCTACCCTTTCATCCCAGCAAACGGAAGCTGATGAATATCAAAAAGAGAGTAAGATTTCAGAGAAAAGGCCATTATTAGTAATAGCCGGATTTTTAGTAATTTTAATCATTTTTATTGGATTCATAATATCATTTTTTAAAACTTCTCAATCTGAGAAATCCCCTGAATTCGCCAAACATGATAATAAACTTGCCATAGAACAAAATTCAACCGGAAATGAAAAAAAGCAGCCGACAGAAATTGCCGCTTCTAATGAAAATACCAATAGACTGCCTTTGAATAGCCCGCAATCTGAAGATTTAGAAAAAGTTAATAATGCTGAGAATATCGAGGTCGATCTAAAAAAATCCGATAAAGGCCAGGCAGAAACCAGGACAGATTCGATGCGAAAAGATGAAACTTTAGCCGCTCAGATGTCTAAAGCGGAATCTGATGAGGACAAAGAGGCATTGACAGAGGAGGGAACTCCTGAACCTCAAGCAGCTGATCAAAACACACCTCAGCAAGTTGATAAAGATTCAGAAGAAATTAAGGCGGAATCGATGGCAATTGATAAAGCTTCAATCGATCAGTTGTCTGAAGCGGAATCTGCTGAGGACAAAGAAGCATTGATAGAAGAGGGAACTCCTGGACTTCAAGCAGCCAATCAAAGTGATCAATTCCAGGAACAACAGCGGCATTTATTGCTTCAAGGAAAAAAATTTTTGGTTTCATTTAAAAGCAATTCAACTGAAATTGATAGCAAAGATCTTGAAACGCTAGCCAAAATAGCTAAATATCTTTCCCAGTACTCAAACTACATAGCCATAGTTGAAGGTTATACAGATTCATACGGTAATTATTTTTACAACCTAAAACTCTCCCAATTGCGGGCCAACATGGTAAAAAATTATTTTGTAGGACAAGGAATTGAAATTTCACGCATAAAAGCTGTTGGTTTAGGCAGTGAAAATCCTATTGCTGACAATGAAAATCAGAAAGGAAGAAGCAAAAATCGACGGGTTGAGATCAGGTTTGAAATAGCGACCCAAGGTAGTGCTATAAATTAAAAGCATCTATGAAGAATCGAATCTTTTTATAAGCCAGGTTACTTTAATTGAGAGAAACCCAACTATCGCAATTTCACAGATACCAAATGAATGACACAATAATTTTATCAACTTGATATTTGTACTTTGATGGAGAAATATGGAATTGTCCTGACATAGGATGGTCAGGTGCTGCGAATCAGCGGTCCACCTTAATTGCGACCAAAGTGATATCATCCTCCTGCGCCTTATCCTCCCTGAATCGTTCAAGCGTCTCGGTGACGGTGTCCACAATCTGTCGGGCGGAAGCCGTATGGTTATTACGAATAATTTCCATTAACGCTTCTTTTCCGAACATCTCGCCGGCCTGATTGTGCATCTCCCATATGCCGTCAGTTCCGATCAATATAACCTGTCCGGGTTCTAGGCGACGGTTAAAAGAGTTATATTCGAAAGCGATGTCCACCCCGAGTGCCGATCCCTGGCCTTTGAGTTCATCGAACTCATCTGTATTGGGGTCATATATCAGAGCGGGATCGTGTCCAGCCCTGATCCAACTTACTTCATGATTTGATGCAGTTAATTCACAATAAAACAAGGTCATAAAATTGGCTGTATCATAAGTATCCAGGCTCAGTTGCTTATTGACATCATTTATAACACTGGCGGCCGGTCCCGGCATGGAGGCGCGCATCATAATTAGAGCCCTGGCTGTGGCCATTAACAGGGCCGATTCTACGCCGTGTCCCGACACATCCCCGACCACCACAGCGAGCCTGTCCTGGTCGATATTTATGAAATCGTAGTAATCTCCGCCTGTTTCATGGCAGTACACACTGGAACCGGATATATCAAATCCTCGCAGTGCGGGGTCATTTTTGGGCAGGAGACTTTGTTGAACTTCCTGGGCCACTTCAAGAGCGGTGATGATGCCAAGATGTTCCTCTAATTTGGGACCGATCTCGTTGAACGCGTGAATCAGTTGGGCGCGCTCATCTTTCATCGGTGCTTTGAGTCTTACCGAGAAGTCACCCTTTGCAAGCCGTTTCCAGGCATCGATGATGGTCAGTATATGTCCGGTGCTGAGACGGGAGGTGAAAAAGGCCACGATACCCACTATAAATAAGGCCAGCACCACGGCAACTCCGGTGATGGCCGTCTGCTTTTTAGAATATCCCACAAACATCTGCCCGACTTCTTCTGGCAAAGTCATAATCTCCGATTTGGGTACGACAATCACGAAATACTGATCCGCAATCATAGCGGCGTATGCCCAGAGAGCGTCCACACCTTTATAAGGCATATCGAGGTAACCGGATTTCTTGCCTTTGATACGATGGAATAACTCTTCGATTTCCGGGCTCGGGCTGGATATTTCGTCCACCGACCTCGAACCAGGCGGAGCGCTTTTTTCCTGCGCGGAAAGAACCCAAATTTTTCTTCTCTCTGAAGTGGAATTCTTTTCCACGCCGACCATAAAAGAGAACATCTTTTGAGACCAGCGGGAGGTCGTTGTATCTTCCAGAAGGGCATAGGCGATTTTGATATCCATTCCGGCTACACCGGCCAACGATCCGTCAGGGTATCTGAAAGGCATGGAAACGGTTAAGGTGAGCTGACGGGTGGTGGCATCCATAATCGGGGTCCAGGTAAGGGACCTTGATTTTTTTGCATTCTCGTACCAGGACCGCTTCCTGGGATCGTATCCCGCAGGATAACCACCATGGCCCGGGTAAGAAATATGTACCCCGCTCTCCAGGCTGGCATACACCCATATAAGTCCCTCTCCGTATTGTTGGTCCAGGCTTTTCAGTGTGGCGCCTAAACGCGAGAGTCTGGCAATGTCCTTGGCGACGTCCCCCCCCATCGTTCCGGGGGCCAAAAGGAAATTGGGGTGTTCGCGGCTGATACGCTTGTGGGCGACAACGCGGCCTTCTGCGAGTATCGGGTGAGCCGTCGAGGGCGCCATATCTTCGGGAGCTGACCGCGGATCGTCAAAATCGGCGGCATAGTACAGCCGGGTATCTTGCGGCGGTGGCAGGGCCAGAGCGAGCTCGGCCCGGGCAGCCAGCCTCTGAATGCACTGCTCGGAAGCAAATCCACCTACTTGACTGAGAGTGGCGTAGCTACGGGTTGCACGCACCATCTCCTGCCTGACTGTATCCGTAATGGCAGTTCGGGCTCTTTCTGAAATGGTTTTCCCTAACCGCCAGGACGCCTTCTGGGTGAACCAGGTGACTGCCAGCAGTGGAATCAGACTGGCTGCCAAAAGAACCAGGAAGTGTTTCCAGCGCAGTTTCATGATCCCTCCCATCTTCCACCTCGGTAGCTTCAGTTCGGTGGAAATTTATGTGGCGCTGTCAAGCATGTCGATCTAAATTTAGATCATTTTGAGCAGCTCACGAAAAATAAACCGTTTAACCATTCGGCCAATAACCGAATCAACCAAACTCGAAATCCTGAACCCGGAGTCCTATCTCTAATTAACCAATAACGAATAACGAACAACTCCCAATTGAGCGCCTGCGCTCAATTGGACTAGGCCTGACTGCGGGCCATATAGGCTTCGAGTTTTCCGACGACGAGGGAAAACGTCAGGGTCATCAGCAGATAAAGGGCGGTGATCGTAATCCAGATTTCGATCGTCAGATAGGTGGAAGCCATTAATTGGGTTCCCTGGTAGGATAATTCCTGGATTGATATTACCGAAACAATGGCGGAATCCTTGATCAGAGAGATAAACTGCCCGGCAAGGGCCGGCAGCAGGCGCTGCATCGCCTGGGGCAGAATAATATGGCGCATGTTATGATATTTTGACAGGCCCAGGGCGTGGGATGCCTCCCATTGTCCCTTTTCCACGGACTCGATGCCGGCGCGCACGATCTCGGTGATATAGGCGCCTTCGAAAATGGCCAGGGTGAAAAGGGCGGAGATGAATGCAGACGCAAATTGGGGCGGTGAAAAAAGGATCTCAAACAGACGTTGCGTCCCTGGAGAACTGGATCTGAGGAAATCATCAATGCCGATGATCGGCATGATCTGGTCGCTGATAAAGAAATAGAAAATAAAGATGATGACCAGCGGCGGAAGGTTGCGCATGAGCTCAACATAGGAGCGTGCGATCATTCTGTGAAACAGGCTTTTGCTCACGCGCAGCAGCCCCATCACCGTGCCAAGGATGGTGGCCAGCAGGGTACCCCAGAAGCTCAGGCGCAGGGTGGTCAGCAGCCCATGGATCAGGTAGTTGGACACCCACTTTCCGGATTCGGCATCGTAGCGAAAGAGATACTGCGGGATGATCCCCCATTGCCAGTTATAGTTGAGTTTGACCTTGACCTGATAGATAATATACACAAGCCCCGCCAGAAGGGTGAGCAATACCAGAACGTCAAGGAGTGTAATTTTGCTTTTCTTCTGCAGCACGGTACTTCTCTTCGTTTCTTTTCAATAGCTAACAGAGAACAATTGTTGTATTCCGCAAGTTATTTACAAAACACTTCTTTATATCAGGTTTCCCTCCTTCGCCTTAAAGGCTACGGAGGACAAGCAGGTTTCGGGTGTCAGGTGCCAGCATTGAGTAAACGTTATATTGGTTTGATTGGTTAAATTCGTTCAATTGGTTCGGTTTAAGCCAACCAATAAAACCAATGAGACAAATAAAACTAATTTAACAAATTCTTGAACCCTGAACCCAGGAACTGACACCTGAACACTGAAACCATTTTGTGGGATGTAACACTAAAACCTATTCAATTAGACTCTTCCAGTCCTGTGATTTGAACCAGTAGGCGTATTTGCCCTGAATCCAACCGTTGTTGCGGTTGATCTCAATCCAGTTGTTGATCACGTTGAGGGTTTCGTGGTCGCCCTTGCGAACGCCGATGCCGATCGCCTCGAGCATCATGACTTCATCATAAACCATGATCGTATCGGGATATTCCAGGGCGGTGCTGGACGGCAGGGGTTGGGCCGAAACCATGGCGTGCACATTGCCGTTGCGAAGCTCCTGGACCGCCGCGGGCTCGTCATCAAAGAGGCGCAGTTTTGCTTTGGGAAACCGCTGCTTGGCAGCAATGGCCGCCGTTGAGCCCAGCCTGGCGGCGATGGTGACATCCGGGCTGTTGAAATCGGCGACCTTAAAGCCCGCCGCTTTCTTTTTATGGGCCATTAAGCCCTGCTCGGTATAGTAATAAGGTCTTGTGAAGTTGATCTTCAGGTTGCGCTGGGTCGTAATTGTCATTCCGCCGATCAGCACATCAAACTTGCCGGTAATCAGGGCGGGGATAATTCCGGACCATTTCGTGGGTACGAACTCTATTTTAACACCCATATCCTGGGCCACTTTTTTGGCGATATCGATCTCAAAGCCGATGAGTTCCCCCTTTTTGTCTTTCATGGCCCAGGGCACGAAAACATCCATGCCCACTTTCATGACACCGCGTTTGGTGATCTGTTCGAGGGCGCTTTCGGCGACCAGATTTCGCTGGAGCTCTCCGGCAGAAGTGCTGGCGGCCAGGCCGAGAACGAAAATACTGACAATCATGATTGCTGAAACCAAGAATTGCTTTCTCATTATTTCCTCCTTTAGTAACTAAATGTTATTGGTTATCCGTTATTTGGATGGATAAAAACACCATTTAACTGTACAGAACGAATAACGATTAACGCTTAATAAAGAGCGTCGAATTGAGTTCTGACGCGATTCAGCTTGAAACATCACCCCCTTCCATCGCTTATTCTAAAAGTGTTTTCTAAACCACTGCTATAAGATCTGGCTGAGAAATAGCTTGGTCCTTTCTTTCTGCGGGTTTGAGAAAAAATGCTCCGCCGTTCCTTCTTCGACAATGCAGCCGTCTTCCATAAAGATCACCCGGTCGCTGACCTCACGGGCAAAACCCATTTCGTGCGTGACCACGATCATGGTCATTCCTTCTCTGGCAAGGTTTTTCATAACATCCAGAACTTCACCGATCATTTCAGGATCCAGCGCGGATGTGGCCTCGTCGAACATCATTACTTTCGGGCGCATTGCCAATGCCCTGGCAATCGCCACGCGTTGCTGCTGGCCTCCGCTCAATTGAGAAGGGTAACTGTCTGCTTTTTCGGGGATATTCACTTTCTTCAGGAGATCCATCGACGTCTTGATGGCCTCATCTTTGCTTTGTTTACGCACCAGCCGGAGCGCCAGGGTGATATTTGCGAGCACGGTTTTGTGGGGAAACAGATTGAACGACTGGAAAACCATGCCGACTTCCTTGCGGATCTCCAGCCGGCTTTTTTTGTTTTCATCCAGCGGCGTCCCGTCAATAACGATGGAACCGCTGTCGATTTCTTCCAATCCGTTGAGGCAGCGCAGAAACGTGGATTTTCCCGACCCGGAGGGGCCGATGATGACCACCACCTCACTGCGGCGTATTTCGGTGGAAAAATCACGCAAGGCACAAACCCCGTTGGGAAATGTTTTGTTGATCTTATCCACCGTCACAATAAAATCGCCCAGTTTCTTTTCCTGCACAGACAAATCCTCCTCGTCCCCTCACACCTGAATCCGAAACCGGTTTTCCAGGGAATTGACAACGATAGACAGGGTTACCGTAATGATAAGATACATAAAAGCAACCGTGAACCAGATTTCAAATGTAAGAAAGGTTTCGGCAATAACGGCCCTGCCTTCCATGGTCAAATCATAAATCGCGATGGTGCTGACAAGGGCCGAGTCTTTGATCAGTGATATGGCCTGGCTGGTAAGGGGAGGGAGAATGCGCCGGATGGCCTGTGGCAGGATCACGCAGCGGTAGGTATCAAATAGGTTTAGACCCAGGCTGTGCGACGCTTCCCACTGGCCTCTGTGAATGGACACGATACCCGCGCGGAAAATTTCAGAGGCGTAGGCACCTTCGAAAAGACTCAGTGCGAGGACGCCTGCAAAAAAACGGCTGAGCCCGAAGATGGGTGCCAGCACGAAGTAAAGGAAAAAAATTTGAACCAGGAGCGGTGTGTTGCGAATGAGCTCCAGATATCCTCTGGCAACGATCCTGGCAAAGAAAGAATTGGATAGCCGCAAAAGGGCGGTCACCAATCCGATGGTCATGGACAAGACAAGACCCCAGGCGGCAATGCGGAAGGTCATGGACAACCCGAACATAAGGGGTCCAAAAGAAAATTCGCCGTCCTGAAACTGAAAGAGATATTTGGGGACCTGATACCATTGCCAGTTATAGCCGAGTTGCTGCGTGCCGCGTGCCATAACCCAGATGAGCACGGCCACCACGATCAAAAATTTGGTGACATCCATCACCGGAGAGCGCTTCAACCTTAACCAGACTTTTTGGTACGATGGCGACATTTCAATAGACATATCGGACAATCAATTTATTGGAAAGGAAATTTTTGTTTTAGTATGGAAATTCGATACCCATTTCAGCCAGTTCATCCTTGACGCGGCGGTACATGTCAAAGTGCTCCGGGGTCGGCAGCGCCGTGGCCACGTCATAGCATTCCGGGTATTCTTTGCCCCTGGGGGCGTCGGCGGCGTTGTCCTCATATTTTGATAATAGCCTCAGGGCCATTTCGTTGGCCTGCTCTCTGGTCATTCCCTGGCCGGCAACCGCATGGCCGACTTCCATGCCGATGCGGGCCTCAATCGGGGTGGCCCGATTTCGATACTTATTGCGGGCCGAGGCCATTTCCCACAGGTGCCATCCCGATACCGTGCTGACAAGGGCATGACAGGCGGTTTCGTATAAGACCATTTCCGTCATGGGGCCTGCATTCGCGAAACCGTTGGAAGTATGCAGCAGTTTGCTGTTGCGTGCCATGGCCTGGCCGGCCACGCTGATGGGCCAGAGAAGCTCCCGGGTTGTATTGGAGCCCCAGTGCAGGTGAAAGGGAAAATGCTGGTTGTAGATCGCGCCATGGATGCACAGACCGCTGAGGCTGTAAGCCACCAGGGTAACGGCAACCCCCTCCGAACCCAGGCACCAGCCCCCGTAGATGGGGCCTGTAAGGTTGCCGGTGTAGCATCCATACTGGGCATAGTGGGTGACCCGGTTCAGCAGCGTATCTGCCGTTTTAAATTCGGTCAGCGTTCCGACGAGTCGCGAATCGGTGGTGCGCACGCCCCATTCGTTGTCCGATACCGCAATCTGTCCGGTGTCGTGCTCGGCGGTTCCGACGGCGACAAAAAAAACACCCGGCCGGCCGACCTGCTTGGCCGCCAGGCGGAGGTTGTATATGTGCTGGGTACATCCGTTGATTTCAGTCGGCGAGCCCGAGGAGATTTTCTGGCCGATGGCGTCTTCCAGGATGGGAGCGCAAAAACCATCCAGAAGCGGCTCCTTGAGATAGGCGAGGCACATGGAGTGGTGCAGATTTTCATCACAGGTTATGTCCGGGCTGAAGATGCAAAATGGCGGCTCGCGATCCTCCACCCGGCGGTATTTCCATAGCACCGCGTCTTTGCCGGCGCCCACCCAGTAAGCCCCCGGCGTCATATAGAGCGCTTCCCTGATTTCATCATCAGAGACCTGAATGATCCGGTGGGTGTCGGTATTGTACAGGCCCACCTCACGGAACAATTCCCAGCCGGCCTGCCACACCCTGTCCGCCAGATCGTCGTCGGCGGGCACCGGGGTTTTGGGATCATAGGTTATCTCATATTTTTTGATGACTTCCTGCAGTTTCGGTGTGAATATCTTCGGCAGGAAATGATCCTCATCGCAATGCGGGCCTGTATTGGACCGCGCTAAAATTTCCCAGAGACGATAGGGGGTGGACATGATCTTCCTCCTTACATTTTGTTGCCATCGCTTTTTCTTACCTCATCGATTTATGAAATTCCAATATGGAAAGTTTAAGGGTTCAGGGTTCTGCGTTCAGGGTTCAAACAACCTTGAACGCTGAACCTTTGAACCCGCCTTACTTTTGTAAGAGTTGGGCCATCATGCGGGGTGCCGAGTTGGCATCCTCACACCACAGATCCGCACCGATTTGGTCCGCCCACTCCTGGCCCGTGGGTGCGCCACCGATAACCACCTTGTAACGGTCTCTGATTCCCTTGTCTTTTAGAAGTTCTATGATTTCCTTCTGGCCCGGCATGGTGGTTGTCATCAGAGATGACGCGCCGATGATATCGGCTCCCATGGCCTCGGCCTCTTTGATGAAGGTGAGTGAATCCACGTCGTATCCGAGGTCCTTTACCTCGAATCCGTTGGTTTCGAGCATCAGCTTGACGATATTCTTGCCGATTTCATGGAGATCACCTTTGACAACGCCGATAACAACTTTGCCTTTGGGTGCGCCCTGTTCACCGGCTTCCATGATCCTGGGACGCAGAATATCGACCACCGCAGTTAAGGATTCTCCTGCAATTATCAATTGAGGGAGAAATATTTCCAGGCGTGCGAAAAGGTCTCCCAGTTTATTCATCGTCTCGGTGAGTGCGTCGATCATTTCCAGGGGTTCTTTGCCCTCGCCCAGAAGTTTGCGCGTTAGGTCTTCAGCCTCACCGGTGTTGCCGGATTCTACCGCCTGGCAAAGCGCCTCAAATGACATCATTACACCTCCTGATTCGTTGATGGGTCGTGGAATTTTCGATCCTCGTTTTGTTGACGGGCCTTCAAGGGATTGGCGCCGGTGATTTCACGTGCTTGCCGCAAAATGGGCTTCAGCTAAAAATACACCGGTCCCTCAATTATTTACGTCAGAGCTTGTTTAATGCTATTAATATATTATAAGTAAATCATCAACCCATTCGAACGCATCCCACAAGGAGAAAAGTAAGAAATATGCCCACCGGATTTAAATCTCAATGTGTGCCGAGGTATCATTTGCTGTCAGCGGAGCAGATCAAAAAGATACACCATGCGACGCTGGAGCTTCTGGAGTCTGTAGGTGTCCGCGTAATGCTGCCTGAGGCAATCCACATGATGGCGGATGCGGGCTGCCGGGTAAAAGGGGACACGCTGGTTACAATTCCACATGAACTGGTGGAAGCGGCCATCCTGAGCGCGCCGTCTTCTATTGCCGTGTACAATCGGCTGGGCCAGGAGGCCATGCGTCTTGAGGATCGCCGCGTTCATTTCGGGATGGGAACCGATTTAATCCAGACATACGATCTGGATACGGGCGAACTTCGGGAATCACGCCTCACGGATGTGGCCAATGCGGCCCGTATCGCCGACGCGCTTGAAGATATCGACTTTATCGCTTCCTATGCCCTGCCCCATGATTCCCCCACCAACCTGGTGTATCTGGATTCATTCAAAGCCGAGCTGGAAAACTCGATCAAACCGATTTTCTTCACCGCTGCCGGGCTGGCGGACATCACCCTGATTAATGCCATGGCGGCCGAAGTGGCCGGCGGCCCGAAGATTTTAAGGGAAAAACCTTTCCATATCCATTACGCTGAGCCGTTAACACCGCTGACCCATACCGCCGGGGCCATTGAGAAACTGTTTTTCTGCGCCGACAACGGTATTCCGGTCACCTACACGCCGGGCATGATGTCCGGCGCCAGCGCGCCGGTGACCCTGGCCGGCGCGGTCACCGTAGGCAATGCCGAGGCGTTGAGCGGTCTGGTGATACACCAGTTGCGGGCCAAAGGCGCCCCCATCATCTCGGGTTTCGGCACGTCCACCATGGATATGCGCACCTCGACCTGTGTTTACGGCTGTCCGGAATATCGTCTGGCGCTCTCGGCATGCGCTGATTTATACCACCACTACGGACTGCCCATGTGGGGGACGGCCGGTGTCAGCGATGCCAACTGCCTGGATCAACAAGCCGGTATGGAGTGGAGCATTTCCATCATGATCGATGCGTTGCACGGTGCCAATCTGGTGCATGACATCGGCTACCTGGGTCAGGGCCTGATCGGGCATCCCGGCGGGCTGGTAATGTGCGCTGAAATCATCAGTTATGTCAAAAGACTGATGCGCGGCTTTGAACTCGATGATGCCCATATCGGCCTGGATGTGATTGCACAGGTGGGGCCCGGAGGAGAATTCCTTTCTACGGAGCAGACCATGAAATTCTTCAGACAGGAGCACTGGACCCCCAATCTATGCAACCGTGAAAGCCTGGCAGACTGGACCCTTAAAGGGAAAAAGGACTGGGGTCGCACGGCCACCGACAGGGCCCGTGAAATCCTGAAAACCCATGAACCGGTCCCTTTACACCCGGATGTGTGCAAGTCGCTGCAAGAGATTCGATCCGGGGCCGAGGCAACTTTGAAACATAAGGACTTTGAGGCCTGAGGTCTTTTGGGGTATTTTGCTATGTCTGATTTTTCTTATAATTGCGGTCTGAAGGGCAGGGATCGCAATGGAAGAAAGGGTGGAAACCCTGGAACTTGAAAAGGATATGATCTAAATGAATGCCAGAGAACGTGTCATGTGCGTGCTGAACCATCAAAAGCCGGACCGGATGCCCTGTTTCGGGGCCAATTCAACCGCTACCTACGGGCAAATGGAAAAAGTACAGGCCTTCTGGCCGCAAGGCCATGAAAATGGTGAAGTCATGGCCCAACAGGCCATGGCCGCCTATACCGTCTTAGGCTTTGATGCGGTCAGGGTGCCGTTTTCCCAGACCTTTGAGGCCGAGGCACTGGGCTGTAAAATAAAGCCCGGGCGGGCGGCAGACGGTGTCGAAGGCATTCCGGGCATCGACCACCCCCCGCCGTATGAGCTGGAAGATTCCATCGATTTCCCTGATGATTTTCTGTCCCGCGGTAAAATTCCGGAATTGCTCAAGGCCGTCCGAATCATCAAAAAAGAGCTGGGGGACGCGGTGCCCATAGTGGGGGGGATCATCGGTCCGTTTACTATCGCGGCCGCCCTGCTTGACATGGTGCCGCTTTTAAAAGCGAGTCTCAAGACGCCTGAGAAAATGCGGCCATTCCTTGAAGTGGCGGAAAAAGCCGGGACCACGCTGGCCCTGGCGCTTATCGAGGCGGGCGCAGATATCATCTGCTGCGAAGACATGACCGCATCTCCCATGATGGTTTCTCCGCAGGCTTACCGGGATTATGAATTGGCGTATCAGCGCAGGCAGTTCGAGGCGATATCGGCCCCCAAGATTCTACATATTTGTGGCAATGTGGACAAAATTGTGGCATGGATGGGCCAGACCGGAGCCGATGTTCTGAGCCTCGAACCTAAAGCCAGCAGCAGACTTGCCCGTGAGGAATGTGGCCCCGACATCCTTTTAATGGGGGGTGTCGACACCGCTGAAACGCTTTTTTTAAAGGATCCCGGTACCGTCACCCGGGAATGCGAAAGCGCGATTGCCGACGGGATCGATATTCTGGCACCGGGCTGTACGGTGGCGCCCGAAACGCCCCTGGGAAATCTTCTGGCCATGGTGGAGGTGGCTAAAAGACATTAAGCATTATAAGTTTGTATATAAATAGTTCACAATCTGAAAGATTCAGAATTGTATAGCGAGGTCAGCATGGCCCCTAAAATGAATGCACTGGTAAAGGCAAAGGCGCAGCCGGGGCTCTGGTTGGAGCAGGTGCCCATTCCAGAGGTCGGGATTAACGATGTCCTTATCAAGATCCATAAAACAGCGATCTGCGGTACGGATTTACATATATACAAATGGAACAAGTGGGCCCAAAAGACCATTCCCGTGCCGATGGTGGTGGGTCATGAATTTGTCGGACGGGTGGCAGAGATCGGCAGCAATGTCCGTGATTTTAAAGCCGGCGATCTGGTTTCCGGTGAAGGCCACGTGGTTTGCGGCCGCTGCCGTAACTGCCTGGCCGGCCGGCGACACCTGTGCATGCGGACCAGCGGCGTGGGCGTTAACCGACCCGGCGCCTTCGCCGAATATTTAAGTATTCCCGTGACCAATATCTGGTACTGTGACCCGAAAATTCCGGAAGATATCCTGACCTGCTTTGATCCGCTGGGCAATGCCACCCACACCACTTTGTCGTTTGATGTGCTGGGCGAAGATGTGCTGATCACCGGCGCCGGACCTATCGGGTGCATGGCCGCCGCGATTGCCAAACACGCCGGTGCCCGGTATGTAGTGGTGACCGATGTCATTCCCTACCGCTTAAAACTGGCCAAAAAGATGGGTGCCACCCTGGCACTGGATGTGCGCGCCGCCAAGATCGAAGACGCCCAGAAAAAATTGGGCATGAAAGAGGGCTTTGACGTTGGCCTGGAGATGTCGGGCAACCCGGATGCCCTGCGTGCCATGCTGGCCAACATGTGCCATGGAGCCAAGGTGGCCTTGCTGGGAATTTTACCCCCCGACACGGCCATTGATTGGGACCTGGTCATCTTTAACGGTCTTACGCTAAAAGGCATTTACGGCCGCGAGATGTATGAGACCTGGTATAAAATGACCTCGATGATACAGACCGGTCTGGATATCAGCCCGGTCATCACCCACCGGTTTAATTATCGCGATTACGAAAAAGCGTTTAAAGTCATGCAGTCCGGTAAATCCGGCAAAGTCATTTTAAATTGGACAAAAGAAAGTGACTAAAGTGCTACCAAAAGAGAGTGACTAAAGTTAATGAATTCTATCATCTTAAAAAAGTGTTGTGGTCCAGTAAAAACGGACACGACTTCAAGCCACATTTAATAATTGTTCTTTTTCATATTGCATCGGACTTTTGTATCCCAGCGTCGAATGAAGGCGAGTAAAGTTGTAATCAATGATGTAATCAAGTACCTCGGTTTGTGCTGCTTTGCGAGTTGCGAAGCGGCAGGATACCAGACGCTCTGACTTCAGACTGCCAAAGAAGCGCTCTACAGGTGCATTATCCCAGCAGTCTCCCTTACGGCTCATGCTCGCTATCATCTCATAGTGTTTAAGACGCTTTTGATATTGTTGGCACGCGTATTGGCGGCCGCGATCCGAATGGTGAACAAGGCCTTTAGGCGGTTTTCTGCGCCAGTAAGCCATCGCCAGGGCATCAACGGTAAGCTTGTTCTTCATGCGCTTATCCATGGCCCATCCGACGATCTGGCGCGAAAACAGGTCCATTACCACAGCCAGATACAGCCAGCCTTCCAGGGTCCAAACATAAGTAATATCAGCGGCCCAAACCTGGTTGGCTTCAGCAACATCGAATTTACGATCTAACACGTTGGCCGCCACCGGATATGAGTGACGGCTATCGGTGGTCACCTTGTAGCGCCGGCTCCGTTTTGGTCTGAGACCAAGATCTCGCATCAGGCGTCGAACTTTATAGCGACCGAGCTGATAGCCCTCAGATTGAAGCTTTTTTAAAATCCTGCGGGAGCCATAGCTGCCCCGGGATTGTTTGAATATCGCTTTAACCCGGGATTTCAATGCGCTTTGATGTGCATCGTCGGGATTATCAGTGGATAAACGATGCAAATAATCGTAAAATCCGCTCCGGCTAACTTCCATCACCGCACATAGTACGGTGACAGGATAAGCCTTCATTTGCTGCCGGATGAAGTCGAACCTTAGTCGGACTCTTTGGCAAAGAAGGCCGCGGCCTTTTTTAAGATCTCACGCTCCATTTGCAGTCGCTGGTTTTCTTTACGCAGGCGTATGATCTCAGCTTCCAGCTGGCTGCGCGTAGCGGAACCATCGCTTGATGGTTGGTGATCTTGGCGCTGTTCACGGACCCAACGGGAAACACTTGTTTGATTAATTCCCAGGCGCCGTGCGACTTCGTTGGCACTGTAACCTTGTTCAAGCACCAGCTTGACAGCATCGCGTTTAAATTCTTTAGTGTAGTGTGGTCTGATTCGTTTTGGGTTCATGGGACACCTCGCTATCATATTTGTTAGGTTTAGCAAAGTGTCCGTTCAAATTAGACCACATCATGATAATCAAGTTTTTCATCAGACATTACAAAGTTTTATCCCGATCTGTTCTATTGTAGTCATAGCAATAAAGCTAAAAGAAAACCGTCTAAAATAGCGTGTTCTTAAAAACGTGTGTCGCGGATTGATTGCTATCCCTGGTTCTTTGATAATTTATTTGTGAGCAATTTCTTGCCTGCAGCAGTAAGACCGTATTCACCATAAGATGTGTGTGATATTATTATTCCTTTGTTGCGTAATTCATCAATAGCAGATTCAGCTTCAATTTTATTAAATTGCAAAGCTCCAATATATTTATTCAAATTTAAAACTGTCTCATCCTTAGTCTTATATAATTCTAAAATTGTATTAGCAACTGCTGAAAGCGCTATGCCTGATGCGGCGAGTGTTTTTTCAGCCTTAAAACTATCTAATGCTTCTTGATATGTGACTTTCTTATTGTTGTTATCTTTCAGTATGTATTTGGAATTACATTGAGGATTAGAGCAAAAAAACCGAGATGGATCATCATCTCCGGAATATGGTTTTAATAATGAAGTACAAAAATTACATCTCGGTTTGAGATCTTCATCCCATAGAACAAAAAACTTTTTTTTAAACCGGTCAGTTTTTTCGAGAAATTGGTCTGTTGGAATTTCAATAGGTTTTTTAGTCTTTATTTTTAAACGAATAAGGACCAGAACAACGACACCAGATAAGAATATTGTCACCCATAAGGGCGTAGGCAGCATCAGATTAACTGCTAACCAATCCCATAGTTTTTTTGAAAAAAGGTAAATACTGCCACCCAAAGCGGCGATAATTAAAGCCACAAGAAGAGCTATGAAAAGCTCATAAAGGAATTTTTTAAAGAATGATTTAACCATGGCTTAAATCCCATTGTTTAGGTTTGTTGCCGCAATGCTCTTTGACAATTTGAAGGGCAGAGTCGATTAGGCTCTGTCTAAATTTTAATCAAATTTCCCCTCTTTCCTAATGAAGGTGGTGACGAATGTTCAAGTTAAAAGTTTTTTCTTTCGCCTGATTCTTGTTTATAGTCAATTATTCTTCTGGGAATACAATTCGGGCCTCAATACCGGCCTGCTGTAGCAAGTAAAGTAACCCTCCACCATCGATAAGTTCAATAGGCTTATCTTTACAAAAGTCAAAAGCATCAGGGCCATATCCGCTAGTGCTAACAAGGATTCCTTTGTTAGCTCCCTCGTTCATCATGGTACCGTACAAATCTCGAACCGCAG
>WOR8_10009552_pt1 | contig 18776 bp, 14 predicted proteins | sample DeeMarSeWOR38_10_FD_19890 | JGI IMG/M metagenome (IMG submission 19890)
GATTTGTTTCATTTTAGACATTTGCTTTCTCCTGTAATCCACTGGTATTTTTGGTGTTTCAATGCAGCACGCAGGTTTGGACCTGAAGGCCTTTCCACCCTGATCGGCCCATCACCTCCCGAGCGAAACGATTGCCCCGGGCTTCAGAAACACAGTCCGCAGCTACCTTATTATATCGGCCGAATCCCGCAAAACTTAACCGATATAATATTCGGAAAAATATTGCCGGGTTTGGTGAAAAAGGGATTGACCGAAAAAGCAATTTAAACTAACACATCACAGTATAACTGAAAGGGGGGGATAAAATGTTACAGAAGCTGAGAGGCACTTCACGGGGTTTCACCCTTATCGAGCTGATGATCGTTATCGCAATTATCGGCATTCTGGCTGCCATCGCCATTCCCAATTTTATCGCTTACCGGAACAAAGCCTATTGCAGCCGGACGGAATCCGATGCCAATAACATTGCGTCGGCATTGGCGAATTATTATGCAGTTCCCGGTCATTCCTCGCTGGTTACCGACCTTGGCGTTCTCGGTGCTAAGATAACCGGCAACAACCATGCCACCATCACCGGCAACACGGATTCCATTACCATTACGGTTACCGACGGCAGCGGAAGCTGCCCGGAAGATTACCAGACCTCTCAGTCTGTTGAGTGGGCCAGTAACGTCTACACCAAGATAATGGAATAACGTTCCGGTTGACGGGATACGCCTGTCGCTCAGGCAATTCATGCTTGACGGCACCCTTCTCATCTCTGATAGCTCTGAATCTGACCCGGCCGACAGCAATGCCAGGAAGGCCCCCAGCTTTAAGGTGTTCATGCCTACCCCCATAAATTTCAACCTGATATCTGGTTGCCGATAGTTCGGACACGCAATTGATATTCACCCGGAAGATCTTTTTTGCTGTCCACAATGATATAGTACCTGCCCGCCTTCAGGGTTGTTTGGATTTGACGGTCATCCCCGGCCAGGCAGTCTGTCGCTGTAAAAGCGGGGCCCCTGTCAAGGGAAGAAAGAAGAAAAATATCGTTGTCAATGCCTTCATCTTTAAAATCGGTAATTTGAATGGCAAGCGTTGCCGATGAGCTTAAATTCAGCTGGTAGATTGCTTCCGGCCCCTGGTGATTGACGTCCGGGAGGACAGCGTATCGATCAAATTCCATTGAAACGACATTTCTCGTGTTGCCCTGCTGGTCATAAGGAAAATCGTCCGCATCAATGACGATTGGGTTGTGGATCGTACCGGCGGGATTCTGCTCGTCTCGAATATGATTGTATCTTATGGGAATGTATCCGTTGATCCATAGCTCGAACCAGGATTTTTCTTCGAATCTCACGCCCTCAACCGTTGCGTGCAGAATCATCGGCCGGCCGTTCCGGTTTTCATATAGGAACAGCATCATGTGGCTGCGGTTGAGAAACGCATCCCCTTTTCTTAGGTTGGCTGTGCGCTGAAATAAGAAATCAGTAGCTTCTGCGCGGCGGGTAATCTCATCGAATTGCCGGGGGACGTCCGGCTGATTCGGATAGATCAAGGTGTACTTATGGTTTAAGTGCCAGGCCCTGGAAACCAGACCGGTGCACGAGATGCCGGTTACACAGTCAAAAGGCACTGTCTGGTAAGTTTCAACACCCGTACCGGTCCCGTACCCCTTGGCGATGTTGGATAAAAAAGTATTTACTGTATCCCAACCGCCAAATTTGTATCCCATGCCAACCCGCGGCCCGATCGGGTAGCGGCTCCTGAAACGATTGCCGCAACCGATCCCATGCACGTTGATGGTGGCCATGTTCCAGTGCACCCGCGCGTATGTATCGGCGGTTAAAACAACCTGGCTGCGTGTCAACAGCGGCCCGGCGACATTGCGGCGAACCCTGGCATAGTGAAGCTCAAGGTCGCCGGTGCAGCTTGAGATCAACACAAACAGAATGGGAAGAAAAAGCTTTTTCATGACGGCCGTGGTCAAATTACAAATATGGCACCGAAGGGACAGTCAAAACCACTTCTTTTTTCTGAAATAAGCTAACATTGCAAGGGCGACCCCTATCTGGTAAAATGGGGACGTCCATAAAATTATAACTTTCCCGAAACCCAGGAATCCTCGCTTGGTGTTTTTTGCGTTATCAGTCAAAAGGCTTGAACTTCGAATAGGCGCTGAATCTTTCTGGTTGCACGGCAGGGTGGCTGGCCGATAAATTGCGCCAAAAAATAAAACCCCTACCTAATCAAACATTAAGCAGGGGTCGGCGCTACGCTCATGGTCCTCCCGTTGGGTCGCAACTCAAAGGGTTTTGTCTGTGATTTCAGCTCAATGCCAATTTTTCATATTTTTGCTGATGTGTCAAAGTGAGATTGAAAAAAAGAGCGTGTCTTGATTTGAAGCTGCGTCGCCGAAGGAATATTATAATTTTATGGACGTCCCCTATTTTCTCTAAAAAATTTTAAAAAATCAGGGATAAAAATCAGGGGTTGAACCGTTTAATGTCTAAGAACCCTTCTGAACAGGAAAAAGACAAAGCAGCAACGCTTTTCCTGTCTGACAGTTGAAACTGATTACCGACAAATTTTCCTAAACTTTTCATTTAGTTGGAGCAGTTATGATTCGGAATTTCTTTTTGGTGGCAAGGGTGGTTCTCTGCCTCACGGCACTTGTGTCCTGCGGTGGGGGTGGGGGTGGTAGCGACGACGGTGGTGGCAGCGGCGGTAACGCTTCTAATACCTTAGGTGCCAATTTGGCATGCCTCGATGAGGATGGCGACGGTTATGGGAGCCGTTCTTGCGGTGGAGCCGATTGCGATGACGCGGACCCCGATGTCAATCCCCTTGCCCGGGATATCTGCGGGGATAACATCGATCAAAATTGTGACGGCGTTGACAGGCTTTGCACCGACGGCGGTGCTGCGGACCATTCCGGCCTCGCGTGGGACGGCAGCCCGGGCGTTTGCCTGTCCTGCCATCGGGGTGAAGCCGAGGATATGTATGCCTCAACCCACTATCAGTGGCAGGGAGATGCCCTCTACATGAGCCATGGCCCCCTGAAGCAGGGCAAAATTGCCGGTGCCGTCAACAGCTATTGCATCAATATTTCCGGTAACTGGGCCGGTTGCGGCAATTGTCATGTGGGCCTGGGCGCCCGGCCCCAGGCAACGGACAACCCCACCGAGGCCCAGCTCAGAAACATCGATTGTCTCGTGTGCCATCAAAAAGACTACAAGCGGGTAAAAGTCGGTGGCGATTTCGTGCCGGACACGGCCAACATGACCATTACTTTGGACGAGGCCGTCCAGACGGTGCATATGCCCGATAGAGAAAACTGCCTGCAGTGCCACGCCAAAGCCGGCGGCGGCGATGCGGTCAAACGCGGCGATCTGGCCCTGGCGAGCGCGGACACCGCCGATGCCCAGTACGATGTGCATATGACGGTTTCGGCCGGAAACCTGCAATGCCAGCAGTGCCATATTTTTCGCGACCACCGGTTTGCAGGCAAAGGATCTGATATCCGTCCAACCGACCTGGATCTTGAAATCGCCTGTGCGGCCTGTCACACGAATAAAGGTAAACGCAACGGCCATTCTTCTTCAACAATCAACACACACGTGGCCAGGGTGGCCTGCCAAACCTGCCATATTCCCTACTACGCTAAAGATGCCAATGATTCAGCTGCTTCGGAGGCAACTGAAATCCACCGCACCTGGCTGGCCACGGCCAGTATGGCGCCCCCCTACCATCCGGATAGCACCAAGGCAAATAACCTGGTTCCCAAATATCGTTTCTGGAACCGATACAGCGAAAACTACCTGCTCGGTGATGCGGCCGAATATGATCCAACCACCGGCGCCTTTCCGACCTCCCGACCCGAGGGATTTGTCGATGACGCCTCGACCGACAGCAAATTGTATCCCTTCAAGTACAAGACGGCCGAGCAACCCATTCTGGATGCGACCGGTCAATTGATCGCCCTGGACACGAAAGTGTATTTTCAGACAGCAGACCCGGATCTGGCCACCTCGGCCGGCCTGGTCAATATGGGCTATACCGGCCATGAGGCTTACAGCTGGATCAACACCGACACATTCCAGCTGCTCAATCACCAGGTCAGTCCTGGCCATGAGGCTTTAAGCTGTTGGGATTGCCACGGCAACACGGGCCGGATGGATTTGAAGGGTGAGCTGGGCTATCAGCTTAAAGCCCCTGAATCCCAGGTCTGCACCCAGTGCCACGGAAGAGAGGAGAAAGAAAGCTTTAGCGCGATTCACGAGGAGCATGTCAGGGAGAAAAAATATGACTGCTCTCACTGCCACACTTTTTCGAGACCCGAGCGGAATTTAAGATAGGCCGCAGGGCCGCAGGTCCCCTTTTTCCGTCTCCCGGAGCGCTGTCTCATTTGTCAGGATGACATCAGACCAATTATGAACCGACGGCCTTCTTTATGTTGTCGAGGTGTTCCTGCGCCGATTGAAAGATGACGAATTGGATCATCTGATCGACGCTGAATTCGCCGCCGAAAGCCGGCATGCCGCCTTTGCGGTCAAGATCATCGTCGCTCAGGCCGGCCACAAACTCGGCCAGTTCGGCGCCATTTTTGCGCAAGGCATCCAGGGTTTCTTCCTTGGTACAGCCCGAATGCTCACGGGAATCTTTGTTGGACATCTCCGTGATCTGATCCATGGTCAGCTGCGGCAACTCTTTGCCGGCAACCATCATTTGGGCCAGCTCGAAAATCCTGAAGTGCCCGGCACCGATATGACGGGCCGTCACCCCTGCGGTCCATTCTTCCCATTCTAATACCTGGTTCCAATCTTCAGCGGATAAACCGTCCACATAGCTGACGACCTCATCTGTAAATGATGCGATTCGTTTGGACAGGTCTTTGGCTCGCTCGCTCATGACGTATCTCCTTTTTACATTTTTTATTGGACTTGGTTATGTCAAAACCTAAGCATAGGGATACGGATGTGCAACCCGGCGTGGACGGTTATAGCGATCAGAAATATGTCCCAATGGTATTGCGTTTCCCCCAAATGCCTGCTATCTAAGGAGGCCGGATGGCTCACCATAATCGGCAGCGATAGCATCATTGCCCCGATCGGCGTTGGCAAATGGTTCTGATTATTTGCCCCGGGCGCAAATACGCCATGACATGCGGGGGTAATATCATCCGGTTCACCCCGCTCAAAAAAATCTTCCTACCTCAATCAGGTTCTCGCTTTTGGCGAAGAAGGGAGGTTTTCGATGACCGGGTTCGTTTCATCTGCACTTTTTGTCTATACCGACGATACGAAATCTCTGATCGAGCCGGTTCAAAACAACTCCTTGGGTACCCGCATCACCCCGGTTGCATTTGAGGCTTTGACGCAAACACCGCAGAAGCACCTCGAGGAGGTTGGCCACGTGGTGGTGGCGGGACCGCTTGATGTCATCAAGGAGATTATGCGGTTGGCCATGGAGCACCATTTCAGCATCGGTATCATCCCAACCGAAAGACAAAAGCATCTGATCAGGTTGTACGATCTTCCCAGGAACACCTCCGCGGCTATCGAGCTGGCGTTGCGCCAGGATGGCCCGCGAATAGATCTGATTTTGTGCAATGGGCAGATCATGTTGTTTAAGGCCGCTATTGGCCGCATACCGTTTTTAGACGCCACCATTACCACCAGCTGGTTTCGACTGGTGACGATTGCCTTGAAAAAGTTTATTGGGTTCCGGCTGTACGCGTTTAAATTTCTTACAGCCGGCCAGCAACAGATCAATACCGCCACGAGCGGATGCTTGATCCTGAATCATTCCAGGGCAAGCTTTGCCTCCCGACTGATTTCCAATGGTCACTCCTTCACCGATGGGATGGTTTCCCTGGTTATCTCTGCTCCCACCTCGATTGTTGAGTATGCCAAGCTACTGATTCAAGCGCTGCGATCTGCTGAGAGGTACAAACATCTTCCCAGCTCCATTGGCTATATTAAAAGTTCCCGGATCGAAATCGGGTCGGAAACCCCGCTCGATGTCATCATCGACGATAAACATACCACGCATACGCCCGTGCACTGCGAAACAGCCGCCGGGGCGGTTCGGGTTAATGTCGGCGAAAGCTTGCAGGCCGACAACCGTCGCGAAAAGGCCGCCAAAGAAGAAATAGAGGTCAGCAACTTGCCCGGGGGCAAGGAGCTGCTCCGGATCATAAAGCAAAAGAGAATCCCCTTTTTCTCTTACGCCTCCGAGGAGCGCTTCAACGACCTGTTTCCGGCGCTGCGCGAGGATGCCCGCCTCAACAGTATCTACCTGGTTTTAATGGTGCTCAGCACCATGCTGGCTACGGTCGGGCTTTATCTGGACAGCGCCTCTGTCATCATTGGCGCCATGTTATTGGCACCCCTGATGAATCCAATTGTTTCCCTTTCCATGGGCATCCTTCGGGGCAATATCGGAATCTTCAAAAACTCGATCGTGAAAATCGTTTTGGGCATTCTGATCGCCTTGTTTTCTTCCGCGCTGATTTCGTTTTTGTTTCCCCACAGTTCCATTACGGAAGAAATGCTGGCCCGTATGAATCCGACGTTGCTGGATCTTGGCGTAGCGATAATCTCGGGAATCGCCGCCGCCTACTCAAAGTCATTCAGGGAAGTTATCCAGAGCCTGGCCGGGGTTGCGATCGCCGTGGCGCTGGTGCCGCCGCTGGCGGTTGCCGGAATCGGAATTGGACGCTGGGATTTCCAATGGTTTTACCAGGCCTTTTTGCTGTTCTCGACCAATCTGGTCGGCATTATCATTTCGGCCACCTTTACCTTCCGTGTCCTGGGTTATTCTGCCGCCGTGCGCAGCAAACGCAGCCTGGTGGTGGTATTTGTCTTTTTGGTACTTATTTCGATTCCGCTTTATTTGTCCTACAACCGCATCGTCACAGATCGGATTTTCGAGCAAAAGGTTCAGCAAGAACGGTTTTTGGTGAATGAAAAATATCTCATTATTCGAACCGCATCCATATTCCGGCGCCGCGACAAGCGCATAATCCTGATGGACGTATTGGCCCGGGAGCCGCTGAACCGCGCGGACCTGAACACGTTTAAAAAGAAAATTCAAGCCAATTTTGATCAAAAACTCGTCATTTTGATAAATACACATTACATCCCGTAAGGTTGCCATGAAAAAACCTATTCCACTTGCAGTTCTCATCTTCTTGGCCCTGTGGATACATGGGTGTGATCGCAAACCTGTCATCGAACCCTCGGGCAAAACAATCAAAATCGGCCTGATTGCACCGCTGAGCGGCCCCGACGAGCTAAAAGGCCAGGAAGGGCTGAGAGGGATGCAATTCGGTATGCAAATGCAGCCTTACCTTCAAAATGGCGACCGCATCGAGTTGGTGACGGCAGACGACAGGAACGACCCTGCTCTGGCAGTCCATGTGCTGCAGGAATTGGCTGCCAAAGAGAACGTAGCGGCAATCATAACGTTTTCGAGCAGCGATCCGGTTTTGGCCATGGCAAAAGTGGCCGATGAAAATAAAACCCCCATTCTGGCGGCCATCGCCACCCATCCCGACATCACCCGGAACAATGCGTTTATCAGTCAGCTGTGTTTCGATGACCGTTTTCAGGGGACCACCGCGGCGCTGTTCGTCCGGGACGAGTTGCTGGTTGACAAAGCGGCCGTTTTCGTCAATTCGAACAGCGTTTATTCCAGGGACCTGGCATCTCAATTTGAAAAAAAGTTCGAATCCATCGGCGGTGAAATTACGGATCGGATCGTTTTAGCGGAGGGAGACGCCGAATTGCACCCCCGGATAAAAATGGTTCAAGATCATTCCCCGGAGCTGCTTTACCTTCCAATAAAAGCAGCCGATGTGCTCCGCGTGATCAGGGAAGCGCAGGAACTGCAATGGAAACCCCAGATGATGGGAAGCGATGGACTGCTATCAGCGATAATCAAGCAGCATAAGAAAGAATTACATCTTTTCGAAGGCATGCTCGCCATTGACTTTTTCTCCCACAGGGCGGGGTTGACCCCGTTCGGGAAAAAGGCCAGAGATGCATATAAACATACGCCCAAAGGTAAGGAGGGAGCCGCCTCAACGACCTATTCGACACTGGGCGTCGAAGGATATGTCCTGTTGCTCGGCGCCCTGAACCGCTGCAGCGATCCTGCAGACCGCGAATGCATCAACGCAAAAATCCGCTCAACTATCAATTTCCAGGGGATTATGGGAAACATTACCATCCGGCCGGACGGCAAAGCCGAGCGCCCGCTTTACATCAACACCATTGAGGACGGCCGGGCAGAATTTATCGTCAAAGTCTATTAATTCTTCACTTGCTTTCTCGCATCATCCGGTAAACCTTCCCGGCAGATTAAAATGAATGCAATGCTGAAGCGAGCGAGTCAAAATGCGCAAAATTAATTATTGCTTGCTGATCGTACTTGTCCACCTGGCAGGCATTGAAGACGCATCCGCGGCAGACCCCTCCTTTGATTGCCGCAAGGCTGCCGGCACGATCGAACAGATGATTTGCCGTGATGATGGGCTGGCGGCACTGGACAACGAGCTTGCCGACGTCTATGCCGCTGCCGCTCAAAAAGCCTTCAATGAGCATCCGCCGGTGCTCAAGGCCGAGCAGCGCGGCTGGATCAAGGGCCGCAACGAGTGTTGGAAGAGCGCGGACAAGCGAAAATGCGTCGAGCAGAGTTACAGAAACCGCATCGCCGAGCTGCAGGCGCGCTATCGTCTGGTCCCGGCAAATGGTCCTTTCTGGTATGCTTGCGATGGGGACCCAAGCAATGAGGTGGTTGTCACCTTTTTCAAAACGGACCCGCCGACATTGGAGGCCGAGCGCGGCGACCAGGTGGCGCTCATGTACCTCGAACCGTCCGCCAGCGGTTCGAAGTATCGGGGACGCAACGAATCGCTGTGGGAGCACCAGGGTGAAGCGACGATTGTCTGGGGATACGGCCGTCCGGCGATGCGCTGCCGGAAACAGCCGTCGGCAGAGCGGCGCGCTGCAACTGCCGGGGCCGCACATCTGCCTCAATCCCTGGCCGATGTGCCGGTCGTCGACATGATGACAGTCGAACCCGGAGCATACGGGGCGGCCTCAGACCTTGCGGCACGCGGAGGCGCGGCGCTGGATATTGCAGTGAAGATTGTGGGTAAGTTCGAAGGCGCGGCGCAGCACATCACCCAGGTAAACGACGGCAGCGAGGCGCCATCAACATCTCGCATAACGGTGCTGAGGGACGGACTCCTGGACGACTCGGTGAGGAGCATGCGGTGGGAGATCGCCCTGGAAAAAACGCCGGTGGGTGTGTGGCGCATCAGCAACGTTCGGCGATCCTGGCGTTGCCGGCGTGGAGCGCAAATGGACCGGTTCGCAACCGCATTGTGCCCCTGACGGTCGGGGGTCATGCGAACCGAAGGGGCGGCCATGAATTCAGGCACATCGCCTGTGCAGCACCAACGGCAAAACGCAACATCATAACCGCCCCCTATTCTCCCATCGAGCACATGTCCTCCGGCAGCAGGGTTGCAGCGGGCCGATCCAGCAACCAGACCAGCCGGCCGCCTTCCGGGCGAATCCGTTGCGGCGGGTACCGCACTTCGTCACCGCACAGCAGGGTACGGACCATTTCAGCTTTGTCACGGCCGGATACCAGGAAGGCCGTCGTCCGCGCCCGATTCAATACCGGATAGTTCAAGGTCAGTCGATACACGTCCGGGTTGCCCCCCCTGGCACTGAGCACCCATTCCGGGCCCTGGTGTGCCTCGGCTTGATGCGGAAACAAAGAGGCGGTGTGACCGTCGCTGCCGATGCCCAGAAGGATCAGATCGAAGACCGGTGCTTTTGATCCAAAATAATTCTTCAATTCAAGGGCGTAACGCTCGGCGCCGCGGATCGGCGCATCGAGCACCGGCATGGGGTGCACCTGCTGCGCGGGGATGGGCACCCGGGAAATAAAATCATCTCGGGCCGCACCGAAATTGCTGGCGGGATCGTCAACCGCTACCATCCGGTCGTCAACCCAGAAAAGGTGCAGGCCTTTCCAGGGTATCCGATCCACATACGGCGGCCCGGCCAGCAGGCGGTTCATTGCCCTGGGCGTCGATCCGCCCGATAGCGCCGCTGCTGCCCGGCCGCGGTCTTTAACCGCATCGGCAACAGCCTTTTCGAAAAGGTCGGCACCGGCCTCCGCCAGTTGCTGCACGTCGGACACAACAATAATTTTCGGCTTTAAGTTCTTCTTGGTCATGTTAATGAATAGCGTTTCATCGCCCCTTCACACCCGATTTACAAAAGGCCTGATTTAAGCCTGGCAACCGCCTTCGGCCCTGCGCTGCCGGCCGGATAAGGATGCAGCATGGCGTCCCTGTCGCCGCAGGCTTCGCACTCGGCCAGAATCGGCGTCAGATACGACCAGCACTGCTCCACGGCGTCCTGGCGCCAGAACAGCATGTGGTCTCCCCGCATGCAGTCGAGCAGCACCTTTTCATAGGCATCCAGCACCGGTTGCTGATTCCCCTGGTAATAGTGAAAATCCATTGTCACCGCCCTCAGGCAGACCCGGGCACCGGGGAATTTGGTCTGAAACGTGAGTTTAATCGTTTCATCCGGATAGATGCCCAGGGTCAGCCGGTTGGCGCCGATATTCGGGCCGATGACATCCCGGAACATGGAATGCGGGACCTGCTTGAACTGAATGTTGATCTCGGTGATTTTTTGGGCCAGGCGTTTGCCGGAGGTCAGATAAAACGGTACGCCCTGCCAGCGCCAGTTGTCGATGAAGACTTTCATGCTGGCAAAGGTCGGCGTCAGCGACCGGGGATCCACGCCGGGCTCGTCGCGATAGGCCGGCAGCTTTTGGCCGTCTCGGCTGCCCTCAGCGTACTGCCCCAGCACCAGCCGGTCCTGGAGCCGGTCGACTTCAAACGGCCGCAGGGCCCGGAACACTTTTACGCGCTCATCCCTGACCCGGTCAGCCTCGAAGGCCGACGGCGGCTCCATGGCGGTCAAGGCCAGCAGCTGCATCATGTGGTTCTGAAACATATCGCGCAACACGCCGGATTGCTCATAGTAGTCGGCCCGGTGCTCGACGCCCAGGGTTTCAACGGCCGTGATTTCCACGTGATCGACATAGCGGCGGTTCCAGACCGGCTCGAAGATAGAATTGGCAAAGCGGAACATCAATATATTCTGAACGGTCTCTTTGGCCAGGTAATGGTCGATCCTGAAAACCTGATGCTCCCGGAAGTATTTGTGGATGCGGCGGTCCAGCTCGATCGCCGTCTCCAGGTCCCGGCCGAAAGGCTTTTCCACCACCAGGCGCGACCAGCCGTTGCCGTTGGCTTTTTCAACCCCCAGGCCGGCCTGGCCGATTCCCTGCGCGAAGGGAACGTACATTTTCGGCGGCAGCGCCAGGTAATAAAGCCGGTTGCCCCGGGTGTAATGCTTTTGGTCGAGCTGTTTCAATTTACCGGCCAGGGCATCGAATGTGTCCGGATCGTCAGACTCGACCGGTTGATAGTAAATTAATTTTGAAAAGTTGGTCCAGCCGGATCGGTCGCTCAGGTTGGCCGATTCCAGGTCGTCTGCCAGTTTGTTGCGGAACTGTTCATCGCTGAGCCGCGTTCGGCCGCACCCGACAATGGTAAACGCTTCCGGAAGACGCTCGTTTTGATGCATGTGCACAAGAGAGGGAATTAATTTGCGGGCCGTCAAATCGCCGGTCGCCCCCATAATCACCACCGTGCAGGGTTCCTCGGGCGGTAAAGTGGCACAATCCGTTGCACTGCTGTCTGCATCGGGTGAGGCCACGCTCACCCTGGCCAGCTGATTTTGCTCAGGATTGGTGGTCATAGCATTCATTTTTTCTCCTAACATTGTTTTTGCCGATGAATCCAATTCGCCGAATGAAGCCGGTGATGCTATTTCCCGGATTTAACCACCGCGTGTCCGCCGAATTCACGGCGCAGGGCCGACAGCACGCGCTCTGCAAACGGATCTTTCTGGCGCGAGCGGAACCGGCGCATCAAAGACAGCGTGATGACTTCCGCCGGCACGCCGGTCTCAACCGCCTGCTGCACGGTCCAGCGGCCTTCGCCGGAATCATCGACGTGGCCCGAGAGGTCGTCGATACGCGCATTTTTTCGAAAGGCCTCCGCCGCGAGTTCCAGCAGCCAGGATCGAACGACGCTGCCCTGGTTCCAGAGGTGCGCGATGGCGGCAAAGTCGAGTTCCGGCCCGAATTGGGACGCTTCCATAATTTCAAAGCCCTCGCCATAGGCCTGCATCATGCCGTATTCGATGCCGTTGTGGACCATTTTGACGAAATGGCCGGCACCGGTTTGGCCGACGTGCAGGTAACCGCCTTCGGGGGCAAGGGTTTTGAAGATCGGCTCCAGATGCTGCGCGGTTTCCGTTTGGCCGCCGACCATCAGACAATAGCCGATCTCAAGCCCCCAGATGCCGCCGCTGACCCCGGCATCGACGTACTGCAGGCCTGATGCTTGCAGCTGTGCCGCCCGGCGGATATCATCCTTATAGTAGCTGTTGCCGCCGTCGATGATGATGTCGCCGGTGGAAAGAATTTCTGCCAGCTGGCTGATATGCGCATCGACGGTGTCGCCGGCCGGCAGCATCAGCCAGACAATCCGGGGTGATTCGAGCTTGTCAACCACCTCCTGGAGTGAATAGGCCCCCTCGGCGCCTTCCTTTACCAGCTCATCTGTCTTCTGCGGGGTACGATTGTAGGCCACAACCCGGTGGTTGCCGCCCAGCAGACGTCTGGCCATGTTCATTCCCATCCGACCGAGACCAACCATTGCAAGGCTTCATGATACTTTCTCCTTTGATTGTTTGCTCTTTTCAGGAGTACCAGTACGTATAGAGGACATATCCTTACAGAAAAGAAGATATGGACAGAAAGCTGTTTTTGCAATAAATAAAATTTTTTAATGGAAGCTTAGAAGTTAGGGGACGTCCATAAAATTATAATTTTCCATGAAAATCAGGAGGGAAAGAGCGGTGTTTCGGCATCCTGCCTGGCCGGATGCAGTCTGTCCGCCAAAAGGATGTCAAAATTTCAGGAGGGGGGCCTGTTATCCCCCAAACTCGCAAACCCTTATCGCGGCCCGACCCCCCCAAAATACCCATGGATCTTAATCGTTCTCTTCTTCGCCGATCGGTTCGCTTGAAGTGCTAATTGTTCCAATCCCGTTTGAGGGCACAAGCGATATATATAACGGTTCTTCATGCCGAAGCACATTCATGATTTCTTCAAACTTACCCGCCGGAAAATACAGCCTGGGCTGGTCACCGACGACAACATTTGTCGGTATGCTGACACCATCCTTCATGAAATATATTGAGCCAACATATGCGCCGTTATTGTATAAGTATAATCTTGATTGCCAATTGTATTGAGGCGCGCTGTGATAATAAAGACGGTAAGCATCAAATTCACTTGTCATTTTTTGCTCCTTTCTTCAGGGGGATTTCAGGCGCGTTCCGGAATTATAACTTTTCCAGATAGTCACGTATTGAACAATGTCGCTTTTGTGCGCTGGAAGACATCAAGTATTTGCATGACCACAAAAGCAACCTATTTCACCACGCCTAGACCGGCGAAGTACGTTTTGAATGCCGATGCTTCGATAGCAAACGTACCGTCAACGGTGGTCAGATTGATGGGCCGCCACCAGCTGATATCGTAGAGCCAGACAGTTGCGTTCAGGGTGTCCACCGTGGCCTCGGTGTTCCCCCACGGATTTCGCAAAATGATGTACTTTTGGCCGTTCCGGTAGGCCCACCCCAGGACAGTGTAACAATGAGACGCAACGATGTTGGCATCTCCGTAAATGATCTTTTTCTTGGAAGCGTCCCCCGAGGAGTAGGTCCAGCAGGTCATCGGATTGAATGTTTTGTAGCTCATGGAATTCGCCCGCACCAGATCCCACAGTTGATCGCCGGTCCGGCTGGGCGTATCATAGTAGTAGCGGTTTCTTCCGATCAACTGGGCCGTGGCCCACACACAGTCCCCCCACCCGGTTGCCGTGATATCCGGATGATCGCCGCTGATACCGGTCTTGAGCTTGGCGTATGCCTTCTCGTAGACTGCCGGCCATATTTCGCCTGCCTCACTCGAGCGGGCGTAGATGAATCCGCCGGTGGCGGTGCTCAACGGAACGGTGTCGGTCACCTCGATCTCTTTGTCGATCTGCTCGTTGGCATCCGGTTTGTAGAACCGTATCATGTTGGTAAACTGCTCTTGCGCCTGACCGGTAGCCCGGGTCATGTGGGTAATGCGGTGGGGCATGGCCCAGGCCACCGCCGACAGCGCCGCAATGTAGTAACAGTTCGCCACCGCGCCCTGGATCGGATCGAAAAATTCAGCGGCCTCGTTGAAAAATCGTCCGGGATCACTCCAGGTGGCGTTTTCCGGTGTCCAGTCTTTAGTCTTGCCCACTGTCCCCGGGTCGAGGGCAACGGTGTTGACGATAGCTTTTGTAAATACGCGGGCCAACCGCTGCAACCGCTCCTTTTCCGGTAACCGCAGGGTGAGCTGCATATAGTGGTGACCGATCATTTCCGCGTGCTTGACCTCAATGGCGCCGATGTCATCGGTATCGAACAGGGGGCCGAGATCGGCCAGCCGTTTAATGTACTCGATGGAAACCGTTGCCGGGTATTCCAGGTCATTCACGTCGACCTCTAGCTCGATGTCCAAAAAGGGTGATCGCTCCGGCTCGATTTCAAGCTTATTATTTAATTTCAGGCCAAGATACAGCGGCCCTTTGTACTTGGGGTCGAACAGCTCCTTGTAAGGGGTTTGGAGGATGTCCTCCAAAACCCGGGGCACATCATCAAACCGTTTCCAGGGCAGCTTGCGGCCCGCAATTAATTCTGCCAGTGCGTAAGGGTTTATAACGGCTGAATTTTGAGCTGCGGTTTCATTGGATTCTATCTCATTTCTAAGTTGCATTTTAAATTCCTCCTTTAAATGTAAATGGTAAATATCCGAAAATAGATATAGCCGTAACCAGGGGAATTTTCTGCCTAGGATGAGTACGAATAAGAAAATGAGCAGGCGATTCAGAGAATTGTCAGGTCAATGCGAGGGTGAGGAATGAACTGCGTTGCGTTTCAGGATAGTTCGCTTTTAGCATGACAACGTTGTCAAAGTCAAGACGCCAGTTCGACCTGAAAAAAGCCTGGTGCCGTCCCCAAAATTATGGCTTTCAAATTGTTGACACTTTTGTGTAATATGAAGGTAAAGCAAAGTTAACATAAAGATGACTGGATATGATCGCATTATCGACCTCATGGAAATCGAAGGAATGCCGGAACGGTGAAAAACTGGCTCAGGCGGTTGTGGACACAGGTTTCAAGGGTATCGAGCTCGAATATCGCATCGACGCAACGATGTTTCGACAGATGCTGCCGGCACTGCAACGATCCGGCTTAAAAGTTGTCAGTGTTCACAACTATTTTCCGATTCCCCCGATACTGAGCGATTTGAAAGGCGGCGGCGATCTGTTTCTCCTTTCTCATCCGGACAGAGAAAAGCGGCTCGAGGCGATCAAATGGACCACCAGGACCATCCAGCACGCCGGTGATCTCGGTGCATTGGCGGTTGTGCTTCATTGCGGCCGCGTGGATATGGCGCCTCAAATGGATAAGCTCCGGGACTTTTTCAACACGGGCCGGATCGCGTCTGAAGAGGCCCGCACCTTCATTGATCGGAAGCTGCAGGAACGCGATCGAATCAAACCGAAATATATGGACAGCCTCCGGTTCAGTATGAACCGGCTCATACCCGCAGCGCAACAAGAGAATATTATCCTCGGCCTGGAAAACCGGTATCATTATCACGAACTGCCGGGGCCGGATGACTTTGAAACCCTGTTCGCGGAATTTAGCGGGGCACCGCTAGGATACTGGCACGACACCGGGCATGCCCACGCCAACGAAAGGCTGGGCATCACAGCGGGCGGCGAGATGTTGAAAAGATATGCAGATTGCCTGGTGGGCATTCATCTTCACGATGCGATCGGCCTCGAGGATCACTTCGCCCCGGGAAAAGGGGAAATCGATTTCGAAGCTGTCCGGCCCCTTCTCACAGAGGATATGCCGGCGGTTGTGGAGCTAAAACCGGGGACCCGGGAGGCGGATGTTTCCGCCGGGCTCCGTTTTGTCCGGCAGCTCGTGGAAACGAAAAAAAATTCGGCCACATTTTAAACGTTCACCACTGCCATCGAATACTTAATAGGGGACCGTTTGCCGCTCAGAGAGGTCTTTGTAACTAATTTCAGTTTGATGTTAATTTTTGTATTTTCCCTGAAATAACGAATTGAGATGGTGAGATAGGATCGTATCCTGATTTGATGCGATATCGCTAAACGAATATTATAATTTTGTGGATGTCCCCTAATCTCGTGTATTGACGCTCGGGCTTTGTTTTGGCATACTTGCATTCGCAAAAATCAAACGCCTATCTTGCGCTCCCGCGTCGGTGGATAAGGTTTGCGGGAGCTTTTGCAGACTGTTTATCCGCTGAGCGAAAATGAAATTGACCCTGAAATTGCACGACTGGATGAGGTTCCTGCTATGGACGACTGCCATTGCCTTTTTACCGGCAACCGTGGCGTCGGCCGCCGATCTGGTCATCGGTGATACGCCCGGTGAGGTTTTTAGCATCGATGCCCAAACCTCTTTTTCACACACCGGCGATATCTATGTTGTCGGCACCGGAAGTTTGCGGGTCAACGGCACGTTGAATTTGACGGGTACGCTCTTTGTGGGCGGATTCGGTAATGCGACCGTTGACGGTGGGCAACTTCACCTGATGGGGGATTACACCAACATCGTCGGATACCAGAACGGCCGGATTATTTTTCGCAACGATGCCCTGCTGCATTATGTGCAGACATACGTGGGCCAGCACAATATCATCTGCGGGGAAAATGCGCAGGTCGAGATGAGCAACTCCCGTGTCAGCGCGGACGGCTCCTCGGAATCGATCATTATGGGGGGAAATTCATCCTACCATGCGGTCAACATGATTTGCCCGGACTGGAAAACCTGGTATCTCAGCGGGCAGACATCGCTGACGCTGGAAAATGTGAATATCGGCGGCGACATCGTCTTTTATGACAGCCCCACCATGCGGTTCGTGGATACCGTGGGCATTATGCCCTGGCTTTTTTTCGACAACGGCGCGGTGGTCGATTACCAGTTTCCTGGCGGTTTTCCCAGCAATCCCACCGTTCCGGTCACCATCACCTTCGATGACTCCCTTGCCGGTGTCGAGGGAATTCCCTGGTCCATCACCATGGAAAATTGCACCTATGTCGCCTGGGGCATCAACCCCTATCCGGGAAGCCAGGTCACCGTGCGCGATTCCGAACTGGCCATGGTCCTGTTCAGGTTTGTCGGCGTCGACCAGACCCGGCTTACGGGCATCATGCAGAATGACGCATACTACAGCGATTTAACCGTTCCCGTTGCCGACCGGCACCTGCGCCTGATGAATACCTCGGTCACCTGGTGGAAGGTTGATGTTATCGAGGGACATGAATTAACGGCAGATTCCATCATTTTCAGCGAGATGATGGTCAAAGACGACAGCCGGGCCCTGCTGACCAATTCGATTTGCGAGGGCCAGACCATCCATCTGGGCGCCGTGCATGATGCCTTCGTCGATTTCCGGGATGGCGAGGTGTGGTCCTATGTATCGGTCTGGGATGACGCCACCATGGTGCTGCGCAACAGCGTGGTGGATTTTCGTAAAGGCGAATACCGCTATCAGACGCGCAATATTGCCCACAACAACGCCAGGCTGTACTGCTTGAACACGACTTTCGGATACGAGGCCGACCCGGCCGAATCCGAGCCGGAGGCGGCCGACAGTGCCCTCGCGATGGTTCTGAATCTGGACGGGCCTGCCGCGGTCAGGCTCGGCCAGACAACTGAAATAAGGGGCTCGGCCTGGGTTAAAACCGGACCGCAGAGCCCGGTTGTCTTTGACTCCTATGTACTGGAGGTCTCGCCCGACGGCCGGTCACAATGGGAAACATTGCGGCGTTCGACAAGCCCGGTCAGGGAAGGGACCCTGGGCATGTGGCAAACCGCCGGCCTGCCGGGCGGCCGGTACCGCCTGCGGCTGACGTTGTATGTGGACGGCGACACGGGCGCCTACCCGACCGACGAATATCCGGCGGAAAGTGTCGTCGAACTATCCACAACAGGCGGAGGTGGTGGCGGCGGCGGCGGAACATGCTTCATTTCATCTCTTTTTTAGCTGCGGAATCGGACTTGAATCTTGCGCTGGAGGGGTGCCGGCGGGGTTGCTGCTGTGGGGCAATGTCGCAAACGGCCCTTATTTATCCTATATATTCCTGCAGGATATACAAGAATTGATACCGTAACCAAGTTGAAACGCGCCTTCTATAAAACTGTTTACTCAGAAAAAAGCGCTTTCATTTCGGCATTATCGCTTTGAGATGCCAGATCAACGGCGGTATTTCCAAGCCGATCGCTAATCCTTGGATCAGCACCTGCTTTCAATAGCATGTTGGCAATTCCAACCTGGCCTTTGTAAACGGCATTGTGCAGCGCCGTGATGCCGTCTTTACTTTGAACATCAGGGTTAGCGCCGTATTTTAAGAGAAGCTCGACCACGGCTGTATAACCTTTGCTTGCCGCAAGCAGAAGGGGCGAAAAGCCCTTTACTGGTTCGACCTCATCAGGTCGATTTGAAATTTTTAGCATCGCTTCGGCAATCTT
>WOR8_10002342_pt1 | contig 18773 bp, 17 predicted proteins | sample DeeMarSeWOR38_10_FD_19890 | JGI IMG/M metagenome (IMG submission 19890)
TTTAACCAGAATGTCTTCAAGACGAGACCAGTCGAAGCCGACCCGTGAGGCTTTTGCCGTCATCTGGTAGGCACGATGCAGTGCTGGCAGCTTTGAAGGGATTCCATCCAGCAGAGAGCGTTCGGTTTCCGGAAGGGAAGCTGATTTGATTCCCTTTTCCGCTGATTTGATGTCTTCCCAACTCTTGAGCACTTCTCCGGATGTTTTCAAGTCGGCGTCGCCGAATATGTGAGGATGACGGCCTACCATTTTTTCGTGGGACCTGTCTATGACATCGGCAAGTTCAAATTCACCCTTTTCCCGGGCTATCTGCGCGTGGAAGACCACCTGAAAGAGCAGGTCTCCCAGCTCTTCCTTGAGTTCCTCCGGGTCATCCATGTCCAGAGCATCCAGTACCTCATACGCTTCTTCGATCAGCATCGGTTTCAGGGACTCGCGGGTTTGCTCTCTGTCCCACGGGCATCCGTTTTCACCTCTGAGTCGGGCTACGAGGTCGATTAGTTTCTCTATCTCCACCTGCTTGTGATTCATTAAAACTCTCCATTAACCGATCACGTTTTTCAATGCATCGAGAACCAGCGCGGCATCCGACCCTTTCATGCCTGAAAAAACAGGGAGGCAGATATGCTTGGCACACAGATCCTCGGAAACGGGCAGGGCTGAATGGGCATATTGGTCGAATATCGGCTGTTTATGCAGCGGTTCTTCGTAGACTTCTCCCGCCAGGGAGACACCGTAACGCTCACGCAGAACGGCTTTCAGTTCTTTGCGGTTCAGTTTTTCTTTCATGACGGCGATATATTTGTAGTAGTTGCAGATCCCCCCCTCCGGTATTTTCAACGGGCAAAGATTGTTAAATTCACTCAGTCCCGTGTCATATATGGAAGCAATGGTTTTTCTTTCTTCAATCATCGCGGGCAGGCGCTGCAGGTGCTTCAATCCTATGACGGCGTGCGGTTCAGACATGCGCCAGTTATAGCCCATACGCACGTGGGCATTCACCGTGAAGCTGGCTTTGCCCTGATCCCTGTAAATCCTGGCTTCTTCCGCGATCCGGTCATCGTTCGTTGCGATCATCCCCCCTTCAGCCGATGTCATGACTTTGGTCGGATAAAAACTAAAGGAACTCGCAATTCCGAAATTGCCTGCACTGATCGAATGATAGGAAGATCCGTGCGCATGCGCTGCATCTTCAACGAGCCATATTCCCTTTTCCCTTGTCAGTTCGACGAGGGCAGGTGTCCGGGCCGAAACGATGCCTCCGATATGAACGAGTATAATGCCGGCTGTTTGGGAGGTTATGGCCTTCTCGACATCTTCGGGCCGTATTGAGAAGGATCCGGGATCCATATCGATAAGGATCGGGTTCCCCCCGGCATGAATAACGGCAGCTGCGGTGGCGAAGAAAGTATTTGTCGGTACGAGCACATCCTTTCCTTTGACTTCCAGAGATCGAAGGATAATTTCCAGTGCGCTGGTTCCGCTGTTGACCGCAATAGCATGCCGTGTGCCGCAGAACCGGGCAAAGCTTTTTTCGAATTCCGCGCCATACTTGCCGAGAGTCAATTGCCCGCTGGCCAGAATTTCCCTGATGCGATCCGCAATCCAGTTCTGGTCTTCCGGTAAAAATTGAATTTTTGCGGCAGGAACCTTGTTCATCCCGTATTCCTTTCAGTGTGTAATGAAATCATTTCTGATTTGATAGCCGTCAGACGGCTTCAGCACAGGTCGCTGAAGGACAGTCTCTGTATTCCTGCATCCTGCAGTGCTTGCAGCAGTTGCCCGCTGGTCAAAACCTGGAATTCCTCTTCATGTCGGTAGCCGGACATGGTTGCATCGATTTCCGGCGAGCGTCCGGTCGCCGGATGAAAATGCAGTTCGGTAATTCCGGGTGGCAGGTCCTGGATAAATCGTAAAACCGGCTTGAGAGACATCGCGCCGGTGTCCGCCATGCCGAACAGGAAATTATTATAGCGGATATGGGCGCGTTGAAGCATGCACTTCATCATTGCCAGCCATGGATATAAAAGAATCCAGGAAATTAGCCTGCACCCGAGGCCTTTCCCGGATGCTTTCCACGATCGTATCGGGGGTTCGCTAGGAAACCGAACAGCTTTCAATCCGAATTCTTCACCCACTTTCAGTATCAGGCGAAGTACTGTCGGATGCAAATGCATATGGTTGTGGGCATTGACATGATCCAGCACAAGTCCCGTATCGCGAAACGCTTTAAATTGTGCACGAATCTCAGCTTCGAGTTGCTTCCGTATTCCGGGACGGAAAAAATACCTGAATCCTGTTTGCACGAGGTGCGATGAAAATTCTCCTTCGGTATTTACCAGGCCCGGAATCTTGTCCGGAGGAAGGATGGGTTTCCCTTCAACAACGACGAGATGGAGACCGACTTTAAGAGACGGGCACTCCCTGGCCCGTTTTACAGCATCCTCGGTAAATTTCGATCCCACCATGAGACTTGCTGTCGTGAGAACTCCTTTCTGATGCGCCTGGATAATGGCTTCATTTACGGGTAAAGCCAGTCCGAAGTCGTCGCCTGTGATTATGATCGCTTTCAAAATATTTTCCCGGCTCCGATGCCCGATTTATTGAGTGGATTGTAACTGTTTTGGTGCGCAGAAAAATCCGGCCGGCTACGATCCCGCCCCCCTGGCGATGAGACGTCCATCCCGGGTGAGAGTGAAGCTCGTTCCGCGCCAGATTGTTGTTCTCTTCGTGAAAGCGAGCAGCCATGTTATCAAAGAGGAAATATCGCGAAATATTAAAAGACCGAGAGCGCGCAAACCTTCACGATCTCCAATCCCCCATCCCAGGATCACTGCAGCAGACATTATTCTCAACAGCAGTGCTCCGGCCGCGATCGACAGCCCAGGAAGATCTCCCATCCTGGCAGCGGCAAATAACAGAGCGAAGGGCACAGATCGTACAAGCGCCGTTGCAAAAAATGCGAAAGGACGAGCCGCCCGGGTATTTTGATCCCAGTAAACCTGGTGGCTCCACCATTGGGATGGACGCTTCAGATCCACTACGGTATCTACGAAGTAGGGAACTATCTTCACTTTCTTACCCAGGTTCCATATGCGCCTGCCCATTTCATAATCTTCCACAAGGTAATCGGCAAGTCCTTCAAAGCCGCCGATTTGTTCCAGCGTCGAACGGTGCAGCGCGGCGGATGCGCCGAGGCAGAATTTGGAAGCCCCGGTAACATGAGCAAAAAGAACATTGGCCATAAAATCCGCGTTCAGGGTCAGCAGTTCAATCTTTTCAAACCATGTGTCCGCCCCGGTGGCCTTATACAAGGTACAGGAGCAACCCACTTCGGGATCGGCCAGGGGTGCTACAATAGTCTTGAGATAGTCGGGTTTTAAAAAGACATCGCTGTCGCTGATAACCAGAATTTCATGACGTGCATGCTTCAATCCGCCTACCATATTGTTGATTTTCCCGTTTGTGCCGGGCCGGCAATTCTCGATTGCGACAGTAACGCGTTCGTTCCCGAATTCCTTTTGAATCTCCTTCAGTAAAGGAATTGCGGCATCGGCTTTATCCTGTACTGAAAACACCACCTGAAATTCCGCGTAATCCTGGAGACAGGCGCTGCGCAAATTCTTCCGTTGGTTTTTTTCCAGACCATGGACCGGTTTCAATACTGTAACGGGAGGCCACGATTGGAATGAATGAGCTGATTTTTTCCCTGAAACGGAACGGAAACGAGCAACGGCGATCATGGATAGGACGGCATAAACGGAACCGCCTACGGTAGGGATCAAGAAAATCCACGCTAAAATAGTCAGTATCATAAGGGTTACTTCCTGAATTGCCATTCTTTCCACCGCCTCCGGGTGCTGCTCTGCATTTTCCCTGGATTCATGATTTGTTCCAAAAATCCGGGATTGACCTCAAAGATGTTCTCTATGTTACCGTCCTGCGCCGGACTTGAAAACCCAGGGCGTCTAGTATGACGGATAATTGCAGGAATTGTTCATTTAAATCGACAATAAAATGCCGGAATTCCGGGCGAAACTGGTACTTGCTGCGCAGCCGGTCAAAGCCTGAATTGGCTTCAGGGATCGAGGAGATCGATCCAAGTTTTCTCAAATTTCGGTCATCGTTGAGGATATCGTAAGCCTGAAGAAGCACGGATAACACCGCCTGCTGGCCCGTACGCCCTTCATCGGGATATATCCTGGTCGGTTCGGGATACAAAGAACTTCCATTCCAGGGAGAGGGGATTTGGAAAAATTCATGCAATGCCCTGCAAACCATTTCCGTTGCGCGTATTTTCCCGTCCAGCGAACCTCCCGCTATGTGGGGGGTTCCGATGTCAACGCGGTCGAGGAGGGAATAGTCGATTTGCGGTTCTTTCTCCCAAACATCTAGAATAGCACCTTCAAGCTTTCTTTTTTGGAGGGCTGCTTTCAATTCCAGGTTGTTGAAGACGGAGCCTCTGGAAGAATTGATAACAACTTGATTGGGCGCCAGTCGGTTTAAGACTCCGCTGTTGAGCATGTGGAATGTCGGATAGGATCCTTCCTTCTTAAGCGGCACATGAAATGATAAAAAATCGGCTTCAAGTGCCTGTTCAAAACTTTTATATTTTGGATCCCCAGTTAGATCCTGGAGCGGTGGATCACACAGAAGAACCTCCATCCCGAGGGCATGTGCCTTTTGTACAACCCGGGATCCGACATTTCCGACTCCAATCACGGCAATGGATTTCTCTTTAAGATCCCATCTTCTCCGGGATGCAAAGACGCAGAGTGCGGTCGTAATATATTCCGCCACCGAATTTGCATTGCAACCGGGTGCATAGCCGAATCCTATGCCCCGCGTTTCCAGGTAGGTCCGATCAATGTGGTCGATTCCGGCGCTTGCAGCTCCGACAAATCGAATGGAGCTCCCCTCAAGCAGCGTCGCATCGACTTTGGTGATGGACCGAACAACCAGAACGTCGGCATTCTGAATTGTTTCCTTTCTCAGGTTCCTTCCCGGGATAGGGCGGATTTCCCCGAGCCCTGAAAATGCCTCTTCCCAGTATGGTACAGCCTCATCGATGGCAATGATCATCGTGCACACACATATCGCTTATCAGAACTTCAAACTTCAAACTCCAAACTAGTTGCCTATTCTTTCGGCCCTATCATCCGCTCTAATTCTTCCTCGGCTATTATTTTTACACCGAGTTTTTTTGCTTTATCCCGCTTGCTGCCCGGATTGGTTCCCGCTACGACATAGTCGGTTTTCTGTGAAACGCTTGATGTGGTTTTACCTCCCAGGCGACGGATTTGCTCTTCCAGTTCGGTCCGGCTGTATTTATCCATCGTTCCGGTCAGGACGAAAGTTTTTCCAACGATTTCAGGACTGCCGGTAATTGATGAATCGGTTTTATCCTGAGTCATGCCGATACCGTATTTTTGCAGGGCTTCGATGGTTTGAACGCCTGCATCACTGCGGAAGAACGTATGGACACTTTCGGCTACGATCGGGCCGACTCCCGGAATCTGTGCCAGTAGATCTTGGGGAGCTTTCATTAAAGCATGGATGTTTCCGAATTCCTGCGCGAGCAGTCCGGCGTTGTGTTCGCCGACATGGCGGATACCCAGTGCCGTAAGGATTCTAGTCAGTCCACGGTTTTTGCTAGATTTGATTGCACGAACGAGGTTCTCTGCCGATTTATCGCCCATGCGTTCCAATCCGGCAAGATCCTCAACCGTAAGATTGTACAGATCCGTCAGGGATTTAATAATGCCATGGTCTACAAGCTGATCTATCAACGCAGGGCCGAGACCTTCGATATCCATAGCTTTCCTGGTGGCATAAAAACGGAGGCGTTCTTTCAGTTGTGCCGGGCATGAAGGATTAATGCAACGAATATAGACTCCGCCCTCATCGCGGGCAACATCACCGTTGCATACCGGGCAGCTTGACGGGAACTCGAACGGCTTTTCCAGGCCGGATCGCTTTTCCAGTTCGACTCTTACAATATGGGGAATGATCTTTCCGGCTTTTTCAACAATGACGGTGTCGTCTATACGTATATCCTTGCGGGAAATTTCATCGGCATTATGCAAGCTCGCCCTCGACACTTTCGTGCCGGCGATCTCAACGGTCTCCAGTTCAGCTACGGGCGTAAGTGTGCCGGTTTTCCCAACCTGTACATTTATTCCTTTGATTCGTGTGCTCGCCTGCCATCGTTCCACCTTGTAGGCGATCACCCATCGAGGCGACTTGCTGGTGGATCCCAGAATGTTCCGTTGAGCGAAATCGTCGATTTTGATAACAATGCCATCCGTCTCATAATCGAAAAAATCGCGTCTTCCCAACAAGTCTCTACAATAATCCAGCGCGTTGTCTATTCCCACCAACACGTTGCTGTGATATACAACCGGGACACCAAAGCTTTTAATAAGACGGAGGAATTCGTAATGGGATGAAAGGTCCAGTCCGCTCAGTTCACCCTCCCCATGTGCAAAGAACCGGAGAACCCGTTGCGCACATTGTCCGGGGTCCAGAAGTTTAAGGCTGCCGGCGGCTGCATTCCGGCAGTTGGCAAAACTTCGCTCGTCCCGTTCGGCCTGCAGCTTATTCAGTCGGGAGAGCTCGGTATTCGTCATGTAAACTTCGCCTCGTATCTCAAGTACATCGGGCGCTGCACTATCCTGCGAACTCAACCTGAGTGGGATATCCCGCACTGTACGCAGGTTTTGTGTGATATTGTCTCCCCGGATACCGTCACCACGACTCAGGCCAAGCTTGAAGCGGCCCTGCTCATATCGAAGTGATGCAGAAACTCCATCTATTTTTTGTTCGACAATGTAGCGGGGAATGTCATTCTCAAGCCATCTGCGGACGCGTGTATCGAATTCCTTAACGGCTTCCTCACTGTAGGTGTTGTCGATGGACAGCATAGGGGCGCTGTGATTCACCTGACGAAAACCTGAAATCGGTTGTCCACCGACTCTTTGAGTCGGGCTTTCCGGTGTAATCAACTCCGGATTCTGTTTTTCGAGATCCTCGAGTTCCTTCATCAGTCGATCAAATTCCAGGTCACTGATTTCAGGATTGTCCTCGATGTAATACTTGCGATTATGATACTCAATCTTGGTGCGCAGTTCTTCAATACGTCTTCCGACTGTTTCCATTGTCATCCTTTATCCGGCAACCGTTTGATTTGATCAGAATAATTAAATCCCATTGTCGGTTAAAAGAATACATTAATTATTCTATGAATGGGCAAGAGGTGATATTAAAATAAGGCATTAGTTTGTTTGAATAATTCGGGCATTTATATTTCTCCGGGATTTTCCCGGCAGGTATTGCGTACTGGGGGATGATATGAGTGATGCTGCGACTGGGCAGCCTGAATCTTTCGAGGAAAATAAAAATCCCGGGCCAAAGAAAGCTGCAGAAGATTCCGAAGGCATTTATGGTGATCTGGAACGTTTCTCACGCCTCAGTTCTGATTTGGGAAAATGCCTCGCGGATGTAGCGCTTAGAATAAAGAACTCTGTAGATGAGTTCAATGCGGTTGACGAGGAGGTTCGAAACAAAAAGGCGGAATTGAAGGAGATATACGATGTAGAAGCATCCGCAGCTGCACTGGCAAATCTGGTTGAAGAACACAGGTTGCAGAAAGCGGAATTTGAAAGGCTCATGGAGAGCCAACGTCGTCTCTGGGAAGAGGAAAAGCTGAAAAAGGAGCATGAAGATGTAGAGTATAAGAATGCTCTGAAGCTCAGTCGGCAACGGGAAGAAGAGGAGTATGAAAAGAAGTGGTCTGAGAAACGGGACATAATCCGGCAGAAACTGGAGGAAGAGCTGCGAGCCAAACAGCGTCAGAGTTCTGAACAACAAAAATTGCTGGAAATAGATCTTTTAAATCGTGAGCGGATTTTAAAGAAAAAAGAGCTGGAGTGGGATAAGCTTATTCGGGAGCTTGAACTGTTTATGACAAGGCTTCTTGAGCGAACACGTAAGGACAACATTGATCAAATCGCGGACAGATCGGATATAGATGATACGCCGACACTCAAAAACAGTCCTACTTCCGATACCCCACGTTCGCCGGGAAATGTATCGGATGAGAAAGAAATGTCCGATGTTAAGAGAGAGTTGGACAGAAGCAAGGATTCTTCCGTTGAATCAATAAGAGAAATGTTGCTTTCACAGGAACGCAGAATTGAAAATATCTATGAAAGTCTTAAGGAAAACCTGAAATCTGCGCCTTTTAAAAAGCCGCCCCCCCAAAAACCATGAGAAATGCGGCTTTTACAAATGCCGTGTCCACGGATGGCGCAATCTTTTTCTAATAAAATAAAGGAGAACCACTCCAAGAAATCCGCCGGCAGCATCAATGCTTACGTCCAATAGGGCGGGATTTCTTCCCGGCGTAAAGCTTTGATGCCATTCATCTGAAATGGCATATAGAATTACCAGGATCCACGTAACAGCAATCCGCGATCGGGTAATAGGTACACCATTGGACAATCCATGAAGGAAAGCAGCACTCAGCAATATATATCCCAGCAGGTGTCCCCCCTTCATTGCCAAAAAATCAATGTAGCCGAAATCCGGGAGGTCAGATCCGGGAGTAGAGGATGCAATAAAAATGATCCCCATGATTATGATTGCCGGGCCCCATTGATAAAGCCGTCTTGTCATAAATTTTTCTCTCTAAACGGTTTTATTATAACGTATGAGCTTGCAATACACTGAATGCTTTGTCGATCCCCTTAATGAAATACATGCAAATTCGGAATCGGTATCGCTATCGAAACCGACTGCGATTGCGATTCCGATACCGACCCCGATAAGGCTGTTTGTGCCGCATCGAGCGGCTCACATAAAAACCCGCATTTTTCACAGGGTTTCGTAGCGAGGTGGTGCAGAGGGCCATGGATACAAGGCGCGCGACGCCGTAGACATGGTCCTCTGTGACGCCGCAGTAGAAATCTTGTGATAAATGCGGGTTAAGCCTCCGGCTCTGCCGGAGGTCCTATGACTGAAAATACATACAGGCGATACGGGGGTTCTGTCTTGACATGCCCAAAGCAGGGCGATTAAGATTGCCGGTAGCGTCAGCCAGCATTTCTAGCAAGGTTACGCCGCTGCAGTATGAAACTGGCTCAAATATTCAACAAAATCCTTGTTGAATATTTGAGCTGTGAGAAATGCGGGCTGGAATATATGGACTGAAGTGGGTGCCAAAATCCTATTTATATCGCCGAATGAATACGACAACAAATCAGGTCGAGGTCATTATCAGCAGCGTTTTGGATAACCTTGATCTAATTCAAATCCTGACGGATAGCCTCACTGATTTTATGAGTTTCGACGAAGACACCGCTCACTGGATCGGAATGTCTGTTCGAGAATCGGTGACCAATGCAATCCAACATGGGAATAAGCTGGACGTTAACAAAAAGGTGGATATCTGTTTTGAGGTCCAGCCGGACCGAATTTCAATTTCCGTTAAAGACCAGGGAGCGGGCTTTTGTGTCGACAATATACCAAGTCCGCTGAATGCCGATAATCTACTGAAGCCGAGCGGGCGAGGCATATTCTATATCCGTACCTTCATGGATAAGGTCGAATTCAGATCGCTCTCTCAAGGTGGGATGGAAGTGTATATGATGAAAAAGCTGTCTCCCAATTAAGCCGTATTTCTAACGGGAAAATGCAACCCTATTTTTTAGCCAATATTAAGGAGAGAATGGATATGAAGATCGAAACACGCACCGTAGGAGATGTTAAAATTTTGGATTGCAACGGCAGGATTACGCTTGGAGAAGGAACCATGGTTGTTCGTAAAACGGTGCTCGACCTTCTGAAAGATAACGAAAAAAAAATCATCCTTAATCTTGCTGAAGTGAACTATATCGACAGTTCAGGAATTGGAGAATTGGTAAGTACGTATACGACCGTAACAAATAGCGGGGGGAAGCTCATACTTCTGAATTTAACTAAAAAAATCCAGGAGTTGCTGGCAATAACAAAACTTTTGACAGTGTTCCATGTATTTGATGACGAACAGGTGGCTCTGGCCAGTTTTTAAAACCCGGTTAACCGAAAATCCGTTCGAAATCGATTACCTTGGAGAGATCGTTGAATACGACAAATCCCATCAGCAGGATAAGAAATACAAAGCCTGCCTGCACTATCTTCTCTTTCAAATTTATGCTGAGGTCCCTTCGGATTGAGCCTTCAATGATGAGAAGCAGGATGACTCCCCCGTCCAGGATCGGAATCGGCAGGAGGTTGAAGATTCCCAGTTGAAGACTGACCAACCCTAAAAATTCCAGAAAGATACGGGCGCTGCCAGTACGAGCAGCTTTCCCGGAAATCTGTGCAATCTCTATGGGGCCCGAGAGGTTTCGGATCGTAGCGGAACCTGTCAGGATTCTGCCGATAATCTGGAAAGTTATACCGGCTGTTTCATAGTTGTGTCGGATCGACTGGCTGACAGCTTCCGGAAAACCATATTTTTCCCAGGCTTTTGGGAAGTCTGGATCAAATCCAATAACGCCCCATCCATAGTCATTACCCTTGGGTGTTATAGTCAGATGTAGAATTTTGCCAGGTACATCGGTACGGGGAGTTTGCCAGACATCGTACTGAACGCCTTTTGCAGGGCGGAATATTTCAAAAACGAGCGGTATCTCCTTGCTGTCGGAAATTAAATGGATGATAGAGTTGAAGCCTTCGCTTCTTTTTCCGTTTCTTTCAACGGATAAGATCTCATCTCCGGCCTGCAACCCGGCCTCATGAGCCGGAGAGTCTACCGATATTGAACCTACGACAGTTTTGGGACGAGTGAACCTGAATCCGAGCAGGTCTGGGATTGCCAGATCGATTTCGGAAGCATCCAGTATAAAGTCCAATTGTTTATTATTGCGGGCTACCTGTATCTCGATCGAATCCTTCGGAGCTGTTGCCAGGGCTATTTCCAAATCCTGCCATGTTTTCACAGAATTTCCCTGAACGGACAGGATTCGATCTCCTGTTTTCATGCCTGCACTATCGACAAGGGAATTGGCCGTAATCGGGCCAAGGACAGGAGCCTCCGTCAGATATCTCGGTTCATAAACTCCCTGAATAAATGAGAATGTGAAAATCGCTATTGCTAGGAATATATTCATGAAAGGGCCAGAGATGGCAACAAGAAATCGGTGCCATCTGGGATGGGATAAAAATTCATCCGGCGCACCTTCGCGCTCGCTGTCGAAAGTCTCGCCGGCCATTTTTACATAACCACCCAGGGGAATGAGACCCAACCGGTATTCCGTTCCTCCATGTGTAAAGCCGACCAGTTTGGGGGGAAATCCGAGGGAAAATACAAGTACCCGTATTTTCAGCAGTTTGGCCATTGCAAAATGGCCGAATTCATGAATGGTGATAAGAATTCCCAGTACTACAATAAAAGCCAAAATGGTAGTGATCAAATCTTTGCTCCCTGTCTCCCGTCTCTGCCGCCTTGCTATAGAACACGGTTAGAAAGACGAGCCTCTGTCAATACATATGATGCCCTAAAGACGGAATCGGCTCAACCCTTGTACTTATTCCTCACACTGTCGGCATCTGCCAAAGCAACGGAACTCCAATGAAATATAAGGGTTAGAGGCCCGGGTTATCCCCGTATTTCCATATTTCCGGTTTGCCGGCAAAATCCAACGGCTTCTTCTCTAGCCCATGCGTCCGCTTCCAGGATAGTGTCCAGGCTTAGGATATCCCGGGGTGTATGCGCGTCCAGTACCGATTCAATAACCCGGGCGATTTCGTGGAATGCCAGATCTTCGTTTAAAAAAGATTCCACCGCTACCTCATTTGCCGCATTCATAACAGCCGGAGCAGTGCCTCCGGCATGCAGTGCACGATAGGCAAGATCGAGACAGCGAAATTTCTCCCGGTCGGGTTTTTGAAATTCTAATTTAGCGAGGTTGTGAATGTCGAGGGAGGGAAGGGGAGACTGCCAGCGATCTGGATAGGTAAGTGCGTATTGAATGGCAATACGCATGTCTGTTAATCCCAGTTGCGCCAGTATAGACCCGTCGGTGAATTCAACCATCGAATGAATAACACTTTGCGGGTGAACTACAATGTCGATTTCGTCAGGAGATGCTTCGAACAGCCAGGAGGCTTCAATGACCTCAAGGCCTTTATTCATCAGTGTTGCAGAGTCGATTGTAATTTTTTTCCCCATATTCCATGTAGGATGACTCAGGGCTTGTCTAAGTGTAACGGAGGCGAATTCTTCTTTCGGCGTTTCGCGGAAAGGTCCGCCGGATGCGGTCAGAATCAAACGCCGGACTTCCCGTTTCCTCCCTCCTCTCAAACACTGATGGATTGCGTTATGTTCGCTGTCAACCGGAATAATCTCCACCTGTTTTTCCCGTGACATACGCATAATGAGTTCCCCTGCCATTACCAGGGTTTCCTTGTTGGCGAGAGCAATTGCCTTCCCCTTCTCCAGGGCCCTGTATGTGGGCAGAAGACCGGCGGCGCCGGAGATTGCCGACAGAACTATAGAAGATTCGGGATGGCAGGAAACCTCAATATGGCCTTCCGTATCGTAGACGAAGCTGGTGCGCGCCATAGGATACCCACGCTGCCGCAAAAGGCTCTGCAGTTCGTCAGATGCGGTTTTATCGCTGCATGAAGCGATTTCTGGGCAAACGTCTTCTATCTGTTTTGCAAGCAGCGGAATGTTTCTTCCGCCGCTGAGTCCCGCTATCCTGAATTCCTTTGGGAAACCTGATGTCACACGGAGTGCATTTGTTCCAATGGATCCGGTGGAGCCTAGAATGGAAATTACTTTCATCTATAAAAGCCTGTATTTTCAAAAGCATTATTCTAGCATCATCATACAGGATCGGCGATTCAAATCTTGTGAGAAATAAGAGTTAACTATATATGAAGAGAAGATAGCCATAGAGGACGGGGAAAGAAAAAAGAAGGCTGTCCATTCGGTCGAGAACCCCTCCATGTCCCGGGATAAGGTGAGAACTGTCTTTGACTCCGGCAGCCCGTTTAAGCATGGATTCTGCCAGGTCCCCGAGTTGTCCAAATATGCCAAGAAGGATGGAGGCCGTAATTACGTGTCTGAGGGGTAAATCCGTAAACAGAAAATACCGGATTGCGACGGCGATACCGATCCCTGCAAGAAAACCCGCCAGTGCTCCCTCTTTTGTTTTATTAGGGCTCAATCCCGGTGCCAAAGGTCTTTTGCCTATTTTCTTTCCAGCGACAAGTGCGAATGTATCCCCCCCCCACGTAACCAGAAGCAATATCAGTGTCCAATGAAGACCGGTACTGTTCCCGAAATCATAGCGGATAGGGAGAGCGGGGTAGAGGAAGAGCGTAACATAGAAAATTCCCGATATCTCAGCCATCAATCCTGATACTCTATCCCGAACGGAAATCCTGCGCCGCCATAAAGCGGATATAAATACTGCGACTACCATGAGGGCGAATATGGAGATAGGAGAGGGCATTCTATCAAATATAGAAAGAGTGTCGAGCCTATCCAGGTTAAAGACAATCAGCAGGATCCAGAAAGCAACGTATCCCAACCAGGGTCGTGCGCTGAAATCAATGGTCCGCATCAGTCGGAAGTATTCATACAGGCAGAGGGTTCCGATAAAACCAATTCCGGCGAGATAGAGGAGTGGAGGGGCAAATATAACAACCAGGATAGAAATCGGGATTAAAATAATCGCGGAAAATATTCGTGTCATAAAAAGTCAGTAGTCAGTGCCAAATGAGCAACGGTCAGCCCCCAGAGTATGGACAAAAAAGAAACACCCGTATAAGCATCAATGATTCTATCAGCCCTAACCTACCATCCACTTCCTACTGCTTTGTTATTGCACCATAACGCCGGTCGCGTCGCTGATATTCCAAAATTGCTTCGAGAAGATGTTTGCGCCGGAAGTCCGGCCAGAAAGTTGAGGTTATATAGATCTCAGAATAGGCAATCTGCCAGAGAAGGAAATTACTGATGCGCATTTCTCCGCTGGTGCGGATCAGCAGATCAGGATCCGGAATCCCCGATGTGTAAAGAAATCGGGAAATCACGTCCTCATTAATCGGATCCTTGTGTCCGTTTTGCTTGTATTCGCGCAAAAGCCTGTTGAATGTATCGACAAGTTCCGCGCGGCCGCTGTAATTTAATGCGACATTCAAAAGCATCCCCGAATTGTCTTTTGTTTCCCTCACGGTGTGCTTCAGTTCTCTGCGTATGGATTTTTCCAGTTCCTGTATCCGGCCGATTGCCTGAAACCGGATGTTGTTCTTTTTGACGTTGCTTAACTCACGCTGGAGGTACTCCTTAAGCAAGGTCATCAGCGTGTTGACTTCTCTTTTAGGGCGCTTCCAGTTTTCTATGGAGAATGCATAAAGAGTCAGGACTTCCACGCCAAGCCGGGCTGCACTTTCAACAATGTCCTGCACCGATTCAATTCCCGCCCTGTGTCCCGCTACACGGGGAAGTTTGCGTATTCCGGCCCAACGGCCGTTTCCGTCCATAATAATAGCGATATGTTTTGGTACCCGGTTTTTGTCAATAAGCTTTAATAATCCCGCCTCTTGACTTCCGGGCTTTGCGAAGCCCGCTAGATCCATATCTGTTATCTCCAGGCAATAATGATAGCAGAATTCAACGAACACTTAACCCGCATTTAGCACAGGGATTATAATTAATATTTTACTTTGAGTAGAATCAAACCATGCGCAGGCGCTGTGAATCCGGCAAGTGTCCGGTCCCGTTTTTTAAAGAGTTCCCGGAATTCAGAAAGAGTCATTGTCCCGCGGCCGATTTCCAACAGTGTGCCTGCCATATTCCGTACCATATGATGCAGGAATCCATTTCCTTCGACTGTCAGAGACAGACGCAGTCCCTTTTTTTGCAGGTCGCAACCAAAAATTCTACGAATTGTATTCGGGCCTGGAGGACTTTTTGCAAAACAGGCAAAGTCATGGTCTCCCAGAAATCGAAGTGCCGCCCGTTCCATTTTCGGAACATCGATCGGGTAGGGGAAATGGAAAAATTCCCGCATCATATGCGGCATCAGTACAGGCCCGAGATATATCTGGTATCGGTATACTTTCGAACAGGCATCCCGTCGCGCATGAAAACTATCGGGAACCCGGCGAGCGGACAGGATTCGGATATCCCGGGGGAGTATGCTGTTCAGGGCTGGGATAAGCCTTTTGGGCTCGATTTTTGAGTTTGTATGAAAATTCGCAACCAGTCCGCGCGCATGCGCCCCTGAATCAGTGCGGCCGCTGCCGGTCAGGTTTGTCTGCTCTCCCGTAATCCTCCTGATCGCTTCCGATACAAATCCCTGCAGGGTCGGCTTGTCTTTCTGAATTTGCCAACCGCAATATCCGGAGCCGTCGAAAGCCAGCACCAGGCGTATGTTTCGTTTGGTCATTATTTGAATCCAGAAGTTACTGTCGGATAACGCCAGTTATGATAGAATGAAACATCCCGTTGTTAAAGGAGTCTTTATATGTCAGGTCACTCAAAGTGGCATTCGATTAAACATAAGAAGGCGGCAACCGATTCCAAACGCGGCCGGCTTTTTACCCGCCTCATTAAAGAAATGACCGCTGCTGCTCGGATGGGAGGCGGAGATCCTGATGCCAATCCCAGGCTACGCCTCGCTATTGCGACAGCCAAAGCGGGAAACATGCCCGCCGAAAATATTAAACGTGCAGTCATGCGGGGAACCGGAGAGCTCCCGGGGGTTTCTTACGAAGATGTGAATTATGAGGGATACGGACCGGGAGGTGTGGCTGTTTTTATACAGGCTCTTACGGACAACCGGAACCGGACTGTCGCCGAACTCCGGCATATCTTTTCCAAGAACGGGGGAAACCTTGGTGAAACGGGGTGTGTCGGCTGGATGTTCGATAGGAAGGGGTATTTCGTTATAGAAAAATCTGCGACGGATGAAGAGAAGTTGTTGGAAGCTGCTCTAACTGCCGGTGCTGATGACATGCGCGAAGATGGCGACAACTTCGAAATCCTGACTTCACCGGAAAATTTCGAAGCAGTGCGGGCTGCGCTGGAATCGGATAATATTCCAACAGTTGCCGCTGAAGTTTCGATGATGCCCCAGAACTATGTCAAATTGGAGGGCAAGAGCGCCCAGACCATGCTGAAGCTTATGGAAGCACTGGAAGACCATGAAGACATACAAAATGTATGGTCCAATTTCGACATAGATGAATCGGAGATGAACGGGGGTTAACCCGCATTTCTCACAGCTCAAATATTCAACAAGATTCTTGTTGAATATTTGAGCCGGTTTCATACTGCGGCGTCACAGAGGACCATGTCTACTGTGTTGCGCTCCCTCAAACTCCTCGACGTACTCTCAAGTACGCCTCCGGGATTTTCGGTCGCGCGCCTTGTATCCACGGCCCTCTGCACCGCCTCGCTACGAAACCCTGTGAAAAATGCGGGTTAGCTTCCAAGTTGTTATGGGCTGTTTCGATCCTGGTAGGGCTGCCTGGTGATACGAATATTAGGTGTCGATCCCGCAAGCGGATCTACCGGTTACGGAATTATTGAAACGGATGGATCGCAACACAGTGCTGTTTTATACGGTGCAATAAAAACGCATTCCCGCCAGCCTTTTCATCACCGCCTCCTGAAGATTTATACTGATCTGAGCAGCGTCCTTGAGCATGAAAAAGCAGATATTATGGCCGTTGAAGATGTATTTTATGCCGCCAATGTCCAGTCCGCTTTAAAACTGGGTCATGCGAGAGGCATCCCACTGTTGATTGCCGCTCAAAAAGGCCTCCCCGTGTATGAGTATTCTCCGCTCGAGATTAAAAGTGCGGTTGTCGGATACGGTCGTGCAGAAAAAAATCAGGTCCAGTCAATGGTTCAATTGCTTCTGAACCTGCCGGAAATTCCGGCGCCGGATGATGCAGCGGATGCTCTTGCAGTCGCCATCTGTCACGCGCATCACATGGGCATGGACAAGCTAAAGATAATGAAATAAAAAATTTAACGCAAAGACGCAAGGGCGCAAAGACGCAAAGTAATTTATATAACCTCGTAGGGATATTACTCTGTATATCGGATTTTAACCCTGAACCCTGAACCTTGAACCCTGAACCTTGAACTGCATAACGCAAAGACGCAAAGCCGCAAAGACGCAAAGAAATAATAAATTTTATATTCTCTACGCTGGGGAATTGTGCGGCATTTCCCGAAATAACTATGTTTAAATGATTTGACGCTTGTTTAATTGTGGCGTTTTTAAACTTGAATAAACTTGATTAGTAAGTTTCCGATAGCGGTTTCCCGGGATTTAGAATCCCGGTTTTTTGGTATATCCGACAGGATGAGCGGGAAGTTCACCGCCTTTTCTTCCGGTCAGCATAGTTGGATAATGTATTGTTATTTTGGAAAGATTTTACGCTCCTCCTTTTTACTCATCTTCTTTAAACTCCAGTCTCTATGTATTGATCCATCCGTATCCACTCTATAAAGATGTTCATCCTCAATCATCCACGTCTCATCTATTGCTAAATGAAGCATTTGAGATACTGTTATGGTAATAACAAATTTATTATTTTTTACTCCTTTTGGACGGTAACGACCTCGATAGCTAAGAAATTCAATCTCAAATTCGTTACATTTAGGGATAAAAACCCTTCCAGCCTCATTTGTTTCAAAAATCTTGTCGTTTTGGCGTCCAAATGGGACTACCCTTACTCCTGGGAGCAGAGCACCAACCGCATCAAATATTTCAACGCAATAATTCGTAATATTTGGGTCGTATTGTTCAATTACATTTGGAGCGGTGTTATCTTCGGGGATATATAAATGAACCTTATTTTTGTCAATCCATTCCCAAGTCCCAGAATATCGTTCGTCATTGTATAAATCCCCGTCTAATTGGAGAATAAAAATATGATCTGGATTTAATTGAATAGTTTTACATGCCATACTGCAATTTCGATATGCGCCAACGATGTCGTTATCTTGCCCATATGATGGAATGTAACAGAAACAACAAATACATATTAACTTCCAAATAAACCAGTTTAGAGTCCCCATATCGTAACGCATCCGAGACTTTAAGGTAACTTTACAAGTGGATAAGGCATGTGGATTTCCGGCCGGTTAATCGTAAGTCGGCCCAGCTTGGTATCTTCGGATTTTTAGACTTCACCTATACTGCCCTGCCCGATCTTTTCCACGATTTTGCAATGTGAAACCGCCTGGTTAATCTCGGGCATGCGATCCTCCATTGAGAGATCGGATACGTGCTAATCCTGCTAGGTAAATCTAGATAAAGCTTTGAGGATATTATAAGGGATAAAGACTATGTCGGAAGTGAAAAAGGAAGATTCTTAATTGGCCGATTTCAATCCTAAATCCCAGGCTGAACACTGAAAATAGCCGAAATTGAAAATTTTGATAAAATTTGTAAGTTATTGATATCAATAGATATAGTCCAAAGTTCTGTATTGTGGGCTTACGGGAAACTGAGAACCTCAGAAATCAACTTTCCTATTATTTCGTTATTTATCACACGACGGAATAGGCAAGTAGTTTGTGTGCGCAATCTTGAAACGCGCTCGGAACCGAAAAATGCGTAAAAACGAAGATAATTTATTAATTCTTTGCGTCCTTGCGTCTTTGCGTTAAGCAGTTCAGCGCCTTCGCGTTAAGAGGAATCCGGAAACGGGGAACGGGAAACCCTGAACCTTGAACCCTGAACCCTGAACCTAGA
>WOR8_10003895_pt1 | contig 18767 bp, 21 predicted proteins | sample DeeMarSeWOR38_10_FD_19890 | JGI IMG/M metagenome (IMG submission 19890)
TGTTGTGTATTTCAACGACAATGGTTTCTACGGTTGAATCCGTGGCATCATAGCAATAATAAAAACTGGCCGGATTAAAGCAATATCCAAAATACCGCAAATGGGTCAGCATCCGAATCGGTCCCTTCGGCGGATGTCCGACGTTTTCTGCAACCAGGCGACGCACTGCTTGATCGATGGCCAGTTTCGGATCGCCGAAGTGATCTCTGCGTCGAAAATAGGCGATGTTCGGCCGCTGAAAAGACCAGAGCGGATGACCGTCGAACACGGTGGGCAGTTCTTCCAGGTCCAGATACATAAAGAACAGGCGATATTGAAAACTGTTGGGGGTTGGCCTAAACCGACGATGTCGAACGGTGCCCTCGTAAATGCAGCTATGCATGCGTCATCCTTTTTAATATGGAATCTATTTCGCTAAACGTTTTCAATATAAGCATAAAATTAATTTCGTCAGCAAATAGATCGAGAAAATTTTAAAAGGTCTAAGGGAATTATGGATGTCTGTGTCCGGTCGAAGTCAAATCCCACGAAAATAGTTCTTAGAGGGACTTGCCGAAATGTTTGCCAACCACCAGGGCGCTTTTGACACCATCCTCATGGAATCCATAGCCCCAGTAGGCGCCACAGAAATAGGTGCGATTTACCCCGTTGATCTCCTCATGACGGTTTCTCGCGGCCAGACTTTTCGGATTATAGACCGGATGGTGGTAATGCATTTCTTTGATTTTTTTGGCGGGATCAATGGTATGCGGCAAATTGAGCGTAACGCAGTATTCGATCGGAGCGTCTAAGCTTTGCAAGATATTCATGTCATACGTAAGGGCGACCCGCCCCAGCTCCGACTGCGGTATGTGGTAATTCCAGCTGGCCCAGGCGGCCTTTTTACGCGGCAAAATAGATTCGTCTGAATGCAGGATAGCATGATTTTTCTGGTAGGGGATGGCACCCAGAATTTCTTTTTCGCTGTCTGTCGGGTCTTGCAGCATTGCCAGGGCCTGATCGCTGTGAGCAGCAATGACCACCTGATCAAAATGCTCCGTTGGGCTGTTTTCGGCCTGAACCTCGACCTGATCCGGATGTCGTCGAACCGCTTTCACCGGGCAATTGATTCGGATCTGATCCCGGTATCGTTGGGTGAGCGGCTTGACGTATTGTTTGGAACCGCCCTTGATGACCTGCCATTGCGGCTGGTTGCGCACATTCAGAAAGCCGTGGTTTTTAAAAAACTGGGCAAAATAAAGGGCCGGAAACTCGTTGAATTGAACCGGATCTGCCGACCAGATGGCCTCGCCCATCGGAATGATAAAATGCTCGACAAAAAGCCGGGAAAAGTTCCTGGCGGCCAGAAAATCTTCGAGGGTCAAACTATAGTCATCGCTCTTAAGAAGTTCTTCGGATTCTCGTCTGAATTTAAAAATGTCGAATATCATTCGATAAAACGACGGGCGCAACAGGTTCTTGCGCTGGATGAAAAGCGAATTCAAAGAACTTGGGCTAAATTCAAGCCCGGTTTTTTTACACTGCACACTAAAGCTCATGTTAGACGGCTGCCAGGCAATCCCCAGGCGTTTCATCAGCTTGACAAAATTCGGATACGTTTTTTCGTTAAATACAATAAAGCCGGTATCCACGGCATAGGAGGTACCATTCAGGCTGACATCAATCGTGTTGGTGTGCCCGCCGACATAATCCTCTGCCTCATAGACGACCAGTTCGTGCTCATCACTGAGCAAGTATGCAGCCACCATGCCTGCAATACCGGTTCCGATGACAGCGATTCGCATTTGAATTTCTCCTCAATGGATTCATGATAGGTTGGCTTTATTATCTGGGTTAAGGGGTCTCGGCAACCACTCGATTTTTCTCTCGCAAACCCTCCGGCAAACCCCGCAGATCTCGAACGATGCCCAGCCGGCTAAGGAGCTTAAGCAAGTAATAGGTAATATCAATCTCCCACCAGTAAAATCCCTGGCGCGCGGAAATTGCATAATGATGGTGATTGTTATGCCATCCCTCGCCCAATGTAATCAGCGCTAATACCGCATTGTTGCGACTGGTGTCCGGCGTATCATAGCGACGGCTGCCGATCATGTGATCAAAGGAGTTGATGGTCACCGTTCCGTGAAAAAGCACGACCGAAGAAATAAAAAATCCCCAGATCAGCAGCTGCGGCCCGTTGGTCCCCAGGCCGGGCGCATAGTCCTGCAGCAAATTGCCCCCTAAAAATAAAAAAAGGGCCAGTAGAACCGGAATGACAATGTCGAAGCGATTGATCCAGCGCAACTCGGGATATTTGGCCCAATCTTTTACATATTTCATTTTGGTCGGAAAATTCGCGGGCGACGTCAGCCACCCGATGTGGCTCCAGATAAATCCGTGCCGGCTGGGTGAATGGATATCCTTTTCGGTGTCTGCGTAACGGTGGTGATGGCGATGATGCGCAGCCCACCACAAGGGCCCTCGTTGAACCGAAGAGTTGCCGATAACGGCAAAGATAAATTGCCAGAACCGATTGGCTTTAAACGCCTTGTGGGAAAAATAACGATGGTAGAATCCGGTAATGCCAAACATACGGATAAAATAAAGTCCAGCTGCCGTCAAAACAGCAAACCAGCTCCAGCCCACCCAGATGACACCCAAACACCCCAGATGCAATATCACGAATGGAATGATCCGAAACCAATCAGCTTTCTTGATATCAGCATCTGACATTTGATTGCTAGACGCATCTGAGTCGAACCAGCGCCAGAGCGACAGCAGTATACTGGGTCTTTCTACAGTATGTTTGACTTTATTCATGAACAAAACGCTTTTGCAATAAATTCGATCGGTGCTTTTTCCCCGGGTGAAGGATCAGCGTGGCAGGATTCGTCTATTCTTAAATGATTTGGGCAACGATTTCAATAGTATTTTGTACACGATCAATCAGGGTTCACAGGCGATCAAGATTCGAAGGCAGCCAGTAAAAAGAAATGGAGTCATCCAAGACGGCGGGAATACCCTGGTGAATGGTCGGAAATTTTGGCTCCACACCGATGGTTTGGCGGATCGTTCCGGGCACCACCGGCAGACGCAAATTCCAGCAGGAAATCGCACCGCTGGGATAGGGATTCGCCTGGGCGGTGAGCCCGTAGAGCACATCTAAAATGCGGGTGCCCGCAAAAGAAATCGTTCGTGGAATATGCGTCACGCGCAGTCGCGGGTAATAGGTCTGCACCGTTTCAAAATACTCATTCCAGGTACAGGAAAGCTCATCGGCCACTACCCAGATCCCCGGCTGATCGTTTCTGGCGGCATGAATAAGGGCACGCACTGCATCATAGACATGGATATGAGCAAAGGGATTATCGCCTTTACCCGGGAAAAAGACCTTACCGTGCCGAACCTGGTCAAACAACAGGCTGTGAGCCCCGTAAACATGCGGCAGGCGCAAGGATACAAAGCAGATGCCGGCCTTGGCTGCCATCTCTTCTAATTGTTGTTCGGCTTCAAGCTTGGCCTTTCCATAACCGGACATGGGTGAAGCGCCTGTTTCTTGATCGATCGGATCGGCAGTATCTCCGTAAACCAGCAAACTGCCGCCGAATACAAAGTTTTTGACTCCCGCTTTGATGGCCGCCTGCATGAGATTTATCGAACCTTTGACAATAGATGGATACAGCCGGGGGTAGGGCTCAAAGGCCGCTCGAGCCCCCAGATGGATAACGGTATCAATCCCCTTTAAAATGCGGTCCAGGCTTTCGGGGCTGCGGATATCGGCCTGCATAATTTCGGCATCCAGATTTCGCAGCATCAGGCCGCGCACCGGTCGCCGGACCATCAACCGGGGGTGCATTCCCCGCTCTGCCGTTTGCCGGGAGACTTCGATGCAGATAAATCCGGTAGCTCCAGTAACCAAAACTTTTTGCACCATTGGAATTCCCTTATCTAAAGGTTCTCAACGCGCTCATGCCCCCATCGATGTGAATAATCTGACCGGTCAGCCAGGCACTGGCATCCGAGAGTAAATGGACGGCTAAACCGGCAATTTCCTGGGGCGTCCCGATGCGTTTCAAGGGATGACGATCCGCCGATGCCTGTCGTTTTTCTTCGTTGGACAATAAATTCTGGGCCAGTGGTGTATCGGTCAGAGACGGGGCGATGGCGTTAAATCGAATACGGGGCGCAAATTCAGCAGCCAATGATCGCGTAAGTCCCTCCACAGCCGCTTTGGCGCCGGCGACCGAAGTATGAAATGTACTGCCTCCGTGCTGAATAGGACAACCGACGCGCCTGTTTTTGATTTTCTTAGCCGGGTCAAGCAAGCTTGAATGGTCCTTACCGCACCCAGAAAATTAATCTGGAGGTCATCTAAGAAGTCATCGATTGTCAGACGCTGAAAGGGCTTGAGCTGGATGGTTCCCGGGCAATAAACCATTCCATTTACCACCTCTGGCAGTCCTTCGAGATTAAGCGGATCCGCCGTCACATCCAGCGGCAAATGATGCGCACCGCTGAGGTCCGCTGATTGATCATGGGTTCGAGAACCCACGTAGACTTCGTTGCCTTTTTCATGAAGCGCTTTGACAATTTCCAGACCAATGCCGGAGCTGCCGCCCACAACAAGAAAATGTTTCGTGTCCATCTTTAACTCTCCTCAAATTGTCATTGACTTTTTTGCCGCATTTCGCTCTGGCGCATCGGCATCGAGTCGATCAATCCAAAAACCTCTCTTAAATCGACCTGATCACTACGCTTGAGCTTGATGCCGCCATCTTTGCCGACCAGAATGAGGCTGAATGCATCGCTGGGCACGGCAAAGTGATTGCGTATCGAATCGGCTTCCTTCGGATCTAAAGGACTGGTATTCATTCGGGCAGGACCTTGCGCCGGCACTTCAAAAACAATCAAATCCCGGTCGTCTATTTCAGTTTTTTGAGCCATAATTTGGCTTTGTAGATTTTTGAAAAGAGGATCGTTGGCATCCTCGGCAAAAAGAAAAAGCAGTCGGTTTTTCCACTGAAACTGCGTTAAATCCATAGACAGTGTCTCCTTGGGTGTCCAAATATTTAAACCAGCCAAAATTAATAAAAAAACGCAAAACCTTCTCACTGTTATACTTCGCCCCCTTTTTGAATGAATTATGTTTGCAAATTCTAATTTGCTGCGCATTATTGTGTATACATTAACTCATTACATTGACTTGTAAAGATCTTCTCATAAACCGTAATCTGAATTAAGAAGATCTCAGCACTCACGCATGCGAATGAAACCCATTACCATCGGATATTCAATTCATCGGTCGGAAGTTATCGACATAACGGCTGGTTTAATGCATCGCCACGATGTCATTTTTCTGGAAGAGCCGCCGGCAAACGGATTACCGGAAATGCTTCAGGGCGCCCTGTCAATCGAAGATTATTTATTGCACGCCGAGGTCGAATACCCGGAGTTTAGCCGCCGCATGTGTCACCTCTTGCGGGATCTTTATCAGAAAGGCAAGAAAATCATTCAAGTGGAGCCGTTTTTAGAAAATCTTCTGGCGATTCATGCCTATTTTGCTCAGGGGCATCGACCTAATGAGCTGAAGGCGGAATCGGTTCACCATCAGGTGTATCAGGCAGAGCGAGATGCCACCAAGGCACTTTTGGATTACTATCAGATCGTTATGAACGGTTCATTTAAGGCCGCCATTCAGGCCATCATCCGGTTTGCGCGCTTTGATGCGGTCCGATTTCAACTGCGTGACAGCCTGCGGGCCCAGGCCTTAGCCGTTGAATTAAAAAGAGGTTCCTCTGCATTTATCGAAGCCGGTGCGATTCATCTTGCATTGTATCATCTGCTCAAAAAAAGATTGCCAAAACCGGTTCAACTCAAACCCGTATTTTTAGCCCGGAAAGCGCTGAAAATCCTTGGTGTCAAAGGACACCTTTTTGGCCCCGGTGATCAGTTGACACTGACTTACATATTTCATCCAAGAATCCATGGGACATTAAGAGAAGAGTTGCTCGCGGCGCGATCATTGATTTATTCGAAATTGATTGAAAAAGAAGAAATGACGGCCAATCTGGAAACGTTTCCGCATGTTCGCAACGAGCTCGCCTGTATTGAGGAACTGGCTGACTTTGATGATGTCATAGGTTCCGATACACCTAAAAAGACAACGCGGAAAAAGACTACTGCTAAAACAGATAAAAAGGAACCTAAGGCAAAAACCGATGCCAAAAAGAAATCTCCTGTTAAGGATGAACCGGAGCCTAAGGTAGGGTCAAAGCAACCTAAAAAATCTGAGGATGAGAAAGCCAAAGTTGAACCGGGTGATAAAAGTAAATCAGATCAACCAAAAATGAGCGAGGCCCAAAAGCGTGCAATTTATAACTTGAGTCGTAGGCGTGGCATTTCTGTTGAGGAGTTGGAAACTATGGCATCAGACGCCTATGGTTGTGAGGTTGAAAATTTAAACAGCAAGGATGCCAGCACCTTTATCCGTAATTTAAAGGAGTACGCGAACGTTCAATAGTATTCGCTCATGCCCTACCGAATAAGCGTTTCTATTCCAGGGCGCTATTTCGCTATCTTCTAATTCTGAAAATTCAGAAAGTTTCATCGCTTTAAAGGCGCTTGGTGTGATCAACACAGCGCCTGTACCCGGCGGCAGATCAAGTTTTTCCATAACATCGAGAAAAAAATCCCACTCCTCATCCCCGCTGATTTGCATCGGCAGGAGCTGGCCCGGACTTTCCAGGAGTTGCTGCTCCATCATTAAAAGCATCAATTCCAGTGTTGCTTGCCAACCGGTTTCAAAGTGATCACCGCCTGCTTTTTCCCGATCTTCAGCTTTTTTGAATATTGCCTCTGTTTTTCTTTGTATTGATTTTTGACGTTGTTCGTCCATTTCATTTCCCTTTTTTGGGATTTTCGCGCGGCATTATTTCCTATTATTAAAACAATTACAATTTAAAATGCAATGAATTCTGACTAACGTTCAGATTTTCTTGACAAAAACGATTTGATAACGGTACGTTATCTATATTAGTGGCGAACTCTTAGAGATAACCATTTCGTTCAACCTGAGGAGTCCCCCATCATGACCCTCACAAAATCCCAATTAATCGCCGCCATCGCTGAAAAAAACGGATTCACCAAGATAAAATCCACCCAAACAGTTGAAACTCTCCTGGGAATTATCAAATCAACTCTCGCATCCGATGAGAATGTCCTGATCAGCGGTTTCGGCAAATTTTACGTCAAAGATAAACGGGAGCGAAGGGGAAAGAACCCTGCAACCGGTGAGGATATAATCCTGGCGCCAAGAAGGGTTGTGACCTATAAATGCTCGGGGAAGTTGAGGGATAAGCTAAATGGATAATACAAGATTAGTCTACTTCACAGAAACAGGGAAAATATGTCCCTCGTGTCAGAAACCTGTTACCGAATGCACCTGCAAAAAGAAAAAATCAAAACCCAAAATTAACATCAAAAATGACGGCATAATTAGAATTCGACGTGAAGTTAAGGGACGAAAAGGTAAAACGGTCACCACAATCTCTGGTTTTCAAATTGATGCCGATGAATTACGAAATCTTGCTGCCCAACTAAAACGTCGCTGTGGAACTGGTGGTTCAGTGAAGGATGGTATTATCATTATACAGGGTGACCACAGAGAGACTTTGCTATCTGAATTGAAAAAACAAGGTTATACGGTAAAACTTGCCGGTGGATAGGTAAATGCATTGAGCGTAATTTCTTTTGTACCTCTTTTTTGAACGCTTCTGCAACACAACTGACCGGATCATAACGCTGGGTTCTAAAACAGTCCTTATTAAAACTAAATCCATGAATTGTATCCAATACCTTCGACGTATCCAGGTTAACGGAACTGAAAATCCGAATTATTTTTTTCTATCAAAATTACAGAAACAGCATTTGTTCACCATACCGTTTGAAAACCTCGACATTCATCAAGGAAAAAAGATTGTTCTTGAAGAAAACCGTATTTACGAAAAGATTGTTGTATGCGGTCGCGGTGGCTTTTGTTATGAACTCAACGGACTCTTCTGCTGGCTTCTGCGTTCTTTGGGTTTCACTGTATCAATGGTATCAGCTCGAGTTTATATGCCGAAAAAAGATAGCTTTACCCCCGAATTTGATCATATGGTATTGCTCGTTGATTTAGAAAAAATATATTTAGCGGATGTCGGGTTTGGAGATGCCTTCAGAAAACCAATCGCTATGCCCGATGGGGAATCTGAAGATATTAGCGGAAGTTATCGATTACGAACTTTTGCCTCAGGTCAAGATACATATATTTTACAGAAAAAAGACAGGAATGATTGGCAAACTGTGTACAGTTTCACAAAGCATCCACGGGTGCTATCAGATTTTGAAGAAATGAGTGCTTTTAATCAGACTTCACCACAGTCGCATTTCACACAACAAACTATTTGTAGTATTGCAACGCAAAATGGAAGAGTTAGCCTGTCTGACGATTTCTTAACGATCACTGATGGAAGCTCCAAGAGAAAAATAAATGTAATCTCCCAAGAAGATTTTAAACAGAAGTTATGGGATTATTTTGGAATTCAATTGAATTATTGTAAACTTAAAATTCACAAGAGTCAGCCCTTGTAAATCTTTAATGTCAAAATATGCCATCCGCAAATACTGCATATACTCTTTATTAGCGGTCGTTCCACTTGGATTTCTGTTTAAAATTTATTCAGGACCAGGCCGCAGGTGGTTCAATGATTTTGGTGCAGGGCTGTTTTATGAGATATTCTGGATACTGATCGTATTTTTGATTTTACCAAAGAAAAAATTGGTCAATAAAATTCCTTTATGGGTATTTCTAATCACCTGCGCTCTTGAATTATTACAGTTATGGCATCCAAATATACTCCAAACAATTCGATCTTTTTTTATTGGTGCTGCTTTGATTGGAACCACGTTTTCTTGGTGGGACTTTCCGCACTATGCCATTGGTTGCTATCTCGGCTGGTTATGGTTAAGATGGTTAGGTGTATCAGAAAAATGAGGGATAAGATTAATTGGGAGTGAATTCGTGCGGCTGATTGAACAAGATTTAATATATGGAGACCATATTTATGTAAGACGGAAAGGTCTGTTTTATTCTCATCACGGAATATATGCCGGAAAAGGAACTGTTATACATTTTAAAGGAGCAGTGAAGGAGAAAAAAGACCCAGCAGTCGTTATGACAGAAATAGAAAATTTTCTCAGTGGCGGAGAATTGAAAAAACGTAACTACAAGAGTCGTTTGCCCAATGATGAAACTATAAGAATTGCAAAAGATCATCTTTCTAAAAAAGGGTATTCTCTCGCATTCAACAATTGTGAGCATTTTGCCACTTACTGCGCTACTGGTAAAAAGAAAAGTTTACAAGTACGAAGGATAATTGGCGGTATTGCTACGATTACTTTTGCTGTAACAGGTGCCGTTATCCAAAAAATGATAACAAAGAAAAAGGAGGGTTAATTTATAATCAAGAAGAGCCATATTGGAGAAATATCATGAGTATAGCTAAAGATGATTTCGATGATCTCAGATATGCGAAAACTCTACTTGAAAACCCTAGCTTGGCAGCAAGAATTTCGAACCTCCTGGGAACCCCGATAGAGAAAGGTTTTAAGCACCTGCCAGCAAAATGGAAGGGTGCTGTTCAAAGTGCCACAGAAAAATCGCTTAAAAAGGCTTTGAGTTTCGCCGTTAAAACAATGGATGATAAAACAAGGCCCGCTTCTTCTGATAGAACCCATAAAATTCTTGTTTTTGCTACAGGAGCTAGAGGCGGATCTTTTGGACTTCCGGCTTTAGCAGTCGAACTTCCTGTGACCACAACTATTATGCTGCGCTCCATAGCAGACATTGCGCGAAGTGAAGGCGAGCAGATCAGGTTACTGGAAACAAAGCTTGCCTGTTTAGAAGTATTCGCATTGGGCGGCACGTCAAAGAGCGATGAAGGAACGGAAACTGGCTATTTTGTTGTTAGAGCCGCTTTAGCTCGAACAATCTCTGATGCGGCAAAATATATTGCTGAAAAGGGTCTGGCGCAGGAAGGAGCTCCAGTACTTGTTAGATTGATTGCCGCTTTGGCAGCTCGTTTCGGAATAATCGTGTCGGAGAAGGTGGCGGCCCAGGCTATTCCATTGATTGGAGCCACCGGGGGGGCATTGATAAACACGATTTTTATAGATCATTTTCAAAATATGGCTCGTGGGCACTTTATTGTACGAAGACTTGAAAAAGTATACGGAAAAGATTTAGTTAAGCAGGAATATGATAAGTTGGATACATAATTTCCGGTAGGGTAAATGAGCGATAAAAAATGGGTAGTTTATCTGGTTCGATGTTCTGACAATTCATTATACTGTGGGGTTAGCAACGATTTAAAATTCCGATTGATAGACCACAATTCAGGTAAAGGTGCCAAGTATACAAGATCACGGAGACCTGTTGGACTGGTCGGTGTCAGTCCTGAAATGACAAAAAGCGAAGCACTTAAACTGGAATACCGGATTAAACAGTTACCGGCCGACAAAAAACTATCTGAATTATTAAGGGAGGAGAACGTAATGGCAATTTTAAAAAAGGATCTACAAGCACTGAATAAAGACGTAAAGGCACTCGAAAGGAAGATGGAAAAACTGATAAAGGAATTTGATAAGGGTAAGAAAGTGAAAACCGTCAAAAGGACACCGGCCAAAAAAGCACTTGCGAAAAAGAGAACCGAAAGACTGACGGCAACCGATCAAGTGCTAAAGATTATCAACAGATCGAAGAAAGGCGCTGATGCGCCCACTTTGATGAACAAGACAGGGTTTGATGGCAAAAAGATAATGAACATTGTTCATAGAGCTTTTAAGGAAGGAAAAATTAAGCGGACTAGCAGAGGGATCTATGTTGGCGCATGAGAGACTACACATTGTTGAATATGACAAGGAAGCGAATCTTACTGGATTATTTCAAACGTCATAATTTTGGGTATGGTAGCCCATAAAAGAAACCATTGCCAATGAGCACCTTTAAAAACGAATTTTCCTAGTCCATATCTCGGGATAGAATTTTTCAGGTCTGCCCCAGACAATATTTCTTCAACTACTATGGATACTGGGGTGGTTGGGAAACAGATGCTCCGGCAAGGACCAGGCAAATCTACATTCTCAAGAACCTTAAAAACCGTTATATGTGGGCCGGGGCAAAGGTTCATGATTGTATAAGGCACACCTTAACAAACCTCCAGCGTGGCATATCTGTTCTTGATGTTGATCAGATCGTTGACATCACCCTAAACCAGATGAGAGAGGAGTTCAGGTCCTCCCGGGAAAAACGTTATCTCACCCATCCAAAGACCTGTGCACTTTTTGAACACGAATACGAAGTGCCAATTTCAGATGCTGATTGGAAAAAGACAGCTGACAACATGGAGCAGTGTCTGCGGAATTTTTACGCTTCAGACACCTTTGGCATGCTAAAGGATCTTCCCAAGCCGATGTGGTTGGAAGTTGAAAATTTTTCATCTTTTAATCTGAATAATACAAAGATCTGGGCGGTTTTGGATTGCAGTTTCCGGACAGAAGATGGTGGAATTACGATTATTGACTGGAAAACCGGCAGGAGCATGAGTGAGGATGTCTCAATGCAGCTTTCCTGTTATGCGATGTATGCCATGGGAAAATGGGGTATTGATCCTCAGAAAGTGAAACTGATTGAATATAACCTTTTAGCCAACCAGGGTGCGGAATTTAATGTTTCTGGTGCTGAGGTCGAAAACACTAAGACTTATATTGCTGGGAGTATCGCTGATATGCAATCGCTTTTGATTGATGTGGGGGATAATGTGCCCAAAGAGGAAGGGGCTTTTCATAAGGTGGAGGATGAGCGGGTTAGGGCTGACTGTAATTTTAGGAAGGTATGTGATTGAAGGTTTTGGAGGGAGAGTGATTGAGATATCAAGTCCCTTTTTCGAATAGCAATCCACAGTTTTCCAAAATTCCACATTTCATCAGCACATCTAAAATATTTGCAGCATCCCCCAATTATAACATCTGATCGAAATTTACACTTTTGGGGTTAACATTTTTTATGAGACTGTAAGACGAAATCTTAAACAGCATCCATTTATTTCGATTTTTTTTGCCACCCGACTTGACTGTGCAATGGGTATCAGGTATTTGAACCATCAGAGGATAGAGCCGGTTGGCAGAGTCAAAAGAGCACCCTATAATATTAATTTGTGACGATTATGGACTATAATAAATCAGTCCCAATTTCGGATCATGTTTTCTGGGTCGGCACATTTGATACACAGGATAACTTTCAGTGCAACGCTTATCTGATTGTAGTCGATGGGAAAGGAGTAATTATTGATCCCGGTTCGGTACTTTATTTTGAATCATTTATGAAAAAAATTTCAGAGCGAATCGAATTAAAAGATATTTCCCATATCATTCTCCAACACCAAGATCCAGATGTATGTGGCAACATTGCGATGCTGGCGGACGCCATTGTTGCTGCCGGCAACGAAAGTTTTAAGATATGGACTCATTCAAGAACCTCATTAGTGGTGCGGCATTATGGGGCCAATTTAAACTTTGAATTTACCAATAGGATTCCGGAGGGGAAAATATTCTTAGGATTTGACCATGAACTGGAGTTTATTCATACGCCTTATTTGCATGCGCCAGGTGCAATTGCTACCTATTTTAATACCGATAAACTCCTTTTCTCCAGCGATATCTTCGGCGGGGAGACGGATAAGTGGAATCTTTTTGCCGGAGAGACGTATTTTGACGATATCTCAAACTTTCATAAAGAGTATATGCCTGCCAAGGAGTTTCTTCTTTTTGCCATGACCCAGTTTGAACGCTACGATATTAACAAAATCGCCCCTCAGCATGGTTCTGTCATTAACAAAGAACAAGCCGAAACTATGATTGAGGCTTTTAAAGATTTCGAATGCGGACTGTTTATAGATAAGGCTTTCCGGGAAGAACTTCAGGCGGCCCGCAAAAAGATCGAAGAACAAAACCAGATTATGAGCAAAGATTTATCCATGGCAGGCCATTTCCAACAGACATTGCTTCCGGACAAAAAAATAATAGCCTGGAAAAATAGTGTGGATTTAGCGTATTATTATAAATCCTACAGCCAGGTTTCAGGTGACTTTCTCATCATCGATAAAATTGATTCGCACCATCTGGGGATTATGGTGGTCGATGTCGTCGATCACGGAGTAATGTCCGGTCTGGCAACTATCCAAATCAAAACCCTTTTTGATGAGTACAAAAGTACTTCTCTTAACCCAGCCGATGTGCTGAGAATAATAAATGATAAAGCCTTTAGTATCACTGAAAATGATATTTTTTTTACCGCCCTTTATGCGATATATGATCTTAAGAATTCAAAGATTGAATTTGCTTCTGCAGGCGCCATTCCTGCGATTTATTATAATGCTGATAGAAATGAAAAGGAGCTTATCTCTATAGTCGGAACTTCTTTAGGAGTGACAAGAGGTGATGAGTGCCGCATTGATATGAGAAGTCTGTCAGTCGGTCAAGGCGACGTAATAATTCTGCAAACAGACGGTTTAATGGATTCGACTAATGAAAGCAATGTTCCCTTTGATCATGTGAGATCCCAAAAGAAATTTATGGCAGAAATCAAAAAAAAAAGAAGTGCCCAACAGATTGTTGATGCCATAATAGAAAAAGCTGAAATTCATAAAGGGCTGGATAAATCTTTTGATGATGATGTCACTATTGCCATATTAAAAATAGCTAAAGATTAATCTATCTCTCTAATTTCAGCAGGTTAAAGTTTATCGCTATAACTGGGCCAATACGATACCGATCATCTGAATCTAATTAAACTTTACATCCTCTGCGAGACCCACTCCCTTGAAAGCCACCCCCTACCTTTAATATCAATTACATATTTGTAATCCCCATGTATGGTATTTCCCCCGTCAACCTATTTTTCGGAGATTGTATATTAGGCATGCGTAATATTAAATTCTTTTCGATTTTATCTTCCGGCTATTTATCCAAACTTAATCAAATTTTTCGATTTCGTTTGCTAATCCCAAAAATTAAGTTCCCTGCAAATTTGTATATTTCAGATTCAGAAATCTCCCTTCCTCTTTTAAAACCAACCTTCTGTGATATAGTAGTTTCAATTCTCCAATTTATAAAATACCATGCAACCAATCCGAAAAATTATCCACATCGACATGGATGCGTTTTATGCCTCCGTCGAACAGCGTGATAGACCCGAGTTGGAAGGGAAACCTGTAATTGTTGGTGGTGATCCCAAATCAAGAGGTGTGGTAGCTGCGTGTTCCTATGCAGCCAGAAAATTCGGTGTTCACTCTGCTATGGCATCTGCTGCAGCTTACAGACTTTGTCCCGACGCCGTGTTTAGGTGTCATTTCACAACTATTTTCTCAACCTCCTTGTTAGTGAGCTAACGCGCTCATGAAAGTAGCCAAACACATTAGGACTGTCATAATACCTGCCAGTATATCACTATCATCCATTTTTCTATTGTTTGGAACTCACCTCTTAGATGACTTCTTTTTTTTCCTGCCGCTACGAGACATCTTAGCTTCGCAGACATTACCTTTACCATCTACATAGTATAGGTAACCAGATTTTCTCTTAACAACGTTTCTTGCTATAATTTTTCCCATTCTTAATCTCCTCCTTGGTTCTTTTTTATCAAATAGAGTGAAAATAATCCTACTAAGATAACAAAGACCATAGCTCCCAAGGCCATATGATATGAAGATCCACTTTCCACAACTTCCCCGCTTCCTACTTTTTCACATGTGTTTCCGGTATCAGCATACCTGTTGTCCTTACAATCCTTTACAACTATCTCACTGCCATCAGGACAAGTCTTTTTCAAAGGCTGGCTGCAATAATCAGGAACCCAAGCCCCTCTTAATTTCAGCTGCATACTGCTTTGCTTACTAACTTTTGGTTGATCTGTTTGTTCTCCCATACTTTCATAATCACTGGCGCATCTGAAGACATAATATTATTAAATATTAACAAAGTATTTAAACTTTTTGGTAGAACGCTTGGGATGATGGGATGATTGGGTGTACCATTTCTATAATTGGAAAAAAGACAGGCTACAAAGAATGGAATAAGAACCTATTTCTATTATCCCGTTAAGCGAATAAATTAACGTTACTATCTTTTAGTAAATATAAATCTTTAAATATGAGAACCGTTCATTAGAACCTTAGCAAAAAAAAAGAAGATTAAAGCTTTTGAGGAAAAAGCCTTGAAACCATACAAGCCAGATCACAAGCTACTTTAGGTAATTTTTTAGCAGATCCACAGGGTTCAGAAAATAATTTATCACTAAATGCTTTGGCTCGAAATCGTATCGGAACATTATTGACCGAACCAACTGAACCTAAACCTCCTTATGACTTGAGAACCTTAATGGAGATGTTATCAAAAAAGAAATACTGAGAAAGGTTTTATTGGAAAATGAGTGGCGAAAATGCTGAGCACTTAATTTCTGAATGTAAACAGATTAAGGATGATTGTGAATATACTGCCGAAGCCCATCATTTCATTGCGGGATATCAGGAAATAATTAATTACGTTGTCAAGCTTGCCCCGGCGATTATTGCCGCTTGGAGCGGGATTCAAGTTCTCAGAGGGGCTTCGACTCAGATTGCATGGTTAGCGATTATTTCAGGTGTTGTTTTTGCTGTTGCCACGATTCTTGGTCCTGAACGGTGGGCGGCTGAGCATACTAAGGCCGCGAAGGATTATACGGTTCTGAAACATGAGGCCAGGTCATTGCACGAAGCTTTTTATCCTGAAATGAGCCAGTCGGAATTTTACATTGCTGTGAGGATTTTGAGGGAAAAGTACAACAGCCTGGTTACTCATACACCAAAGACAAACAACATGGCCTTCAAGATTGCACAGAAACGGATCAGGGAAGATAGACATAAACCTGATTATAGAGAATCGTGAGACAGTTAAAAGTTGAGTGATATCCGTAACTTAAGATTTTGAAAGAACATTCGGTGCCCGGTTGGGGACGCCACATCAGCTATCAAAAGCCCTAAGTTGCTGATTTTAGGACTTTTTATTTTGCAATTTTCGATGATTTTTTGGGGTTCGGGTCGAGAAGGGACGCCAACTTACGATTTTCTTTTCTTTGCTATATAATCTTTCTGCATCTGGTAGAGGACTCTGAACGATTCCATCACGTCATTATGGTCTCTCATATTCACACCATTTTTTTAAACACCTGATTCTTCCTGTTTCTGGATCTCTGATAACGTGCCTGATTTGAAACTCTGTCACTTTCCTATATTTCATATCGACTGTCTCCTTTCTGCTACTTCTAAGGTACGCCACCTTAACCCATCCATATATAATTTTGTGGATTGCATCTACGATTCTACACTACTCACTAACAATACATATACAATCAAAGAATCATCCTTTCTAACTCATCGCCACCTATTAGGTAAAAAAAAGAGATTACCTTCCTATCTTGAATGAGCGTAGAAAGTTCCCTTTGCATTTTTTCCATTAACAAGGCAGATGAGTTGACATTTTTTCAAAATTTGTCATTATAGCAGTGATTCTAATGAAAGGAGGTAATGAATTATGAAAAGAAGCCTTTTATTTCTATTATCTTTAATCTTGGCGTTTTCGATCTTTGGATTTGATTATTCAAGGGTAGCGTCGGCTGAACCTATTGTTATTGGAGCCCCCATTCCCCGAGCATCCACCTACGGACAGAACTGCGAGAGATCCATGATACTAGCTATGGAGGAGATCAATGCAGCCGGAGGTATTAACGTGGGTGGAGAGAAACGACCAATCAAACTTGAGATCGTCGATACCAGAGACCAGGAACCCGGAGTCCCTACTAGTGAAGTTCTATTGTCTATTGAAAAGCTTATTTTAGATAAAAAGGCAAAGATCCTTGCGGGCGGTCCGGTTATGTCCGAGGTCTGTCTCGCCGCTATGGACCTGTACCCTAGATACAAAGTTATCGGTTTGATCAGTGCCGGTTGTTGGACACCTGGCTGGCACAAAAAATGTGGTAGTGATATCCAGAAATATAAATATGCCTTTAAACCGAGCGGAAATGTGATTTACTGGATAAAGGACATTGTCGGGTTACTGAAAAACATTAAAGAAAAGCATGGGTTCAACAAGATGTACATTACGGTTGCTGAGGCAGCCCACGCCAAGGCGGCAGCCAAAGCGGTCAAAGCCGGCGCGACTGCCAACGGCTGGACTGTGGTCGGCGAAGAAGTGCATCCCCTTGCCACCACAGACTTCTCCATGATGCTTCGAGATGTGAAAAAATCCGAGGCCCAGGTCCTTTTCATCTGGGATCATACACCAGAGTCTTTAAACATGATAAAGCAATGGCATGATTACAAAATCCCTGCAGCCGCCATTGGTTTTGTAGGCCCGACTGAAGATCCGGTCATGTGGCAACAAACGAAAGGTAAAGTGGCTTACCTGGTTGAGTGGGCCGGTGAAGGAGGAACTCTTCCCGACCAAGAGATTACGTCCCTGACCAAATCTTACTTTAATGCCTACAAGAAAAGATGGAACGCAGAGCCCCGCGGGACGGGCAACGTTCCCGGTTACAACGTTCTGTACATTGTGAAAGATGCGATTGAGCGGGCAGGAACACTAGATGTTGATGCCCTGGCGACGGCTATTGAGCAGACGGATATGATGACTATAGGTGGCAGACTTCGGTTTGACAAAAGTAACCACCAGGCCATTTACGGTGACGATCCCGAAGAGACCCTTGTCGGTCAACAACTTCAATGGCAGGACGGAAAGCGAGTGACCATCTGGCCCCCGAAGATCGCTACGGGTGAGTTTAAATTACCCTCTTGGATGAAGTAAAAGGCGCACGCATAATTTCTGCCATTCAGAGTGGTGACGTATTCTTTGCCGAAGTTTTGAGTTAAAAAATGTCTGAATCCCAGGAGATGATATACGGACAAGTCGGCGCGTATCAAAAAACGGTTTACGATGAACCGGTCTTCGCCGCTATTGAGCGCATGAGTGAAAAGTATCCAGATAGGCCGGCCATCATATATCTGGGGGAGACCTGGACCTATGCCGAATTGATGGAACTCACCGATCGTTTTTCAAATGCCCTGCATACTCTAGGAGCCAATCGCGGTGATAAACTTATGATTTATATACCAAATTGCCCGCAATTTATTGCGGGTTTCTTTGGAGCCATGAAAGCCGGTGTAACGCCTGTACCGGTCTCCCCCATTTACACTCCTTTTGAGATCGAATACCTGATCAACGACGTCGGGGCCAGATTTATACTGTGTCAGGATACAAATTCCGGTTACGTGAAGGAAGTTTTTTCAAAAACATCATTGGAAGCCGTTATAGTCACCAACTATGCAGACCTTTTACCATGGTGGAAACGTACCGCTGGTGCACTTTTCGACAAGATTCCCCATGGCGTGGTGGAGCGGGGGGATGAGGTCCATTTCTTTAAGGACCTCATCCAAAAGTCCCTCCCCGATCCCCCCCGTATTGAAATCAATCCCAGGGCAGATCTCAGCCGCGTGCTTTATACCGGCGGCACGACCGGTTTTCCAAAAGGCGTCCCGACCAATCATACGGCCGTGGTCAGTTTTGTGAGCGAGATCCGTCAGATCAGCGAAGGCTTTGTCGGTGAAGGGGGAGACGACACATTAATCATGATCAACCCCCTTTTTCATGAAATGGCCCAG
>WOR8_10002343_pt1 | contig 18766 bp, 14 predicted proteins | sample DeeMarSeWOR38_10_FD_19890 | JGI IMG/M metagenome (IMG submission 19890)
GTAATGTACATCTGTATGACAATCCACACATCGCTCTCCAATATTCTTGAACCTCCACTTGCTCGATTGTTGATGGCAGGCAAAACAGGGAGTGGCCAGATGAGCGCCTTCCAAAGGAAACTCACTCTGATTATGCCGTTCTATCGTAAATAAACTGCTATTGAATCCATTTACATTGTGACATTCTGCGCAATCAGGGTTAACGGAATTTTTTACAAATTCCTGATTATGATAATCACTGTGACAGGATGCACAACGGTTATGCGGTAGAGGAGTTGTAAAACTTGACACGTGACACTGCTTGCAATCTACAGATCGGTGTTTGCCTTCAAGCGCGAATCCTGTCATAGTGTGATTGAAATTTTTTGATGCTCCTGCTACACTAAAGGAATTTTCATTGTGGCATTCTGCGCAATTATTCCCGAACTTATTCTCATGAACGTCACGGTGGCAATCGGTGCACTGCTGAAATGGTATATCGACAAATCGTTGAAAATCCTTCCCATTTCTCTTCTCCTTGTGATGGCAATCGATACAATCGACATTCCTGTGTTTGCCAACCAGTGCAAAGTCGGCCGTATTATGATTGAAATTACCTGGAGGTGAAAAAGCATTTGTATCGTGGCAGCTGGCACAATCTGAAGAAAGTGTTTTCTGATGGACGTCTTCATGGCAGGCGAGGCATTCCTTGTTTAAACCTAAAAAAGTATTTTCATTTTTCTTTAGCTCTTCATTGGTGATCAGGTCTGGTTGGTGGCAGTCCCGACAGTCAATTTTATTGTGCTTCCCGGTAAGTTCATATCCTGTTAATTGATGCTGGAACTCATTTTCATTAAATCGGATCAGCTCAAAATTCCGACCGTGATGATCGCTGTGGCATGTGGCGCAGTCCTTATTTTTTACTTCAGTGGAGACATGGTAACCCTTATTTTGGTCAATACACGTTTTTAATTCAATATGGCAATCCAGGCACTTTTCATTGGCTACTTTCCCTCCCAACACATGGCATTTTGTGCAATTCATCATACCCTCAAGCTCGTCATGAGGAGTTGCTAAATCCCCGGGCGAAATCTGGGCCTTAGCCAATACAGCTGTAAGCATCAGCAAAAGGGTAGTATGTAAGGCAAATAGCTTCATATTAAAATGTTAAGCCTGAAAGCTCACATTATCCATGTTTTTTTAATGTATAACCAAATCTTTTTGTAATCTGAACACCTGCTTTTTGTAGAAAATCCGTAGGCAATTCACCTCCAGCAAAAATGTAAACAAGGTCGTTTTTCACATTGACCTTCTCATCTTCAATCGTCATCATCACATGTTCCTTCTCTACAGCCAATAGGTTTGATTTATAAATGACTTTCAAAATCCCTTTTTCGGCAGCCATATTTATCTTTTCCCTATTCATAGGCTTAATTCTGTTGAATGCCTCACTCCTGTACGAAAGGATTACCTTATTTTGTTCGGAAAGCGACAATGCGGCTTCAATCGCAGAATCTCCGCCTCCAACTACCACAATTTTCTTATTGCGGATATTTTCTGGTTCGAGGAGTCTGTACGCTACTTTTTCAGAATCTTCACCAGCAATATTCAGCTTTCGCGGACTTCCCCTCCTGCCGATAGCCAATAAAATTTTTTTAGTCCTGAATTCTTCGTTGGTATTAGTACTGAGTTTGAAGTGATCATTTTCGTAATTGATCATATCCACCTTAGTCTGCTCTCTGATTGTGATGTTGTTTGCGGCGAGTACTTTTTTCCATAAATCCAACAACTCTGCCTTGCTGGTATTATAAAGTTGAACTTTGCCATGAAGAGGAAGATCCATTGGTGAGGTCATCACAATTTTTGTTCTGGGAAAAGTAAATACTGTGCCTCCCAGTGAATCCTGCTCCAGTGTGAGAAAATTCAAATTGTGTTTCTTCGCCATTAGGGATGCGGAAATACCAGCCGGTCCTGCGCCAATAATGATCACATCATAGGTGGCACTATCTTTTTTGAATCCAGCTTTTACCATATTTTCAATAGCCGCCTGTCCCTGCTCCACACTGTTTTTGATGAGCCCCATTCCACCTAATTCTCCTGCTATATACATACCCGGCACATTGGTCTGAAAATCCTGATCAATATGTGGGAGATCTACTCCTCTTTTTTCAGTTCCGATCACCAGAGAAATAGCTTCGACCGGGCAACTATGAAAACAAGCGCCATGACCTATACATTGAGAAGCATTGATGAGTGTTGCACGGCCATTCATTATGCCGAGAATATCCTTTTCCGGGCAGGCGGTAATACATGCCCCACTTTTGATACAATTATTTACATCAATATGAGGGTAGAGGGATACTGGTTCAAAAAGGCCTTCCTCCTTTGCCTTTGTCACTTTGGCCTCAACGAGCTGTGATTCTTTTTTCATCTTCCTCAAATAGATATAAAGGATGATTCCGCAGAACAAAAAGACGATAAAATAAATGATTACCTGTTCCATCCTTGTTCAATTTAAAATATCCATCTGGCTCCAAATGCAAGTGTTATGCCTACATGAATGATCATGATGACCAACATGATCAATGCGAATGGCAAATGAACAATATGCCAGTATTTGAACAATTGTTGCATACTCTGCAATCGCTGCAGCTTGTTGTGAAGGGAGATTTCTTGTTTCAGTAGCTTTATCAATGCACTGATCCTTGCTTTGGAAAGTTTGTTCTTTCTTAGCGTTCTTTTTAATCCGTTGATCCTCCTGAAATTTTCAAAATACTGACGGATCATTCGGATCATCATATTTCCATGACGGTGCACTGTATTACCCTGGCTATATTTCAAGACGGCGCTGTAGCTTTTTTCGTCCAGCTTATATCTGTTTTTGATGGTAACATTTACATTTTCCTTCATCTGCCTTACTTCATTCAAACTTAATTCCCTTCCTTCCATGGTCCTTGGTATTTGTAGGTAGATGTACCTGCCAACAACACCACTGGCTACCACAACTACCATGCTCCAGAAGCTAACAGAAACGATCCCCCCGAACTTGAATGCTGTGTGAAACAGGATCATGATAGGTCCCAAGACACAAAGAAAAATATGGAATTCCAGCCAGTATTTTAGTCTGCCAAAACGCGAAAGGAATCGGTATCTCTTTCTGACCATATAGGAAAAAACACCAATGAGAATCAATAATGAACCAATGATTCCCAGACCATGACCCAGTAATCCGCTAGGTTTAAATAAATGATGGTCCGGGTGATAAAACCGTTCTTCTAAACTTGTGCTGTAATAGGGAATTCCCCTGATTGCCAAAAAAAACGTAGCTAGGAAAACAATACTTACCAGTGTTGATATATATATTCGATGGCCCAATAGTTGCATAATACCCAAACTTGATTCTTAAAAAAATTTGATACTTGTAGTGGCAAAAACTAACCATATTAATAAAAAAAATATGCCACAAGTATGCATTTTCAAGAAAAAAAGCAACTGAAAAAAATGGATATCACTGTTTATCCAAGCTTGTAATATTACTCAAATTAATTTAACCATTTATCGTAAATCAAATCTTAGAATATTACAATTTTATCAGTCAGCTTTGGCGTTTTTCTTTTTTTATGTTAACATTTTATCTTTTCATTGCAATATTCAATTCGTTATCTCTAGTTTTTAACCACCTTTCTATATCACTAATCTTTGTTATCACACTATGAATCCTGAATTAGAGCAATGTATTCGCTCACTATGTTGATTAAAAAAATAACAGCGGTAGACTATCATCAACCATGACAATAATCCGATGCGGATCAAAACGATTAGAAATTGAGATCACGTGTTCATTTTTTTTATTGTGCATATATTAAACAGATGAACACCTGGAATTCCTACCTAGGACTAAATTTTTATTGTAGCTTGAAAAAATGTATTGTGGTTAGATGTAGTTTATTCTATAAGAGGCCATTAAACAGATATCAGCAAAATTTGGTGAAGGTAAACTAAAAATTTTCAATTAATTTTTGTTTGAATATGATGTATAATATTATTCGAGCAATTAAACCTTCTTTTTCAATTCAAACAAATCAAGTCTCCGGTCTTTCAGGTTTTTTACACTTCCAAAATTGTTCAGTTCACGCAAAAGATCAATATCCACATCGGCGATCAGGATCATTTCGGTATTTGGGGTAGCTTCGGCTTTGATGCCATTGGTCGGAAAGGCAAAATCACACGGTGTAAATACCATGGACTGTCCATATTGAATGTCCATATTATGCACCTTGGGCAAATTGCCAACATTTCCAGCTATAGCCACATAACATTCATTTTCTATCGCCCTGGCTTGTGCGCAATTACGTACCCGTGAAAAACCATTTTGAGTATCAGTTAAAAATGGCACAAATAGAATATCCATACCATCATCAGCTAAAATTCTGCTGAGCTCCGGAAATTCTACATCATAGCATATCAGAATTCCAATTTTACCACAATCCGTATCAAAGGTTCGAATACCATTCCCTCCCTTCATTCCCCATACCTTAACTTCATCCGGTGTCACGTGCATTTTTTCATAACGCTCTATAGTTCCGTCCCTTTTGCACAAATAGCCTACATTATATAAAGAGTCATCAACAATTTCAGGCATGCTTCCGGAGATAATATTAATGTTATAGGAGACAGACAATCTGGCAAATTCATTCTTAACCCTTTCAGTATAGATAGACAGTTTTCTAATAGCATCAGACTCAGTCAGGTGATTATACTCAGCCATAAGTGGTGCATTGAAAAATTCCGGAAACAGTGCAAAATCACTCCGGTAGGTACTGAGAGCATCAATAAAATACTCAGCATGTTCCATAAGTTCTTCGAAAGATTTGTATAACCTCATTTGCCATTGAACCAGGCCCAGGCGTACAACCTTCTTAATTGTCTTTGCTTTTTTGGTTGGTTTCTCGTAATAAATATTATCCCATTCCAATAAAACAGCATATTCCTTAGACGCCTGGTCGCCTTCGAGATATCCTTTAATTAATTTAATGGGGTGGAAATCATTTGCTAACTGAAAATTTAATACCGGATCATGGATCTCTTTTAATCGTACTTTCTCGATATACTGTTTAGGAGTTAGTTCGGATGCATATTTATGATAATTGGGGATGCGGCCTCCGAAGACGATGCGCTTGAGGTTCAATTTTTCACAAAGCTCCTTCCGATAATCATACATTCTGCGACCCAGGCGTAATCCCCTGAAATTCGGCTTTACAAACACATCAATCCCATACAGCGTATCACCTTCCGGATCATGCGTATCGAAGGTAAAATTTCCTGTAATTTCATTATATGAATGCTGGTCATGGAATTTGTCACTGTCAATGATGATGGATAAAGCGCAACCTGCTATTTCGCCATTTACCTTAACCACAATCTGACCCTCCGGAAATAGTTCCAGCAACTTGTTTACATGAAATTCTTTCCAATATGCATTGGGCATAGTGTGATACGCCTCAATCATTACTTGCTTCAGGTCCTCGTAGTCATCGAAAGACAGATAAGACAGTTCAACGTTTTCTATTACTTGTTTCATATATTGCAATAATAAATCAAATAAAGGATAAATTTAATCCCAATTGCTGCGGTGTGTTATGGATTCCTGTAAAATTAACCTGTTAAATGATAAAAAGTTAATAGCCAAATGTATCATTTGATTGTGATATCCATTCTTTCAATTGCATTTTGTGACGATAAATTTCATCCTGATAGGTACTGTCATTAATTAAATTCAGAGTTTCTCCAGGATCATTTTTCAGGTCGAAGAATTGTTCATTGTTCATCCCCAGTGAATATACATTGTATTTATAGTCAGCGCTTCTGATCATGCGCCCCTTTCGTAAACTATCCGGTTTGAAGTCTGCAAGTTCTACTACCAGGTATGATCGCCAATCTGCATTTTCATTTTCGATAATGGGCCGAAAGCTTTTCCCTGTAAATTGAGCAGATGAATTTATACCAGCATAGTCACAAAGCGTGGGTAAAATATCAATTTGCGATACAAGGTGTGAATTATCGGTTTTACCAGCCTGAATTTTATTGTTCCATGAAATGATCAATGGTATTTTCGAGGATTCTTCATACAAGCTTAATTTGGCAGCCCATTTGTGTGAAGCAGCACCATCGCCATGGTCAGAAGTAAACACGATTATTGTATTCTTATCAAATCCATAATCCTCCAATGCCTTCAATAATTTTCCAATTTCAATATCTACCATTTCAGTCAGCCGACAATAGGCATAATAGTATCCGCGCCATTCCTTTTCAGTAAACTCTTGATTGGCGAGTTTGGTCTCCAAACCATATTCATTGTGAAAAGCCCGTTTTTGTTGAATAAATTCCGGTTCATTTGGATCGATAGCAAAGTTTGACGGAAATGGAGGTAGATTTTCCACCTGGTCTGGATGTGTGCCAATAACATCTGGTAATCTGTATTCAAATCCATAATAACGAATTTCCAGGAGGGAATCTCCCTCTGCAAACCACCCATCCTTTCGTGCATAAAAACATATATCATGTGGATTATGATAACTTACCGCCAGAAAAAATGGCTGTTCCTTATCATGATCTTTTAAAAAATTTACTACAGCTTCTGTGAGTGGTGGATCAGTTTCGGCACCCAACATCCAGGTTTTATTTTCAGGATTCCAGAATGGGAGCAAGTCAAAGCCGCGGATTTCTTTTTGCTTAGAAGCTGCTCTTTGTGGATAACTTTCGGGCAAATGCCACTTGCCTGCCCAAATGGTTTTATATCCTGCGTTTCGAAAAATATCCCCTGCATTTAAAATATCCTCTCTCATTTCATCTCCGTTCCACTCTACCCCGGTTTCGTGGGGCATTTTACCGGAAATGATGCTGCTTCGTGCTGGTGCACACACTGGTGATGTACAATAGGATTGCGTAAACATTACTCCCTTGCTGACCAGGTTATCCATAGCAGGTGTTTGGAGGTATGGATTTCCTGCAGCGCTCATCATATTTACATTTTGCTGGTCAGTGAAAATCAATAATACATTTGGCTTTTTGACAGGGTCTTTTTGAGAATTTTTACAAGCAAAACTCAGTGCAAGGATTAGTAAATAAATCGTTGAAAATAGTGCTTTTCCCATATAATTGTATTTATTGGGTAATATATGTTTTTGTTTTTCGAATAAGATTGACCGGTCCAATTAATCCGGAAGGGAATAAATCATAATTACTCCAGGGGCGATTATTCGGATCGCTTCCATTGGCCAGGTTGCTATTTGTGAGTTGTTCTTCAAAAGGTAACTTCGAGTCCCCAATTAGCCTGTTTCTCCAGGTGTTAGCAACTTCAACAACCAAATGGTTTTGACCCGGAATAAGATCATTTGTGATATCCAGAACATGAGGAGGAAACAAACTATTCCCGATTTCCCGGCTATTGAAATACACTTTAGCCACCTCCCCAACAGTTCCGAGGTCCAGTATCCAGTTGTATTCACTTCCTAACTCCTCCTTTTTCACCATAAAGGATTTTATATACGATGCAATTCCACTAAAATATTTTAGTCCCGGGTCACTTGATGTCGTCCAGTCCAGTAATTGATCAAACTGTTGAAGAGGTTTAACTCCCCATCCATGGGGAAAACGCACATCCCATGGGCCTTCCAATCCCCTGACCTGTTGATCATTTTCAATTTCCACCGTTTTTTCAATACCATTACTAAAGGCTATGTGATAGGTTCCTGGTTGATCGCTGATTATTTGCATCTCCTCTTTCGGTGGATACGTAATATGGAAGCCATCAAGATTTGAAGGTAATGAAGGATATACTTTTTGACCATTCAGTGAAACAGAAATAGGGTGGTTTTGGTGAACTTCCCCTTTCCTGAATACAATAAAAATCGATTCAAACCCTTGCAGATGCATGGGAATGATGGTCCCCAGGTTATTTTGCTGGTAGACATTTACAGCATTTATGGAAGCAGAAGTTGGATCCCAGAATTCTGGCTGCAGGCCATGAACCCGAAATTGGATTTCCACATCACATGAAACGGAATCAACATTTCGTATAAAATATATTTCACCTCCGTCTGACGTTCTGTGGATATAATCGATATTAGCTCTACCAGATTTTATTTCCATATCTGGATTGATCCCCTTCTCCAGCAGGACATTTCTCGTCGTTTCTCCATAAATGATCTGCCCGTCACCATACTTTTTGTTTATTTTCTTTTTGGATTTTGATTTGCCCCAGATGTTATCCGCTATCTTATTTAGTTCAATATCGTTTTCAGGGTATCCAGTTAATCCAAATGTTCTTGTTGGTCGTGGACCGATAACAGTGGCCCCTTTATTTATCAACTCTTCAATTTTCTTTAGTACTACCAAATCCATTCTGTTATTTTCAGGAAGAACCAGGATTTCATATTCCATACCACTCGGCAGCACGATCCTTCCATTTTTCACTTCCTCAACTTGAAGGAGTATTTCGGTGTTCAGGTCATCGTAATCATATCCAAAGCCCAGATCCGGATGAATATATTTGGTGGTTGAAAAGTTGGGGACCTCTCCACCCTTATAGTATGCGACATCTGCAACAAACCGGCCTTCCATAAGCATCGCTCCGCACCGGGCCAGATATCCATGAAACGATTTGGACATTGGCCACCAGGTCATTTTAGGATGGATATGTGTGCCAGCCTGGTAACTCCAACCTGGAACCCCAGCCTCCGGCGGACTGTGAGGCATCGTATGATACACCACCCTGGTCATACCTTCACAAAATGCGCGGTCTGCCAATTTTTTCAATTCCCACGGTGTTTCCTGCCAATGCTTATTATGGCTGGTGAAGGATTCCATTTCAACGATTTTATGTCCATAGATATGTGCAGCGCTTCCGATATTTTTAACTACCTGCAACAAATCATTTCCATTTCGATCATCCCATCGTTTAGGCGAGTTCCAGAATTCACCACGCATGATATCCACTGCTCCCAGAGCCTTGGCATCTTCAGTAGGCACATAATGCAGGGGTGGACCTGGCCCACCTGATTCTGAGGCTAATAAAATTCCATGATCACGGCAGATGCTACTTGCCTGTCGGTAATGGTTATTGACAAACATGTCAGAAACAGTCGTTCTGTAGTCATGCAGGAATCGTCCTGAAACTTCTTTGCTTATAATTGTTTGCCCAGAAAATACCGGGATGTATGGATCTATTCGATATCCATGTTGTGTAAAAAATTCATCACTTAATTCAGGGCTCCAGATGACATAATCCTCTGCTTCAAAACTGGCCAGGTAAAGACGTTCCAGGGTACTTTTTTCCAAGTCACCCATTCTTTCTTCCAACCTGTTAATAATGTATTCAAAATGATGTTTGGTTGCTTTTTTGGAATAATGGTCCATAATAAATCCGTTTGATCGATCGCTTCTCATCCACATTTTTTGACCAAGGGGTGTTACCACTGCCCTTGTCAATATCCAATTACCATCCGGCAAATCAATTGTCACCTGGTTTCCATCGATGTTATTTACATCAAAATATATTACCTGACTGAAATCATTGATCGTATTATCTGTAGTTACAGGATAAGCAATCAAGGCCACATTTTCATAATATTCTGGAAATCCATCTTCGGTGAATTGCGGGAAAAGCTCATAAGTTCCATATGGCTTTTTAAATATAGTGGGGACATCCGGAAAACCTATTTGATCCATATGTAACGGACCTTTAATGGTATCTGACCAGAACAGCAACCTCATGAGTTTTTCATCGGCTAATGTCCAGTCACCACCGGCATTCCAGCCGTTGGAGACAGATAGACCCATTCTCAAATTGAGCTTTTTTGCTTCTTCCAGTGCAAATACAATTCCGTCGACCATTTTATCCCCCATAAACGTATTGCCTGGTGGAATCACATCAAGTGGATCAGCAATTCCCATATCGAATATGTCGACGCCACCTAATCCCATTTCCTGAAATGCTATCAATTCTTTTTTTATGGTTTCATAATTAAAATTTCCATGAGCCCACACCCAATAACCTCTAGGTTTTGCCTCCTCAGGTGGATTTTTAAAAAGATGTTTCAGGTCACCTTGAGCAATAGTAACAAGTGGAATTTGAAGTAATACAAGAAAGGTTATTAATAATCTATAGAAATTCATTTTCATGCGGTTTTTCATTTATTCATTTTTTTTAGACGAAAGAAGATACAAGCCTAACCAGGCGATCAGACTGTTTAGTAAAAGAATATCATATCCAAATTCATAACCTCCAAACCAGGCTTCAGATTTTTGATCGATAAGCACACATAAAAGTGGGGATATTATGCAAATAATTGGCACCATATGATCGCTTACTTTTCTTTTGGAATAAATGCCAAAAAGGAAAAGGCTAAGCAATGGACCATAGATAAAACCCGATGTTCGGATGAAATAATATAAAACACTTTCATTGTTTACTTCATTAAAAACCATGATCAAAATGAAAATCAGGGAAGAAAAGCCAAGGTGAATCCATTGTCGCTGCCGGATTCGATTTCCATCTTCTATATTAAAATGAAGGATATCGACACAAAAGGAAGTTGTTAATCCGGTGAGGGATGAATCGGCAGAAGAATATGCAGCAGCAGCAATGCCTACCAGGAAAAACGTTCCAGCGGCAATGCCAAGATGTTCTATTGCAACGGTTGGGTATAAGTTATCTGTAAGCTCCGGAATGGGCAGATTGATATGCTCACTGAATAGCTGCAATCCTCCACCCAAAAATAAAAACAGGAAATTTACAAAGATCAATATACCGGAAAGCGTAACTATATTCTTTTGGGAAGAAGCCAGATCTTTACAAGTGAGATGTTTTTGCATGACCGACTGGTCGAGGCCATTCGTCATTACGGTGAGCAAAATGCCTGTTAATAATAGTTTGAAGAAATTATTTGGATCTTTCCACGACCAGAAAAAAACCTGGGAAATTCCTGCAGTATCCATGGATTTATATAACTCCTTTACAGAAACACCGAGATGATTGCTAATGGACCATATACTCAATAAAAGTGCACTAATTAAAAATGTAGTTTGAAGGGTATCGGTGAGAATCACTGTTTTGATACCTCCCCGATAGGTGTACAGCCAGATCAACAATAATGTGACCAGCACAGTTAGCCAGAAAGGCATTCCCAATTGATCAAAAAGTACCAGTTGAAGAACATGAGCCATTAAGAAAAGTTTGAAGGAAGCAGTTGCGGTTTGGGCTATTAAAAAAAATATCGATGCAGTTTTGTGAGATTTCGATCCAAATCGTTGATCGACAAATGAATAAATGGATATTGCTTTTATTTTGTAGAAAACTGGCAGGAATACAAAGGCAACTAAAAGCAATCCTATTACATATCCAAAAACCATCTGCATATAGGAAAACTGTGTTTTCACCACCTGGCCTGGCACAGATATATAGGTAATTCCAGAAATCGCAACACCGATCATCCCATAGGAGACAAGGCCCCAAGGAGCTTGGCGGTTTGCGATGAAAAAAGTAGAAGAATCAGATTTTCTGGTGCTTAGAAACGAAACAAGGTAAAGCAGACCGAAGTAAGCAAGTAATATTCCTATGGTATATCCCGCACTCATATTGCTGGAATAATGACAGATTCAATTCCCAGAAAGTTCCCAATTGTTTTTATTGTTTCTGCGCGATGTCCTATACCGAGAGCAAAATGATGTGTTGGACCTTCCGAAAACCAGCGCTTCAAAAAGGTTTTTACATCTGGCTTGAAAAATCCCCGCGTGTTGGTATTACCAGTTGGTGGTATAGGTCCTTGTCGTGATTCTCCTTCTGCAATGATAAACTTAAATTTCCCGTCAGCTTTTTGTGCAATAGCCAGCATTGTGATCGGACCGTCCTTGATTTTAAATTCCACGCTAGCGCCGTGACCTGGTTTACCGTGATATTTTTTCAGACTTCGCAATACTGGTTTCCCATCTGCAATATTGATATGATGAGGCCCGTCATGGCCCACCAACACAAACCCTTCATTAAAATCCACCGGATGAAATTCAGCAAAACTCCCACCCATTTCCAAGCGATCCATGATCATCATGGCGATGCATGTCTTTAGGTCCATTTCACCGCACATCGGAAAACCAGCAGCTGTCAATAACGAATTCCCAACAATAAAATTGGTCACTATTTTTCTCAACTCTGAATCTGGTTCACCTTCGTAATAATACGCCAGGCCATCAAGTTTTTTCTTCGTAATAAATTTTTGCAGGGCAACTCCCACATGTGCTGCAGTATCCAGGTCCTCTGCTGATAGCTTTTCAGTGATCGGATCTGATTTGGGATCCGGGAAATCAAAAAACTCGGTGATGATCTTTTTATATTGGTCAATTTCATGCGGATTGGTTTCCCGGTAGTGTTTCATCACCTCCACCGGTTCCGTTTGCACGATATGGCATCCGAAAGTCGCCGTGAGAAGTGTAGGATCCGTGTGCATGTCGAGCATGGCTTCCAGCACATGACCCATCTGACCTATTCTGGCATTTTTTAACTCGTGAAGTACTTTTGCGATCTGGCAGTAATCATGAATTTCTTCAAGGGCAGTCTGATCGTCGTGAAGTGTTCCAATCACTATCGAAGGCGCTGGTTTTCCAAGTCTTATGGCTACATTCACGAATTCTGGAATGGCACAGATATCATCGTTGAAAAGCTGCATATGTGTGCTGGCTTTCTGATAATCCATCGCCTTTTGAGGCTGTAATGCCACAAGTACTATGGGTACATTGATCTCACGAAATATTGCAGCTACAGCACTTGAAGTGGCATAGGTTACCATATCAATAAATAAAAGATCAAGATTCTCACGTTTTATTTTTAGTACAATCTCATATGCCGTTTCTGCGCAATCTGAAATGCCAAAGTTTACAGTTTCGACAAGGTTTGCTTTAACTATACCTTCGAAAGTATTGAGTTTTTCATTCAGTTGTTCCCGTAAACCCTCAAACTGATCCCAGTAGGTATGATGGCCTACTCCCAGTATTCCTACTTTTGCATTTATTTTTTTCAAGCGATTTATGGAAATCGTATTTGCACTTTTTGACAGGGAAATCATAGCTGCGAACTGTTTATTACCTAAGATAAAGAATGATAATTTAAATGATTTTACATATCTTGATATTTTGTGTGCACTTTTTGATATGATAAATACTAGTTATCAAAAATATTTTGCCATAGGCGAAGAAGATAAAAATTGGGGGTTGTATATCCTGGACTGTGGATCTTCCTTTATTCCACCCGGTGAGCATTACCCATCAGCTGATCATCCCAAGTCTTACGAGTTGTCATGGAATAAGGGTAGAATTCTTCATGAATATCAATTTATTTATTTGGTAAATGGCAACGGTATATTCGAAAGCAAAGAAAGTGGTTCAGTTCCAATAGTTGAGGGAACACTTATTTTATTATTTCCGGAAGTATGGCACAGGTATAAACCAGATCCTGAAACTACATGGAATACATATTGGATTGGATTCCAGGGTGAAATGGTAAATTCTATCTTACCAAAGCTTGGTTTTACGGAACAAAATCCATGTAGAATAATCGGTTATCAGGATAAAATTGTCAGAATTTTTATGGATATACTTGAATCCAGTCAACTTGAGTTTACTGGATATCAACAAGTCATGGCGGGCGAAGTATTGAAATTGTTTGGTTGGATATATGCAATTAAAAAGCGGTCAGAATTCCGTGAGAAAAATATAGATCGAATAATGCAAACAGCCAAATTAATGTTAATCCAAATTGAACAGGAGATTTCCATTGAAAATGTGGCCGAAGAATTGACTATGAGTTACTCCAAATTTCGAAAGATCTTTAAAGATTATACAGGTTTGGCCCCTGGGGAATTTCGCATGCAACACCGGATTAATAAAGCTACTGAGTTACTGATAGAAAACCGAAAATCAATAAAGGAAATTTCGATCGAACTTGGTTTTGAATCTACCCAATATTTCTCGCGTGTATTTAAGAAAAGAACCAGATATACTCCCGGTAATTATAAAAATCGATTTAATAATTGAATGTTTTCAACCGTTTCAATCGACAAAATTAAGGGGAAGAATTTTCGATGAATTAGGAAGATTATCAGAAAACCCGATACAAAAAAAGAGTTGCTAACTATTCACAACTCTTTTTTTTTCAGCTCCCCCACCTGGACTCGAACCAGGGACCTACTGATTAACAGTCAGCCGCTCTAACCAACTGAGCTATGGAGGAATTTTCACCATTTTCAAAATGGAATGCAATATTAGCTGGTTGATTTTTAATATGCAACAGACATCTGTATAATTTTAATTTATACATGGCCAAATAATGGATTATTTTCAATCTTACCTTGGTAAAAAACAATATTAAAGTTTAGTTTTGCACTTGTTTTACAAGAGACTAATTTTTAGTAAGGAACATGTCAAAAAAAGGAAAAGTAGCACAGGTAATTGGGCCGGTTGTCGATGTAAGTTTTGAAGAAATTGGTGAATTGCCAAAGATTTATGATGCGCTTGAGGTAACTCGACCCGATGGTCAGGTAGTAGTTTTGGAATGCCAACAACACCTTGGCGAGGATCGCGTGAGAACCGTGGCTATGGATAGTACTGAAGGATTGAAAAGAGGCATGGAAGTGATTGCCACAGGCGCAGCAATAAAAATGCCAGTAGGCGCAAATATAAGAGGAAGGTTATTTAATGTTGTTGGACAAGCTATTGATGGTATTCCTCAACCTAAAGCAACTGGATCATTACCCATTCACAGACATGCTCCAAAATATGAAGATTTATCCACTTCTTCTGAAGTATTGTTCACTGGAATAAAAGTGATTGATTTATTGGAACCTTATGTTAAAGGAGGTAAAATTGGTTTGTTTGGAGGTGCAGGTGTTGGTAAAACAGTCATCATCATGGAACTCATCAACAACATTGCTAAAGTGTATTCCGGGTTATCCGTTTTTGCCGGTGTTGGTGAAAGAACCAGGGAAGGGAATGACCTGCTTCGCGAGATGCTGGAATCCGGGGTGATCAAATATGGAGAAGAGTTTATGAAATCAATGGAGAAAGGCAAATGGGACCTCTCCAAGGTTGATCAGGAAGAACTCGTAAAATCCCAGGCGACATTGGTATTTGGTCAGATGAATGAACCCCCGGGCGCGAGAGCACGAGTGGCACTTTCCGGACTTACTGTTGCTGAATATTTCAGAGATGGTGACGGGAGTGGCAAAGGAAATGATATCCTGCTATTTATTGATAATATATTCAGGTTTACCCAGGCAGGTTCGGAAGTATCTGCACTTCTAGGACGGATGCCTTCTGCAGTTGGTTATCAGCCAACACTTGCAACTGAAATGGGTGAAATGCAGGAACGAATAACATCAACCAAAAACGGCTCCATTACCTCTGTTCAGGCGGTTTATGTCCCGGCTGATGACCTCACCGATCCCGCTCCTGCAACTACTTTCTCCCACCTGGATGCCACAACCGTACTTTCAAGAAAAATTGCTGAGCTCGGTATTTACCCTGCTGTAGATCCATTGGACTCTACATCGCGAATCTTAAGTGCAGAAGTGTTGGGAGAAGAACATTATAACACTGCCCAAAGAGTGAAAGAAATTTTGCAGCGATATGTAGAATTACAGGATATCATAGCAATTCTGGGAATGGAAGAATTATCTGACGAAGATAAGTTGGTAGTACACAGAGCCAGAAGGGTACAAAGGTTCCTTTCTCAACCTTTCCATGTTGCTGAAGCATTTACCGGTCTTAAAGGAGTCTTGGTTGATATTAAGGATACCATCAGGGGTTTCAATATGATCATTGATGGTGAACTTGATCACCTCCCGGAGGCTGCATTTAACCTGGTGGGCTCTATAGAAGATGCTATTGCCAAAGGCGAGAAGTTAATGGCTGAGGTCAAAAATTAAGAAAACTGGTTGAAATGCATTTAGAAATCATCACTCCAGATAAAACAGTATTCGAAGGTGAAGTAGATATAGCTACTTTTCCCGGAAGTAAGGGTTCTTTTCAGGTATTAAAAAATCACGCGGCATTGATCAGTTCACTTGATAAAGGTAAGGTCATTTATAAAATCAAGGATAAAGAACAGGTAATTGTCATCAATGGGGGAGTTGTTGAAGTACTTAATAACAATATAGTTTTACTGGCCGAAGAAATAATCGCAGAGGAATAAGAGATGTAATCTCAACTATGTAAGTGATTCATCTGATCCATTTTTTGTTTACCCACCAAGAACCTCCTTCAACACCTGGATTGATTTAAATTCCTTCACAACATCGTAATGATAACGGTAATAATTAATCATGGCCATTAAAATCTCACCCCTTGCTGATTTACTGATCTTCATATACTGATCAAAATTAGAATGAAGGAAAAAATCCACTTGTTCACAAAAGAGCTTATCATAAGCTTTGGCGTGACCAATCTCTTTCAGTAAACTCATAGCCGACTCCGGCTTGATTCCCTGGTATCTGCTAAACTGCATTAAAAATTGGAGATGAAAGTTTTCCAAACCCTCCTTCATCATATCAAATGAAATGATTGATTCCTGAATAAAATTAAATAATTGTTCATTCTCCCCCTCTTCACGAAGAGTCTGATTTAGAAGCTCCGTGATAAATAAGGCTATGGAAGTTTTCCTGATATCATATGGAATAGTTTGTAAGGTATAACTGCACTTTATTTCACTTATGCGATTTATTTCTTTCTTCTTGTTATGATAAACCACCATATCTAATAAAGTCAATGGTTGGAACAGGGCAATTTTTGTTTTGGCAGCCTTTGTCCTCACACTATTTACGATGTATGACTGCATACCAAAAGCTTCAGTAAAAATCCTGGCAATAATGGATGATTCGCGGTATTTGATATAAGAAAGTGCAATTCCCCTGGATTTATAGAGCATGTTTCCGGATTTTAGGATGAACGATTTTTCCTTTTAACTTCCATGCCCAGGTTATAACATCGTCTGCACCTGGCTTCATAAATGTCTTTTTCTCCCAAAACTACCTTTTGGTTCGAGTCATCAAGCCGGAAGGTATAGCTGGCAATTGACCCGCAATTCATACAGATGGCATGGGTTTTCGTGACAAATTCTGCTACCGCCATCAAATCATTCATTGGTTCAAATGGTCTGGCCAGATAATCCATATCCAGGCCAGCAATTATTACCCTTTTTCCATTATTTGCCAGTTTAACGGCTACATCCACAATTTCATGGTCGAAAAATTGGGCTTCATCAATGCCGACAAGATCGCAATCAGAAGCTAACAACAGAATATCATTGGCAAACTGAACAGGTGTAGACCTTATCTCCTTTCTATCGTGGGAAACTACCTTTGTATCATGATACCTGGTATCGGTAGCAGGTTTAAAAATTTCTACCTTTAAGTTCGCAATTTGGGCCCTGGTTAATCGTCGGATCAATTCTTCCGTCTTGCCGGAAAACATCGAGCCGCAAACGATTTCTATCCAACCAGTCTCGTTTTTCTTACTTTCGTGTTTTCTGCCAAAATCGGGCTCTATAAACATTTTAAAGTATGGTTTCCGGATTAAAATTAGAAATATTAACCAACTAAACCGGAATTGCTTTTAGTAATTTGGGTAAATATTTTTCGTGCAATGAGAAATAAAATTTATTTGGCTGTATTTTTACAATCTGAAAGTATCAAGACTTTATGGAAAGCAATATAAATCATCAGGTGATAGATACCTATAGCAAGTCCTTTGCTGATCAGCTTATCAATAGCTTTTTTAAGGTTAATTCAAGCATCAAGGGAGATCAAATCCTCGCCTTCAGCGATATTAAGCAAATAAATTATTTCATTCTGAAAATTCTATTTGAAAAATGGAAAACAGAATTCAACAATCTGAGAAGTCCCTATTTTGATTATCAAAGTGAGGAGGTTCAAAAAGCTGTGCAATCGTTCATGAATGTGCTCTCAAAAAATATTCTTGTTTTAAAGGAGGATTTCAGGCCGATATTAGAGGAAGCTACATATAAAACAATTCTGTTGATTTTTTCACCCTATGAATATTACCTGCAGGAAATTAATAAACCGACATTTCAACAGATTTCTATTTCTGATCTCCATGCAATTCAAAAATATGTGAAAATCAATGGTCATTTGTTGCGTGCCTATATTGATCGATTTGAATCAGACGGGATACAGGCAGTGTTTAATGATGATGCCGTAAGGATTTTTGATGAGGTTTGTGAGTCAATAAAGGATACCCCTGAGGATTTTGAACACTACCATGAAGAATTTTCTAAAATATTAGCCCTTGACCTCAATGAGGTGTATTCTCAACCAGATGATATTGCTAAGGAATATATTGATGATGATGAAACTCAAACCTCGGATAATATTAATGAAAAATTTAAGAGTTCAAAAAAGACGTTATTAGATACGCTTGGAGCTGAAAAAAAAGAAGCACTTATAGATATCCATGAAAAGAAACCTTTTGAGGGCATTAAGAAAAACATTACGATCAATCAACGATTTATGTTTGAAAAAGATCTTTTCAATGGTGATAAGGACGAATTTGAGATGGTCGTGAACTATCTGGATAACTGCAAAAATAACCATGAAGCCATGGAGTTTATCAACCAAAATTATGTCGAAAAGAAAAACTGGGACCTGGAAAAAGAAGAGGTTGTTGAATTTTTCAGCGTCATCAACAAGCGCTTTCCGGAATAAAATTTATCTTAACAGTACCT
>WOR8_10002346_pt1 | contig 18764 bp, 16 predicted proteins | sample DeeMarSeWOR38_10_FD_19890 | JGI IMG/M metagenome (IMG submission 19890)
AGTATGGAAGGCCATGCTATTGGATCTCCCGTGCCGCCCTGAAAGCCCTTTTGACGTTCACCGAGTACAGTTAGCGGAATATCTGGCGGATAGCCTGTCGATGATCCACCGGATCCGAAGACGGGAGTTCCGGGGGCAGGATCTTTAGCAGCGGACCAACCCCCTTTATAGTCCGGCGAGGAAAAATAATGTTCGTCAATGGCAACATTCCATAATTTCCAGCAGCCGTTTTCCAGGACCGCCTGATCGTGATACATCCCTCCTGATAAGCCGTAGGCTCGCGTTCGACTGGTAACGGGCTGAAAGAGCCGTGTGCGTATACTGGAGGACCGCCCGTCGCTTGCAACCAGGATGACCGGTTGCGTGCGCAGATGCAGGGCTATATAGGTCCGGGCCTGAGGCGCGCCCTGTTTTGACAAGGTCTTTCGCCGTGCAATGCTTTCACGGCCGACATAGAATCCGGAAAACGGGATCTCCTTCACTCCGTTCAGCGCAAATATTTCCGCGAGCGCGCCAAAGTCCAGATCGTCAAGATAATCGCCGTATGCGGAGGAAACGTTCTCCGTGCCGTCGTAGGCTTTGGAAACCGCCAGCTTCCGCTCCGCCTCTTCTATTCGCTCATCCATTACACGAGTCTCCTCGGATGGCCGGGAAGCCGATATTGCCGGCAACAATCGATCTTTGCCTACTATTTTAGCTTCAGGGGGATAGCCGACGGTTTTGCCTGTAGCCGGATTCGGCATGTGGAACACGGGGACCGAGCCGGCAGTCATTACATCGGATTCAGGCACCTGTCGGTCCGGAGCGAATTCTCCGGCAATTTCGGGATCCTCTATTTGACTCCTGGCCCATCCCAGATGATAGTCGGTCTTTCGGATAGGGAATATACGCATCTCCCGTATCCGCCAGATATCATCCTGCTTGATATAGCGGTTCTCGAATACCGACAGCGCCATGAATGCCTCATTCTTGTCGGCTTCACCCAGCAATGCAAACTCCAGGCCGCGAGCATGCGCTTCCATGCCGTTGGGATCGATGGATACCGTCATGTCGAGTTGCAGGTGGTCGTGAAGCTGGCCGTGTTTCAGTTGAGGAGGTCCGCTTCGATCCAGAGCACGGCGAATCCCCTCTACTCCCTCATAAATTCCTATGTTTGCAATTTCCAGTACACCGTTTTCCGTGAAAAGGTCTGTAACGTCATCCCACATTTTTCGATCCACATAGTATCCGTAAGCATTTTGCAGATTGCGAATCCTGTCTTCGTCATTCATCGCAGAGATACGTTGTTCCAGGGCGCTGAGGCGCTCCACTGGATTCTCTGCGGATGAGGGAATCGCCATCCCTTCCGGGATCGGGGGAATGGGAATGCCGGTTTCCTGCACTGTAAAGTGGTAGGGGACAATCTTCTGATCCTCGTCAACATTGAACCAGCCGGTCTCATAGGGGCCGGCGAACATAGGGTAATAATGCATCCGGGAAATCTTCCAGACGCCCTGTTCTTTCGTATACTCGTTTTCATAGATGCCCGCGGCCCATCCTGCATGGACGCCTGTAAGCCCGAACATTGAAAATTTCCACCACCGTCCTTTGGCGCTTTGTCCGTCTGCGGCGAGATTGATAAGCGGTCTCAGGACGAGTTGAGCGCGAAATTCTCCTGTCGCCAGGCCCTGTTTTTGATCCCCAAAATTTATAAGGAGATAGTCGTTGATAGCGGCGCGTCCGCTTATGTTTTCCGTTCCGTTGATGTACTCGGCACCTTCGGTGAAAAGAGACGCCATTTCGTTCCAAAGTCCAAACTGCACATATTGCGCATAGCTCCGCTGCAAAGTCTTCACGGCACGCACCGCTTCGGCGCGTTCAACTTCAAGGGCCAAACGGTCGACTCTGGAGGCATATGCATCGGCATCACCGGCCTCCTCCGGGGAGGAGGAGCACGCATAAGCCAGGACGACCATTAATATGAATGGAAGGAACATTAAGCGACGGAATGAACGGGAATGGATCATGCGCTACTCCTTATTCTTGGTTTCGCTATGTGAAATCGGAAACACCCAAAACGCCTATATTCGGATATATACACCTGTTCGAATTTCATCAAGCGGGGTTCGGGCCACGACCGCCGGGAACGAACAGTTTCGTTGCCGTATCGTAAAAGAGTGCATGCTGCTCAACGGACGTAAGGCCTTCAGCGGAGTCGAGAGCGTGCTGCACGAACTCGAGGTCGTCGACCTCGCTGTTGCCGATGTCTGAGCCCCAGATCATATGGTCGGCGCCGAACGTCGCTACCGCATATTCGCAGAATTCCTTCAACGGAGTGTTGTCTGACAGAAGCATCTCGATGAGGAAGGTCGTGTATTTGTAGTTTATATTGTCGATTTTCGCCAGTGCCAGATGCTCAGGTGTGAATCCGAAAGTTTCGGGCCTTCTCGAATAGGTCGGGAAGCCGATGTGATCGAGCACGACGGCGACGTTGGAATAACGCGTTGCCAATTCGCCCACACGCGGCAGCGCTGCTCCTGGGGCGCCGCCAAGCGGCATCAGCGTGATCGACAGGCCGAGCTTGTTGCACATCTCCCAGGCGCCCAGGGCTGCGTCTGTGAGATAAGGGAAGTTCCCCGACGCATCCGCGCCTCCCATGAAACGCACGCCGGCAATCTTGTTCTCGCGCGCCATACGCTCCAGCGTCGATGGTGTCTGTGCGGCGGTGGCGTCGAGGATGACGATCGGAATGATCTTTCCAGGATGTGCAGCGGCTATATCCAAAAGATAGCTGTTGTCGGTGAAATAGGTGCTGCTGTATTGCACGCCGAGCCCGCGTTCGATCCCGGCTTGCTCCCAGAAGCGAAAGACCACCTCCGGCGTCATGGGATTCGCCATGGCCTTGGCGATCATCCTCTCCGGTCCGTAACGGGCGCCTTTGGCATTAAATGGATATTTGTCCGGCTCGTTGGTATAGAAATGCGCATGCGTGTCGAACAACTTAAAAGGTGCGAGTCCTGTACCGAATACTGATTTGGGTAGCGATGCGACTGCAACTGCTGCGAGTGAATTGGCAATAAAAGTACGGCGTTTCATCATGACTGGCCTTTCCTGGATTTTACGATTGGCAGATAGCGACTAAACCCTCGGCACCGGTCGGTTAGTCCACCGAGAAGATGCTGCGGGCGATATGGCGCACCCCGCCGGCGCCGGCGAGCGTATTGCCCGGCTGCACCTGCACCGGATCATCCTTGCTGTTGAAATAGTAAATCACACCGACCTTGCCCGGCGCTGCGAGCCATGCGTTCGGATAGCCGAGATCCCAACTGCCGCCATCGTCGCGTACGATGATCTCCGGTCCCCACGTCGCGCCTTCATCTTCGCTGACGACGGCCCGAATGCCGAAGGGCGGCAGGCGATACCCATAGACGATCACGAGGCGCCCGTCGCCCATCTGCACAAGGCTGCCCGGCGCGCCGAAATCGTTGACCCGGGAGTGGAATTGCCACGTCTGCCCGCCATCGTCGCTCCTGTAGAGTTCGGTCCACATGTCCCCGGTCGGATCGCGCTGGCAGCGCAGCACGCAGAGAATCCGCCCGTTGGGCAGCATGTACCCGCGCGGATAGAACCACCGGTGTCCGCCGAAGGCGTACGGGAGTTTCTTCCAGCTCTCGCCTGTGCCGGCGCCAAAGGGGTCTTCCTTGGGCGTGATGAAGGACAGGAAGTGGAAGGTTGTGCGGTCGTCGGTGCTTCGATAAACGAGAGGGTGGCGGTTCCAGCCGTCCGAACTCACCTCGAACATGAACAGCAGGCATCGGCCGTCGGGGCGAACCAGCGTCGAGTTCATTGCGCCGAGCGACTGCAGGCCGTCGAGCGGCAGCCTGAAGGAGCGCGACCAGGTGCGACCGGCATCCTTCGACACGCGGACGAAGGCCCGGCTTGTCGGCGAGAAACCGGAGCTGGAATTGGAGATGAGGACATCCTTTTTCAGGAAATCGATCGGCGCGATCTCGCCCATGCTGTCCGGCCCGTCGCCAGCCGTCTCTCCCCTGGCGTCGCTGTAGCGGGGGGCTGTCTCATGCCACGTTTGCCCGCGATCCTCCGAACGGACGGTCACGCTGCGCGTGCCGGTGTTTCGACCCAGGTTGTTGTGGCTGAGATTGTCCGGATCGCCGCCGTAGTTCACCTTGCGGGTTGAAAAGTTGGCGACGAGGTGTCCCGCCTCGGTCTCCCAGAAGCCGGCTACATAGGGATGGCTGGCAAACTCGTCTTCCCTTCGGTACACGATGGCGGTTTCAAGGTCCTTTGCCGGCCGCGGAGGATGGAATGTCTTGATCGCGGTCGTGTTCCCGGTCGTGCCGCCCGTAGCGGGCGTCCCGCTTGCGACATCCTCGCCGGCCGTATCGCTTGCGCTCGTGGCACGCGGCACAAGCAGCGCGACGGCCGCTCCCATGAACGCGCTGAAAGTCCGCCGCGAAACCGTTCCTTTCCCGGTCTGTCCCTCCGGATCATCATTCCGCCGCTCAATCGTGGTCTCGTCGTCCATGAAAGCCTCCCTTGTGGATTATGAATAAATTAAGCCTGGATTGTCTGAACCTCCATTCCGAGGTTCTGTGAAAAAAAATGCCATACCCTTTACTATCCGACAGTTAGCCGATATTACCTTCAACTACGGCAAAGTTGGACATTCACATGCTGACTTGCTGTGATCTAAAGATATCAACTTTGTCATGAGTCTCAATATCGGGATTGAGGCTGAAACTTCTCAGGTGCCGGCTTTGTCCCGGTTTAAATACAAAGCTGATTGTTTATGTGATCCTGGATCAAAATATTACTTATTCGCCTTTTGTTTGGAGGACTTGACTTCATCTGTAGAATTCGACAACAACGCTTCAAGCGTGCTGATTCTTTCTTCGAGTTGTTTTATTTTTAAATCGGTTTCTTTGTTATGCTTTTCAATTTCTTTTTCCATTTGTGTAAATAAGGACTTCATTGCCTGATCAGGAACCTTTTCAGACTTTATGCGCCCCCCGGAGTCATTTACAAGATCACGGACGGTTCGTTCCATTATGTCTACAGTAGAACCTACTTTGACAATCTTTTCTTGTGTTTGATTGTTCTTGTCGTCCAATATTCTGCGGGTTTCATTTATTCCATTTATCAAATCGTTAAAGCAAGCAGATAATCGGGCCGTGTCAACATCGCCGGAAATACCAGCGAGGCCGGAGCAATTCGCAGATAGAAAATAATCGTAGCCAAATAATGTATTTGGCAGCAAAAATATGAAGAGAAAAAAACTAAGCTTTTTCATTTCTGCCTCCAATCATAATTGAATCAAGTGGATAATGTGTATGCCGGAATTAATATCTCGCCACCGGTTATGGCAAAAGTACTAATGGAAGTATACGCTTTGTTTCTTTATCTGGCTCACAAGAGCATTGTTTTTTGTGATTGAATCCTTCCGAAGACATCTGAGATTCCTTTTGGACATTCAGAAGCTGCAGGACTCCAAATCGGAGAATGCCCGTCCATGTATAGGTTGCAGAACCGCGCGTATCGTTTCCCAAGTCTCCGTAACGCACTTGTATAGACAGATTCCTGTAGTCTGCCAGTTTTCCTTTGCAGATTGCCTCACAGATAACTTTCTTCACTCCTTCCAAATCAAGGGTATCGGGTATCAAGTTAATGAAACATGATTTTCGTTCCCCAGGTTTTCCTTGATCTTTACTGCAGCTCAGGATTCCTCTGCCCACAGCCGGATAGGAAACCTCTTGATCTGAGGCAGACTTGCCCTCCACTGCCTGGGCCGATCTTCTGAAATGGTACATAGGCGGGATATAAAAAGGTTTTTCTTCGGGCAATGTGTCTATCGAAAACTCGAACCCGTCCTTCTGGACGCCCCCAAGAAATGGCATGTACGATGAGAGGGTGTTTGCGACATAAATCCCATCTTCCAGACCATCCTTTACGCTTAAGACGATGACGACATTCAGCAAGTGGTCATAAACCTTGACAGGTTTGAGTGCTTTGATGGGCTCAGTCCAATATTCCGGTGGAATGTCATACTCGCCTGACGGGTACATTTCTCCCAGATTTACATCGCCCATGGCCATGAGCGCCTGACGGTAATTAGCATCACTTTTCAGAGCACTGTCCACTATCTCGCCGGGACTGGGTTGATCTGAGGCAGACTTGTCCTGACCGGGGATGCATGGAAGGAGAGAAAGAATCAACCCAAGCACAAGCAAACGAGGCAGGTGTTTTGGCATGGCGTATTCCTCTATTCAGGTTCCTTTTGCTTTTATAGACATCATGCTTTCTTGGAGGCCAAAGAGGGTACTTTCTCTTCACACGGCAGGCCAATGGAGCATTGACCGCATGAAGGGGCGGGACCGATCAACTCTTTATCCAGACCAAGGTTTCTCACCTTGATCCACTGTTCGTCGCGCAGATTCTTAAGGCATTTGATATTGCTCCTTCCATCCTTGCTGATAGCCGAGCCCGGACAGTGCTCGATGCAATTTCCACACGATCCGTCTTGATAGAAAGGGCAGTTGGCTACCTGGTTCGGATGGCGCGGAGTTGGAGTCAATGCTTTGTCACAAACAACACTGCCCAGATAAACAGCACACCCGCGGGAGGTGATTATGAGCCCATTGAGACCGAATGTTCCCAAACCTGAGGCGTAGGCAACGTGCCTCTCTGACCAGTTTGCGGCCAACCATCCTCCAGGCATCTCCTTAATCTCAAAAAACTTCGATTGTGTCGGGGCAACGGCGTTGCTTCGCAATACTTCTAAAAGCGCGGCGACATATTGTTCTAGATTTTCATAGAACCTTACACCTATCCACCTGGAATGATTGTATCGAGGGGATCCCCCCAAAGGAGCCGCGCGCTCCATAAGACGGGTCTTTTTGGTGAGAGGCAATGCCCAGGATATGACGCTGACATGGTTTATGTTTTTTGTGGGACTGAATCGCCAATTCTTGACGGCAACATACTTCTCCAGGATCTCCCGGGGTGTTAGATGGAATTCACCTACGATTGTTTTCAAATCCTGAAATATTCGATCATCACCGTCGGCAAAGGCGACAATCGGCTCGGCAACTATCCGTTCATTATTGTATGCAGTGAGGTGGTTGAGGGGACTGGTCCGAACAAATTCCTTAATCGCATTTTCTATGAACCGACAAGGATCCACTCGAAATAGTTCGGTATCCAATCCACCCTTGCGTTGTGCCATTCACCCGCCTCATTATGATTTTATGGAGCAGGTCTGTTTTAATAGACCGGCGCCTTTTCCTTCAGTTGGGCAACTGCTTTCCGCTTTTTGATCAGTCTATTTCGTGTAAATTATATCCCAACCGGATTTACCGCGCGTTAAGCCATAAGCCAATCCCGCAGCTCCAAGAGCGGAGAAGCTGATTATGACGCCTTTTGCTTTGCCGCATTTATCGTAATTACCGGAACATGTTGTCCGGTCGGCGATCTGATAACCCCCAAAGCCTCCAGCGGCAGCGGCAGCTACTGTGAGGGGTATTGAATACCAACGGCGTCCGCTACGCTTGACAGCCACCTGCGTTACTTCATCACGGTCAAGATCCACTTCACCCTGATTGGCAACTCGAAAGGTGATGCCGGAAGTGTCGGCACGAAGGAACGTTCCTTCCCAAAATTGCCCATTCGTATTATGAACGTAGATTCTGGCCCCCTTTTTTATCTTTTCTACCGGCGACCATGAATCCGAGGCCATAAGAGGCTGCGACAGCATGACGCCGGCAATGAAGACAGCCAATGCCTGACGGGTAAAAATGTGTGCGACGCGCAACGAAGTGCAAAGAATTTGCATAGAACCTCTCTCGGTGCATTTATGTTCTGCTGCTCTGTAAATCTTTATGAAACTTTGGGGCTTATTATAAGGGATCAGCGAGTTAGGGGAAGTGAAATTCTGAAAACTGATTCAGGCAAAAATTTCTAGTGGAAGTATACGCCGTCACTCGGGATCCAGAAAACAATCTTCCTGAGCAACTTTTGAAAAACTTGGGATTTTACCGGGCCGATGGGCTAAAGTTGATAATCCTTTGCAACAACTGCGTTCATACCATTATGATCCTACGAGAGGCAATGTGTCGTCTGTTGAATAGGGAGCAATACAGACATGGACTTTGATTTAAGGCAGCTGGAGATATTTAAAAAAGTGGTAGAACTCCGGAGCTATTCAAAGGCTGCGGAATCCGTCCACCTGGCCCAGGCCTCAGTCAGCGAACGTATGGCAACGTTGGAACGCGCGTTGGGAACAAAACTTCTGGATCGCATCAGTCGTGAAGTCGTTCCCACAAAAGCTGGAAAACTGCTCTATAAATGGGCGGTCAAACACCTCGAATTAAAAAAACAGACGTGCCTGGAGCTTGAAGAATTCCTTGGTATACGGAAAGGTGATGTAGAAATCGGCGGAAGCACCATACCGGCGGAATATATACTGCCTGGTGTCCTTGTGCGGTTCCGCCAGCAGTACCCGGACATTATCATACGGCTTTCGATCGGCAGTTCCGAGGCGATTGCCCGTCAGGTGCTGGAAGGCAGATTCGAACTCGGCATCGTAGGAGCTCATATCAGGGCAAAGAGGTTGGCGAGCCTGGAACTCTGGCGGGATGAACTGGCACTTGTGGTTCACCCGTCCCACAAGTGGGCGGGACGACGTGCGATATCCCTGAGGGAGCTTAGCGAAGAACCCTTTATTGAGCGCGAATCCGGTTCGGGAACGCGTCAAATCATCCAGCAACAGCTCGCGAGGGAGTCTGACGAAGAGTTTAAAGGTTTTCGGGTTGTTTCCCAATTGGGCAGTTCCACGGCTGTAAAAGAAGGAGTTAGTAAAGGGTTGGGCGTTTCGATACTTTCCTGCAGGGCTGTAGCCGCTGAAATAGAGTCCGGCAGTTTGAAGATTGTGCCTTTGAATAAAATTTCTCTTCAAAGAAGCTTTTTTCTGATACGCGACAGGGGACGGGCAATGTCGCCGCTATGCCGTGCCCTATTTGAATTTCTGCAATTTGAATCCGCTGGGGATTCGAGATTATAAGAGTTTCATTTATCGTATAATCCTGTTTGACAAATCGGAAAATCCTGTTTAATTTTGAGGGGGATGATTCCTCTATGGGGAGAAATACCGTGGTCCTGATGCTTTTCATATTTTATGTAATGTGGATGTTTCCAATAAGTAAGGAGTTTAGGCATGGCTGAAGATTACACTCAAATGTGGATGGATTTGGGGCTGGATCTCAAAGCGCATGACGCCCTGCTCGGCGTTTTGGGATCCATGTATGAGAAAACCTTCCTGCGGCAGTCGGGTCGGCCAGAGGGAATGAAATATTTCGACTTCGTTATGAGTGAAGTTCACGGATTGCGTATCAAGGAACTGATGGATGCGAGAACGGACGGTAGGAAAGTGTTCGGGTCTTTCTGTGTTTTTGTACCGGAAGAGTTGGTACTGGCGGTCCATGGAATACTTGTCGGACTGTGCGCCGGAGCCGAATTCGCACCTGACGAAGCTGAAAAACTACTACCGCGCAATACCTGCTCGCTGATCAAGGGTGCTTTCGGATTTGCACTCGCTAAAGTCTGTCCCTATCTCGCTGCATCCGATGTTGTGGTGGGTGAAAATACCTGCGACGGAAAGAAAAAATCGTATGAGATCTTTCGGGATCTGGTAAACGACATGTACGTAATAGATCTTCCCCAGGTGAAAAGCGACATCGGCAGGGAGCTTCTGCGGCAGGAATATAAACGCTTTGCGACGATAGTCGAAGAAGTGTCGGGACGGAAAATTGAAAAAGAAGCTTTGAAAAAGGCGATCGAAATCGTCAATGCCAAGCGAAGCGCTATGCATCGCCTCGCAAAGCTGCGTGCCGCAGATCCCGCTCCTATTTCAGGACTCGATGCACTGCTGGCCAACCAGGTGTTTTTCTACGACGATCCGGAGCGTTTTACAAAGTCCGTGAATGAAATCTGCGATGAGCTTGAGATCCGAATTGAAAAGGGAGAGGGTTCATCGAACAAAGGGGCCTCGCGTATCCTTGTTTCGGGTTGCCCGATGGCGGTGCCCAACTGGAAGCTGCCGGCAATTATAGAAAATTCCGGAGCTGTGATTGTGGGTGAGGAGTCCTGCGTTGGAGAGCGCGGCACCCGGCATCTTACGAGTAGCGAAGGAGATAGCGTGGATGCTTTGATCGAAAATATCGTCGACCGTTATTTTAAAATCGACTGCGCTGTGTTTACGCCCAATCCCTCTCGCCTGGAGCATATACAGGAAATGGTCCGGGAGTACAATGCGGACGGTGTGATTCAATATAATATTCAGTTCTGCAGCCCCTACCAGATAGAATCCAATCCTGTTGAACGCGACCTGGAGAAGGACGGTATCCCGGTACTCCGTGTGGATACAGACTATAGCCAGGAAGATACAGAGCAGATTCGAACCCGTGTGGAAGCTTTTGTTGAAAGGTTGCAGGGCTGATGGCGATACGGGCGGGAATCGATATTGGATCACGCTCCATCAAGCTGGTGCTGTTTGAAAACGGGAGCATTCTGAAAGCCGAGGTTGCGGATACAACATTCGATCCGATTGCAGTATGCCGCAAGCTGCTCGACGGAGTGGATTACCATGCAATCACAGCTACGGGGTACGGACGACGCCTGTTTTCCCAAAGATGCCCCTGCAATGTCGTAAGCGAAATCAAGGCCGTGGCTTCAGGAGCCCGGTTTTTGTTGGAAGAGTGCAGGACGGTACTGGATATAGGAGGTCAAGATACTAAAGTTGTAACGCTTGATGGCTGCGGCAAGCTCGACAAGTTCCTTATGAACGACCGCTGCGCTGCAGGAACCGGCCGTTTCCTGGAAGTTATGGCTGCGGCCCTGTCGTTTACTTACGAGCACTTCACCCAAGCTGCGCTTTCTGCAACCCGTGCAGAGAAACTGAACAGCATGTGCACTGTTTTTGCCGAATCCGAAGTAATATCTCTGGTAGCCCGGGGCGCATCGCGTGAAGCGATTGCCCTGGGAATCCATGAGTCCATAGCGACGCGTACGCTTGCCCTCATGAAAGGCCTGCAATTGGAAGATACTATAATGTTTGCTGGTGGCGGGGCGGACAATCCCTGCCTGCGCAGGCAGCTGGAAGCCGCTTTGGGCAGGACGCTGTATTTGCCGGATAATCCACGAATCGTCGCCGCGCTTGGTGCCGCCTTGTGCGACGATACAAAGGAGAAAGAAAATGGCCGTCGACAGTTCGTTGTTACTGCTGATTAAATCTTCCATGCTTGGAGATGGGGAGCCGGATCTGGGAGAGAAGTTGCTGCGTGCTTTCCTTACCCAACTCCTGGAATCGGGATCCGTTCCTGCGCGCATCATCTGCATGAGTACGGGGATCTTTCTGACGACAGAAGGATCATCCATGCAGGATCTGATGTCCCTGTTCCAGTCACAGGGCAGTGAAATTCTATCCTGCGGCACATGTCTTGAATACTACAAGAGGACCGATTGTCTTGTGGTTGGAAAACCTACCAATATGCGAGACACCGTACAATCCCTGTTGGAATATAAAAAAGTACTACAGCCTTGACCTAAGACCGGCACGGGAGTTCATGTAGGCGCTGCAGGTTGCCCCTTACTTTCAAAGTCAACGACTACTCTGCTTCCCTGGCAAGAATCCAGTCTGCAGCCTCAACAATCGACGGTCCAATGAAATGGGCTTTTGACTGCACTTCCTTAACAACACTATTTTCTGCTGCCCATCCGGTTCTAACAAGACATCCGATTCCTCCGAATCCGATAGCTGCGTCAATGTCTTCTGGACTGTCGCCGATTACATATGATTCACAGAGAGTGAGTTGAAGCTCTTTGGCAGCTTGTTCATAAAGCAGTAGGTTCGGTTTCTTGCACGAGCAAGGATGATCGAACCGATGAGGGCAGATGTATGGTCCCTTAACGTTAATATGATGTTTCTGAAAAAATTCTGCAAACCATACACGGAACTCTCGCTCGGTGAAAAGACCTTTCTCAATTCTTGCTTGAACAGTAACTACGGGACAGACAAAGCCCGCTGACAGGAGTTTCTGGATTGCTGCATCTGCTCCGGCAATCAGGCACATCTCCTCAAGAGTTTCCTGTTTCATCGGCATCACAATCGTGCCGTTGAGATCAAGAAACACAGCGCGATTCTTGATCATGTCAGTGCTCTAATTTGCCTTTTAGTAATTTTGTTATATGGAAGTATAAGGTGTTTTCTGGGAACTGGGAATCAACGCGTCTCAAAATAATCTTATTTTGAATGCTTTAAGGTCCAACTGTTGCCGACGATCTACAATCATTGCCCAAACCCTAACATATCAAGCGATACTGCCAACCGATCAGCAACATGATAGGCATAATAAGGATTGCCTTCATCACCCTCGCGCGACATGGCGGATGTTGATATCGCAATGAACCCCCATGGATTCGATCCGCCGTTTACATTGTTCTTCCGCGTCTTTTTCATCGAGGGCTTCAATAAGAAATTTTTCCAAGTGCTCATCCTTGCCATTCAGACGGAACCAAACGCGATACATTCTTTTCCTTGATTTCAGCGCCGGAATCATTTTCCTATGAGCATCTAGAATCCGTTGCTTCAAGGCATCGTTCATAGATCCCCCTTTGCACTTTTCTAATGAAAACCAAGATGAATATGATAATTATAATTACAGATATAACAAAATTTCAACCATTATATTGAATGTAGGGTATTTGTTTAATAAGCGATTTCTTTGAATTTTAATATCAGTTTGCAGCCTTGATAAACAGGAGCCGTTTGCCGTCCGGCCCGATAGCTTTGAGAAGCTTGCCCCAGCTTTGTAAAAAGCGCGCGTCAAAATCAAGCTCAAGATCAGACAAATCCAGCAGCTTGTGGGCAGTATCTAGCGGATCCGGAGAGTCCACCGGGACGGCAACAAGATGGAGAGATCGCCGCGAAAGCCTTTGATCTTCCGAAAAGGAGTAGATTCCATATCGACCTCTTGTTTTGCGCATTTTCCCTTCATGGACATATTCCCATTCCACTATGTTGCCGGCGTAAAATGAAATGGATTTGATAGACTGCTGCAGTTCGCGTGGCGGCAGCGCCATGTAATATTCAGCTGCCTGCCAAAAGCCATGAATCTCCTTTTCCATTTCCGGATGCCGAAGAACTTCGGATTCTGATAGTGCGGCTGCATGATTCGGATAAATCAAAACCAAAATGGCGGTTAATAGGAGTACCGATCCCATTCTATCAAATAAAGCGTTTTTGCAATGAGGCGTCATTGTCCGTAGCTCCTCTTTGTAGCGATCTTGGACATGCAGTCCTGGGGCTAAAAGTACCGTGCTTCAATGATCTAAATTCCTTGGTAACATATAGGATAATTATAGGGGGGATTATGCGGATGGAGGAAGGGAAATTCTACCCGCTGATTCAGGCAAAAAGGTCGAATGGATGTATAGGCGTTAAGGCATGTGAAATCATTGTTTCACAGAGCCAATATGAAACACGAAAGCGGATTAGCTTTTCCGAATCCACTCCTCACTAAAAATCGTGTGGTACGATTCCCTGGCACAATACCCGACGCAACAATCTGTCAATCTAAAATATCCATTATACTTGGGTGGGGGCCCGTCCCTATGCCTTCATTGCGAAATTCGCCTTTGCAGGCTTTACCAGTCGCTCGAAGTCCTTATAGGCAAGCCTCACTAACTCCTTGTGCGTGCCGGCATTGAAAGCGATCTCCTCGTCCTCGCTCAGGGATTCATCCACAAATACATCCATATCGTAAAGGTTCCCGAACGGTGGCATGGCACCAAGCTCGCAGTTGGGGAACTTGCTCTGAAACTCATTTTCCATAGCAAGCTCAATAGGAGAAGCCACAGCCTGTGATAACAGGCTGAGGTCAATCCGATATGAAGCCGGCAACACGGCCATTAACATCTTATCGCCTGTTTTTAAAATAACTGTCTTTGCCAACTCCTTGCCGTGTATGTGAGTATGCGCTGCTATCTCCTGAGCCGTGAAGGCTATTGAGTGTTTGATTATGGTGTATCTGACGCCGTTCGAATCTAAAAACTCCTTCAACTTCTTTACCGGCATGGCAACCCCCCTCTCTGATCACCCTTGTCAACGCTGATTCGCCGGGAATGGCAAATATCTGGCAGAGCCGTACACTCGAAATTCCCCAGTGTTTTTCCGACAATGGACATAAACCCTTCCCGGGAAAGGCTGCTTTGGTGCTGTGTGATAAATCTTGATGAAACGTGAATTAATTATATACGTGCGAAGTGAGTGGAGGAAGGGAAATTCTAGGCTGCTGACTGCGGGAATAGTTAAATGGAAGTGCAGGGCGTAATCGGGAACTGCGGAAATGCAAAAATATATTTACGGTCAGCATTGCGTATGATCGGAATGGTTCCTAATCAAAGTAACGTCCCTATGCCGGTGAAGCTATTTATACGCATTGATACTGTGCACAAAGCGCTGCCTGGATATGTGAGATTGGTTTATAAGCTTAGCTGCCGCCTGGCCCCCTGTCGCCGCCACGAAATCCCTGGGGCATACGCAAAGGAATGTTCATGCCATCGGTGGCTTCCAGCATGTCGAACAGCTTTTGCTTCATTTCCCTGACTATCGATTGATGATCTTCGCTATAGAAAAGGTTGTGTTGTTCCAGTGGATCTTCCTGTAGGTCAAACAGTTCATCCTCACCCCAGACACCATGATAGAAAATGTATTTATAGCGCTCAGAGCGCAGCCCAAGAGTGGTGGGTGTCTGCGGGAAATTCCACTCCCAGTAATATTCGTACAGCACTTCATCCCGCCACGGAACTTGTTCACCTCTCAGCAGCGGAAGGAAGGAGTTGCCGTCAACAATGGTTCCCTCCGGAAACTTCCCGCCGGCCAATTCCAGCAGTGTGGGCGCAAGATCAATATTCTGTATCATTTTGTTCAGTACGGTACCGGGTTCTATCAAACCGGGAGCATAGGCCAGCATTGGGACCCGCATTGATTCTTCGTACATATGACGCTTGTCGATCAGGCCATGTTCTCCAAATGAAAAGCCGTTGTCTCCCATGTAGATGACCAGTGTGTTTTCAGCCAGGCCACTGCTTTCCAGGTAATCCAGAAGGCGTCCGATACTCTTGTCGAGACTGTACAGCGTTTCCGTATATCGCCGGTAGAAAGTATCGAGTTCCATGGCGCCGTGATAAAGATAATCAACACCGTGCCAGCTGTTTCGCTGCTCTCTCACCCAGGGTGGGTGTCCCGCATAATTTTCATCGGTATCAGCCATGGTAATCGGGTATTCAAGTTCCGCCTCAGCATATCGCCCCAGATCATCTTTATCCGGCTCAAACATGGCATGCACCGACTTATGGGAAAGATATAAAAAAAATGGCTGGTCTTTCTGTTGCCGGAGCCACTGCAGTGAATAATCGGTCAGGATTTCAGCCGTGTACGCCTGATGTTGTGAACGAACGCCGTTGACATTAAGTATGGGGTCGAAATAGGTACCCTGTCCTTTGAAACTGACCCAGTGATCGAAACCTGAACGTGGTGAATCGTTATCGTCTCCCATGTGCCACTTGCCGATAAAGGCGGTTTTATAGCCGGCATCCTGCATGAATACTGGGAAGAATTTTGTATCTGGAGGCACATCGCGTTGATTGTCGACCACTCCGTGCCGGTGGGCATATTGTCCGGTGAGGATGGTTGCCCGGCTTGGAGAACAGAGTGCAGTACTGACAAACGCGTTTCGGAAGTACATGCCTCCTTGCGCTAATCGGTCCAGGTTTGGCGTCTCAAGGAAAGAAGGCTTGCCAATGAAGCTCATGAAATCATAGCGATGGTCATCACTGAGGATGAAGATGACATTGCGCTTTGGGGATTCTGCAACCTGCGCTTCAGACACTACTGTCTGGATAGTAAAACCTACGCCAGCCGTCACAACTGTTACCAAGAGCAATAGAAGCGCTTTTTTCATTTGTCCCCCTGACGAAGACCGGAAGGTCGTTAGGAAAAATGAGTGACTGTTTTTAGGATTTCGTTCCCAATCATATTCTGTAATTTGGTTTCCGATTAGATACTTTATGTCGTTTTCATTGAATTTCTGGTTCTGATTTTACTACAGATGGGCAAAATCCAATATTTTTTGCTCTCTATTAGCTTACAGGACAACTTCACTGCTCTGTCCTTTCCAAGGCAGGAAAGAGGGTATGAGTGGGATCTGCGGGGCTTGCGAATGTCGAAAGCTGGTTGAAACCACTTTTCTCAAGGGTTAAACATGGCACTGCGGTGACGCCGCAGTAGGAATTTTGTGAGGCATGCAAGTTAATTGTCCTCCAGCTTTGTAACCACTCCGGATGCGCCATCCAGCCTGATCAGATCGCCGTCCTTTAGAGTACGGGTAACCTCAGGGATATTCGCCACACAGGGGATGCCGTATTCACGGGCCACGATCCCGGCATGGCTTAATGCCCCACCTATTTCCACGACTATGCCTGAAGCCCGTGCAAATATCGGGGTCCAGGCCGGATCGGTAGCCGGTGCAACGAGGATAGATCCCGATGGAAAGAACGCATGCTCCGAAGGCGACCGTAAAACTGCCGCCTTTCCTTCAACAATTCCAGGACTTATCCCGTTGCCGCGAAATACGGTTTGCCGTATGGGATCCTGGATATTATCGGATGTCAGTGAAAGAATATCTTCACTGGTGAACCTGTTTGGAATGGATATGCGACGCCATGCGGCCAGTCGCGAATGCTCTCTCTTAACGGTGATTTTAATGTCCAATTCCGGATTTCTGAAAGCGTGTTTAATTTCCCTGAAAGACAGATGCCATATATCGTCCTGTGAACGAAGACGATTATCCCGTTGGAGCCGCCTCCCGAGTTCCATGAGAATATTTCGCAAGGAAGCTGTTGTTTTCATAGTATTGCTTCGGTTCAACTCCCTGAGCGCCAGCAGCTTTTTTACCTCCTGCAGCCTTGCTTTCATCAAGTTTCTTCTGATAAAGCCGCAAGAAGCGCTTATTTCATTCCAGGTGCGATCGGCTTCCTCCTGACGCTGTTTTTGCCTGGACGAGGCATGGTCTAAAGTTTCGTGTGAAATCAGCGGAAAGAGTGCGCGGGCCAGAACGCGCAGGTCGTCGCGGTAGCGAGGGCGAGCGAGGTCGCTTTCATAGGGTCCCCGGTGGCCGAAGTTTTCAAGCCAATTTTCAAGTTGTTCCCAGACGAGGGCAGGGAGACGATCCCGCCAGTATTGGGCCAAGGCATGTTCCGGGCTGATCTGTCCTGCAAATTCCAAATGCCCGGGCCAGTTATGAAAAGTCTCGGCGAGAGAAACCAGTGCATCAATTTGTCGAGTGGAAACGGATGGTTCGCCGCCGGCTACAAGTTTAGAAAGAACGGCCCAAGGAAACATCTCGGCCAACTTCAAGCCCTGCAGTTGCCACAGAAGGTGAAACTGTGCATTGCCCGCCTGCCCCGCAATTCTGACGGAATGAAAAACAAAGGGATATACAATCGCGTCCGATGCCCACTCAATGACGTCGAACAGTTTCTCATGATCCGCAGCCTTAATATCGATCGATTCTATTTCCTTTGAATATTTCTCAAGCCTGTCCAGGTAGCGAATGGCCTGCCGTTCTACCTGAAGAGATATTAAAATCGCCCGAATCATAATGACGGGATGCCGAAGCAATTTACGGAAATCCAGCGGTTTGATAATGGATTCCGCAGTATCATTCCCTCCGAATTCCGCCTGAATGAATTTGCGGTCCACACCGAGCAGGTCGGCTAGCGTATAGACGCGTTCATTGAAAACCGGTCGGCCGTAGACAGAGGTAGTGAAAGGTATGGATGTATCGACAGAAATACCGTAGCTTTGCAGAATTCTGCGTTCCGCTTTATCGAACGGCGTGACAAATAAAGAACGGCTGAATGCCGAAGGAATTTCAGGCAAAACCTCCCTCGCGTTAATGCGTGTCCAGGTTTCGCCGGCCGGGAGCGCATCGTGAAGGGGCCGCGACTGCGGCCTTGCCTGCAGGTACCAGACATTGTCGGCCGTACAGGTCCACTCAATGTCAAGGGGTTGTCCGGCAGTTGTTTCGAGTGTAAAAGCATCCGCTGCTATCCTTGAAGCCACAGACTCATCCAGTACGTAGGCGTGCTGCCAATCTTCTTCCGTTTCGAACCGGACCATTTGCCCTTCTCTGATCCGGAAAGCAACAGGCTGCGTACGGCGCATACGCTGCTGGATCCGCCAGCGTCCGTCGGTGAGGTAAAGGGAAAGCATTTCAGGTACCGCCAATCCATCCACCGCGGTCTTTCCCAGGCCTTCGACGGCTTCAATGGATACTGTTTTTGTGGCGGATCCTCCACCGAAAGCAATACCGGAGCATTCGCCCGCAATCATTTCCTGGACAATAACAGCGCAGGGACCAGATGAGGGAGGGAGTCCCATTTCCTTTCGATAAGCTGTCGCCCTTTCCGAAAGAGTGGAACTGGATACCTGTTTTATCGCTTCCGGAAGCTGTTCCACGGTTAAGGCTAGAAGGCTTTCATGGATCCCGGCGAAACTGTGCTGTTCCGCATCCTCTTCCGCGGAGGAACTTCGCGCGGCCAGAATATGAATGTTACGTTTTTTAATATCTTCCTGAAGCCTGGTGATGGAGTCGTTGGATGCTCCAGGCAGCACTACCCAGGCTGTTGGTACCTGCAGTCCGGCCTTTATA
>WOR8_10003259_pt2 | contig 18762 bp, 16 predicted proteins | sample DeeMarSeWOR38_10_FD_19890 | JGI IMG/M metagenome (IMG submission 19890)
GACGATTCCCGCCAGTGAAATGATCGTAGCAATCGCCCAGCCGGTCAGGATCGCAAGAAGCACCGGAAACAAAAGGAATACTCGCGATTTTTTACCTAAAAACTGCGAGTAAATAATCAGGGCAAGGATTGTCAATCCGGCAACCAGCCAGCTGCCGCCCTTTCCATCTGCAAAAGCCACTGGAGCCCCCACCTTGTATAGGGCCAGACCAATCAGGGCGATGGTCGGTCCGATGGTGATCGGTCCCACATATTTCTTTATTTTACCCATGACGCCGGACCACCCCAGAATAATTTCAAAAAATGACGCAATGATGATGGCACCGGTGATTTGCTGGATGGCAATTTCAAAACCCATCCCCTTGCCGACAGTCGCACCAATTATAACAAAGGCCGGCGGCAGAAACGAGAACGATCCGCCCTGGATCACTGGCAGCCTGTTTCCGATGGTTGACTGCAGCCAGGTTGTGATTCCCGAACACAGAAAAATGGTCGAGATAAGAAGGGCCGTTTCACCAGGGGGCATTTTCATGGCACCGGCCAAAAGAATGGGAATCAAAACTGTCGCGCCAAACATTGTCAAATAGTGTTGGATCCCAAGAAAGATACTCTCACCCATCGGTGGCTTGTCATCAATGGTATATATGATCCACCTTTTTTCTTCAGCCATTCTAACCTCCTTTCGATGTTTCCTGAATTAAATGTGTTATGTTAATAAATAAATGCCTCACCTCCTTTTGCCTAATATTATATTTTCACGCAAAGCAGCTAAGCTCGCTAAAGCTGCACATCAGAGGATAAATGATTCAGATTCCTCTGAAAATCCTAAGTTTGCTGGCGCCGTTATCAGCCTTAATTTTTTTCTTTCTTATCGATACTGGCCTACTGTTTGCGTCAACTCGGTATACATATCCGGTCGTAGATCCCGAAAAAACTGCCAGCCGTCTCTCACCTCCCTAATTTGCTCGAGATCAAGGTCAGCGATGACCACCTCATCTTTATCCTCACTGCCTTTAACGATAAGTTGGCCGCGCGGGTCAACGAAATAGCTGGAGCCGTAGAATTTGCCGAATTCCCATGGTTTTTCAAGTCCGATGCGGTTGTTGGCACCGATAAAAACGCCGTTGGCAACCGCCTGGGCCGGCTGCTCGAGTTCCCATAAATACTGGGATTTACCTGCGGTAGTCGCTGAGGGGTTAAAGAGGATTTCAGCTCCCTTCATGGCCAGAAGGCGGGCACATTCAGGGAAATGCCGGTCATAGCAGATATAGATACCGATTTTCGCATAGGCTGTTTCAAATACGGGAAATCCTAAATTTCCCGGCTTGAAATAGAATTTTTCCCAGAATCCCGGCCAGGTGTGGGGAATATGTACCTTTCTAAATTTACCCAGGTACGTACCATCTGCATCAACCACGGCGGCCGTGTTGTAATAGACACCCTCGATTTCCATCTCGTAAACCGGAATGATCATGACCATCTGATATTTTTTGGCATACGCCGTCAATCGCTCGATGGTCGGTCCCGGAACCGGTTCGGCATTCGCGTACCATTTGATATCCTGTTCGGCACAAAAGTATGGACCGTAAAATAATTCTTGCAGACAGAGGATTTGGACCCCCTTGCCGCCTGCCTCTTCAACGAGCGGTATATGTTTTTGAACCATGGCTTCCTTAATTTCGGCCGGTGTCCCATCGTGTTTTGCATTGGAAGCCTGGATGTGGGCACATTTAACGATTCGAGACATTTCTATTTCCTCCCTCTTTATGTTGGCATCTTTATATATTGGCATCGCCACTAGCCGTCAAGTGTTTTATGAAAAAGTAAAATGAATAATTTTAGGTATTCCATAGGTTATCAATTGACAATTTCAGGTAAAAAGCGTAAATTTTCACTTTATTTTGAAATATGACCACGACCACTGCTATCCGGAAACTAAACGCTTCAATTTCTATCAAGGAGGAAAAACAGTGAGTAGTGCAGATAAATTTAAGGAAAAGGCTTTGGATTGGCCCAGGCAGTTGCCGAAGCCGATCGCTGCCTTCTTTGCCACGATGCCCCATGTTCGGAGGGCTGCCCGGCCGACACAAAACCGGCTGAATTTATTCGCAAGCTTCGTTTTAAAAACATTACCGGTGCGATTCGGACGATTAAGCAAAACAATATTTTGGGCGGTGCCTGCGGCGTTTTGTGTCCGACGCATCGGCTGTGCGAGGAAAAGTGCAGTGCGATGTTTAAATCTCAAAACCGGCCTGAAGGGGCCGAACATCCGATTCAAATCGGCATGATCCAGCGGTTTCTCGTTGAGCATGGCTGGGAGAGAGGTTTTAAGGTATTTGAAAAGGTTGCGCCCAGAACGGAAAAAGTTGCCGTTATAGGATCCGGTCCGGCCGGTTTAAGCTGTGCCGCCGAATTGGCCAAGGACGGTTACCAGGTAACGGTGTTCGAAGCCCGACCGGAGCCGGGCGGAGTTTTGCGATACGGTGTTGTATCCTACCGATTTGATATCAACTTTCTCGAACATGAGATGCAGGATATCAAAGCCCTGGGCATTGACTTCCAGTGCAATTCTCCGATCCAAGGAGAGAAAGGCGCTGAAAAACTTCTAAAGGACGGCTTCGATGCAGTGTTTCTTGGACCCGGGCTCTGGGATGCCGCGACCATTAAAGCCCAAGGCCAAGAGATCGATGGGCTGTTCTCATCGGTGGATTATCTGGCTGCCTTGCGTGACGGTCGATTTGAGGAAATTGAAAAAAAAATCAAGGGTAAAACGGTTGCGGTTATCGGCGGCGGATCGGTGGCGATGGATTGTGTGGAGTCCGCTGTCAAACTTGATGCCAAAGATGTTTATCTGATCTACCGACGATCTTTTACCCAGATGCCGGCGGAACCGGACGAGCGTATCGAGGCCCAGGAAGCCGGGATTCACTTCCTGCTGCTGAACCAGCCGGTGGATTATGTGAGCGATGAAAAAAATAAACTCACGGGCATCAAACTGGTCCGCACCCGCTTGGGTGATCCCGACGAGTCGGGTCGCAGAAGACCCGAAGCCATTGAAGGCTCTGAATGGTGTTGAAGTGGATAATAAACGATTAGTAAAGGTGAATCCCGACACCGGGCAGACTTCAGTTGAGGGAATTTTTGCTGGCGGAGATATCGTTCGCGGGCCGGCCCTTGTTGTGACCGCTGTCCAGGATGGCAAAGTAGCTGCCCGGGCCATCAAGGAATTCTTGGCAAAGTAAGGTTCAAAGGTTCAGAGGTTCAGGGTTCAGAGGTTCAGGGTTAAGGCGTTCAGTGTTCGCTCAGTTAAATTTGGTTCCCTTCGAAAAGTTTAACGAGATGAACGCCGAACTATAACCGCCTTTGACAGAAATCTAACCCTGAACCTTGAACGGTGAACCTTTGAACGCTTGTTTCAACTATAAAACTTTGTGTTGGCAAACACACTGGATAGGAGGATTAATCGTGAATAACAACCTCGATCTATCCATAGATTTTTGTGGGTTAAATTTTAAAAATCCGTTTCTGCTGTCATCCTCACCGGTTTCCAACTCTGCCGAAATGGTAGCCAGATCGTTTGAGGCCGGCTGGAGCGGAGTGGTGTTTAAAACCTTGAATTCCGATCGACTGCCGATCATCCATCCGTCGCCACGGATGCACTGTGTACATTACGGAAGTAAAAAGGAAATGGCGGTTCAGAATGTGGAGATGATATCGGATCGGCCCTTGAAGGATAACCTTACGGAATTCCTTTATCTGAAAAAGAATTACCCGGATTATCCCATCATTGCCAGCATTATGGGGTTTTTCACGGATGAATGGGTGTATCTGGCCAAGGCGGCCGAGGACAACGGAGCCGACATGTTGGAGCTAAATTTCTCCTGTCCTCACATGTGTATCGAAGGGTCAGGCCACAAGGTCGGACAGGCATTTAAGCTGCTCGAAGGATTTACCGCAGCTGTCAAAGATGCGGTGTCCATTCCGGTGATGGCCAAAATGACGCCCAACATTACGGATATGAATGAACCGGCAATGTACGCCAAAAACGGGGGTGCGGATGCCATTTCAGCCATTAACACCGTACGAGGCATTTCATCCGTCAGTCTGGATGATTTTGTTCCGACACCCAATGTTTACGGCAAGGGTGCAATCAGCGGAACCTCGGGACCGGCAGTCCGGCCTATCGGTCTGAATTTCATTGCCTCCATGGCCCAAAATGAGCAACTCGGCTTGCCGCTTTCCGGAATCGGCGGTATCGAGACCTGGATTGACGCCCTGGAATACATCCTGCTGGGCGCCTCCACGATTCAGGTGACCACCGGAATTATGCACTACGGCTATCGAATCGTTGAGGATATGATCGAGGGACTTTCGGATTTCATGACCGAACGCGGGCTGCAGCAGGTATCGGATCTGGTCGGAAAGGCACTGCCGAACCTGTATGAAACCGAAGCATTTGATCTTGAGCGGCAGGGAATCGCCCAGTACAATATGGACCTTTGCATCGGCTGTGGACAGTGCTATATTGTTTGTCGTGATGCCGCCGGCCAGGCCATTGAATGGGATGAGGATAATCGTAGACCGAACTTGATCGAAGACAAGTGTTTGAGCTGTATGCTGTGTAAGTTTGTCTGCCCGGTTCCTGACCTGATTTCTTACAAGGAAATGCCGAAGGACTGGAAGCGTCAGGAAACTCCGGTTATGGATAAAAATTTTGAGAAAAACGTCAAGCTAGAGCCGTTTACAAAGGAGGGTCCAGATGAGTGTGTTATTTAAAGGTGGTACGGTAGTTAACGCCAGCGGGCGCTATGTTGCCGATGTGTTTGCTAACGGCGACAAAATCAAGGCCATTGGGACGGATTTGGACAATCCGGCTGATGACGTCGTCGATGCCAAAGGAAAATATATCCTTCCCGGGGCCATTGACCCCCACACCCATATTTCGATGCCGTTCATGGGAACCTATGCCCAGGACGACTATGAGACCGGTACCCAGGCCGCGGCCTGTGGCGGTGTGACCTGCGTGGTGGATTTTGACCTGCAGCAAAAGGGAGAAACCCTGCTGGAAGCACTCGAACGCAAAAAAGCGCTGGCGGAAGGCAAGGCCTGCGTGGACTATTCACTTCATCCGGCGGTGATGGATCCCAGACCGGAGGTCATCGAAGAAGTGAAAAAAGCCTGCCGAGAATATGGCACACCGAGTTTCAAGATCTTTATGGTGTATGATTTCCGGGTCGACGATGCCACCATGATCAAGCTATTGGAGGAGACCAAAGCGCATGGGGGTCTGGTTCAGGTTCATGCGGAGAATGTCCACATCATTGATCACATGAACGCGGTGCTGGAAAAAGAGGGCAAACTGGAGCCGTATTATCACGCGGTCAGCCGGCCCAATATTGCCGAAGAAGAAGCCATTTACCGGGCTTCAAAGATGGTCGAAATGACCGGATCGCGAATTTATATCGTGCATCTTTCTTCCAAGGAAGGCCTCTGGATTGTAAAACGTGCACGCGATAACGGTGTGAATGTATATGCCGAGACCTGTCCACAATATCTGTTGTTGGATGAAGAACGCTATAAGGAACCGAATTGGAACGGCGCCAAATATGTCATGTCGCCGCCTCTGAGAACCAAAGCGAGCAACGAGGCCCTCTGGGAGGGTCTGCGAGGCGGCGATCTGCAGGTGGTGGCCACCGATCATTGTCCCTTTGACTTTAACGGCAAAAAAGATATGTTCGGCAAGGATGATTACAAGAAAATCCCAAACGGCGCCCCGGGAATCGAAACGCTTCTGATTATGCTATATTCAGAAGGTGTGGCGAAAGGGCGTATTAGCCTGGAGCGCATGGTGGATGTGCTGTCATCCGGTACAGCTCGCATGTTTGGATTGAAGGATAAAGGTGAGATCGCCGTAGGCAAAGATGCCGATATTGTTGTCTTTGATCCAAAACAGAAATTTACCGTCACCCAGAGCAAACTGCATATGAACGTCGATTATACCCCTTATGAAGGGTTTGAGGTAACCGGTATGCCCAATGCGGTGTATTCTCGTGGTAAAAAGGTGGCCCAATGGAACGGCGATCAAATGGAGTTTGTCGGTGAGGTGGGCCGTGGAAGGTTTATAAAGCGGGAGCCCTTCCAAGGATTTTAAAACCGGTCTTCAACCCCTCATCTTATGCCCGAGGAGTGTATTGCGCGGGGTAGAAAGGTGTTTCTGTCCTCTAACAAAAGTAGGGCGGCCCTCCGTGGCTGCCTACCCTTGTCTGGCATTTAGATCTCGCCTTTTTCTCTTGCGAGGCTCAACAATCAACATGTCTCCGTCATAGGTCAAAACACCCAGCATAATAGCGCAGATCAGGCGAAAAATATTTATGTGATAATATTGTCCGAACGCTAAAGGGTTCGGTTTAAACGGATCGGCCACCAAGACGCTGCGTTCGTGCATATCATAGCCAGCCAAAACGACAAAGTGGCCCTGGGTTTCCCCCCGGATGTCGTCATACACAAGGTCCGTTCCATCATATAATTCCCGTGAGGAATCGTAAAGATAGGTGGCACTCAAGCCGGTCAACAGCGGAATCGACCGTTTTAGATACTTTCGAATCAGACTTGCGGTGAGCACCTCAAATCGTAGCTGTCCGCCAAGTTTCAGAAAGTTTAGGTAGGCTTTCGTAGCCACCTCAAAGCCGGGGATGTCTTTTTTATATACCGCCTGTTTCTCAAGTTTTTTAATCAGCTCTTCCCGCGATGCAGTCGACCATGTCGGATCAAAGATTTGCAAGTTGTAAGTGGTGATGGTCGCCCGGTAGCCTCGATTGAGTGCATGACATGCCAGATATACAGCCAAGGTCCCGCCTTCCTTTAGTTCAGGGACTTCGTCAATAACCTGTGCCAGCGGGATGGCATCGTCATAGTAGCGGTAGACGGCATGCAAGCATGTGGGTCCGCAACTCGTGTTGTCCGGCTGCGGCAAAATATCGACGTAAAGCTTGGCGCGCATAAGAGATCCTTATTGGTATTTATTTTAAATTCATAAAATACCATTTTGATAGCTCAATTGTCAAAGAGAGGAAATTATAGCGGAAACACGTTCGGCAAAGACTTGATAAATTCCTGGCGCAGGCTGTAGGTGTATGCGCCCTGAGCGGGTATCAGCAGAACATCGCCGGGCTCGATGCGATCGCCAAAATAACTGTACCCCCAGACATCATGGGGGGTGCAAAGGGAACCGAGCACCAGGCACTCGTGTTCGATTTCGGAGGGTTTGGAAAGATTGATAACCGGAGCAAAATCGCTTTCAAAGCGTTCCCAGCCGATGATATTGGTACCGGCATCAGTGATGACCAGATCCTCGGCTTTTTTATCTACTACCGTCAACAAGATATGCATGGCGTCATCACACAACCATCGTCCAGGTTCGGCATAGATGGAGCAGTTTGCAACAGGGAAAATATGAGCCTTCAACGCTTCGCTGATTTGACGGGCAAAGGTTTCAATCGGTTGAGCATCTAATTTGTAATGCGCAGTGGATGGGTGTGGGTCAGGTGCAATTGTTTGTCTCAGGCGACCTGCTGGCGTAACCGAATACTGCAGCCACTCGCCGCGGGAGGGCCAGTAGCCGCCTCCAATGTCCAAAAATGTTATTGCAGACAAATATATTTGAGGAAGTTTTTTCAGCGCTTGGCCTAAACGCTCTATAAATGAAACTTGTGGGCCGGGTTCCCGGTTCCAGCTGGTGTGAAATTGCAGACCGGTCAGATTCACATGTCGGCAACGGTTGACGTGATTCATAAAATGCTCAAGATCAGCCAAAGAGATTCCAAACTTACGCCATAGCCCCTGTTCATCGGTCGTCAGGCGAACACCTGCGCCCACCTGATAATTTAGCGACCGGCAAACCTGCTCAAGGCGCTCCAATTCGGTAAAGCTGTCCATCAGGATCGTCACCACGGAATTTTCCAATGCGAAGCGAAGTTCGAGTTCTGTTTTTCCCGGGCCGCTGAAGATAATATTCCGGCAGCCGCAGTTCAGCGCCAGTTCGAGCTCCAGCCCGCTGGACACATCCAGTCCCAAACCGAAATCCACAAGACTTTTGGCGACCAGTGGATGATTGTTGCTTTTCACCGCATAAAATACATAAAAATCCGATAAAAATTTCTTAAATGCGTTACAGAACTGCTGGGCCCGATTGAGCAGAGCCTGCTGGTCGAACAGATAAAGCGGTGATCCATGTTGCTGGCAGGCGTTTAAAAACGCATCTGCCCGCATAAGAAACGATCCCACGTAGTCCAGGAGGTATTGCTTTTCCAAAAGAGGTGTCGCTTGGCTGAGCAGCTCGGCCGCTTTTTTGATAATCTCGTTGTTGTCGCTCATGCACTGGTTTCCATTGCAACCGTAAGCTTGGCTTCGATGTCCAGACATTGCTGCTGAATTGGATCATACGGATTTGCTTCAAATATGGCGTGCCCGAGTATGCGCGAATCGTAATCTTCCGGAGGCAGTTTGACTCGGTAACCGGGTTGTGCTTTTAGATAATAAGATGCAATACGAGCATCCTGTTTCAGGCGTGAAGCATCGACGGAACAAATGGTTCCGGCTGTTTTAGCAAAAAAGCGTACACCGACCAGCGGTTTCCAGCAGGAGTCTTCCGGCAATTGTATCGGGTTTCCGGCGGCAAAATCGAGGGCCAGTCCCAGTGTATCCAGTCCGCAACTTTCACGGATGAGCCAGGGAAGACAGTCGCCGCCGGGGCGCGGTGTCATCTCCAGAAAATAGGCGATGTCTGCATTCACAATAAAGTCCACCATGCAGACGGCTCGCTCCAATCCCAATGTGCGGGCGGCGGTGTAAAGCTGACGCTCGAAAAGATTTTGGTCCAAACCTATTGGTAGTTGAGCCGGTACCATATATGCCAGCGTGGTACCCAAGGTTTGATCTATTGCCGGCAGTTTCTCGGCCGTTCGAATGACTTTCAGGTGCGCTCCGTCGATGATCATGTCACAACTGTATTCCTTCCCTTCGATGAATGTTTCGATCACCAATTGCCGGCGACTATCCATTTGTGATGATCCGTTTTTTTCGGGTTTATACATACGTTCGTTGGGATGGTCTGCCAAACGGGATTGAATCGTCGCCAGGGCTTGTGTACAGTCGTTGGCAGTGGTGCATTTGAATACCAGCTCGCTGCCGGATCCGGTCAGCGGTTTGAGGATGACCGGTAAGGCTAAACGTTTCAATAGGTCCGGAAGCTGGGAAGGGCTATGAATCATTTCCGACTGAGGGCAAGGCAGTCCGGCGTTAGACCACATCTGCTTGGAAAGAAATTTGCTTCGACAGGCATCCACCGCGGCCGGCGATGGAAAGGGCACATCGAGAGCCCCTGCGATTCGGGCGGCAAGTTCCAGGGATTCGCAATCAAAGCAGGTGACCCCGGCGGGTTGCAAATGCCATTGATGTAAGTGGTCGTTTAAGGCGGCCCATACCAACCGGGCATGACGCAGATCGCACAATATTTCTTCCTTCGGATCAGGGCGCGGTTCGCTGCCCTTTTCCCTTTCATCGGGGGCGGTCACAAATAGCGCGCGTCCGGGGTACCGTCTGCGAATCTCGTCAATGTAATCGGTGGTTGTGCCCACCACTAAAATCGGCTGACTAGACATTTAGCGTGTGCAGGGTAGCTTTCGGAATCGCAGATTGAGGGATATCCGAAGGAAGGTTGGAAATCAAAAATAACGGCCTCGGCGATAGGTGGAACAATTTTTTCCAGTTGAAATCGCCGCACAGAAAGTCGACCTGCTGCATGCGCTCATTGCAGGCGTATTGAATGTGGTGCAGATTGATCAGTTTGGCAACACCGGGAAAGCGGCTGTTGGTTCCGCCAGCCAGCAGGGTATAAACACCGTTATAAAAGCAGCCCATATCGACGGCTGCCGGTTCATTGTCGATTAAGACCGTGGTGAATCGAAGCCAGCCGTTGTCACGGAGAAAATGGGCCAGGCTGCGGAAGCCTTCGCAGAATCTGCGGTCGTAGAAATACGAGTTAACGCCGAAGCGGCTGATATTAAGTTGAATCATCAGGTCGAAATCCGCCAACTCGTTGTAGCGATAGGAGACGCCCTGATTCTCGAGGGCAGCGACTTCACGCAAAATTTGTTTGATGGATTTGTGGGAGAATTCCGCAAAATAGTTTTTAATGTCATAATCGTACTGCGAAGGTGAAAACAAATAGCCGATTTCGTCTATGACCAGATTACCTTCGGTCAGGTTTTCCGGCACTGATAAATAGTTCAAATGGTACGGCAGATCGCAACGGGACAACAGCTGCTGGGGTCCTCCGTTACGAAAATAGATGCGGTTTTGTTCCAGCCATGTCTTGCCATGCCAGGTTTCGCCGGGGAAATATCCATAACAGTGAAGCTCTTCAATCAAACTTAGCGGCAGCAGGCCGCAGATTCCCTCGTTGTCTTCCACAACTATGAAATACAGGGGACGCTTGAAATGCTGCTGAAAACACGCCCGGACTTCCCAGAGGTCGGTGATATACTCAGCTGGAATCGCGGCCCGCCAGAGCGCCTGACATTCATCTAAATCCGAAACGATGCGAGTATCGTAGTTGCTTTCAGAATAAGCATCATAAGCAACAAAATCGGATACAATTTCCCACATCTCCCCGGGTAAAACCTTTCGAGCAATTTTTTTGGTTCTCACCTTTACCTCGCTATGTTAGGTTTATTTGTTAATTTATAGGGCAGCGCCGGGATGCCCCCCGCTGCTAACTGTATCCACTTTTAGCTACCGTTCCAAGCGGAGGGAGTGACTCACTGATGAATCGGGTCAGACTGGCTACCAAGGCACCGCGAAGTGAACGCAGCGTCTTGTCGACGTCTTCGTCTTCGCTGGCAATCACGGCAAACGAATAATAGCCGGATACAAAACCAGCGGCGGCGCAGGCAATGCGACGCAGAGCTTGTTTCGATATTTGACCCTGGATTGCCGATTCGATCAGCTTTTCCATCGATTCCAGGTAGTCCAGATAACGTAGTTCTATTCCTTCGTAGCCCTGCTCGAGATGAATATCACCACGCCCCTGGAAATAAAGCACAAAATCCTCCCAGCGGCCGCTGAAAAATTCGATATGCACCCCGATCATGGTATCCAGCAGTTCAGATATATCCGAGATCTGGGAGCATTTCGTTTCGATTGCGGCTACCAGTTCGCCAAGAACACTTTTGATCAGCTCGGCGACAACACCATTTTTATCTTTGAAGTGATAGTAAAAGGTGCCCTTACCGACATCGGCCCGTTCAGTGATGTCGGCGATGGTAGCTGAATCCAGGCCTTTTTCAGAAAAAACGCTGCTTGCCGCTTCAAGCAGTTTTTGACGGGTGGCGCTGACGCGTCGCTGCTGGCGAGTGACTCGAGGTCTCTTGCCTTTTCGTTTGTTTGATTTCATAGTATGGTCATTCCGACTAAATAGTCATATTTGACATTATAGTCATAACTGACCAAATGGTCAACAAAATTTTTAAGAATCGTTTGGCTTAAAATCAAGAATGGCGATCAATGCTAAATGTGGCAAGGGAAAGCAAAAGGTGATCTGAAACAAAAACAGGTGTATTGATAATAAAATCGCTTCTTTTGTTGCGGAATGACTTCTTTTACAAGGCGGACTTCTGAGGCCGGCACAGCCCGCCCGCCTCGCCTTGCGGGCTCGCATGGCGGGCGTGGAGGCCGGCCCTACTTGCCGTGATAATGATGAGACGACCGACATTATTTTTCGTTTGCCGACTGTAAAATCGCATGCAGCAGCACGTTGGCACCGGCTTCGCAGTGCTCCCATCTGGTGTTTTCAACCTCAACATGACTGCGTCCGCCGATGCTGGGCACAAAAATCATGGCTGTCGGACAAACCTGATTCATATAACTGGCATCATGACCAGCGCCGCTGACCATATGCAGGTTGGAGTAGCCTAATTCATCGGCGACATCTAGAATTCGCTGAACCATTTTCTCATCAAACGGGGAGTGCTCAACGCGCCAGGTTTCCTCTATTTTGATGGGACAACCCCGGCGGGCCGCAATGTCCTCAAAGTCTTTGCGAACCAGTTCCCAGGCTTTTAAGGCATGACCATCATCCCAGGAGCGAATATCTACCGTAAAATGTACCTTATCCGGAATAATGTTTCGGGAGTTCGGATAATTCTGAATTTCTCCAACGGTGGCCACCATATTGCCACCCATGCGATCCGGAAGTTCATTGACTTTTAAAATCATTTCGGCGGCTGAACACAGAGCATCATGGCGGCCTTCCATCGGAGTCGGACCCACCTGATTCGCTTCACCTTCGAGATATACATCATACCAGTGCAGGCAAAGGATCCCTTTGGGTGCACCGATAATCTTTCTTTCTCTCTCCAGAATCGGCCCCTGTTCGATGTGATATTCATAATAGCAGTGAACCGGCCATTTCTTACAGGGCTCAGATCCCTGGTAGCCGATACGGATCAGTTCGTCTTCAAATCGTTTGCCGTTTATGTCGGTTCGGTCATATACCCAATCCCGCTCGAGGGCTCCGGCCCACACACCGGATGCCACCATGGCCGGCGCGAAACGGGAGCCCTCCTCATTGGTCCAATCCACAATGACGATGGGACGCTCGGTTTCGATATTGTTTTCATTGAGGGTGCGCAATACCTCAAGGGGGCCCATGACACCTAAAATACCGTCGAAGCGACCTCCCTTTGGCTGGGAATCAATGTGCGAGCCGCTCATTACCGGTGGGAGATCATTATTATTACCCGGCCGTTTACCGAAGATATTTCCCATTTCGTCAATCGCTATTTCTAATTTCAGTTCGTGAAGCCATTGGACGAAAAGATCTCGCGCTTGTTTATCCTCATCGCTCAACGTGAGCCTTTGCACTCCACCGCCCGGTGTTGCACCAATTTTAGCCATTTCTTCGAGTGTGCTTTGCAGACGTTTGGCGTTCACTCTCAAGTCTTTAAGTTCCATAGGTTCACCTCCATAAAATCCATCTATATTTTGACATTATTCCAACATTCCACTATTCCAATGTTGCTTTAGTATATCATCCAATAAAAAATTCAAGACATTCTTCCGATCATTAACATAGGTTTGAGACCACCATGGGCAAAAGGATAAGCTCTCGATTGAGAAGGAATATAGTTTGCCAATTTTTTATCCGGTACCACCACAGCGAACTTCCATCCTTTATAATGCTGTCTTAACCTATTACAGACAGCTTTAAAAAGTTGATTGCTTTCTCGTCGTGATCCAATACGACGCCCATAAGGTGGATTAATAGCAACCAATCCGATTTGATCGGTCATGTCGGCTGGCACCAAGTCAAAAAAGTTTCTATGAGCCACGTTAATTGCATCCGATAGGCTAAATTTCGCAACACATTCTTTAAGCTGAGAACAGGCAGATGGATTCACATCCGACGCCCAAATTAATGGTTTCTTAAGCGTTAGAAATTCTTTTTCGGATTGACGCTTCAGGTACTCCCAGCGCTTCGGTCGGAAAGACGGCCAGTTCATAAATGCAAACTCCCTGAACCAGCCGGGTGGCATTTTCTTGGCTATCAAAGCAGCCTCCAGAGACAATGTCCCGGAACCGCACATCGGGTCTATCAGCGGTTCCTTTCCTGTATAGCCTGCCAGCATGAGGGCGGCGGCTGCCATCGTCTCACGAAGTGGCGCAGGGCCGAAGTGCCTTTTGATACCGCGTTTGTAAAGATTATCTCCACTGCTGTCGATGGAAAGGGTAAAGCGGTCATCGAGTCCGCGCACATAGATCTTTTGTTTTAATGAAGATAATTCTTCACATTCATCAGTGAATTCAATTTTTGCCATACGATCGGCAATGCTGGATAAGAAACGCTCTGAAAGTGCCTCTTTGTGGTAAAGTCTGCAATGCCGGGTTGTTACATGGATTTTAGGGTACTGTTCGGCTCGCAGATACAGTTCCCATGGGATATCGGAAAGTTCTTTTTGAAGTTGATTAAAGTTGGCTGCCTTAATGGTTTGAATACGCATTAGGATTCGATTAGCCGAGCGAAGATTTAAGTTGGCAAGATAACAATCTTGCAGACGACCTTTAAATTCAAAACCTCCAGGTAGTACGGATGCCTGTTGGACGAAAAGCGGGAGAGCCTGAAGTTCATTCAAGCAAAGCTGTTCAAAGCCGGGGGAAGTTGCGGCGAAATAGTTTCGTCTACGTCCTATCACATGTCGCTTAATGCGCTTTGATAAAGAGGATTCAGGAGGCATTCAATACAAATGGAGTATCAGGCTTTGAGAGTACTGGAGCTGGAATTATTTTCTAATACTCCACCAAGCCGATAATCAATTAATATTTTAAGCAATCATCAATGATTCCAGGCATTGAATTCTAAAATTTGGGTCTGTCCGGCTTAACTCTTTTGATTTTATAAGATTTACGGACTAAACCCTTCACCGTTGGGAAGGTTCGTAAATAAGACATACTGCTAAAACGAATTAATCCAATTATCAAGAGCAAACGAAGTTCAATTGACAAGGAAGCCTATTTCCTGTATCAAAATTCATACTTATTTTTAGATAAAGGAGGGAAAATGGCAAACGGACTCAATAAAGCTATTCTGATCGGAAATTTGGGAAGAGAACCGGAGGTTCGCTATACCCCAAGTGGCGTGGCGGTGGCGAATTTTAGTATTGCTACCTCAGAAACCTGGACCAACAAGGAAGGTGAAAAAGAAACACGTACCGAATGGCATCGAATTGTTGCATTCGGCAGATTAGGAGAAATATGTGGCGAGTATCTATCAAAGGGCAAACAGGTTTACATTGAGGGGCGAATTCAGACTCGAGACTGGGAAGATCGTGAAGGAATCAAAAGATATACCACAGAAATTGTTGCGAATCAGATGATTATGTTGGGGACCAGAGAGACAGCCGAAACTATCCGTTCAGAGGATGCTCCAGCACCTGATTATACCGGTACACCGGCTCCGGCTCAGGATGATGACGATATACCCTTCTAGCAAAAGAGTAAAAATTATGCTGAAGGATGATACCCCATAGAATGTTGGCGATCGTTTAGCTGGAAATGCTGCAATATGTGATCGTTTAACCATATGGAAAGTTCGTCAGTGATGAAAAAGGGCAGTTTATCTTTATATCCAAACTGCCTCATAATCATGGTGATTAAGCCATCTTAAGCGATTTAACTGATGTAATTAAGAATTCTTACCTTCTTCAATCTTTTCAGGTTCTTCTTTTTTTTCTGCTTCAGCTTCAGCCATGCCCTTTTTAAAATTCTTTATACCTTTACCAATTCCCGCACCTATATCCGGAAGTTTGCCTGCGCCAAAAATAATCAGCACAATCACAAGTATAATTCCAAGTTCCCAGGGTCCGAGTCCAAACATAGTACCTCCTATTTCTGTGGCCTGGTTTGTTTAAATTCTTGCAGAAGCTGGATGAATTCTTTAGATTTTAAGTAGCGGTCAACACTACCTTGATAATCAATCCACCGCTTCCACGCATCAAGCCAGGCATCGTTGTGCCAGTAGCAATCAGAATCCCCACCGCCTTTAAGTTTTTTAATGTAATCAAGATATTCTTGCTTACAGGCTTCGCAAAAGTTGTACGGAACTCTTAAATCACGGTCTTGGCCTTGTTTTGCCGGTGGTTCACCATCAATTTGAGTACCGCATTTTTCGCATTTAAAGGCGCAATGGGTGCACTGGAATACCTTTTGAACGGCTAAGACCTTGCGTTTTCTTATCAATTCCGCTTTTTTTTCTTTCGCAAGATCAAGTTTTTCGTCTATGGATATTATATCTGCCACGCAACCATCCTTATAAGTTCTTGATCTACTCACAAGTTGGAATAATTTGCTTTTTTGTTTACCAAGTTCTGGACAATCCGGTAGGCTCTGAATATAGCACCCGGCCATTTTCGTGTCAATCATTTAGAATTTCATATTGTGAGTGGTGCGTTTGCGTTTATCTATAGCTTGCTAAACTTATTTGTACGTGTTAGATTAAATATTTTATTGATTTTGCAAAAAGTCAGAAAAGCGATCTTTTTATTAGCGTATTTCAAATACAACGATGAGGTGAAAAATGCTGGATAACAACAGTGGGGAAAAGTTTACGGGTGCGAGTCGCTACGTATTGGATGATGAACTGGCTAAGATTGTGAACATATCGATGGCCCTTGAGATGCCGCTATTACTGAAAGGGGAACCCGGTACCGGAAAGACGATGCTTGCGCATGCCATTGCTGAGAGTTTAAGGATGCCCTTGATTGTTCTGAATGTGAAATCGAGCATGAAGCTTGTCGATGCCCTCTATCAATATGATACCCTGACGCGTCTCAACGACAGCCGTTTCGGCGATTCTAAACGGGATGTCAGCAACATCGAGGAATACATAAAAATGGGCAAGATCGGCCAGGCCTTTACCTCGGATGTTCGAACGGTGTTGTTGATTGATGAAATCGACAAAGCCGATACCGATTTTCAAGATGATATGCTTGATGTGCTGGACCAGATGGAATTCGATATAATCGAAATCGATAAGACCATTAAAGCCAAATTTCGCCCGGTCATCGTTATCACGTCAAATGCCAAAAAAGATTTGTCCGACCCATTTTTGGGTCGGTGTAATTTCCATCATATTGCGTTTCCTGAGCCGGATATGATGCGCCGAATAATTCGTGTGCATTTTTCGAATATCGATACCGAACTCATGGAAAATGCCATATCCGCTTTCTACAATATGCGAAAATTGGAAGCTATTGAGAAGAAGCCGGCAACCCGCGAGTTGATCAACTGGATCAGGGCCTTGGAATCTGACGCCGATTTTAAACCCAAACAGCTGGCCGATGGCAATCTACCCTATATAGGAGTATTATTTAAGAAGAGCCAAGACTATCATCGGGCTCAGAGAATATTGAACGGTCGTCAAATGAACTAGCATCTAATTCACTAATATCGATTTTAAAAATTAAGAAAAATTCAGGAGCTTTGGAATTTAGAAATTCCGGAATTGAAATAATTCCTCAATCTCTTAACTCCATAATTCAAATAATTTTTATGTTTGTTGATTTTTTCTACAAATTAAAAGATGTTGGAATTCCGGTCAGTCCCACTTCATTTTTAACCCTTCATAAAGCGCTCAGCAGCGGGCTGATCAATTCGTTGGAAGATTTTTATACGGCCTCCCGAGCGGTTCTGGTGAAAAGCGAGCGCTATTTTGACCTTTATGATCAAGTTTTTGCCCATCATTTTCAAGGAGCTGAGATGCCGGAAAATGAAGGATTTGAACTTGATGAAATGGCCAGAGTCATGCTCGAGGCCTGGCTGCAAAATCCCGAAAGTCTATCTCAATTACTGGGTGTGGATGAATCGGCCTTAAAGAAACTTACACCTGAGCAGTTGATCGAATATTTTAAGGAGCGTTTGAGAGAGCAGACAGAGGAGCATCATGGAGGAGGAAAGTGGATCGGTACCGGTGGTTTCTCGCCGGTAGGCCATTCCGGATATCACCCCGGAGGTATGCGGGTTGGGGGTGTGTCACGCGGCAAGTCAGCTGTGAAAGTGGCCATGGACAGGCGATATAAAGATTATTCCTTAAGTGGTCCGCTTACGCATGCTTTGGTCGGTGAAGCATTGAAACGGCTACGCAATTTGATACCAGCCGGCCCCAAAGATCAAGTCAATATCGACGCCACTATCTACGAGACAATGAGAAACGGCGGCGAGATAGAAATCGTGTTTGAGAGGGCATTAAAGGATCGACTGAAGGTTATTCTCGCCATTGATAATGGTGGGTGGTCCATGGATCCCTATATTCCTGTTGTACAAACCCTTTTTGACTATGCCCGTGCACAATTTAAAGATCTAAAAATATATTTTTTCCATAACACCATTTATTCCAATCTTTGGGAGGATGCGTCGCGATGCAGAAAACCGCAGCGGATTGAAGAGTTTGTCCGGCGCGACCCTCAAACCCGGCTAGTGATCGTAGGTGATGCCAGTATGGCGCCCTATGAGCTTTTTGCTTCAGATGGGTCCATTCATATTGAGGAGCGTAGCGGGATGCCCAGCATCGAGTGCCTCGAATTTCTCGCCAAAACCTTCCAGCACTCCGTATGGCTGAATCCGGTCTCTGCAACCATGTGGGATTACACCCGCACCATCGGTGAGATACGCCAAATCTTTCCGATGTTTGAGCTGACGATTGATGGACTGGAGCAAGCAGTCACCCACCTCATGCAAAAATGAGCTTTTAAATGGATATTTTGCCGCAGTGCGGCGTTCTTCGCGGGCTTTAACCCTCAATGTACTCAAACGCCTCGGGCTAAAACCCCTGTCCGCTCGTGCCCGTCCGCCTCGCTGCGCTTGGCAAGCGGGCGGGCCTTGCCTGGCAGGCGGGCTTGTGCGGCCTTACCCAACTAAAAAATTTTTCACTTAAAATCTCATTTTTCATCTAAAATTTGATTGGTTCGCGAAGCGAATGCACTTTTGAGCCAGCCAAGTCGGCTGGCTTAAAGGTTTGTGTGGATCTGTGGCTAATTAATATTATAAAGTCGGCAGGTGTTTTCCCAAATGATATCGGCCAGCTCTTTAGGATCCTGCAGGCGAATCTCGGCAAGCTTCGAGAGGACGGATTTTACAAAGGCGGGTTCATTGCGGCGGGTTTGGTTTTTTTCCGGAGACGGTGTCAGGTAGGGCGCATCGGTTTCAACCACCA
>WOR8_10008653_pt1 | contig 18761 bp, 10 predicted proteins | sample DeeMarSeWOR38_10_FD_19890 | JGI IMG/M metagenome (IMG submission 19890)
CGGCTCCAGGGAGAGCAGGGCCTTTATTCCCTGGCGAAAAAGGGTGTGGTCTTCGGCGATAACCACGCGGTACAGTTCACTTGGGTGCATGAGAGGTTGCTTACCTGTTCAGTAAGAAATTTTCACAAGAGTGCGCCGCTAGGTTATTGTGATTAAACAAGAATTGTGCCAAGATAAGTTCTCAGAGTCTTGCTTAACATTTCCTACAACTTAAGCAATGTCGCTTCAATTGCAGGCCTGAGGAACTGGGTAATAATCTTCTACAACTTATCAAAACATTTCTCATTGTAGGGAACCATTTTACCTGGGAAAAATGTATCCACTTCCCTTCAAGGCGACTTTTCACAATAAACGGTCCTGGGCAAAAATTCCCTAATCAGCAGACAGCGGACAGCCGACAGCATGCAGAAGCAGGAAGTCAGAGGTCAAAAGTTAGATATCTTAGTATTTCGAAATTTGCAATTCTCAATTTCACCATCTGTCCTCTAATCTTTGCCTCCAACCTCAAGGCCTGAGCCTGCGGAAGCGCCGCTCCTCGAACCTCCAACCTGTTGGCTGCCCGCTGCCTCCTGCCAGCTGCCTGCTGCATCTCCCCATGCCCTATGCTTCTTTTCGTCTCGCCCGTCTCGCCGCATACGCTATTCGCCAAATACTCTCAAACATTCGGGCAAATACTCTTACCAGCCCATTTACCCTCTCATCTATTTTGCTACCCTAAACCAAAACTGACCTTTACGAGAGGCACATCCAGGAAAAGTCACACACATCACTCAATCACCTAATCACTAACCCTTTCCTTGGGGAGCTAGCCACATGCTCAGAACCTCCTTCAGGGAACACCTGTGCCAGCACGCCCCGGGTATGGACGTCGTTGAGGCCGGGAGCGTACGCGATGCCTTGGCTAAGTTCGCCGAAACCAGTCCCGACATGGTTTTCATCGACATAGATCTCGCCGGCTACGCCCATAGCGATCCTTACCAATTACGATCTCGCGGAATATCGAGAGGCTGCCGAAAGAGCCGGGGCAAACTACTTCTTCTCCAAAGGTGGTTCATCCATGGAAGAGGTCCTGACCCTCCTGGACTCCGTCTCATTCGAAAGGCAAAGGCGCGGAGAATTGGAAATCCCCTAATCAGCGGACAGCTGGCAGCAGGATGATCGAAAAACAGGAAACCCCCTTAAAAGTCATACCGGACGAGGCGAAGTCGAGATCCGGTATCCAGCGTAGCATTGTTTTTTTCTGGATTCCGGATATCCGCCTCTGGCGAATTCCGGAATGACGCCCTTCGGCCCCCGCATTCAAAATACCGACGTTTTCCTTTCCGACCTCTGTCCTCTGTCGTCTGTCATCTGTCATCTGTCCTCTGTCTTCTGACTCCTTGCTTTTAAAATTCGCAATTCGAAATTCGCAATTTTACCCCATTCTCCAAAAATACTCTATTCCCTACCACCGAAATACTACATTAAACTACTATGATTCATAGAGGTATTCCCGTATAAGTTGCTCATCTAAGTCTTCAAAATCTGTTGGCATTCTATATATAAAAACTTCTGAGGTTCAACTGAAACTGTGAGGCCATAATGGCCGAAGGCCTTCCCTCCGATCAATTTTCCTCAGCTAGAATCCTGCATTCAATGGCCTCTGTCAGTTTGTCCTCAATCCGGCGCGTGGCAATGGCTCTCTTAGAAAGGAGGTCATGAGGAATCTTAATAAGCAGTCACCATCCGAAAAATAAAAATCTCCTCCCTCCAGGGCAGGAGAAAAGCACTTTCGGGACGGAAACTAGCTCAATGAATAAGGGGCCACATTTTAGTGAAAATAGAATTCGTAAATTGACTTCAGTTCGATGAGGAGGAGAATTATGTATCTTAAGAGATTTAAAAAAGGAGTTGTTCTCGGCGTTGCGCTCCTGGCAATGTGCGCCTTGAGCGCCCCGGCTGCGCTGGCCAAGAATGACAAGCCGAAGAAAGACAAAAAGGTAACGCATGATCAAAGGAAGGGAGCAGCGGCCCGAGCGTTACAACAGGGAGCCCTGAATCCGCTGATGGTGGCGCCGCAAGCGGCGGCCCTGATCGATGGCGCGCCGCATTACTTCAGCCACCCCAACTACGCCAACAGCCCGCTGCCGGTGGTAACCCCCGGCGTTGTAAGCGACTTCGGCAACCCGCTGGTCGATCGGGCGTATTCCAGCGATAACGCAACGAATGTCTTCGTGGTCATCCCGACTGCGCTGCCGGATGGCATGCTCCAAAGTTTCCAGACCTGGAACCAGCCGGCGGCAGGGGGATCTCCGGCTTCGGCGGGGCTCAATTTCCACGCTTACGTGCTGCGGCCCACCGGTGTCGCCAACGAGTACACGGTCGTCTTCGACAGCGGCCAGCTCACGGTGCCGGCGCTGACGGACCCGGCTGTGAGCGAGATTGCCACGTTCGGGGTGATGAACCTGGCCGTGCAGGCGGGTGACATGCTCGCCTTCTACGGGCGGGGCATCCCACTGGATATTGGGACCGGTAGCGACCCAGTATACTATCCCTCGCCCACGGGGCCTCTACAGGGTTCTACCATTACCCTCGGGGTCGGTGGTTTTCCTACCTTGGCTCAGGCTCGCACCTATTCCTTTGCGGCCAGTGTGTTTGACACCTCGGTCGCCACCATCACCGGCGGCATCCGCAAATTCGTGGATGGAATGGCCGGTCTTGGAGCAACTGGCGTCAACAACCTGGGCCAGTACATCTCGGTCGCTGTGCCGGACACCACTACATACCCCGGCGCGGACTACTACGAGATCGCCGTGGTTGAGTTCCAGGAGAAAATGCACTCCGACCTGCCGGCGACAACGCATCGCGGCTACGTGCAGTTGGAGACATCGGTTGTAGCAGGTGTCGGTTATCCACTTCCCGGTGGCCACACTGGCGTGGACGCACCCCACTACCTGGGGGCGACCATCGTTGCCAACAAAGATCGCCCGGTGCGGATCAAGTTCTACAACCTGCTGCCCACCGGCGTGGGCGGGAACCTCTTCATCCCGGTGGACACCACCGTGATGGGTTCCGGTCCAGGGCAAAATATGCCCATGATGGACAATATGGCTGACCCGCAGAACCCGCTATGCAGCGATCCTGGTCCCAAGGACAGCAGGTGCTACACCGAAAACCGCGCCACCCTGCACCTGCACGGCGGCATCTCGCCCTGGATCAGCGACGGCACGCCGCACCAGTGGATCACCCCCGCCAACGAGAACACCCCCTACCCGCAGGGTGTCAGCGTCCGGCCAGTTCCGGACATGGGCGACTCGGGCGATCCGAATGACGGCGTCATGACCTTCTACTACACCAACCAGCAGTCCGCCCGGTTGATGTTCTATCACGACCACGCTTGGGGCATCACCCGCCTGAACGTGTACGCGGGTGAGGCGGCTGGTTACCTGCTCACCGACGATACCGAGCAGGCGCTGATGGCTCCGGGAGGTCCCCTTGCAGACGTTGGCCTCGGTATCCCGCTGGTGATCCAGGACAAGACCTTCGTGCCGAGTCAAGCACAACTCGACTGGCAAGATGAGACCTGGGACAGTGCCAGATGGGGCGGCGAGGGCAGCCTGTGGGTGCCCCACGTCTACTCCCCGGCCCAGAACCCGGGCGACGCTTCGGGGGTCAACGAGTTCGGCCGCTGGGCTTACGGCCCCTGGTTCTGGCCCCCCACCAACGCCGTTGATTACCCCCCCATAGACAACCCCTACTACGACCCGAACTGCGACCCGGACTTGACTTGGTGTGAGCCGCCGCTGATGCCCAGCACGCCCTACGTCTCCATGGGCATGGAGTCCTTCAACGACACGCCAGTGGTCAACGGCACGGTCTACCCGACCCTCACGCTGGAGCCGAAGCCCTACCGCTTCCGCATCCTGAGCGTGGCCAACGACCGCTTCTTCAACCTGTCCTTCTACCAGGCCGTCGACGCCAACGGCGTCCTGTGCGATGACCAAAACCCCAACCCGGCTCCGGAGAGCACCGGCGTGACCTGCACAGAGGTTGCCCTGAACCCGGCTGAGGTGGCTGCTGCCCTGCTCGATCCTGCGGGTGTCTTCCCGACCCCGATGGCGGGCACCGAGGGCCCGGACTGGATCCAGATCGGTACCGAGGGCGGTTTCCTGCCTGCTCCGGTGGAAATCCCGGCCCAGTTCACCACCTGGGTTACCGACCCGACCGTGTTCAACGCCGGCAACGTCGACCAGCACTCGCTGCTGCTCGCTCCCGCGGAGCGGGCGGACGTGGTGGTCGACTTCACGCAGTACGCCGGTCAGACGCTTATCCTCTATAACGACGCCCCGGCGGCCTTCCCGGCGCGCGACCCGCGCTACGACTACTACACCGGCAACCCGGACCTGAGGGACACCGGCGGCGCGCCCTCGACGCTCCCCGGCTACGGCCCCAACACCCGCACCGTCATGCAGATCAAGATAGCGGGCACCGCGGCCCCGGCCTTCAACCTGCCCGCGCTCCAGGCAGCCTTTGCCCACCAGGGAGATGGCTCGGGCGTGTTCGAGAGCGGGCAGAACCCGATCATCGTCGGGCAGTCCGCCTATAACTCGGCTTATGGCACTTCGTTCACGGGTAGTGACGGCCTGGTGCAGATCCACGACACCTCGCTGAACTTTGGCAGGCTCGTCGACCCGGACACCAACCCCGGTCCCCCGTATGTCACGTCATTGCCCTCTGAGAGGCTGACGATGTCGCTGCGCGGGAAGATGATCCAGGACGAGATGGGCGAGGCCTTTGAGATAGAGTACGGGCGCATGAGCGGCTTCCTCGGGGTGGAGACACCGAATCCCCAGGCCGGCCAGCAGAACATGATCCTGCATCCATACGTGTACCCGCCGGACGAGATCCTGAGAGGCGTCGAGGTGGCAGGGACGGAAACCAGCCTGGATGTGACCCCGATCGCTTCGGCCGACGACGGCACGCAGATCTGGAAGATCACCCACAACGGGGTGGACACGCACCCGATCCACGTGCATCTGTACGAGGTGCAGCTGCTCAACCGAGTGGGCTGGGACGGCATCATCCGCAAGCCGGACGCCAATGAGCTCGGCTGGAAGGATACCGTGCGGGTCAGCCCGCTGGAGGACACCATCGTGGCCCTGCGGCCGATCGTCCCGCACCTTCCGGCTGCATGGAACGGCCTGCCCAACAGCATCCGGTTGCTTGATCCGGCTTTGCCCGAGGGTGATTATTTGCACCATGCAAACACCACTGCTCAGGAGGCGCTCGGCCTGCCGATCTTTGCCTTCAACCCCGACGGCGAGCCTGTCGACATCGTAAACCACTACGTCAACTTCGGCTGGGAGTACGTCTACCACTGCCACATCCTCAGCCACGAGGAGATGGACATGATGCACCCGCAGGTCGTGGGAGTTGCCCCAGCGGCCCCGACGTTCGTGAGTGCAGTTCGGAGCGGGAATGGGAGAAATCAGCAGTACCTTGTGACCTGGACGGACAACTCGAAGAACGAGACGGCGACCGTTATCGAGCGCTCCATCAGCGGTAGCGGCCAGTGGAGCATCCTGGCGACGGTCCCGTCCGACATGATGGTGGAGGGGCCGGGGACTGGCCAGAGGACGTACACAGACCTCATCGGGAACACGAAGGACGTGTACGATTACCAGGTGTACGCCATCAACGTGGTGGGGGACACCTGGGACTACTCCAACCCGGCGTTCAACAACATCGTGCCGGGCGGCGGCTGGCCGACCCTGACGCTCGACTCCAGGGGCGGGGCTATAAGCACGATCGCAGCTCCGACCGACCTGACGGCCAGCGCAGCCGTGAAGAACAAGAAGACGGCCATCGTCACCCTGAGCTGGACGGACAACTCCGCGCTCGAGACGGGCTTTCTGATCCAGCGGGCCGATAACGCTGCGTTCTCGCTCGGTGTCGTCAACGCCACCATCGGAGCCGATCTCACCACCTTCAACGAGTCCGTGACGCGGGGCAAGACCTACTACTACCGGGTCCTGGCCTTCAACGACACGAACCAGTCGGCTTGGTCGAACACCGCCATTGTAACAACACCGTAACCTGCGGCTTTGACTGGCGCAGTTGGGGGAGGGAGCCATCCCTCCCCTTTTTTTCTTCCCTTTCTCGCCTGTCTCGCCTTATGCGCTTTGCGCAAAATACTCTATTCCCTACCCTCCAAATACTACATTGAACTACTATGATTTCTAGAGACATTCCTGTTTAAATTTGTCAACTAACACATTTAAATTTATGCACATGTTATCCACACAATAAAAAATATGTTAGTTGCATTGTAAGGACCGTAATGACTGAAGGCCGTTCTGTCGATCAGTTTTCTTCAAATAAATTGCGACATCCGTTGGCCTCTGTCAGCTTGTCCTCCATCCGGCGCGTGACAAGGACCGCATGAGAAAGGAGGTTTCAACAAATTCATTCACAAGAGAGGCCATGTCTAAGTGAAAATAGAAGTCGTACATTGACCTCAAGTTGATAAGGAGGAGCATTATGAACGTTAAAGACTTTAGGAAGCGGAAGTGGAAACTCACAAGACGGCAACTCATAAAGGCAGGGCTCATGAGCGGCGCGGGCATGATGCTTCCCTGGAAGTTTAAGGTGCCCACGGTCTGGGCCCAGATCCCAGGCGGCACGCTGGACCCGGTCAATGTCCCCAAGTACCAGACCCCGATGCTGATCCCGCCGGTCATGCCCAAGGCCGGGACCATCAAGCAGAAGGGCGGTAAGAACGTCGACTACTACGAGATTTCCATGAAGCAATTCCCGCAGCAGATCCTGCCGGCGGGGTTTCCGGCTACACCCGTTTGGGGTTACGGCGCCGTCACGTCGGACAGCAAGAGAGGGCTGCTTCTGCACAACGCCCCGTCGCTCACTATCGAGGCCAAGCACGGAAGGCCGGTGCGGGTGAAGTGGATCAACGACCTGGTGGACGCCAACGGCGGCTATCTGCCCCACCTGCTACCGGTGGACCAGACGCTGCACTGGGCCAACCCGCCGGGGGGCGCGGATGGCCGTGACACCCGCCCGACATTTACATCCACCCCCAACCCTTATACTGGCCCGGTTCCCATCGTCACCCACGTTCACGGTGCGGTGGGCGTCGGCGACGAGAGTGACGGCTACGCCGAGGCCTGGTACCTACCGGATGCCAACAACATCCCGCCCGATTACGCCACCGAAGGCACCTGGTACGATTTCTTCGCCGGCAAGGCGGCCGACAATTTCGGGGAAACCTGGGGACCCGGCTTCGCCACCTTCCAGTACCCTAACGACAACCGCGCCTCCACCATCTGGTACCATGACCATTCGCTCGGTATGACCCGGCTGAACGTCTACGCCGGTCCAGCTGGATTCTACATCATCCGCGGCGGCCCTGACGACGTGGTGCTCGACTCGAGGGACGGCACGCCAGCCATACTGCCGGGTCCAGCACCCAAGGAGAACGACAAATTCCCGCCCAACAAAACCTACTACGAAATCCCCATCGCTATCCAGGACCGCTCCTTCAACACGGACGGTTCGCTTTTCTACCCGGACACTCGCGACTTCTTCGACGGCATCACCGGTCCATACATTCCGGATACCGACATCTCGCCCCTCTGGAACCCGGAGTTTTTCGGCAACATGATGATGGTCAACGGCAACACCTGGCCCTTCCAGGTAGTCGAACAGCGCCGCTACCGTTTGCGCTTTCTCAACGGCTGCCAGTCGCGCTTCCTGATCCTCGACTTCAGCCAGATCCCCGGTGTCGAGGTCTGGGCGATCGGTAATGAAGGCGGCTTCCTGGCGGCACCGGTGAACCTTACTACGACCAACGGCAACCGGCTGCTGATGGGCCTGGCCGAGCGCGCTGATGTGATCGTCGACTTCACCAACGTGCCGGTGGGCAACTACGTGCTGGGCAACGTCGGCCCGGACGAGCCTTTCGGCGGCGGTATTCCCGGTATGGACTTCCCGGTGGCCGACCCAGCTTCAACCGGCCAGATCATGCGGTTCGACGTCGTCCCGGCGCTTGCCCCCGATCCGACCACCCCGCCCCAGTTCCTGACACTGCCGGCTATCACGCCGCTGCCCCCCGCAACGGTTACCCGCCCGTTGGCCCTGCTGGAAGAGATGTCGGCCTTCTTTGCCGACGCACCGGCGGAGACGCTGCTGGGCACCGTGGCTGGGGACCCCAACGTGGCGCCCGGTGTCTGGACCAAGCGCTTGTGGGTTGATCCTGTCACCGAGAACCCGACCGTTGGCGCCACCGAGGTTTGGGAACTCTACAACGCCACCGGCGACGGCCACCCGATGCACGTCCACGAGGTGGTTTTCGAGGTCCTCAACCGCCAGGATATTTTCGTAAACGAGGCCACGCAGGAGGTTCAGGTGGTTCCCGGATCCGTTCCGACACCCCCTGAATCATGGGAGACCGGGTTCAAGGACACAGTCATCGCCTACCCGGGCCAGGTCACCCGCATTAAGGCCCAGTTCAATACGCCCGGCCAGTTCGTCTGGCACTGCCACATCGTCGAGCACGAGGACAACGAAATGATGCGGCCGTTCCGCATCGGGCCGGTGCAACCGGAACAGCCTGTATAGGCGTATAGTGAAATTAAACCGATTGCCTGCTGGAGGCTGAGCCTCCAGCAGGTATGGCCTCACTCTATAACAACCATATCAAACAAGGGGCTGTCCCTTTCGGGGCAGCCCCTTATCGAATTTTGAGGTCTTTTCCTTTGTTCGAAGGGGGAGGTGATACACTATGATCAATCGAGCATTTTTTTCATTACTCGTTGCAGTTCTCATATTGGTCGCAGGCCCGACATTCGGACCAGCGCTTGGCAATGCAACAGCCGGCAGCAGCCATACAGTATCTTCATCAACCAATTCTTTTGAAGGCCTTCTAGCTGTCAGGGAAGCCGACGGCGTATTCTTAATCCGGTCTGAAAAGGGAGAAAAGAAAAGGTTTAAAGTAAACCCAAACACGACGATTACTCGAAACGGAAAGCCGGCTGCCTACGGCGACCTTAGGAGTTTAGACCAAATCCGGGTTTACTACAATGTCGATTTTGTCGTCACCAGAATAGAGGCCACTGGCTCATAGAAGCAATTAGTGGACGTTGGGAGAAAGAGAAAATTGGAGTACTGGAGTGTTGGAGTAGTGGAGTGATGGAATACTGGAATATTGAAATAATGAATTGATGGAAATTCGGATCCTATTCTTGCCATCGGTCTGACCCTTAAAGCCATAGGACTCATCAATAAGAGGTTTTAAGGGTTTTTTCTTTGAGAATAGTGTAAATTATACGAAGTGCAAGGTCTGGACTGTGAGCCGATTTATGGCCAAACAGCAAAAGTCAAACATGACTGCCACCGACATTTCGCCTGGTGTCGAAACTCGTATTGTCGAGCTGTCTCTCCAAAACCCCGACTACGGTGTCAACCGACTCGTGCCCCTGCTAGAGCAGGAGAGTATAACGGTCACTACTTCCGCGGTTTATACCATCCTCAAACGTAACAACCTGCAAAATAGAACCTTGCCCTGCTGAAACCACAGAGCCACCAGCAGAGGTGGAGGCCCCGGTTCCTGCCCACACCCACGAGGTGAAGACTGAGTCTCAAAAGTCTCCCGCAATCAAATCTCTTTCAAAGTTCACCGGCCGGCAGTTCTGGCCTTACACCCTTCCCAGCCTTCTGGTCCTCGCCGACAGAGTCCATCTCAAAAACCGAAGCCACTGTCCGCCCACTTGAAGATTACAGCATAATTATAGAACGCAACCTTTTTGGAGGTTCGGAAAGCGAAACCCCTGCTTCGGAGGAAACGGTCTCTCTCGAGGACATACCTACTGCGAAAAAAAGCTTAGGCTTGAAGCTAATGGGTACGGTGGCTGGTGATGATGCAGCAACCAGCTTCGCCATTATCGACAACAAGAACACACGCCAGCAGGAGCTCTACCAGGAGGGAGATAAAGCAGGGGAGGTCCTGATAAAAAAAATCCTGCGCAACAAAGTGATCGTCGATGCAGGCAAGGGGGAGGAATTGCTTACCCTGGAACTCGAGGAGACGGGCAAGAAGGTAGATTTTTCTCCGGCCCCACAGTCTGCGGTTCGGGGGAGGAGGACAGCCTCCGGGGAAAAGTCTTTACAATTTGAACGGGCAGAGGTGGAGGCAGCACTTGGAAATGTGGACCAGGTGATACAGGAGCTGAACATTTCCCCCTTTATGCGATCCGGAAAACCGGCCGGATTCAGGATCGGCAAATTGCCGCGCGACAGTATCCTCATTGGAATGGGGCTGAGGACTGGGGACCTGATCATAGGTGTGAATGACCAGGCGGCCGGATCAAGCCGCCGAGTTTCTCCAGAGGCTCAAACAAGGGGGCGACGTTACCATCAAAGTTGGAAAAGGCAGAGGCGTCAGAATGCGCGGTCGAGTGATCCGTCTTAAAATTGAATGAGAAGAGTAGGGGAGGTTGGCAGGAAGAGAAAATTGGAGTATTGGAGTGATGGAGTACTGGAGTATTGGATTAGTCGCAACATTGTCGCGGCCAAAGCCGCTCCCATAAGGAAAAATGACTGAATTAGAAAAAAAAGACGAACTTGATTTTTTTGTGCGCTTTCTTCATCTGGGGATTTTGACCTTTGGCCTGTTGGCCTATCTAATCAGCGGCTGGGCGGAGGACTATGAGCACGTTAAACACCTGGGCTTCATCGTGCATAAGTGGCTGGGAATGGGCCTTGCTTTTTTCATTGTTCTGCGCTTGTTTTACGGTGTGGTGGGACCGGCCAAGGTCCGCTTCAAGCAGTGGGTGCCTTACAATAAAGCCGGACTGCTCATGGTCTGGGAAGACATCCTCACCCTATTGAAATTTCGCCTGCCATATAGACAATCCCATCAAGGATTAGCCGGCCTGGTTCAAGCATTCGGGCTGCTGGGTGAAGCAGTTATCCCCATCTTCTTGGCGCTACACGTCAGCGCCGTTTTACTGCATGCCCTCACCGGCCGTCACCTCTGGCGAAAGATGTTTTTTCTCAAAGACCAGCAATCGGGGAAAGAGTAATCGCGGCTGGAAAGCCGCTCCCACAGGGCCATGGAAACCTTCTGATCAATCTAAAATCCCCGCAAAGAGGCTGTCCGACAACCTCTCTATACCGGGCATTGTCATTCTGAGTCCTTCGGCAAACTCAGGATAAACTTCGCGAAGAGACTAATTGTCATCCTGAGCAACGCGAAGGATCTCGAGATTCTTCGGCTGACGCCTCAGAATGACGTTGTCGGGCGGGCCCAACCCCCTTTTATAAATGGGGGGCTCATTTATTCACCGCCCTGGACCGAACAGGGTTCTCATTTCCATTACTGAATTACTCCACTGCTCCACCACTCCATCACTTCAGTGCACCAATATTTACTTTTTCACACCAATGTCCCCTAATGTTCATCTGGAAGTACACTTTCGTAGACCATTTCCACCCCATTTCTACCTCGAAAAATAATCCTTTTTTAGCGATAAATATATAGATTTCAGCATGTTGAAATCCTACGAAATTGCTGGCATATGTCTTGCTTTTCCCTGGCCGTGGCCATGGGTCGGGGAGAGAGGGAGTGAGTCAGCATCGAATGTGCCTTTCACCCCAGCCTCATGTCCCCCACCATCATAGAAGTACAAGCTTAAAAGAAAAATCCTTGAACCCCGGCCACCGTAAAGTGGCTAAGGTCTGAATGTGCGTCCACTGCATCTTGAAACACTGGTGGACACATGTTGCCGGCATGACGCACAAGGAGGTTCCGATGAAGAGGGTCACCATTGCTTTTTTTCTGGTTTTCACTCTAATCGCGTCTACCTTTACGATCGCTCATGCAAAGAAAGAGTACACAACCTCATTCAACAGTAGGTACGGGACCTCCGGAACGGAGGGGGGTAGTTCATTGGGAAGCTGCATCACCTGCCACAATCAAACAAATGGGAAGGGCGGTGAGAATAATTATGGAAAAGACTATAAGAGCAGCGGCCACAATTTTGTCACCATTGAACCGCTGGATTCGGACGGTGACGGTTTCAGCAATTTAGAAGAAATTAGTGGAGGTTATTTTCCAGGTGATCCGAGTAGTAAACCTATCTCCGCAAGTCCCCCGGTTGCCGACGCCGGTCCCGATCAAACAGTGGATGAAGGCGTGACCGTCACGCTGGACGGTTCCAATTCGAGCGATCCGGACAACGATATCTCTTCGTATCAATGGGCGCAGACAGGTGGAACCCCGATAGTGCTTTCAGATTCCTCTTCCAGCAGGCCCACTTTTACCGCACCGGATGTGGGACCTGGGGGGGACGCACTCACCTTTCAGTTGACCGTTACGGACAGCGGCGGGTTGCAGTCAACCGATACCTGTATAGTAAATGTTACCTGGATCAACCTGCCACCCAACGCCGATTCCGGTCCTGACCAAACGGTAAACGAAGGGGTCACGGTTTCCCTGAACGGCGCCAATTCAAGCGATCCGGATAATGATATTACCACTTATCAGTGGACCCAAACAGGTGGAATCGCAATTGCCCTCTCCAACTCCACTGCGGTGCAGCCCACCTTTACCGCCCCAAATGTCGGACCAAGTGGTGCTTCCCTCACCTTCCAGTTGACTGTTACCGATAGCGGCGGACTCCAATCCACCGACACCTGTATTGTCAATGTCTCCTGGGTCAACCTCCCTCCCACGGCTGATGCCGGCTCCGATCAGACGGTATTTGCCGGTGATACGGTTATCCTTGACGGTTTCAATTCAAGCGATCCGGACGACGGCATTGCCTCGTACCTGTGGACCCAGACAAGTGGTACTCCTGTCACTCTATCAAGCACTACTGCTGTGCAGCCCACTTTTACCGCCCCGAATGTCGGACCAAGTGGTGCTTCTCTCACCTTCCAGTTGACCGTTACCGACAGCGGCGGACTCCAATCTAGCGACACCTGTATCGTCATTGTCTCTTCGGTAAACCTGCCACCGGTGGCTGACGCCGGTCCCGATCAGATGGTAAGTGAAGGCGATGTGGTTACCCTGGACGGCTCCAATTCGAGCGATCCGGATGGTACGATAGCCACTTACTTGTGGACACAGACGGGCGGGCCCTCGGTTGTCCTCTCTGACCCATCCGCTTCTCAACCTACTTTCACTGCCCCTGTTGTGGGGTTTGGGGGGGCAACCTTGAGTTTCACTCTCACGGTTACCGACGTCCCAGGTTTACAAGCCAGCGACACCTGCATCGTGAATATTATAAATGGCAACGTGCCGCCCACAGCAAATGGTGGTCCTGATCAAACAGTGGACGAAGGTGTCACCGTGACCCTGGATGGCTCCAATTCGAGCGATCCGGACGACGGCATTGCCTCCTACCAGTGGGTACAGACAAATGGTCCTCCTGTAAATTTATCAAGCACCACTGCGGTTCAGCCCACCTTCACCGCACCGGATGTGGGACCAAGTGGTGCTTCTCTCACCTTTCAGTTGACGGTCACAGACAATGCCGGCCTCCAGTCCAACGACACCTGTATTGTCACTGTTTCCTGGGTAAACCTCCCCCCTATTTCTGACGCCGGTCCTGATCAATCTGCAAATGAGGGTGATTCGGTTACCCTTGACGGTTCCAATTCAAGTGACCCGGACGACGGCATTGCCTCCTACCAGTGGACTCAATTGGGCGGCACGCCGGTAACGCTCTCTAATACGACGGTGTTCCGGCCGAGTTTCACCGCCCCGAACGTTGGCCCTGGTGGGGCGTCGCTCACCTTTCAGTTGACGGTCACAGATAATAATGGTTTGCAATCCACCGACACGTGCATAGTGAATGTCAGCTGGATAAACCTTTCTCCCACAGCCGATGCCGGACCCAACCAGACGGTGGTCGAAGGAGATGCGGTCATTTTGGACGGCTCTGGTTCCACCGATCCGGATGACGGTATCGCCTCCTACCTGTGGACCCAGTTAGGCGGCACCTCGGTAACGCTGTCTGCTCCCTCGGCCCCGACTACCACCTTTACTGCCCCCAATGTTGGCATGAGTGGCCAGTCGCTAACCTTTCAGTTGACCGTCACCGACGGCGGTGGGTTGAAATCAACTGCCACCTGTATCGTCAATGTAACCTGGGTAAATGAAGCACCCTGGGCCGACGCCGGTTCTGACCAAACAATGGAAGAGGGTGATACGGTCATTTTGGACGGCTCCATGTCCAGTGATCCTGATGACGGCATAGCCTCTTACCTCTGGACCCAAACGGCTGGTCCATCGGTAACATTATCGGATGCGGGTGCTGTGCAGCCCACTTTTGTTGCCCCGATTGTAGATTCCAGTGGTGCAGTGTTGACCTTTCGACTCACAGTAAAAGACGTCGGAGGCCTCCAATCCAGCGGCCAAGTATTTGTAGCAGTAAACGACAACGGCATAACCGGGTTTCCTGCCGACGTGCTCACCACCAGAACGCTTAATGGAGAGCCTTTTGGCATCAGAGAAAACAACGGCGGCACCTTCACTCGCCTCAGTTTCATCGATCCGTCCGCCTTGCCCTCCAGCGCTGGCCAGCCGTCAGACTTGCTGTATGGCCTGGTGGAGATGGAAATCCGGGTGTCCGCCCCCGGCGATACAACCACAGTGACCATCTTTCTGCCGTCAGCAGCGCCGGACGGATACGGCTGGTATAAATTCACCGCCGCTTCTGGCTGGCTTGATTACAACGGCAACGCTGCCTTTAATCCCGCCAGGGACCAGGTCACTCTTACCTTGACTGATGGTGGAACAGGAGACGATGATCGTGTGGCCAACGGGCTCATAGTGGATCCCTCAGGCCTTGGGACTTCTTCATCGACAGGTTCTAGCCCCACTACCACTACTTCCAGCGACATGGGAAGCGGTGGTTGTTTCATCGCTACCGCAGCTTACCACTCTTCAGTCGAGTCGCAGCTACTGGGTTGGGTGCGTGGCCATGCAGTCATTCAGATTTGCACGATACTGCTGCTAGCGGGTCTCGGCCTGGGTTTGACCATTCTTCATACACGGAAACAGGGCACATTCTGTAGGAGGTAGTCTGGATGACAAAAAAGATTTTTGCCTTTGTCGCCATTATTGTTGCCGTCATACTGCTCAGCACAACTCAAGAGGTCGCTGGCGATGAAGGCTATGTGGGTCCCGATACCTGCATGGAATGTCACGATGATTATTACGAGAGTTACATGAAGAACTACCATGCAGTCAAAGGAGACCCAAGAACCCCTGGCGCTCATCAGGGTTGTGAGTCCTGTCATGGACCAGGGGCTGCCCACGTGGAAGCTGAAGGCGAAGAGGGAACTATCCTGATCCTGAATCCGAAATCAGCCACCCCGGTGTGGGAAAAGAATAGACCGTGCCTGGTCTGTCACACAAAAGGAAAGGTGGCTTTATGGCACGGTAGCACCCATGAGCAAAGGGGACTCGCCTGCTCGAATTGCCACAACCCTCACCAGGAATACCCCAAAGGGTTCTCCAAGCCTACTGAAACGGAGGTGTGCACCCAGTGTCATAAACGGATTAAAGCCGAGCTCTTGAGACAATCCCATCATCCCATCCGGGAAGGAAAAATGCAGTGCTCGGATTGCCACAACTCCCACGGCACGGTGGCGGACAGACTGGTAAGCGCACAATACGGCAACTTTAAGTGCTTTGAGTGCCATGCCAACGTGCGTGGGCCTTACCTGTGGGAGCACCCTCCCGCTGTGGAAGAGTGTCTCACCTGCCATACGCCCCACGGCTCTGTCCGCACCTCCCTTTTGAAGGCAAAGACGCCGTACCTTTGCCAGAGATGTCATTCCAATGTGGGGCACCCGAGCCAGCTACAAGCGAGAAGCTCGAGCGAGTCCGGTCAGTCCGTATATGTTGCTTTGAACAACAGGGGGTTCTACCGGGCATGTCTGAATTGCCACGTGCAGATACATGGCAGCAAACGTTTGATTCGTTGAAGCCGTTGAAGTCGTTCAAATCGTTGAAGTCGTATAACGAATAACTAATAACGGATAAAGCTTATGCCTAGGTATCAAAATCACGCTGTGCTTGTCAAAATTGTGGGCCTCTCACTCGTCTTCTTTTTGGCCATGCCTGCACTGGCAGCTCCAGTGAGGTTGCCCACTGGTGAAAAGATGGAAATCAGCGCTGATCAGCTGGAGATGCTCAAAAAACAGCCGGGTATCTTTGTGATTAAACACCCTCCTTCCGGAGCTTTAAATCACATAATTCTCATACCATTGCCCAAAGAAATGGGGGGTGGTTTTCTCTTGGGTACCAGCAAGGATGTGTGGGCCGCTCTTGATGCTGTGGGTAGGGTGAGATCGGAATTGCCGGCAGAATCACTGACGGCGAGGATGACTCAGCCAAGGCCCAAGAATACAGGGATCTGGAAACGCCGGTCTACGGTGACCTTAGGGTAAAGTATGAAAAGGAAGACAGATATTCTGTGGAAGTCACCGGTCATAAGATAGGCAGAAACGACCAGCACTTTGAAGCAGTTGGCCACCGCTTTGGCAAGTTCAAAATAGAAGCCACTTACGATGAGCTCACCCATAAATTCAGCGATGATGCAAAAAGTATTTATAACGGAAACGGCAGCGACAATCTGAGCTTGAGGGGCACCAAACAAGATGTGGCTTTCGCCGATCGGGCGACTCGGCTGAATACTCTCTTGGGCAATGCAAAGTCTGTGGATCTCGAGCTCGAAACAAAGAAGATAGAGGTAGCTGCAGATCTTACGGCCTATGACCCCCTCACCTTCAGAGTCGAGTTTGGCAGGGAACACAAGGACGGCAGCAGGCCGTTTTTCGGATCATTCGGCCTTGACAACACCGTTGAGATATCCGAGCCCATAGATTACGACACCACCGAGGTGAAGTTCATTGGCGAGTACGCCAAAAAACCATTCTATTTTAATTTGAGCTATTATTTTTCTCTCTTCGAAAACAATACCGATACTCTGACCTGGGATAACCCCTTTAGGGCTACTGACGCTGTGGGACAGCCTTCAAAGGGTCGTATAGATCTTGCTCCCGATAACCACTACCACAACATTTCTCTTGCGGGTTCCTACATGAACCTGCCCTTGAAGACACGGATATCGGCTAACGGTGCCTGGGGCTGGATGATCCAGGACGATGATCTGGTGCCTTACACCACCAATACCGCGCTCACCACCCCCACAGGTGAAGATGCCTCCGATGCCGACAGTCTCCCCGAAAAGAAGGCTGATGCGGAGGTGAGGACATCCATATATCAAGTCTTACTGACTTCGAGGCCTCTTCAATTCATGCGGGCCAAAGGAAAGTTCCGCTACTTCGACTACGACAACAACACAAAGCAAATCGATTTTCCAGGTTTCGTGCATGCCGATGATTTCTTTACCACCCCCGACGCTCCGGGGGCCACCAGCATAAAAAATCTCCCCAAAAGCTACGATAAATTCACCGCAACCGCGGATCTGGGCTTTGATCTATTCAAAAAAACCACACTCACTCTGGGTTACACCTACGAGCAGACCACGAGAACGAACAGTGAGGTTGACAAACAGGAAGATCAGATATTCAGCGGTGCGATTGATAGCAGTTTTTTCACCTGGGCGGATTTCCGCGTCTCTTACCAGAGAACTCAAAGGGACATATCCGATTATGATTTTGATGTGTATCTCGACGGCGGTGAAGATTTGCAACAGCTGCCGGATTTGAGGAAATACACCCAGGCAGACATGACCAGGGACAGAGTCCAATTCAGTGCAACTGTTTATCCCTTGGACCCTGTCGTTGTAAGCGGATCTTTTACCTATGGAAATGACGACTTCGACGACTCACCCTATGGGCTCCTGGAGGACAAACATTACATCTTCACTTTGGAGGCGGATTATGCCGCCTCCGACCGTCTGAACTTCCACACCTTTTACAGCTTTGAGTACTACAAGAATAGGCAGAAAGACTTCGGCGAAGTGCCGAGCGCGCCTCTGGTAGACGCCGACTGGTTTTCTAGAAGCGAGGACGTAATCAACACCGTGGGCGCAGGCGTGCAGGCTGTTCTTATTCCCGAGAAACTCGATCTTGACATCTCCTACTCCTTTTCCGACGTGGACAGCAAGATCGAATTTTTCACCCCGGCTGCAAACACAGAAGACTTTGACACAGTGGATGAGACACGGCTCCATATCCTCGATAGCAAACTGCGTTACAGAGCCTCGACGCATTGGACCCTAACCCTCGGGCACGTGTGGGAAAAGTTCGACTACGACGATTATAACAGGGACGGATTTACAAGATTAATATTGTCTACCTGAGGGTTACCTACCGATTTTAATTTTCATTTCTCCATTACCTCCCCACTCCAATGCTCCAACAGGTGCTTTTCCTACCAATTTCGTCAAGATTGGCAAGATTCTTGTATGCGTTTTTTCACTGGAGAGTAGGAATGAGAACATAGGGGGCACCTGTCTGAAAGTGAAGAAATTACAAGAGAAAATATCTGAAAACAATATTCTCAAGATACCTCTCTTAAGAAATATCTTGTTCGTCTCTTTGGTGATTGTAATAGTCCTACCCCTTTACGACATTCTTTTTATCTATCCTGCCTTTACCAAATTGCTTACTGACGATAAAAGAGATGACGCTGTACAAATAGCAAGACATCTGTCGTCTTTTCTCGTTTCTCAAGACACTGAACTGAAAAAAAATCTGTTACAGGCTCATCTTTCAGAGGAGATGGA
>WOR8_10003941_pt1 | contig 18759 bp, 19 predicted proteins | sample DeeMarSeWOR38_10_FD_19890 | JGI IMG/M metagenome (IMG submission 19890)
TGAGATCGATCATCGATCTGGGACACAACCTCGGCTTTCAGGTGGTTGCGGAGGGGGTGGAAGACGGCGAAGTCTGGGACCTGCTCACTATCCTGGGTTGCGACGCGGTGCAGGGTTATCACGTCAGCCGTCCGCTCACGCGCGACAGCTTTTCGCACTGGCTCAAGGAAACACCCTGGCAGGGCTGAGCCGTCCGCCTTTCCCTTTCTTGCTTCATCCCTCATGGGCAGATCAGCTTGCCAAGTTTCCGGCTTGAACGCCTGCCCGTAGATGTCAGTTTCTTGTCGCCACGCTGGGAATTAATGCCATCTATCTGTTCAAAAAAGAAAATTAAATGCCGTCACCTGTGGCACGTGTCTTGCTAAACCCCGAGTGAGGCATTCGCGGGAGAACACACACCATGGCAAAGGAAGATCTGGACCTCGATGTAGAGGCAGCAACTGGAACCAATAAGCCGTCGGGCATGAAGATGCTCTTGATTGGCGCACTGGGGATCATCCTGCTTGGCGGGGGCACGGTCGCCACGCTCTACTTCACCGGTGTTATTGGCGGCAAGGCTGTGGTGGCCAAGCCGGATGGCGGTGAATCCGAGGAACAACAGGCGCAGGCCGGCGAACCCAGAAAACCGCAAATCTACCACCCGCTCGAGCCACCCTTCGTAGTCAACTTCAACGATGACAGCGACGTACGCTTCATGCAGGTGACACTGCAGATCGCCACACGTGACCCGGCAGTTATCGACCAGGTCAAGGAGCACGCCCCGGCGATCCGCAATAACCTCGTCATGTTGTTCAGCAACCAGGAGCCGGCAGTTCTTAACACACGGGAAGGGAAGGAGATGCTGCGTACCCAGACGCTTGAAGAGGTGCGGAAGGTACTCGAAGAACAGACCGGCGAAGGCGGCGTTGAAAATGTCTATTTCACCAGTTTCGTAATGCAATAGGTCAGGATGTGAGCGATCTGCTGTCAAAGGAAGAAATCGACGCACTACTGCACGGTGTCGGCAGTGGTGATGTCGAAACGGAAACCGATGGCGGCACGGACGCGGGTTCGGTGCAGGGATATGACTTTACCACCCAGGACCGAATCGTACGAGGGCGTATGCCCACGCTCGAGATGATCAACGAGCGTTTCGCCCGCTACTTCCGCATCAGCCTCTTCAACATGCTGCGCCGTTCTGCAGAGATTTCGGTAAGTGGCGTGCAGATGCAGAAATTCTCCGAGTATGTCCACAGCCTATTTGTGCCCACCAGCCTCAACCTGGTGAAAATGCGGCCCTTACGTGGTACTGCGCTTTTTGTTTTCGATCCGAAGCTGGTCTCCATTAGCGTGGACAATTTTTTCGGTGGTGACGGCCGTTATCCGGCCAAGATTGAAGGAAGAGAGTTTACTCCCACTGAGCAACGCGTCATCAACATGATGCTCGAGCGGGCGTTTTCCGACTTTATGCAGGCCTGGAAGCCGGTGTTACCTATCGAGTTCGAGTTCCTGAACTGTGAAGTCAACCCTCAGTTCGCCAATATTGTCAGTCCGGCGGAGGTCGTCGTTGTCTCCACCTTCCACATTGAACTGGATGGCGGGGGTGGGGACCTGCACGTAACCATACCGTACTCGATGATCGAGCCAATTCGTGAGCATCTCCACGCCGGCGTACAGAGTGATCGCAGTGATATTGATGAGCGCTGGCGGGTGGCGATCTGCGAGGAAATAAAGGAGTCGATAATCGAACTTTCCAGCACCCTGATGGAGGGTTCGATCACCATGGGCGAGTTGCTGCACCTCAAGGTGGGTGATGTCATACCGGTTGAGCTACCGGAGAAGATCACCCTGTGCGCGGAGGGTGTGCCAGTGTTCCGTGGCACATTCGGTGTGTCGCAGGGGCATTGCGCGGTCAAGGTTAGCGAACCGGTTGAGCAGAAGCTGCCGGCGAGACTGCACGCGCAGACCAATGGCTAATGATGGCGGGAGACGCTCATGAGTGAAGAACACCAGACACCAGCAACACAAGAGACACCGGACGAGGTGGCTGCGGTAGCGGAGAAGCCGGCAGCAGCCGGCGCCGGTGAGACCGCTACGGCAGCAGACGAGGCGGCTGCAGGGCAGGGTGGCGACGGCGTTGAACGTGCCAAGTTCAACAGTATCAATAATGACAAGCCCTTGTCGGCGCCTATCAAGGAAAATTCCAATCTCGATTTTATCCTTGATATCCCCGTCACGATATCGATGGAGATCGGGCGCGCCAGAATCAGCATCCGGAACCTGCTGCAACTCAATCAGGGCTCCGTGGTAGAACTCGATCGCCTCGCGGGGGAACCAATGGATGTGCTGGTAAACGGCACGCTGGTGGCGCACGGCGAGGTGGTCGTTGTTAACGAGAAGTTTGGCATCCGCCTGACCGACGTTGTGAGTCCGGCCGAGCGTGTAAAGAAGCTGAAGTAGGAGGGGAAGCCTGGTGAAGAGACAGAACCAACAACGCGGGGTTTCCACCGGGCAGGCAATTGCAGTTGCCCTCTGTGGGGTTCTGTTCAACCCGGCCTTTGCTGCCGACTCCGCCCCGGAACGCTTGCCCGCTGCTGCATTTGAGCCGATGGCGACCGGCAAGCTGTTACAGATGGGTTTTGGATTGTTCCTGGTACTCGCCCTCATCCTGGTAAGCGCATGGTTTGTCCGTCGCATGGGGCGTTTCCAGGGTGGCACCGGCAGTTCCCTGCGCGTCATCGGCGGGCTTTCGATGGGGGCGCGTGAACGTGTCGTGTTGATTCAGGCGGGCAATACTCAGCTGCTACTGGGGGTGGCGCCGGGCCGAATTCAGACACTGCATGTGCTGCCGGAAGCCGTGGCGGTCGAGGCCGCGGACCAGGTTGCCGGCACGTCATTCGCATCCAGTCTGAGTAGCATTCTGAATAAGAGGCATAGCGCATGAAGGTCTGGCTACGCCTGTTACTTCTGATCGGCTCGCTGCTGCCCTTGGCGGCACTGGCTGATCCGGGGTTCGCCGCGCTGAAAGTGGAGGCCGATCCGAATGGCGGGGAAACCTGGTCCATAAGCCTGCAGGTGCTGGCGCTGATGACGGCGCTCAGTTTCCTGCCTGCAGGCCTGATGATGATGACCTCCTTCACCCGCATCATTATTGTCCTTGCTATTCTGCGTCAGGCGATCGGCACCATGCAGACGCCCTCCAACCAGATCCTGGTGGGTCTGGCGCTGTTTCTGAGTTTCTTCATCATGGTGCCTGTTTTCGACGATGTTTATGACAATGCCGTGCAGCCTTACATGAATGAGGAACTGCCGCCAGCGGATGCACTGCAGCGGGCGGCAGAGCCCTTCCGCAGCTTCATGCTGGGTCAGACACGGGAGGCTGACCTGGAACTTTTTGCAGATATCTCCCGGACAGAGCCTGTCGAATCGGACGCGGACGTGCCATTTTCGCTGCTGCTTCCGGCTTTCGTGACGAGTGAGCTCAAGACCGCGTTTCAGATTGGCTTCCTGATACTGATCCCGTTTCTGGTGATCGATCTGGTTGTCGCCAGTCTACTGATGTCGATGGGCATGATGATGCTCTCGCCAATGATTATCTCGCTTCCCTTCAAGATCATGCTGTTCGTCTTGATTGACGGCTGGACTCTGGTGATGGGCACCCTGGCGTCCAGTTTCTTTGTTTGAAGGCAATCTTTGGCAGGCGCACAAAGTATCTATTGCAGATTAAGGGAGACCGGAAATGACACCTGATACCGTAGTTGCCGTTGGACGCCAGGCGCTCGAAGTGACCACCATGCTGGCAGGACCGCTGCTGCTGGCATCGCTGGCCGTCGGCCTGGTCGTGGCGATGTTCCAGGCGGCCACACAGATCAACGAAATGACGCTGACCTTTATTCCGAAGCTCATCACCATCACGCTGGTCCTGTTGTTTGCCGGCCCCTGGCTGTTGCGGACATTGACCGGATTCTCGATCAGGCTCATCGAAAGTATTCCTTACCTGATCGGTTGATGCGGGCACCGGCAGCAACCAGGCGATGATCTTTACCACTGCACAGATCAACGCATGGGTGGGCGAGTTTCTCTGGCCCTTTATGCGGGTGGCAATGGTCTTTGCCGTTGCGCCGATATTCGGGGGACAACTTCTGCCGATGAAGATCCGCGTTACGACCGCCCTGGCGATAACCTGGCTGCTGATTCCGGTTATCCCGCCGGTTCCGGCCGTGGACCCGCTGTCCGCCTTGGGTCTCATCGTCGCGCTCCAGCAGCTGCTGACGGGGCTCATTATGGGTTTTGTGCTGCAGATGGTCTTCGCCGCCTTTGCCATTGGCGGGGGGCTGGGGTTTGCTTCGATGGTCGACCCGCAGAACGGTGTGCAGGGGCCGGTCATTGGTCAGTACTACACGATCTTGGCGAGTCTTCTGTTCCTCGCGCTTGACGGTCACCTCGTGCTCATCGGAGTACTCGCTGACAGCTTTACCTTTCTGCCCGTTGCCGGAAGCGGTGTCTCGCGTGATGTGTTGTGGAGTGTGGTGGCCTGGGCAGGGCGGATGTTCGCGGGTGGCGTACTGATTGCCATCCCGGCCGTCAGTGCACTGCTGTTGACCAATATCACTTTTGGTGTGATCACACGTTCCGCGCCCCAACTCAATATTTTCGGTGTCGGTTTCCCGCTCACGCTGACGCTGGGGTTCATCATCATGATCAATGCCTTGCCGAGCCTCTTGCCCCAGTTCAACAATCTTGTCAGTGCTGCCTTTGCGCTGGTGCAGGGCATGACGCCAGGCCCGGGGAGCTGAGATGGCGGAGAACGAGAACGGGCAGGAACGCACTGAACAGGCCACTGCGAAGCGTATTGAGGATGCGCGCCGCAAGGGTCAGATTCCGCGATCCCGGGAGTTGAATACCATGCTCATGCTGGTGGTCTCGGCTGCAACGCTGATTGTCTACGGCCAAGACATGATCGAACAGCTTGCAGAGCTGGTAAGGAATGCCCTGACAATCGATCGGCGCGTAATCTTTGAACCGCAGGGGGCGATCGAGATGCTGCACAAGGCCATTGCCGCGGGTCTCAGGCTGCTTGCCCCATTCTTCCTGATCACGTTCGCGGTCGCGATTCTCGCTTCGATCTCCTTGGGTGGATGGTCATTCAGCGTCGAGGCACTGGCCTTCAAGTTTGAGAAACTGAATCCTGTGGCAGGCCTGAAACGCATCTTTGCCTGGCGCGGGCTCATGGAGCTTGCCAAGTCGGTGGCAAAATTTCTGCTGGTTGGGACGGTGGGGGCAGTCCTGCTCTGGACGTATGCCGACCACTTCGTTGGCTTTGGTTACCAGTCACCCCGCCAGGCACTGGCTAATGCCGGACAGATTCTGGCGTGGTCGTTTTTTGCCCTGAGTGCCGTGCTTATCGTGGTGGCGGTCATCGATGTCCCGTTTCAGCTGTGGGACCATGCGCGCAACCTGCGCATGACCCGCCAGGAAGTGAAAGACGAGTCCAAGGATACCGAAGGCAAGCCGGAGGTCAAATCACGGGTTCGCCAGTTGCAGCGTGAACTCGCGCGGCGACGGATGATAGAGGCCGTGCCCGAGGCGGACGTGGTGATCACCAATCCCACGCACTTTGCCGTGGCGCTCAAGTATGAGGAAGGACGTATGCGGGCGCCGCGGCTGGTAGCGAAGGGGAGTGACCTGCTTGCCGGGCGGATTCGTGCCAAGGCAAGTGACCACAATGTGCCGATCTTTTCCGCGCCGCCTTTGGCGCGGGCAATTTACTACAGCACCGAACTTGACCAGGAGATCCCGGCCGGCTTGTACTTGGCCGTCGCGCAGGTCCTTGCCTACGTCTACCAGCTCAAGGCCGCGGGTCGCTACAGACGTGAGGTGCCGGTACCACCCACGGATCTCGATGTGCCGCCGGAACTCTACCGGGACCCCGCACCCTGAGCCGGGATCAAACCATCACTGACCGAGAGATGCCGCAATGAACCGGAACGATTTGATGCTGACACTGCGCGAGATGAGCCGCAACGGTCTGGGCGCGCCGATGTTGCTTGTGGCCATGCTGGCAATGATGGTAGTGCCCCTGCCCCCTATCGCGCTGGACATGCTTTTTACCTTTAATATTGCACTGGCGCTGGTGGTGCTGATGGTAACCGTCTACAGCCTGCGTCCGTTGGATTTCGGCGTCTTTCCCACGGTTCTCCTGATTGCCACACTGTTGCGCCTGGCGTTGAACGTGGCTTCAACGCGCGTCGTGCTGCTGGAGGGGCATGCGGGCGCGGGTGCCGCCGGCAAGGTCATCGAGGCATTTGGCGCCTTCGTTGTCGGAGGTAACTATGCTGTCGGTCTCGTGGTCTTTGCCATCCTTGTGATCATCAACTTTGTGGTTGTGACCAAGGGTGCAGGGCGCGTGTCCGAGGTCAGTGCTCGCTTTACCCTGGATGCCATGCCCGGAAAGCAGATGGCCATCGATGCCGATCTGAACTCCGGCCTGATCACGCAGGACGAAGCCCGTGAGCGCCGTGAGGACATCGTCCGCGAAGCCGATTTCTACGGGGCCATGGACGGTGCCAGCAAGTTCGTCAGAGGCGATGCCATCGCCGGTATTCTGATCCTGTTTATCAATATCATCGGCGGTCTGGCGATCGGCATGTCCCAGCATGCGCTGTCACTGGCGGATGCCTTGCATAATTACACCTTACTCACCATAGGTGACGGTCTGGTCGCGCAGATACCGTCACTCGTGCTGTCGACCGCAACGGCTATTATCGTCACGCGTGTGTCCAGTTCGGAAACCATGCGCGATCAGGTTGTGAGCCAGTTGTTTGGCAACCCTGCTGCAATCAGCGTGGCCGCAGGAGTGATTGGCCTGCTGGGCCTGATACCCGGCATGCCTAACCTGGCGTTTCTGACGCTTGCAGCGATCGGTGGGACGGGTGCCTGGTGGATCGCCCGGCGCGACCGCCCGTCTGAGGAGCCGGAATCCATTGTGCCCGCGGACCCGGCACGTCAGGAAGCCAGGGAACTGAGCTGGGACGATGTCGCACCCGTGGACATTATCGGACTGGAAGTAGGTTACCGCCTGATCCCGCTGGTGAGTCGTGACCAGGGTGGACCGTTGATGGACCGCATCAAGGGTGTCCGCAAGAAGCTTTCCCAGGAACTGGGCTTTCTTATTCAACCGGTGCACATTCGGGACAATCTGGATCTGGCACCCAATGCCTACCGCATTACCCTGTTGGGTGTCCCCGTAGGTGAGGCGGAGATTTATCCGGATCAGGAACTCGCCATCAATCCGGGGCAGGTATTTGGCAGCGTGCAAGGTAACGTCACCCGGGATCCGGCGTTTGGTCTCGAGGCGGTGTGGATAGACAGCGCTCAGCATGACCATGCTCAGTCGCTGGGCTACACGGTAGTCGATGCCAGCACGGTTGTCGCGACGCATCTGAGCAGTCTCCTGCAGAGCCATGCCCACGAGTTGCTGGGTCATGAAGAGGTTCAGCAGTTGCTGGACAACCTCGCCAGATCGGCGCCCAAACTGGTCGAGGACCTAGTGCCCAAGGCGCTCCCGCTGGGTGTTGTGGTGAGGGTCCTGCAGAGCCTGTTGCAGGAGCGGATTCCGGTTCGCGATATCCGGACGATTGCCGAGACACTGGCGGAGCACGCGGCTCGCACGCAGGATGCCGAAAATTTGACGGCGTCGGTCCGGGCTGCCTTGGGACGATCAATTATCCAGCATATCAACGGGATGCAGCCAGAACTTCCCGTCATGACCTTTGATCCGACGCTGGAACAGATATTGCTACAGTCGTTGCAGGGTGCAATCGAGGGGGGAGCCGGCATTGAGCCGGGGCTGGCCGACCGAATGCACAGGGCTCTGGTGGAGCGCACTCAGGAACAGGAGGTTAAGGGTCTGCCAGCTGTCCTCCTCGTCTCAGCCCCGATCCGTCCCTGGTTGGCACGCCTGGTACGACACAGCATCCCAGGTCTGAACGTCCTGGCCTACAACGAGGTGCCGGATAACAAACAGATAAAGGTTGTTGCGACGGTGGGCTATCAGCCACCGGAAATTGCCCAGGCAGTTGGCGCCTGACGAGAACGCGAAACCGCGTAACACCACGAATGAGGAAGGTTGAATGAAGATCAAACGCTATTTCGCACGGGACATGCGGCAAGCGATCCGCAAGGTGCGGGAGGAGCAAGGCCCGGATGCGGTCATTCTTTCCAACCGGCGGGTCGAGGGCGGGGTGGAGCTGGTGGTGGCCGTGGACTATGACGAGTCTCTGCTTGACCGCGCGACACAGAATGAAGCCGAACCGGCAGGCCCCGCGGCTGCCGACTTGTCCCAACAGACATCGGGTGCGGTACCGGTTCAGGCAGCGGAGAAGCCGGCTGCGCAAGATCCCGCCAGCGGCCAGCCGGATCAGGCAGTCGTCTGGACGCAAGACCCTGCCATTGTCGACATGCGGCGCGAGATTCATGAACTGCGTGGTCTGCTGGAGAACCAGCTTGCGCACCTGGCATGGGCAGACTTTAACCGCCGCCAGCCACACAGCGCCGGCTTGCTGCGGCGTCTTATGGACTTCGGCCTGCCAGCGGCGCACTGCGAGGCACTGGTCAATCAACTTGGCGATATTCAGGAAATTGACCAAGCCTGGCGCTATGTGCAGGACCTGCTCGCCGAAGAGTTGCTCGTCACTGACGACGACATTCTCTCGCGCGGCGGCATCGTTGCGCTCGTTGGACCGACGGGCGTCGGCAAGACAACCACGGTTGCCAAGCTGGCAGCGCGCTATGCACTGCGCAACGGCCAGCGCAGCATCGCGCTGGTGACAACCGACAGTTACCGCATTGGCGCCCATGAACAGTTGATCACCTACGGTCGTATTTTGGGGGTTCCGGTGCAGGTGGCCTCTGATGCGGATGAACTGCAGGCGACGCTGAAAAATCTCATGGACCGAAATCTGGTCCTGATCGACACGGCAGGGATGGGTCAACGCGATCTTCGTCTGAGCGAGCAGTTTGCCATCCTCTCGGGTACCGGCACACCGATTCAAACCTATCTCGTATTGTCCGCCACCACGCAGACGGCAGTACATGACGAAGTGCTGCGCACCTTTGACCGCACCTTGCTCAAGGGTTGCATTCTGTCGAAGGTTGATGAAGCGATGAGTCTCGGCGGGCTGCTGTCGCTCCTGATTCAGAAACAATTGCCATTGGCCTACGTCGCCAACGGACAGCGCGTGCCCGAGGATCTGCATCCCGCACGCGGCAAGGATTTGGTTGGTCGTGCTGCCCAGCTCACAGAACAGCTTCGGGTTGGCACGGATCATGAAACTCTGGCACAGAGATTTGGCGGGATTGCAGCGAATGCTCACATCTAACATGCGAATGGATCAGGCGGCCGGGTTACGGCATATCACTCACCCAAAGCCGGTGCGCGTAATTGCCGTGACGAGCGGCAAGGGCGGGGTGGGGAAGACCAATGTTTCCGTGAATCTCGCGGTCGCACTCGCAGACAGCGGCAGGGAGGTGATGCTGATGGATGCAGACCTCGGGCTGGCGAATGTTGATGTCATGCTGGGGCTCCATCCTGACTACGACCTCTCGCATGTCCTTGCCGGCGAGCGAACACTCGAAGAGATCATTGTGCCGGGCCCCGCAGGTTTGCACATCGTGCCGGCATCGTCCGGTACCAAAGCCATGGCGGAATTAAGCAGCGTGCAGCACGCGGGGGTCATTCGTGCGTTCAGTGAACTCAGTCACCAGCTGGATGTACTGGTAGTCGATACGGCCGCCGGTATTGCCGACAGCGTTGTGAGTTTTACACGCGCTGCTCAGGAAGTGCTGGTTGTTGTCTGCGATGAGCCGGCATCAATTACCGATGCCTACGCCCTCATCAAGGTGCTCAATCGTGATTATGGATTACAGCGTTTTCGTGTACTGGCCAATATGGTGCAGAGTGCACAGGAGGGTCGGGAACTGTTCAGCAAGATCTCCCGGGTCACCGACCGTTATCTGGACGTGACACTCGACTTTGTGGGAGTGATTCCCTTTGACGATTATCTTCGCAAGTCGGTGAAACGCCAGCGGGCTGTAGTCGATGCCTACCCGCGCAGCCGCGCATCGATGGCCTTTAGAAACCTTGGACAGAAGGCTGAGAAGTGGCCGGTGCCAACTGGCGCTGCGGGTCACCTGGAATTTTTTGTCGAACGGTTGATCCAGTCGAGCACTGGGCAATTGGAGATAGCCCCATGAACGGAGCCGCCATGTACGCCGCAAACCAGGAAAATGATCGAGACGATCTAGTAACGCTTCACGCGCCTTTGGTAAAACGCATTGCCTACCACCTGATGAGTCGTCTGCCGCCCAGTGTGCAGGCCGATGATCTGATTCAGGCTGGCATGATCGGCTTGCTCGAGGCGGCGCGGAATTATGATCCTGCGCAGGGTGCAAGTTTCGAAACCTATGCAGGTATCCGCATACGCGGCGCCATGCTGGATGAAATCCGCCGAACTGACTGGACGCCACGTTCGGTGCACCGCAAGGCGCGCCAGGTCGCCGAAGCGGTGCGCCAGATCGAGAACGCCAAAGGGCGGGACGCCCGGGATGCGGAAGTCGCCGAGCTGCTGGGCATCGACCTCAATGAATATCATCGTATTCTGCAGGATTCGACCGGCTGCCGGATATTCAGTTTCGAGGACCCCGGCGGGATGGGGGAGGACCAGGACCTGCGTGGCGCCGAGCAACCCAACGAGCCGCTGAATCACCTGCAACGTGCAGATTTTCAGAAGGCACTGGCGAAGGCCATCGAGGGGTTGCCGGAGCGCGAACGCCTGGTGATGGCGCTGTATTACGACGAAGAACTGAATTTGCGGGAAATCGGCGAAGTGCTGGGTGTCAGCGAATCGCGCGTCTGTCAGATTCATGGTCAGGCGCTGATTCGGTTGCGGGCGCGCATGAGCGAATGGGTTGGGAATAAGAGTTAACCCATCGGCGGTGGAAACCGTTTCCACTATGCGTCGCAGTATCAAGAATCCGCCCCGGCACCTGGGGCCTGCGAACAGGCAGGCAGCGGAGGGCAGGGCTGTGACAGTGCAGTCCGCAGGCCAGGCCGGCGTCCGTGTTGATGTCGTCACGCCGCACTGCATACCGCTCCAAGCGGTGGCTGTCCGCGGCCTTGCCGAAAGGGCTGTGGTTCGGGATCAGGAAGCAATGGCTGATCATTTGTTGAACTCAGGATTCTGAGCTTCCGGCGTCATGGACACGCTCAGCGTTGCTGGAATACTGATTGCACTTGCCGCAATTATCGGCGGTAACCTGCTTGAAGGTGGGCACACCGATTCGCTGGTACAGTTAACGGCCTTTGTCATCGTGGTCGGCGGGACCCTTGGGGCCATCATGGTGCAGGTGCCCTTGCCGACATTTCTGCGTTCCCTTCAGCTTGGACGCTGGGTTTTCAAGCCGCCGCGTTTTGAGCCGAGCGCAACCATCCGGAAGATCGTTCAGTGGAGCAATATTGCCCGCAAGGAAGGCCTGCTCGGACTGGAAAACATTGCCGAGCGCGAAAAGGACCTGTTTGCCCGCAAGGGCCTGCAACTGGTTGTAGATGGCAATGAGCCGGAGACCATTCGTTCCATCATGGAGGTGGATCTGGACAGTCATGAATACCGGGACATGCAAGCTGCCCGGGTCTTTGAGGGCATGGGAGGTTATGCGCCGACCGTTGGTATCATCGGTGCGGTGCTCGGACTGATACACGTGATGAACAATCTTGCGGACCCCGAGCTGTTAGGGGAGGGTATCGCGGTTGCCTTTGTCGCGACGATTTACGGCGTCGGGTTGGCAAACCTCTTTCTGTTGCCGGCGGCGAGCAAGCTCAAGGGCTATATACACAGACAGGCACAGTTTCGCGAGATGGTGATCGAAGGCCTGGTCTCCATCGCCGAAGGTGAAAACCCGCGCAATATCGAGACCAAGTTACAGGGCTACCTGTTGATGGTGTGACCGCGATGGCGCGTAGAAAGCGATGGGAAGAACCCGAAAGGCATGACCGCTGGCTGGTGTCCTATGCCGACTTTATCACCCTGTTGTTTGCGTTCTTTGTCGTCATGTACGCGATATCCTCGGTCAACGAAGGCAAGTACCGGGTACTCGCAGATTCGCTGACGTCAGCCTTCGGCAGCGCCAATCCTTCGCTGGTTCGGCTCGGAGCAGTTCCCATCGCCGTGGGGCAGAATCAGATGGCAACGAGTAACAGTCCGAATCTGGTCCAGTTGCCGATCCACGGGGAGCCGGCCTACGATCCGTCGGAGCAGTCTGAGTATCCCGCCCAGGCACCGGGGTTCGCCGACCCGCAGCTCGATCGACTCGCCGACAGGTTGAAGCAGGATCTGGGAACCCTGATCGCCGATGATCTCGTTCACGTGCGCCGCAAAGGGCGGCGGCTGGAAATCGAGATCAAGAGCAGCCTGCTTTTCAGCAGCGGCAGTGCCCGGTTGGCGCCGGCGGCATTCAGAATGCTCGAACCCGTGGCGGAGATGCTGCAGTTCCATACCAACCCCATTAACGTGGAGGGATTCACGGACGACCGGCCTATTCATAACTCGACCTTTCTGTCCAACTGGGAATTGTCCGCGGCGCGTGCGGCAAGTGTCGTGCACCTGTTCAGCGACTACGGAATTGATCCCGCGCGCTTGGCCGCCATCGGTTATGGTCAGTTCCGGCCCGTGGCAGACAACCTGACACCCGAGGGGCAATCCCGTAACCGTCGCGTCGTTCTGGTGGTGCTGCCGGGGAGCCCAGGACGCTGGTACCGCGAGCCGGATGAGCCGTCTTCCGCCAACCTGTCGGTACCCGATACTTCCGGTCCCCTGCCACCTTCCTAGCCTACTCCTGGAAAAGGCTCTGGTGGCACAATTAATGCTTATCTTCATTCGGGCCGGGTGATTGCCTGTTGTTTGACGGTTTAGCGTCGACCGGCGGAACGCCCCTGGCTTCCAGGCTGCGGATACGGGCTTCACGAGACGGAGGGTGCCCTGGTGGTGGATCTGAGCAGAATTGAAATCCCGCCAACGCCGGTCTACCCGGTCAAGCCGGCCAGACCGGTCAAGGAGCGACACTCACCGCCGCGCCGCACCCCACAACAGGACAGAGATAATCCACAAGACGGAGATGACGGGAATCAGGACCGTCGGCACGTCGATGAGTTTGCATAGAGTTCGGAAACGGTTGAACCGCTGGTCTCGGGTTATCAGTCATGAATATGAGCATTTCCACTGCCGGCATGTCGATTGAGGGGTGGGTCATTCTACTGCTTGTGATCGGGCAGTTCCTGTCCTGGATCCACGTGCGGCACCTGCATCGACGCCAGACAGGTATGGCAAAGATGCTGCATCAGGCGCTTGACGACCTTGCTGCCTTCGAGAAGGCAGCCATCAGGGTGGGTGAGCAGCTGATACGTCTGGAGCAGAAAGTCCGAGGCGTGATGGATCGCCAGGATCAGCTGGAGATGCGTACCAGCGGCTCACGACCGTACTCCCAGGCGATTCAGCTCGTGCAGCGTGGTGCATCCGTCGACGAACTGATAAGCATGTGCAGTCTCACCCGCGGCGAGGCCGAACTGATCTGCATGCTGCATGGAACGCGCGAGGCCCATACCAAGTCGGGACAGGATTCCACGTCCCATTAACTCTGATCGCCGGGCACCCTGCCCGAGAGATAGTAGGCAAAGGCGATGACCTCGGCAACGGCCCGGTACAGCTTCTCGGGGATCTCGTCTCCCAGCTCTATCGTGGCCAGGACCTGCACCAGGTATTCATCTTCGTGCAGCGGTACGCCGTGCTCCTGCGCGACCTGCATGATCCGCCGGGCAAGCTGATCGCGGCCCTTGGCGGTGACCGTTGGTGCGTTGCTGCCATCATAGTGCAGCGCAACGGCAATATCGCTTGTGGAGTTCTTCGGCCGTTTCATACCTGCTCGTCCAGCAGACTGCCGCTTTGCGCTGCGCGCGGGGGCGTGCTGGATTTGCCCTGGCGACATCCAAGGCGGGCAACCTCCAGGCCCAGCGCCTCCAGGCGGGAACGCAGGTGTGGAAGATGCTTCTCCACCACGGGTACAGCACCCTCGGTTTCGGCAATGAATACACTGGAAATGGTCTCGCCTGTCAGATTCACACGCGCCTCCATTGCACCCAGATTAGGTAAATCAAACTGCAGAACGGCGGACCATCTACCGTGATCGGGGCTGTTATTGCCTTGTTCTGCTGTGCCATCCCGCCGGACGTGGAGTTGCCATGTGTCAATCTGCTCGCCCCGACGTACCGGCAGTTCCACCAGCCATTCAGGTGACACCGGGCGATCCTGGTTCAACGAAGAAAGCTGATTAACCCGCATTCTGGCCAAGGCAGATTCTGCCTGTTCTGCCAGGTCGAGCCGCGCCACGGCCTGGCCTGCCGGCGCCGGTAGCAGAACCCTGCCGGGTGACTCACGTACATTACCCGTCGGGGCTCTCTCCACTTGTGCCAGGTCGGATTTTGTTGTCTGTCCGCTTGCCGGCGTTGGCGCCGGGGGTAAGGGTCGGGTGAGGCTCGGGTCAGGCCCTGGCCGCGCTTTTTCAGGCCCGATATTTGCTGCTAAATTCCGCAAGGCATCGATCAGGCGGAGCAGATTTGCCTTCAGGTCCTGGGACAGGTCAGGCTTCGGTCTGCGATGTGATGCCAGCCGCGACTCGAGGAGCAGTCCACTGTCGCGTAGGGCCTGGCGAAGACCCTCGGCGCTGCTGAGCTGGCGATGATCGGGAAGGCGGGCGATCAGGCTCCTGGCTATCTCCACTACGACCGGCGAGGTGTTTGCTGGCCTGGCAAGGAGTTGTACCAGCTGGCTGAAAAGATTTGACAGGGGCTGTTGGCGGGGCAGGGCACTGCGCAGCGCCGCTCTGACAGGATCAGGCCGCTCGGTCCTAATGACTCTGAGCGATGGCACGCGTCCGAGCTCGACCACCTGCAACTCAAGCTTCTGACCCGGTTGCAGCTTGAGATTGCCGGGCTGTGCCTGAACCTGTTCGATGCCGATACGAAGGGTAACCTGGCCTGACTGGGGACGGCTGGTGACAGTCGCTGCGACAATCTGGCCTACCTGCCAGTTCCTGCTCAAGGCGTCAGCACGTGTCAGGAACAGGACGGATTTGGAGGGACCGATGGGGCCTGTGGGGTGCATCTTGGATCGATAGGTTACAGGGGATACCCCGTCGGCACAAAACGAAATTCAGCTCTTAAGACAAAAACCATGGAATTGCAAACCGACAATCTTTGGTACACGCGTCGCGGCGGAAAGGTGCGTGGACCGTTCCCCGCCCGTCAGGTCACGCGCTATATCCTGCTGGGTCGTGTCCGGGAAGACGATGAACTCAGTCAGGATCAGGATACCTGGGTACCGGTTCACGACTGTATCGACCTCATTCCCGAGGAGATGAGAACGCTCGAGACCGAGGAAGATTTCCAGCGTCTGGAACGTGCCCGCCTGCGCGAAGATGAGCGGTGCAGCGGCAACCGTCGCGAGGTTACGCAACGGTTGAGTCCCGCTTCGATCGAGCGCCGCCGCGCCGGCGATCGTCGTCAGGCTGAAAGCGATGCCACGTTGCGACACCGCCGCCTGCGCACCGAACTGCTGCGGGCCGAGGGGCATGGCAGACGGCGGCTGTCACCGAGGGTTTTCGCTGTGCTGGTGGCGGGGCTTTTCCTGGTGATTGCTGCCGTCTATCGGCTTACTCCGCCGGCGTCCGTGCAGACCGCAGACTGCGAGGCCCCGCCCAAACCACACGTCAACTGGAACAATTGTCGACTGGCCGGCCTGGTTGCGGAAGGGGTAGACCTCAGTGGTGCATGGGCGCGCAACATGGATCTAACCGGCGCTCACCTTGCGGGAAGCCGGTTGATTGGCGCAGATCTGGCCTTTGCCACGTTGAATATATCGGACTTGCGGCACGCCGATCTGCGTAATGCGCGGCTGACCGGCGCCGGCCTGCAACAGGCAGACCTGCGTGGCGCCGTGCTGGCTGCGGTTGATTTTTCTTACGCCGACTTGCGTGGGGCCCGCCTGAATAATGCCGATTTGCTCGAAGCCCGCTTCGACAACGCGATTTGGGTCGACGGTACCCAATGTGCCGCCAACTCCATCTCCGACTGTGTGCCAATCGGCAGATAACGGGCCCCGGCCCCGCAGACCCATTCAACGCAGGGACCGCTAAGGGGAACGACGTTTCCCGGCTCGGTGAGCGGGCTGCCGGTGGTGGTGACGGCTGTTGACACCAACCCCTTGTTTCCGGACCCGGCAGGGTCATGCGCACGCAGAATCGGCGGGTATCCCTTCTTGGATACGTAGTGATACGCAGTTCATCCTCCCTTGTCGGGCGCCACAGCAAGTTTGACAGTACATCATGAAAGCAACATAAGGAGTTGTAATATGGTTTAAAAAAGTCAGTATTTTAACAGAGGTCACAGCTTCCTCCGCTGCCGGCGCAGGCCCTGAGCCGCACCAATCTCCCGCTTGACTTTCCCCGGCAGAAAAGTTACGCACAGCCTTGGCGCATGGCGCTGCCGACGATGGCAGACCTCGAGACCCCACCCTGCTACTCGAAATTGAGGCTGCATCCCCTTGTTTATTTTTCATTTCTCCCTTTGTTCAGAATTTGGACAATCTAACAAAAAGGCAATATTGACGCGGTTTAGCGCCCACTGATTCCAAACCGTCCACAGACTTATCCACAGGTTTTGTGGATAACCATTATTTATCTATTTATATGAATTATGTAGACAAGGTTTGTAATAATACACATGAGCTTAGTAGCGGTCTCTCCAACCAAGAGCCCGCTTGCGCTCGGTTGGGATGCCGTCGCTCGTTTGTCGGGTAAGACCTGGTTGCTGCCGTGCTCAGGGGCAGTTCCGGGCGGAAGCAAACGTATCCTCGATTGTACCGCCTCGAGGACGACGTAGTGAGCAGGTCGCCAGTTGCCAGCAGTCATGAGCCCGCGGGCAACACTGTGACCGCTTTCACGATCACCTTCGCCGGTGCTACCCGGAACCGACTGCGCCTCAAAGAAGTCTGGGTCATGAAACGCTGAGAGCAGTGCGGTGTTCAACCCGATTGCGTTCATCGTCAACGGCTGACTGTTGCGCGTATGCCTGCCGGGGCTTTCGAGGCTGGATCGGCTGGGCGGTCGCCAACGCCTTGATGCACCCCCCTGTGGCGACCTTCGCGCTGCCCTCTTGGTCTGCCTGTCCCCGAGTTCGTGAATGGCCGTCTGCGGCGTGTCCACCGATGGCGCAATTCAGATGGGCTTGAGGGAAATCACGACGCGTCACCCGGAGCGTGTGTCATCCGGAGGCACGTATGGCAGAACGAACACGCGCGGATTATGATCGCTGTCATGGACCAGGCAGAAACCTTCGACCCCGCCTCATGACCGCGGTGACGATGACCAGAAGGCCAATCTCGATCGGCAGCCAGTGACGTGTACCGGTGACGTGTAAGCGTTCAAAGACCCGCGTGTTTGGGGTGAAGGGTATGTGCTCTGTCTGTGTGGTGCTTGGCTGCCTGTATGCGCCGGGTCGCGTGGCAGCCTCTGAAAACCTTCTCGAGCATGGCAGATATGTGTTCTATGCCGCTGGCTGTGTGTCCTGCCACACCAGCGACCAGACTCTCGCCGGTGGGCGCCCGATTAGCACACCCTTCGGGACGTTCTACAGCCCTAACATCACGCCAGACAAAGAACAGGGTATCGGCGCCTGGAGCCGGGAGGAGTTCGTGCGAGCCTTGCGTGACGGCGTCAGTCCGCGCGGTGAACATTACTATCCCGCGTTCCCCTATCCCTCGTACACCCGGATGACCCGCCAGGACATGGTGGCGTTGTGGGCCTATCTGATGTCACAGCCAGGATTTCCCAGAGAGAACCGCCCGCATGATCTGCCCTGGTTCCTGTCCTCGCGAGCCTTGCTGGGGGCGTGGAAGACGACCCGCTTCACGCCCGGGGTTTTTTCCGGCGATCCAACGAAATCGCCGGAATGGAACCGCGGGGCTTATCTGGCTACCGCACTCGGACACTGTGGCGAGTGTCACACACCGCGTGGAATCCTGGGTGCGCCCCGGCCATCGCACTACCTCGCAGGAGCCCGCGAGGGACCGGAGGGTGTCCAGGTCCCCAATATCACGCCCGACAGGGATACGGGCATCGGTCACTGGCCCCATCAGGGGATGTCGACTTTTCTGGCGACGGGCAGACGACCCGATGAGCGTTATACGGGGGTGCTCATGGCGGAGGTGCTCGGCACCAGCACCATGCAGTTGACCGAATATGACAGGCATTCGCTGGCGACCTTTCTGCGCTCCTTGCCGCCGATCTACCACGACGTGTATTTCAGGTTTGACCCGTTTGCGGATTCCGATTATTTCGAATAACGAGCAGGACCGATTATGCCTTGCCCGCTGTTGCCGACAGCCGCCTGCCTCTTCAACCCGGACTGAATGGAGTTCAACGGCGAGGCACAGCAGTGGCGTTTGGGCAGGCGCGCAAACTGTGCAGTTTGGGTATGAATGCCCCTTTATAAGAAATATGTAAAACAGAGAGTTATAAGATATTTCTGGAAAGTTTATATGATAAGTCAGCGTTTTGACTTTTGGGGCGGGAGGGCAGATCAGCCGAGGGCATCAGGCGGGGATGGACGTAGCTGTGTACCGCCAGACACGCAAATCTTCGGACCAGTAATCTTCGGGCAGTCCGGCCTTGCGT
>WOR8_10008657_pt1 | contig 18756 bp, 13 predicted proteins | sample DeeMarSeWOR38_10_FD_19890 | JGI IMG/M metagenome (IMG submission 19890)
GGAAGGAACAACATTGCAGCGATACCTCCTTTCTTTTGTCTTCCCCATCTGGGGACCTTCCCCACGGGGGACCTTCACATTCTATTTTACCACAATTTTCCAAAAAGTCACGTAAAATCATCGTGAATTCAAGAGCAGAGTGGCCTCCCTTGGTACCATCTGCGTCCGGGCACCTCGAGACAGAAACTAGCAGATTCGCACATAACTCTGTTGAGCGCCGGGGGTAAATGTGTTATACTAAACCCGTTTCCGGCTCCGCAGACAAAACTAAACTGGCACACAGAAGAGGCAGAAGCCCTAATGACGTCGAGACCAAAGCGCGAAAATCAGGGAGTCGGGTTCGGGTCGTATGACGCCCCAGCTCCGCAATACAAAGGCCTGACGGCCCGGTCAGCATACATACCTATGCGCGACGGCGCAAGACTGGCAGCCGAGGTGATTTTACCCAGAGATTTACCTCGTGATGCCAAAGCACCGGCCTTGCTGTCGCAAACTCGCTACTGGCGCGCTGCAGAGCTGCGCGCCCCGCTCAAGTGGTTCCTGCGATCCAGCGACTTGGAGCCTCATTTCAAGGATTTTCAACCTTTCTTCACCAGTCACGGCTACGCGTTGGTCATCGTTGACGTGCGCGGCACCGGTGCTTCTTTCGGCACGTGGCCTCATCCCTGGCCCCGGGAGTCGTTCGAAGATGCTTGTGAAATCGTGGACTGGATCGTGGCCCAGCCCTGGTCTAGCGGTAAGGTGGGCAGCTATGGCATATCTTATATGGGCACGACCGCGGAGCTGCTGACCGCACTCAACCACCCAGCTGTGAAGTGTACCATCCCCATGTTCAATCACCCGGATGCCTATGTCGACATCGCCTTTCCGGGAGGTGTGTTCAATGAGCGTTTCATCCGGGCCTGGGGACACTTTGACCGAATATTAGACCGTAACCTGGTGCCCCAGGAACTCGGCCCCTTGGGGCGTTTGCTGCTCAAAGGAGTCAAGCCGGTCGACGGTGATCAGGGACGAGCACTTCTCCGCGAGGCGATTCGCGCCCACACACAGAACGGTGATGCCCACCAGTTGGCTCGCTCCATGGAATTTCGGGACCAACACCTGGCTGGGATGGATGTCTGCCTGGATGACATGGCCGTCCATCAATACAAAGAAGAGATAGATCGTTCCGACACGGCCGTATTTGGCTGGGGCAGTTGGATGGACGCCGGGACAGCCGACGCAGTGATCCGGCGTTTCCTGACCTACGATAACGCACACCGAGCCGTCATCGGCGCCTGGGAACACGGCGGCCGCTTCCACGCCAGCCCCTATCTGCCCTCCAATCGACGCGCCGCCCCCCCACTGCCTGGTCAGTGGCTGGAGATGCTGCGCTTTTTTGACGCCTATCTCAAGGACGGAGGGCAGGATGTGCGCTCGGAGAGAGTCCTTTTCTACTATACCATGGGTGAGGAAAAATGGAAGAGGACCGCGGTCTGGCCGCCCAAGGGCACCACATCACAGCGCTGGTATCTAGAAGAGAACCACACCCTGTCGCCTGAAGTGCCGCGCTCCGAATCTGGAGCGGACACCTACACCGTGGATTTCGAGGCGAGCACCGGCAACTATAATCGCTGGTGGGAGATGAATGGGCTGGAGCAGAAGACAGTGGTCTATGGTGACCGGGCTGAAGCCGGGCAGCACCTGCTGACCTACACCGGCCCGCCGTTGACCGATAACACTGAGATCACCGGCTATCCGGTGGTCACTTTGTACGTGACGTCCACGGAGACAGATGGTGCCTTCTTCGTATATCTCGAGGACTTAGACGAGCAGGGGTGCGTCACCTATGTGACCGAAGGCCAGTTGCGAGCTATCCATCGCAAGGTATCGACTGATACTCGGCCCTACCAATCGCAGGTACCCTACCATTCGTTCAGGAAAGCGGACGCTGCGCCGTTGGTTAGGGACGAGATCGTGGAACTCACCTTTGGCCTGCAACCCACCTCGGTCTTGATCAAAAAGGGTCACCGGATCCGGATTGGAATTGCCGGGCACGACAAAGGCACCTTCGTTCGGATACCAGCCGAAGGGACGCCGGTCATCACCGTACTTAGGAACAATCGCTATGCGTCCTGTATAGATCTGCCCGTGGCCCCAAAGGGCTAGTGGTGCATCCCGGAAGTTTTTAGGGTAAAGCCTGACCGCGCCATTTTGCTCGAAGCGGGTCCGTGACCCGCGTGTTTAGCGAGCCAGGGCCGTCGGGTCACGGACCCGACGGGAGCAAGGATTACCCTAAAAACTTATGAAATCCTGGTCTAGCACCCTTTCGGCAGGACACTAGCGAGCGCAACGAAAGCCAATGTCGTCGCTGGCTGCTGTCTCCGTGTTGGCGTTGCGAACGTGACTACGTACAGCGTTGGCGGTTTCAAACCAACCGCCGCCGCGCAATACCCTGAACCGACCCCCGAAGTAATCCGATTGGAAATCGCTGCCTGGATAAGCTTCGTACCAGTCGGCTGTCCACTCCCAGACGTTGCCGGCCATATCCTCCGCGCCATAAGGGCTGGCGCCAGCTCCGAAGCTGCCAACGACGGCTGTGCCACGCAGGCTGGTATCCTTGACATTGGCTTTTGAAGGATCATAGTCGTCCCCCCAGGGATAGATTCGCTCATCGCTGCCACGAGCTGCCTTCTCCCATTCAGCCTCGGTGGGCAAGCGCTTGCCAAGCCATTGACAGTAGGCCACGGCGTCGTTCCAGCTGACAAACACCACAGGATGGTTGTCCTTACCCTCACCAGCGCTTCGCCAGTTCCTGGTACGGCCCTCCTTCTCGGCATCAGTTTGGTAGCCAGTGGTCTCCACGAATACCGCAAAGTCGGCGTTGGTTACCTCAAACACGTCTATCTCAAAGTCAGGCAAGTCCTCCTCGTGAGCCGGGGCTTCATCCTCAGCCCCTGCGTCGCTACCCATGATGAAGGGTCCAGCCGGGACCTCGACCATAATGTCGGTGATCGGGACAGGTGTGGGTGTCTCCGTCGCTGCAGCTTCTAGCGTGGTTTCCGTCTCGGTTGGTGGTTGGGTGGGTGCTGGTGTGGGTGTGGGCCTCGGAGTTGGCGTTGGCGGCGGCGGAACGGGAGTCGGTGTAGGCAGCACCCTGAGCGTGGTAGATTTGGCTGCCGGTTCGGCGGCAGATGGAGTACCCCGGCCTACCGCTGGCGCGGGTGTGGGAGAGGGCTGCCGTGCTGCTCGTTCCCCGGTGCTGAACAAGAACAGTGAGGCAGCGATGGCAACCAATAAGCCGGCCAGCATCCCAGCTCCCCAACGTCGTTGTTCAGGCTCGCCTCGCCGTATCACATCGTAGGTTACGGCGATGACCAGCACACAACCTAGAATCGGATCGTGGTAGTATGAAGATACGCCAGCAAACACCAGACCGTTCTTCATGACGCTCATAATGGCGGCGCCGATGATCACCCCCAAGACGCTGCCTTCGCCGCCATATAGACTGGTGCCTCCGATGACAGAAGCAGCAATGGCCCACAATTCCCAGGCACCTCCCACAATGGGATTACCTTCGCCCAGGCGCGCGGCCATTATGATGCCGGCTGTCCCACTGCACAGCCCGCTGGCTACATAGGTAAAGATCCGTACCCGGTCTACGTTGATGCCCGACACTCTGGATGCCTCGATATCGCCGCCAGTAGCGTAGATGTGTCGGCCAAGAATGGTAAAGTCCAAGATAAAGGCCACGATGAGAGCTACCAGAACCAGAATAATGAATTGGACTGGGAAAATCCAGACCTGGCCCTGACCGAGAAAAAGGTAAGGCTCCGGTAACCCGGCGATGATCCAGCCCTTCTTCATAGCGGCGGCCATACCCCATAATCAATGTCCCCAGTGTAATAATAAAAGGTGGTACACCTACCTTGGTCACGAAAATCCCGTGCATGACACCGACGAGACCGGAAAAGATTAGGACAGCCAGGATAGCGGGGATGATGCCCATTCCCGCGTCGACCATAAACCAGGCGACCAACATGTTTGTCAAGGCCACCATCGAGCCCATAGACAGATCGATGCCGCCAGTGATGATGACTAGGGTCACCCCGATGCCTAGCAGGGCAAAGACCGCCACGTCGCGAAACATAATTTGTATGCTCAACAGATTCAGGAAGCTGGGGTTTATCCAGTAGAAGACAGCGCACAGGACAATTAGGGCGATGAGGATATTGGCTTCCTTGAAGCCTCTTAGAAGCGGAATACCTCGTCGCCTGGCAGCTGTCGTGGTTGCGCCGTCTGGGTTGTTTGGCCCGCTCGTCATAGTGTCCTGTCTCCCCTCATCAGAGTCAATCCCGGCTGGCTAGCGTCGCCATCTGTCCTCGGATATCTGAACCAGCCAGGCTGAAGTTGGGTTTGGTGAGGATCTCATGCAGGACAAACCCCACTGCTCCCAACACACAGGCATCCTGGCCATAGGCTGAAGCAACAACACGGGTTAATTTGGCCGGTTTGGCTATTACTCTCTCTGCCACCACCTCTTTGGCAACCGGCAGTAAAAAGGGATAAGCTTGTGATAAACCCCCGCCCAAGATAATCAATTCTGGATTGAAAGCATTGATCAAGTTGGAAATTCCAACACCCAGATAGTAGCCAGTCTGGCGCAGTACCTCCAAAGCTGTTTCGTCTCCCTCCTGGGCGGCCTTGATCACCACTGGCAAAGTGATTCTGGCGGTCTGCCCGTGCGCTAGTTCAAGCATGCGAGTGTGCGGATGTGCCTCAGCTGCATCCTGTGCCTGTTTGACCACTGCTAGATTGCTGACGAGGGTCTCCCAGCAGCCAGCATTGCCGCACTTGCATGGTGCGCCCCCGTCTTGCACCGTCATATGCCCAAACTCGCCGGCGAAACCGCTGGCACCGCGATACGGCTGCCCATCGAGGAAGACGCCGCCTCCCAATCCGACACCGATGGCTATGTGGATGAAGGTACCCACTCCCCGCGCTGCGCCAAAGTAGTATTCTCCCAGGGCGGAGAGATTAGCGTCGTTATCCACCAGGATGGGCAAAGGGAGAGATTCGGAGAGTATGTTGCGCAATGGAACATCGTGCCATTCAAGGTTAGGGGCGAAGAGAACTACTCCCGAGTCGAGGTCAATCAGGCCTGGTACGCCGATACCGATACCTAGCAGGGGCAGCCCCAGCCGACTGGCCATTTGGGTAGCGTCCTGGATGATTCCCCTGGCTCGCTCGGTAGTCGCCTGGTAGTTCTGGCCCGATTCGATGGACTCGTAGTGTCGCCACTCAATCTCGGCCCGGAAATTGGTCAGAATGGCCGAAATGAAGTCGACGCCAATCTCGACGCCGATCATGCAACCGGCGCGCGGATTTAGCTCGAGGAGTGTCGCAGGGCGACCGCCGCGCGAGGAGCGCTGACCCGCCTCGCGGACGAAACCTTTGGTCAGCAGTTCGTGGACCAAACTGGAGATGGTGGTTTTATTCAAGCCGGTGACGCTGGCTAGCTGGGCGCGGGAGAGGGGGGCTTTGGTCCACAGTTGGTTAAAAACGATGGACAGATTGATTTCTCTGACAAGGGCTTGGTCGCCTGTCCGGTAGTGTTGCTTCAATGGCCTCCTCCGTCGCAGGCTTTGTTTGTTGAGGCAACCAACTAAGTGAACATTTTAATTATACCAGGTAGAGTTGCCAAAGTCAATATTAAGTTGACATAAACCTCTTAAGAGGCACGCAAGGAGCGACCCCGTAGGTGCGGAGCGGAGCCGCACCTACGGGGTCGCATTTGATCAAGGGCAAGGTCGAGATTGCCCTAAAAACAAATCCCCCACGCCCCTCTCGAAGGGGGGCGTGGGGGATGAACAAAGCCTGATCCAGACGACTACTGGAAGTTGGCGGCGTTGTCGGCGGTGACCAGGGTGGTGCCGGTGTCAACCAACGGCTCGACCGGCAGGCCCAGTAGGTAGTTCAAGCCCCAGGCTACGCCGAAGCGGCCCATGTTGGCCGGAGCCTGAGCCACCGTGGCCTCCAGGTCGCCTGCCTGGATGGCGGTAATAGCGTCGGGGATGGCATCGAAGCCAACCAGGAGCACGTCGTCGTTCTTGCCGGCTGCCTTGAGCGCCTCAATCGCGCCCAGCGCCTCGTTGTCGTTGATGCAGAATACACCCTGCACATCCGGGTTGGAGGTCAGAATGTCTTCCATGGCGCGCAGCCCGCCCTCGCGGCTGTGCTCGCCATTGATCTTGGCGACCACTTCCAAGCCGCAGGCATCAATGGCTTCCTGTGCCCCTTGCACCCGCTCCACGATGCTGGCCGCCGTCTCCTGACCGGTGATGATGGCTACCGGAGTGCCCGCAGCCAGGTTGGCGCACAGATATTCGCCACCTAAGCGGCCACCGGCCACGTTGTCGGTGCCGATGAAGGTCAGCTTGTCGGGCCAGGTGGTGTTGCTGTCGATGATGAGCACCGGGATGCCAGCCTCCTTGGCCCGGTCGAAGGTGGGGTTGAGGGCTGAGTCGTCAGTGGGCGCGACGACCAGGGCCTCAGCGCCAAGGGTGATGGCATCCTCAACCTGGGCGATCTGGGTGTCCACGTCCGCCTCCGAGGTAGGAGCGTTGACGCTGTAGTCGAGCACCAGCCACTTGGCGGCCATCTCCTCGGCACCATCCCATACTATTTGCCAGAAGGGGTTGTTGGGGCCGATGTCCTTGGTCTCCATGTGGACCTTGATAGTGGTGGCCAACAATGTCTCGGCATCGGCGGCGCTGGGGACGCACAATTTCCAGCCCGGCTCGATCAGGTCGGGGTCCACAATGATGGCGTAGCTGGAATCTTCAGCCGCCATCATGTTGGTCGCCAACGCGATGGCCGGGTAGGCCAATGCGTCACCGTAGAACAGGTCGGCCAGCTTGCTCAACCAGTCGGCCAGGGCCACGGTGTAATCCTGCTCACAGGCCACTGGCTCGGGCACCTCCGCGCTCGCGATCAGGGGCATCGAGGCTAGCAACATGGCGACTACGATTGTCAGGTACAGTACGCGCTTAAGCATTTGAAATTCCTCCTCTTCTTGAGTAATAGGTTAGACTCCTCCGAATTGCTTCCTGTGAGCTTCCTTTAAGGTCTATTGGTGAATGGCACCACCTCCTTTCAAAGAGACGAGAGACAGAACCTGTTACCTATCACTTGCACTATGCTACTTTGCGCACCGGAATCCGATGTCCCAGTTGGCCGCGGTGGGGCTAGTGGGGTTGCGTCGACTGGTACGCAAGTCTGGAGCGTCGTCAAACCATCCCCCACCACGCAATACTCTGAGCTCATCTCCGTAGTAGGACGACGGGAAGTTGTTGCCCGGATAGGGGAAGTAGCCCGGGTCGGCCGTCCACTCCCGCACATTGCCCGCCATGTCGAACGCCCCGTAAGGACTCGCTCCTTCTCCGTAGCTGCCTACAGCCACCGTGCTGCGCAGGCCGCTGTCTCGACCATTGGCCTTGGCTGCGTCGTAGGTGTCTCCCCATGGATAAACGGCGGCTTCCGGTCCCCGAGCGGCCTTTTCCCATTCGGCTTCGGTCGGCAGGCGCTTGCCGACCCATTCGCAATAGGCGATGGCATCGTTCCAGGTGACGCGAACGACTGGGTGGTTATCCTTCCCCTCACCCCATTCGTCGCGCCATACGCGGCCGCTGCCCGACTGTTCAGCCTCTGTTTCGTAACCGGTGGCTTCAACGAAACCGGCAAATTGGGCGTTGGTCACCTCGAAAAGCTCTATCTGATACTCCGGCAAATCAATTTCGTGCGGAGGTTTCTCATCATCGAGACCGCCGTCGAAGCCCATGGTGAACGAGCCAGCCGGGATGACGGCCATCTCGCTCGACTCGGGGGGCGCCGGAGCCAGAGTCGGTTCGACGGTTGGTTCGGGCACAGCCTCGGTGGCCTGGATCTCAGCAGTTTGAGCTTCAGTAGCTTCGGTCTCTGCGACTGTTGGCTCAGGCTCCGGAGTGGGGGTGGGCGTAGGCGGGCGCGGCGTGGGGGTGGGTGGCGGTGGCGGTGGGGTATTGGTCGGTTTCACCTGGGGCGCGCCCATAATGACCGGCGTCGGAGTCGGCCCACTGGGTGTCGGGGTCACGGGCGGAAAATCGCCACCCGGCACGACCAGGGTACAAGCCAGGATAAGGAACAGGAACAAACACGATACAATGACGATAACCGGCAGACGCCTCATTGATGAAAGTCCTCCTTGACTGGATGCGTCTCACATAAGATCCTCACGTGCGAGAAGCGGCATGACGACGCAACACGTCCACGAACGCCGCCGCGATAATGATAACACCAATTGCCACTTCTTGCCAAAACACGGAGACATTCAACAGGTTAAGTCCGTTGCGAATGAAACCCATGATCAGGACGCCGATAAAGGTTCCGATTACGGTGCCCCGCCCACCGAAGAAGCTCGCGCCGCCGATGATGACGGCTGCAATGGCGTCCAATTCAGCGCCGACGCCCGCCTTGGGGTAGCCTGAGTTGGTTCGACCGGCCAACAATAGGGCGGCTATTGCGGCCGTACCACCGCACAGCACATAGACCCAATTCAGCACACGGTCTACGTTAATCCCGGCGTAGCGCGCGGCCTGGATGTTGCCACCTACCGCATAAATGTGGCGTCCCATCTTGCTGTGCTTGAGTAAGACCCAAAAGGCAAAGTAAAAGGCAATCACGACCAATAACGCCACAGGAACAACAAACCATTCACCGTCCGGCTTCTTGAATAGCAAGATAACCCCAGCGCCAAAAGCGCGCATAGGCGTGGGAACGCCAGTTATTGGGGCTCCGCCGCTGATCAGGTCGGTGGCTCCCCGTGCGATGTTCATCATGCCAAGGGTGACGATGAAAGGGTGTGGCAGCCGCAATTTGGTGGTGCCCCAGCCGTTGAGCAGCCCCACGAACAGTCCGATCGCCAGCCCGATGGCAATGCATACCCCGGTGAGCACCAGCATAAAGGTCGTCGACTGCGGATCGGGCAGCGCGGTGGGGGCCGCCTGCGCATAAAAGGCGGCGTACAGTTTGAATAGCTCGTGGCTGGAGAGGGCCATCATGATCATCGAAAGCGCCATGATCGCTCCCACTGAGAGGTCGATACCGGCGGTGAGGATGACCAAGAATTGACCCAGTGCCAGCATGGCGTTAACCGACGACTGGCGAAAGACGTTGTTGAGGTTGTCTTCTGTCAGGAAATATTCCGGTGACAGCATGGCGAGAATGATCATCAGCAGAATCAGCGCCAGGCCGATGCCAAAGCGGTCGAGCACGCTCGAAACGGTCAGTCTACGCGCTTTGGTCTCTGGAGTGGTGGTTGCTGTCGCCGACATCAGGCTGCCTCCCACATCTCGCGAATAGCTGACTCTTGGGCCCCGGTGATGAGCGCCACGATTTCGTCCATACTGGTTTGAGACTTGGGTGTGTTGCCCACCACCTGCCCCTGCCGGAGCACCATAATGCGGTCGCAGACGGCAAAGATGTCTTGCAGGCGATGGCTGATGAGGATGACAGCCACATCGTGGTCTTTGAGACCGTGGATAAGGTCCAACACCTTGCCCACCTCCTTCACCGCCAGCGCCGCCGTTGGCTCGTCCATAATAACCACCTTGGCTTCAAAACCGGCCGAGCGTCCGATGGCAACCGCCTGGCGCTGCCCACCTGACAAGGTCTCCACCCGGTAGTCAACCGACCTGATGTCGATCCTGAGTCGCTCCAGCAGCCGAACCGCCTCGCGTGCCATCCCCTTGTGGTCGAGGAACTTGATCAGCCCGCCCAAGTAGCCACGTGTCATCTCTCGACCCAGGTAGATGTTGTTGTCCACCGACAGATTTCCAGCCAGAGCCAGGTCCTGATAGACCATCTCGATGCCGTTCATGCGCGAGGCGTGAGGGCTCTCGAAGCGCACTTGCTGGCCCTCGAAGAATATCTGTCCCCCGTCGGGCTGGTGGACACCGGTGAGGACTTTCATCAGTGTGGACTTGCCAGCGCCATTGTCGCCAACAAGCCCCAGCACCTCGTCTCGGTCGAGGCGCAGGTCAACCCCGCGCAAGGCCCGGACCGGGCCGAAGTTCTTGACGATGCCACGCATCTCTACGATAGGTGTGGTGTCAGCAGGCAATCCTTGCCTCCTCTCTGTATGACAGCGTGTATTTGTACCTGTTTTTGCCAGGAATATGCGTGTACTTCTTTAATCAGTTTGCGCCGAACTGACTGATACAAGTGCAAATCTAATGGACAAGTACAAATCAATTAACGCACAAGAAATGCGCGAATGTCTCGTGGATAGAACTGCGCCCATGGTTGTCTCGGGGGAACAGCCGGTATCATACATAATTCAGACTATGCTGTCAAGACCACCAGGTTGGTACCAGGACGCGTTATGTCGGAACCAGGTGCGACGCACCGTGGAAATCACAAGCTCACCGAGCTATGGAAGCATCTTGAGGATGGTTTGCACACGTTTGCAAGTATATCACATAAGACTCAACGTGTCAAGGTTTTGGGGAAACTCGGAACTCCGGGTTTGCTACTGGCCTGCCCCTTTCACCGGCCAGCGCGCCGCGGCCCAGTCGATGCTCAAGGCCATGATCAATCCGACCAGCCCTCCAGAGACGAGGAGTATGGGGGTAGGCACAGTTCCGATCTGGAATGGCTTATATCCCAGGGCACCCCAGATAATCATCCCCAGCGCCCCACCCACGGCCCCACCTATCAGGACGGCTGCCCGCCGCGCAGTGATCGCTCCTGGAACCGTGATACCTAGCGCGATCAGCAGTCCAAACAACCCGCCTCCCACGATTTTCCATACGTCACCTGGGAGTCCTACTGGATCAACGATAGCCAAGGGAGACAGAATTACGGCAAAACCCAGTCCTCCCAGCAGGCTGCCCCCTATTATGCTACCCGCTCGGGGCCTCCTGCTCAGTAATGACTGCCCGGCGCCGGTGCCCAGAGCCATCACGGCACCGGCCAACAAGCCGAAAACGGCAAGTAGCGGGGCTATGAAAATCATGTCTAGTATGGATCCTCGACCCGCAAGCAAGGCTAGGGAGTGCAGGGTTATCGGGGGAGTTAGCCCCAGTCCAAATCCAACTGCCCCACCGACGGCCCCCACCGCGGTCAACATACGTATCTGGGGCCAGTTACGCCCGAACCTGATTCTGGCCAGTTCATAAGTGACCTGGCGCCGGGTGGACCCCGCTACGTCTACCAGTTGGTGTGGGGCTGCATCTTGGATGAGCGCCAGGGCGTGCAACCCCTGAGCCCGGTGGCTACTTTGCTTGTCTGAAACCACATCTACCAGGAGCTTGATGCCCTCGCTACCACCCATACGGCCCAGACTGATCGCTGCCCTATCCTGCACCGCCGGTTCGGGATCCTCCAGGGCCGTGTGAGCCAGGGCTGTTTCCACTTCGTCCCGGGGATAGTCCACCAGGTACTTGGCTGCATTGAGTCGGGCACCCTCGGCATCGCTCACCAACATCTCCAGCAGGACCTTGGCCTGAACATCAGGCTCGCTGACCTGGTCCAGCCAATAGGGTACATCCTCGTCGTAGAGAACTGCAGCTCGGAGCAGAAAGGCAGCTTCCCCATCTGAAAGCCGCAGACCATCCCGCAGGGCATCGATGCGCTGGAATTTGCTCTGACTGAGCAAGATGGCGGGATCCTGCTGCCAATCGGCCAATTCTCGCCTCAGCATCTCTCGGGCCTGCTTGAGCTGGCGATCCTCATGGCTGATCCAACCCGCGATGCTATCGGCCAAGATATCGTGGGCCAGTTCGTAGGCCGGCCCCTCGTCAATTCGGCGCACCAATCGTTGCCGGATCAGGCGAGACAGGACGCGATCGACCTGTGCCTCGTCTGCCCCGGTCTCGGCGGTGATGCTTTCTTGATCCATGGAGGTTTTGGTAGCTTGCGAGGAGACCAGAGACTGTAACACCGTCTTGGCCACCTCCCGTTCTTCGTCTGGATGCTCCCGCAGTGCTTCCTGGATATACCTGGCCAGGATGTCTCGTGCCCCGCCCATAGTCTCATAATCGGCCATCGTGATGCTATCTCGACCCTGGCCACGGGCACCCTCGTAGAGAGCGTCGCATACCAACTGCAGTTGGGGTGGCATCACCGTTGCGCTGCCACTGCCCGTCAGCTCATTCACCTGTCCGTTTGCCAGGTCGTCCAACAGCCGGTCGACCAGGGCTGGGGCGTAGCGTATCCCAAGCTGCTCCGCTGGCTCCGTAATTGCCTGCCGTGCCTGGTCGCGTGACAGGGGCAGCAGCCGCATCTTCGTGCGATACACCTCCGGGATGCGCTCTTCGATCTCGCTCAAGGATGCCAGCCAGTCCTCGCGCAGGCTGAACACTACCTTGACAGGCACGTCGCGCGCCTCGTAAAGCATAGCCAGCTCGGCAATGAATGATGCACGATACTTTGGGTTGAATCGAATGAAGAACTCTTCGAACTGATCGATGACGAGGACCAGGGTACGCTCCATTGCCTGGGACGCAGCCTCGAGGAACTCGATCAGCGAGCCATCTTCGGGTAGGTTGGCCTCCGGCAAGCGTCGTTTGACCGCGCGGCGGATACCGAGGGCCGGGTCTTCCAACGCGCGTACCGATATCGTCTCGTAGGGCGGATCGGCGCGCTCCAGTTGGGGCAGCACACCGGCTAGTAGCAGTGAGGTCTTGCCCGTCCCCGAGGCGCCATAGAGCAGGGCCAGGCGATGGGCGTGAACCAGTGACGTGAAGCTCCCTGTTTCCTGCGTCCGGCCGTGGAAGATGGCTTCGTCCTTTGCTTCGTAGAAATCAAGGAGCTTGTAGGGGCGTTCGGGTATGGGTGCGACGGTTTGTTCGACAGGCCGCGCTTGGACGGCAGGAACCGGCCGGGTACGGGCTTTCAATTGCCTGGCCAGTGCTTCCAAGTAAGTCGCGGGACGGACCTCAACCACTTGTATGCCATGGCGTTTGCACCACCGGGATACCTTCAGAGATGGCGCTTCCCCAAAAGCATAGGCGCGCCGCGCAAAGGCATCCAGAGGATCCGTCACCTTGTGGTAAAGCCGCTTGAAGTGTGGGTCAGCTAGATCGTAGCCCACGAACACGATAGTCTTGCGCACTAAGTAACCCTGCAGGACCACCGATATACTGGCTTGATCCTGGAAGAAGGTCTCTTGGTCGTCCTCGGTCAAATCCAGCGACTCTACCTGCTCAATTGATCCCCGCAGCTTGTACAGCTTTGTCTTGCGTTCATCCTCAAAAGCCACATCTTCGTTGCGGATGATCACGTCCACAGGTCGCCCTTTTTCCTCAAAGGCCCGCTCCAGCCGTCGGTCCAGTCCAGTGGTAACCAACACCGTGCACTCGGTGAGTCCGGCAATCAGGCGCTGGACTTCCTGAGGTTCGTCACCCAGCGCCTCCAATTCATCACGTACCAACTGTATCAGCGCGTGCCGACCCATCTCGTCCTCATAAGCCTGGGCTGCCTCAGGAAACGTGTAGTCTTCTGGGTTGTCGATTTCACAACGGGCGGCCAACTTGAGTGTCAGGTGGTCTGGGAAAGTCAGCCCCTCGGCATCCCGGGCGGTCCGTTCGCCGATAAAGAGCAAGACGTTGCCCCGCTCAAACTGCTCTAGTAGCTCTTCTGGAATTGGAGGGATCATGTCATGCATGTTTCGTGTGCCTGGTGTAGTTTATAGCGTGATGACCGGCAGCGCTAGCGTAGTTCAGCACTGCCGGTCCTGGTAATCCTATTTATCAAATGGCCTCTGATTTCCGTGGCGGAGCAAGTGATAAGCCTGATCTGACTATGGCGCCTAGCTCGACGGTGTGGCACCGATCTCGCCCACCGGAAGGTCGGGTACAGATACGTCACAGGAGACGTAGGCAAAAGCAGCAGCCACCCAGCCCTCTTGATCGTTCTCGAGTTCTTTTACCTGGATCCACAGCGCGTCAGGGCTCCGTGCCAGCGGGTCAAGGCGGGTGCCGTTGGGCAACGCAGTGATGGGTGCATAGTCCGTACCAGGTCCGGAGCGCAGATTCAGACTTCCAGCCACCACCCTGCACAGCGACTCGGGAGTCGCTTCTGGAGACGTTGTGGCGGTCTGTGCTGAGTCACTCTGGGCGAACTCAAACGCTGGCACTTCCTCAGGGGCCTCCTGGATGGTCAGCGAGTCGTAATGGATGTGGGCTTTGGGTGAATCAAAGGTCTCGACGAACAAGCCCAACTCCCCGCCCCCATAGTCGGGGTCGCTGATCTGGCTGACGGGCTGACCGTTGATGTGGAAGGTCTGCGTCGGTCCGAGGGCATCCACCCGCAGCACAGCTACCTCGGTCTCGTTTTGGATCGAGTCGTTGCTGCCCTGCTCAAGGACTTCCAGGCCGGAGGGAGAGCTCTTGAGCACGAACCAGGTCTGGGTGCGAGGGGATACAGTGAAGGCGTAAAATTGGTTGCCCGCCCGGCGCGTGACCAATCCATAGCGGAAATCGCCCTCGGGAGCCGAGAGGGGTTCCTCCACGAAGGCCTCAGCTTCGAGGGTGAAGTCGTCGAAGCTTTGCTCGGGCAGAACGGTCAGGGCGTTGTCGTTCTGCGCGTGGACTTCGACGTGATACCACTCCGGCTCGTGATAGCCGATGTAGTAGTTGTCGAACACCAGCGTGCCTGGCCAACCACTTTCAGTGTCCTTGAAGTCGTCTTCGAAGAAGACCAGTTGCGCGGGCTGTGTGGCGTCAGCTTCCCGGATGGTCAGCGAGTCGTAGTGGATGTGGGCTTTGGGTGAATCAAAGGTCTCGACGAACAAGCCCAACTCCCCGCCCCCATAGTCGGGGTCGTTGATCTGGCTGACGGGCTGGCCGTTGATGTGGAAGGTCTGCGTCGGTCCGAGGGCATCCACCCGCAGCATAGCCACCTCGGTCTCGTTTTGGATCGAGTCGTTGCTACCCTGCTCAAGGACTTCCAGGCCGGAGGGAGAGCTCTTGAGCACGTACCAGGTCTGGGTGCGAGGGGATACAGTGAAGGCGTAGAATTGGTTGCCCGCTCGGCGTGTGACCAATCCATAGCGGAAATCGCCCTCGGGAGCCGAGAGGGGTTCCTCCACAAAGGCCTCAGCTTCGAGGGTGAAGTCGTCGAAGCTTTGCTCGGGCAGAACGGTCAGGGCGTTATCGTTTTGGGCGTGGACTTCGACGTGATACCACTCTGGCTCGTGATAGCCGATGTAGTAGTTGTCGAACACCAGCGTGCCTGGCCAACCACTTTCAGTGTCCTTGAAGTCGTCTTCAAAAAGCACGTGTTCGTCGCCCTCATGATCGTGCTCATCTTCATCAGGGGATTCCGCTTCCTGTGCAGAATCGGGGGCCGAGCTCGGCGTGACTGCCGGCTCAGGCGAAGGAGCAGAGGCCGCCGTCGGCGTGACTGCGGATTCTGGCGGAGACGTTGGGACTGGCGTCTGCGTTGGCGGGGTCGCTGCTCCTGAGCACCCGGTCGCCACCAAGACGACGATGATAATTAGAGGAACAATCCATTTCAAGTCGTTTGTAAGTCGTAAGCTCATCATCTAGTCTCCTTGTACCTGATCAGCCGCGCAGCGAATGCCAGCTACGGCCACAAAACGCTGGTTGTTGGGTTCCGATGCTTGGCGGTAAGCCATGTCCCTGAGCAGACCATAGCGGCCCCCGCGCACGATCCTGTTGCCGTCCGGCACCGGGCCGTAAGGTTCTCCGACCCACTCCCAGACATTGCCAGCCATGTCGTACACGCCAAGGGGACTTCGGTTGAACGGTTGGCTGCCAACCTCATAGGTATCGCCTAATGGGAGGTCATAGGCCTGCCCGTCGGCACTCGGATCGGGCCCCCAGGGATACAGAGGAGGCTCAGGACCGGATCCACGCGCAGCTGCCTCCCATTCGGCCTCGGTCGGCAGTCGCTTGTTTGCCCAGGCACAGTAGGCAGACGCTTCGTCCCAGCTCACCCCCTTGACCGGATGGTTGGCCTCACCGGGCCAGTTCACCGGGGGCGTGTTTCCGGTGGCGTCCAGGAATGCTTGATACTGGGCGTTGGTTACTTCGTGCTCGTCAATCCAGAACCCTGCCAATTCGATTTCCTGCACGCCGGTGTGATAGTCATCCGCTTCTGCTGCGCCGACTTCGTAGCGACCACCCTCTATGCTCACCATCCCGTCAGCCAGTGGTAAGGAGGGGCTGGCGGATGGAGTGATAGTCGTGGATGCGGGCGGAGCCTGTGTTTGACAGGGCTCCTGGGGCCAGCCACTGACAACTTTACCGAGCGGTGGTACCTCTTCGCCGTCTCGTTTATCTTCTATCCACTGAGTGAGCTCACCTTCGTTTGAGCATAGAGCCGGTCTGGGTGGTTCGCCAGGAAAAACATAGGTTGCCTCACCGGCATTCACGGTAACCACCTCTCCCAGCGCTTCAACTTCGGCGGTTCCCTCCAGGGCCGCAATACACGTCACTGCCTTGGCGTGACAGACCAGGAGTTCGGTGTCACCGTCTGGAGCTGTGATGGTCGCATACTCAGTTTCCAGCTTCAGCCGAGCATCCGCCAGAGTGTTCAGCTCGGCTCGGGTGGTGCCGAAGGTCTGACTGAGCCTGACGAAAATGAAGCCTTCCGGGTCCAATTGTGCTTCAGAAACCTGAAGCTCTGTGTCGCGGAATATCTCGATCAGCAGGCGATCCTGGTTGAATCTAAGCAGCCCGCGACCTGACTCGTCCACGGCGATTCGGTCATTTGCCTGGATGTCAACAGTATCGTCCTGCTGGATGGCAAGCGAGTTACCCGCCCTGAGTCGTTCCACAACGGTCTCCAAGGCAGTAAGGTCTGCCTGGGTTGGCGAGACTGTTGCCTGAGACGAGGTGGTATCTGCTGCACTGATTGCGGCGCATCCGGTGCCGGCCAAGACCGGCAGGAGTAACACAGCGAGCCATCTCGCGCAACGATGCAATTGTTGTTTCATCTTCTCTTCTCCTTACTACCCCACCGGCCATGTCGTAGTAGGCGGTTATGTGGCCGGGACACTCACGAGTCTACAGAGCATCATATTGTAACCATGGGATGACCAATTATATCAAATAACATCGAAATTGTCAAATTCGGCCCAAAAGATGCAAAGAACTTTAGATCTCACGCCGTATCGGCAGTTGCTGTTGTGATATGTTGTGATATTGTGATATAATGTGGCTGTCTCCATTTGTTCTGTTGTGCCCCCATTGGACGCGCTCAAGTTTCTTTATGTTGTTGTGCTCTCGTAGAGGAGAACTCAATGATCGAGATCGTTGGGAGCGAAAAGCTTGAGGCAGCCATTGATGAGGTGTGGCCCCACATCTTTGACCCTGCATCACTTATGAGTCTGATTCCCGGTTGTCAGCAGCTTGAACAAGTAAGCCCTGGCGAATATCGAGGTCAGATCAAGGTGGCGATCGCAGCCGTAAGCGGCACCTACGAAACCTATGTCAGCGTGGTCGAGCGTGACCCGCCGCGCCACTGCCAATTCAAGGGTGAGGTCAGGGGCTCAACTGGCAGGGTCACAGGATCAGCGTCTTTCAGCCTAAAGGAGGTGGAGGATCAAGACAATTCATTAATCGAGTACCAAGCCAGAGGGATGATCACCGGTGCCTTGGCCAGATTGAATCCCCGGTACGTGGAAGGCGTTGCCCGAACACTCATCAATCTGGGGCTGACAAATCTGAACCAGCAGTTGCAGGCTCAACCGGTGGTCGGCACAGCTGGCCAAGTTGAAGAATAGTGTTTCAGGGTGCCTTGCACATTCAAGCCGCCAGATACAGTCGAGGAGGACTATATGCAGATTGTGGATCTATCGGTACCTATTGGTGAGGACACGCTAAGCCCACCATCAGTCAATTTCCAGCTCCAGATGACCACTTATCATCGGGGTCCTGGCTTCTGGCAGGCCAGCAAGGTGGAGATGCTGCTTCATACTGGGTCTCACGTCGATTTCACCAGGCACGTGGAGGAGGGCGGCGAGACGGCGGCGGATGTTGAGCTGTCCCGGGTGTGCGGCGAGGCATTGATTGTGGATCTGAGCTTCGCGGGGCCGAGCCACGAAATCTCGGTTGCGGACCTGGAGGCGCACGCGCCGCCTATCCGTGAAGGTGACATCGTGCTGGTGCGAACCGATTGGACTGAGAAACACTGGGGCGATTTTCCGACCTACTATATGGAATCGCCTTATTGCTCACCCGAAGCAGCCGAGTGGATGATCGATCGGGGGGCCAAGGCTGTTGGCTTCGATTGTTTCAGCGAGTACTGTGCCCGACTCCCGGATTTTACGTCGGAAGATTTCATAATTCACAAGGTCGTCCTTGAGAATGGGGCGATCCTGATGCAACAGATGACCAACCTCTCTAGATTGCCCACCCATGGGCGCTTCTTATTCTTCGCTCCGTTCATCAAGATTCAGGGCGCTGAAGGGTCACCTGCCCGCTTCTTCGCCCTTCTTGATCAGTGAGGAGGTGTTAATTTGACCACACAAGCCTATTATCTGCCTCAGTCGGTCGATGAGGCGATCAGCCTGCTGGCAGAGCACGGGCCCGCGACCCTGGTCATGGCTGGTGGCACCATTGCTATGCCGCTCATCAACGAAGGTATTTCGCTGCCTGAGAAAGTGGTCGGACTGCGACAGGCTGGTCTCAACTACGTTAGCAGATCGAATGGTACAGTCGAGATTGGCGCGACCACTACCCTGACCCGGATGTTGACACAGGAGGAGAT
>WOR8_10002417_pt1 | contig 18755 bp, 16 predicted proteins | sample DeeMarSeWOR38_10_FD_19890 | JGI IMG/M metagenome (IMG submission 19890)
GGATGATCCCGCCAACCTTTAGGTCCCGGATGAGAAATTTTAAATGCGTATTAAACTGCTTTCCCTCAAAACCAACCATCAGGCGTTGACCGGCGAGTTGTTCCGTTGAAAATGTCTCTGGATTCATAAGAAGAGTCTTTGGTTCAAATTTTAGGTTTCAGGTGTCAGGAAAAATCAGGACTGAGGGCTGAGTGCTGAGGACTGAGCAAAAAAACTGCCTGATTCCTGTGACTGAAGGCCATATTTTTTAATCCGCATTCCGCATTCCGAAATCTTTTTAACTCCATTACTCCAGTGACGGATAATCGTCAACCGTTGCTTTGATTATAGCATAATTGTGCGGATCGGGTAGGATAGATCTAATTCGACAGCATCAATGAGAAGTTGGCGTCCGGGTTTTCTTTAGAAAGTTTGATGATGTTATCAATAAGTTGATCGGCTATAGGTTTGCTCAGTGGTTTTGAAAACAGATAGCCCTGGCCAAACTGGCAATCCATTTCCCGAAGTATAGCCAACTGCTCTTCGGTTTCCACCCCCTCGGCCACCACGATCATTTCCAGACGGTGGGCCAGTGAAATAATCGCTTCGACAATATTGCGGTTACCATCCGGCTCAGATGATATTCTTGAGACAAAACTGCGATCAACCTTTAGGGTATCAATGGGCAGGCGTTGCAGATAACTCAAGGAAGAATAGCCGGTCCCAAAGTCGTCGATTACCAGCTTTAAACCCAGATCTTTTAAACGATGAACCAGGCGAATGGTTTCATCGGCATCTTCCATGAGGGCTGTCTCGGTGATTTCCAATTTGAGTTGCTCGGGCGGCATACCGGTTTTGTTAAGAATCTCTTTGATATCCTCCAGCAGGGTGGGGGACAAAAAATGCTTGCTGGATAAATTAATGTTCATGGTGAGTTTGAGTTCATTCTGCAGTTGATCCTGCCAGTGACATAGATCGTGACAGGCCCGTTGGGCAATTAGCTGGGTCATGGGTACGATAAGTCCGGTTTCCTCGGCAATCGAAATAAATGAGCCCGGATAAATAAGGCCCAGCTCGGGGTGGTTCCAGCGTATCAGCGCCTCAAACCCGACCAGAGATGAAGTCCGCAAATCCACTATGGGCTGATAATGATTTTCAAATTCATCCCGCTGGATCGCTTTGCGTAAATCCGTTTCTCTTTCCAACAGGTGTAATGCCTTTTTGTGCAGGGTTTTATCGAAAATTTTATATTGTGCTTTGCCGTTTTCCTTGGCGTGATACATGGCGGCGTCGGCATCCCGGATGATATCCTCGGCCTCATCATAGTCTCTGGTATTTAATACCACACCGAAACTGGCCGGTGCAAAGACCTCCTTGCCTTCAACCATAAACGGGCGTTTCAGTTCCTGCTGAAGTCGATCAGCCACTCCGCTGGCGTATTCACTATTTTCGATATCTTCAAGCAAAATGACAAATTCATCTCCCCCAAACCGCCCAAGTGTATCGATATCTCTGAGGGATTCCTGGATACGGTTGGCAAAGGCGCTTATGAGGCGGTCTCCGACGCTATGGCCGAGGCTGTCATTTACCAGCTTGAAACGGTCGATATCCAGATAAAGAACTGCAAAGCGGTATTCTTCACGGCGTTTGGCGCGTTTTACGGCCATGTTTAAATGCTCCATAAACAGGGCGCGATTCGGCAGACCGGTGAGGGTGTCATGGAAAGCCTGGTGGTAAATCTGACGCTCCGCCTCTTTAAGTTCAGTAATATCGGCCAGGGAAACCACACTTTTATCGGAACCCGGGATTGCGGCCAAAGAACACAGCATATCTTTTTGATCGTCGTCTTTATCGATGAATTTGCATTCGAAATTGGGAGGGATCTGATCGAATTGCAGATGTTTCTTGATGATCTCTCCATTGCGTATTTTGCGTTGGGTTTTCTCATCGATAAAATTCAGCCAGGATTTGATATTTTCAATTTCATTTTTTTCGAAACCGGAGATATGGGCGAACTCCGAATTTGCCAGTGAAATGGTCATATCTTTTTCGATGATTACCGTTGCGGCACCGGTATTTTCAAAAATCGTGCGATATTTCATTTCGGATTCACGAAGCTCGGCAGTGCGCTCGCGAACTTTGATCTCCAGGGTTTCATTGGCTTCCCGCAGGGCTTCCTTGGATCGATTGATATTATTGATCAGCAATTGGGTAAACAGACTGATGATCAGGATTATGCCAACCGTAATAAATATGGTCAGATTGGGACTGGCCAGGATGGCCTTTTCAAAATAATAATAGAAGAAGGAAACACCCGAACCGATAATGACCAGGCCGATACTGTCCAGATTGATACGCTGCTTTTTTTTGTTCATTGCCTGCCTTTTAGGGATGCCTATCTCCGTTATAGTTTGATTCTTATGGGGCTGGGCCGTTCTGAAAATTATTGATCGCAAATGATTATAAGAACTTAGACCCAGTCCCCAATCAAAAGAAATGCCAAATATATATCGGCTATTTGGGGTGAAAACTTAAGCGGCAGGACGGTATTCCAGACTGGTTTTTGGAAAATCGGAATTCTGGTGCTGTTTGGTCGCCAGATATGCACAGCGGGAGCATTTGATGGGGTGAATGGACCCGGGGTGGAATATATAACGCGATATGCCGTTTTTTTTATGGCGCATCGACATTGCCGAAACCCTCATCTAAAAGCCGCTTTCCTATCCCTTGCGGGATTGATAACAGCGGCGCTCGAAGTAGGTCGCTGTGGTTTCATCAAAAACGGCTTCATTTTCATGGATGTACTTTGGCTCGCCTTCCCAGGCGCCGCATGCCAGTACGACCGGTTCACCTAATGCAAACTTGCGGTTGCAGGCCGGGCACCCTTCATCATTGAAGCGATTCAGCTTTTCAAGATCGATGATGGTTTTAAACCGATTCTTATTAGAACGTGCCATGGATCCTCCTCGTGCTTTGCCCCTTAAATATTGAGGCCTTCTTTAAACCTAAATTGAAAGTTAAAAATGGTAATAGCGGTCAATTTAGGTTTGGGTTATGATCGTCATTATTAAACTAAATTCCGATAGCCGCCCTGTCAAGACGATCCAAGATAAGTATTCAGGTGTCAGGTCTGAAAACATAGGACTGAGGACTGAGTGCTGAGGACTGAGATCTACCGAAATAGAGAAAGGCGAAAAGGCCGGGCCGGCTCATGCCGGAAAACGACAGCTCAAAATCTCTGGAGGACGATTCGGGCCGGAGAACGACAGGTCTTGTTGAAATGGGAGGACGCCAGGCAGGCTTTTTGCTCAGTCCTCAGTCCTCAGCACTCAGTCCTTACCAGCGGGACACAACACTATCGGCGAAGCTGGTATTTTTGCACCGCCTGATTGTGATCTTTTAGGTTGGTGGAGAACTGATGGGTTCGGTTTTTTTTGGATACAAAATAAATGAATTTCGTATCGGCCGGATAGAGGGCGGCCTCGAGGGATTTTGTCCCCGGATTGGCGATGGGGCCAGCGGGCAATCCTTTTATTTTGTAGGTATTATAGGGCGTTGGAGTTTCAAGGTGGGTGCGTTTTAAATTGCCGTCAAAGTTCTTTAACCCGTAGATTACGGTTGGATCGGATTCCAGGCGCATCTTCTTTTTTAAGCGATTGTGGAATACCGAAGAAATCACGGGCCGCTCAAAAGGTGCACCGGTTTCCTTTTCAATGATCGATGCCAGGGTGACGATCTGATGAATCGAGAACCCAAGTTGTTCTGCCCGCTCTTTCCACGATGAACTAAAAACATTCCAGAAGCGTTTGACCATGGTTGATATGATCGTTTCGCTGCTCACCTTTTTGGGGAAATAGTAAGTTTCCGGAAACAGGTAGCCTTCGAAAGTTTTAGCGTTTATGCTGTTTTTGCGAGCCAGATCGGCATCGGTTGCTGCCTCAATAAAACTGGAATCCTGTACAAATCCAGCCCGGGCCACGAGGTCGGCAATCTGGTAGATATTAAGGCCTTCCGGGACGGTAAGTTTATATAACTCGACCTCTCCTTTCACCAGTTTTTCCATTATCTGTATTGGCGCCATGGTGGCCGACAGTGCATACTCTCCGGCTTTAAGGCGTTTGTCATATCCCTTCAGGCGGGCAACCAGGTTGAATTTAAAAGGGCTTTTTATTATTCTGTTTTGAAAAAGCGCTTCTGTAGTGGTTTTCAGTGACTGACCGGCGGGTATGGTAATCACCACTTTTTCCGGCGATTGGCCGGCCGGTTGTTGGGCATAGTGCCGCAGATTAAGAATGAAAACCGCCAGGCCACAGAGGCTTAGGAATATAAGGACCGCTGAAATGAGGAGGATTTTTTTCATTCTTGTCCGATTTTCACGTCTGTTTGTGCCCGAATATCTGTTCCGACGAGCTTGATGTTTTTGGATTTCAGCCCAAATATCCGACTTGATGCCCACTATCAGCATAATAAAAATGACCGCCGGTTGTCAAAGAAGGATTCCATCTGCTGGCTGAATCTTATGCGACGATGATGAGCGATGACTTTCATACCCAATTGTGGTATAAAAACAGTCGGGAGAGCGTTTCATTTTCAATATTAAACAACGGGTATCTGGCCAAATAAGGCAATTTGCTGCTGGCAGCAGACATTGTCACAATTCTATCCGGATTTAAGGAGAAATCGTGAAATATTGGAGACAGCCTTTGGACAGGGACCGTATTCAGGTACCCTGCGGCATCATCCATATTATCGAGGAACGCTGTAAAGGTTGCGGATTTTGTGTTGAATTCTGCCCGCGGGGTGTTTTTGTTATGTCAAAGCGGACGAACCCTAAAGGGTATCATCCGCCTGAGATTACGGATATTGCCCAATGCACCGATTGCGGATTGTGTGCCTTGCTTTGCCCGGATTTTGCCATCTATGTCGAGAGTAGCCAGATGTCTGCCAAAGACCGTGACGTGAACGACAAATAGGACCCATCTCAACAATAGGATTTTGGTTCAAGATTGCGTTTTCGCCTAAAGGCTTCCGTCTTGGTTAAAACTTCGACGGGACAGGGAGCCGGGACACGCGCGGCGGGGCCGAGTTTTAAAACCGAGGCATACGGTTGTATGTCGAGGATTTAAAACGAGTCACCAACAAAGATATGGGGCCAAAAGGCATTTTTGAGATGGGTTCTGGAATTGAGTTAAAAATATGAGTGATCAGGGCCTGTTGACCGGAGAACATTTCCTGCTGGGAGACTATGCTGCTGCTGAAGGTGCCATTCTGGCTGGCTGCCGTTTTTTTGCCGGTTATCCAATCACGCCTGCAACCGAGATAGCCGAGCGAATGTCGACCCGGCTGCCACAGGTCGATGGCATTTATATTCAGATGGAAGATGAACTGGCTTCTATGAATGCCATCTTAGGGGCTTCATGGGCCGGTGTTAAATCGATGACAGCCACCAGCGGCCCCGGCTTTTCGCTGATGATGGAAAACCTGGGTCTCGGCATCATGATGGAAACCCCTTGTGTGCTGGTTGATGTCCAGCGCGGAGGCCCTTCCACCGGGCTGCCGACATTGGTCGGACAGCAGGATATGATGCAGGCCCGCTGGGGCTCTCACGGCGATTATGAGATTATCGCGCTTTGCCCGTCCTCTCCGCAAGAACTCTTCGATTTGACCATCCGGGCTTTCAATTTATCTGAAAAGTTCCGAACACCCGTGCTGGTGATGACAGACGCTGAGGTCGGTCATATGACGGAACGGGTGGTCATCCCTCAGCCTGAAGAAATTGAAATCATTAATCGTCCTGAGGTCCGAAAAGGAGATATAGAGCCGGACCAATTCCGCATTTACCACGATACGGATTCGGAAGGCGCACACGGCGGCGTATCGCCCATGGCAATTGCCGGAGAAGGTTATCGCTTCCATGTAACCGGCTTGACACACGATGAGCTTGGCTATCCAGCCATGACGGCCAAATCCAGCGAATGGAACATTAAGCGCCTGATTAATAAAATAAGCGCACATCGCGATGAGATCATTCAGCTGGAAGAACAGTACTTGGATGACGCTGAAGTAGTAGTGGTGTCATATGGTATTTCAGCGCGGACCTCCCAATGGCCAATTGAGCAAGCACGTAAAGAAGGCATCCGGGTGGGCTGCCTCAGGCTTATCACCATATGGCCTTTTCCGCAAAAGCGGATTTTCGAGTTGGCGAAAAGGATCCGGGCTTTCGTTGTGCCGGAAATCAACAGGGGACAAATTTGTCTTGAGGTCGAGCGCTGTGCCGCCGGTCAGGCACAGGTACTGGGTGTCAACCGGCTGGGGGGCGATATTCTGGAACCGCAACAGGTGCTGGGAACAATATACAAGGCAGCCGGTCGCTCGGACGCGCTCCAAACAGATCTTCATAACGGAAAAACGGAGAGATAGGCGCAATGGCCGAAAATGACATGCAGTTGCAACACTGCGGGCATGAGTCCGATTCTCAAAGCGATTGGGTAACCGGTCTGCATCCAATGGACGTACTTTTGCGGGGAGAACGATTGCCTCACATTTGGTGCCAGGGATGCGGACTGGGTACGGCATTGACCACATTCATCGGAGCGCTGCAATGGTTGGAAAAGAATGAGAAATGGGACCTGGACAAGGTGTCTGTGGTTTCCGGTATCGGCTGTACCGGGCGTATTGCCGGGTATCTTCGTCTGGATTCCTTTCATACGACTCACGGTCGCGCCATTCCGTTTGCCACGGGTCTTAAACTTGCCAACGGCGAGTTAAAAGTCGTTGTTATTTCCGGCGATGGAGATATTGCCGGGATCGGCGGCAATCATTTTATCCATGCGGCCAGACGCAATCTGGACATTACCGTTATTTGCGTTAATAACTTTAATTACGGCATGACGGGCGGCCAGGCGGGGCCGACAACGCCCCACGGTGCCAGGGCAGTTACGACCCAATATGGTAATTTTGAGCATCCCTTTAACCTGCCGTATCTGGCTGCAGCCGGCGGGGCATCTTTTGTGGCCCGCTGGACGGTGTTGCATGCCCGGCGGCTGGAGTGGACCTTGCGCGAGGCCATGACGCACCCCGGGTTCAGTTTTGTTGAAATCATCGCGCCCTGTTCAACATCCTATGCGCGTTGGAATCTGGAGGGCCGGGGACTGGATCCGCAGAAACTTGGCCGGCGCGGACTGGAAGTTATGAAGCATTACCAGCAGGTGGGCAAAATTGCCCACCAGACCCACCCCAAAGACGCAGCTGTTGAAGTAAATGAAAAGGGCGAGATCACTGCCATTATCGAAGGTATTTTTTTAAACGAGCCCAAGCCTGAATTCCGGGCGGCAATTGAGCGCAAGGCTCAGGTCGCCAAGGAGCGCTGGAAGGCAGCTAAAAAGACGATGGACCGGCGACTGAAACTACCCAGCCGAACCGATTTTGTTGACCGAACCGACGTGCAGCTCGGTGGCTTCGGCGGCCAGGGCATTATGAGCGCCGGCCGCATCATCGGCCAGGCGGCCACCATATATGACAAGATAGAAGCCTGCTTTACGCAGAGCTATGGTCCGGAAGCAAGGGGCGGCGCTGCGGGATCACAGGTTGTCGTCGCAGCTGAGCCGATCCATCACCCCCACCTTATCGCCCCCTCCAGCGCAATTATCATGTCTCAGGAAGCCTACGCTAAATATGTGCCCACGCTTGCTGCTGATGGAACCCTGCTGATTGACGATGGGCTCGTGACGCTGCCCGCAGACCATCGTCAGGATTTGAAAACCTATGGAATTGCGGCGACTCAGATTGCTGAGGAATGCGGTAATACCCGGGCGGCCAATTCGGCCATGCTTGGCTTTTGGGCGGCGATCGTCGGAGCTGTCAGTCGGGAGGCCATGCGACAGTCATTGACGGATTCAGTGCCATCCAAAACTCTGGAAGCTAATTTAAAAGTGTTTGATATTGGTTTTGAAAAGGGTCTTGAGCTTAAAAAAAATGCATGAGACAAAATTATCAGCGATTGGCATTGGGGGTAAATTTCTTTGAGCAAGGGTGCTCTCATTTTAGGTGGCAGCCCGGCGGGGCTTCAAGCCGCTTTGGATCTTGGTGATTCCGGCATCCATGTTCACTTAATTGAGCCATCGCCCTTTTTAGGAAATGGCGGCAGCACGCGTGTGCCCCACCACCTGTTAAATGCTCGAATGCTGGAAGTGGCCAAACATCCGCACATTAACGTATGGACCAACACGTTTCTGCAAAGCGCCAAGTTGCAGACGGGATCTTTACAGGTAAAATTGCAGCAGCATCCGCGCTATGTCGATTTAGCCAAGTGTACCGGATGCGGCGATTGCGTGGAAGTCTGTCCCGTGACGCTGCCGGAAAGCCAACGCAAGGCCATATACCTGATGGACGGCCACCAACCGGGGTGCGCAGCCATCGATAAACAGGGGAAGGCGCCCTGCGCCGCAGCCTGCCCAGGCGGCGTTCATGCTCAGGGCTACATTGCCCTCATTGCTCAAGGGCGATTTGAGGAAGCACTGGATCTCATTCGAGAGGCCATTCCATTTCCGGGCATCATTGGGCGCATCTGTACCCATCCCTGTGAGCTGAACTGCCGTCGATCTGAAATCGATACCCCCGTATCTATCCGTTTGCTCAAGCGTTTTGCGGCCGATTGGGAGCCTGACGAATCCGCTAAATCCGAAACCTCGCCACCGTACCAAAAATCAATCGCCGAAGACGTCTGCAAAGTGGCGGTCGTTGGCTCCGGTCCCGCGGGCATGACCGTCGCCGATCGTCTGGCGCGCAGGGGGCATCGGGTGACGGTCTTTGAAAAACTGCCGGTTATTGCCGGGATGTTATCTGTGGGCATACCAGACTATCGGTTACCGCGATATGTCATTGACCGGGAGTATCGCCGCATTGAGTCCCTGGGTGTCGAAATCCAACTCAATACCGCCATCGGACCTGAGGGTGATCATACGCTGGATGACTTATTTAAACTGGGGTATGACGCCGTATGTCTGGCCATCGGGGCGCACAAAAGCCTTTCTCTGAGCATACCCGGCGAAACATTGCAGGGCGTCATCCAGGGGATAGAGCTTTTAAAAACCATCAATTTAAGCCAGAGACTTGATGCGGCTAAGCACAGGACTGTTCTCAAACGCGTGTTTCCCTCCGGAACAAAGACCCGGGCTGTTGTGTTGGGTGGCGGGAACACGGCCATAGATGTTGCCCGAACGCTTAAGCGTGTCGGCGTTGAGGATGTCTGTATCGCCTATCGTCGCACCCGTGACGAGATGCCGGCTTTAGAAGAGGAGATCGATGATGCCGCACAAGAAGCGATAGCGATTGAATATTTAACAGCGCCTATCCGTATCATCGGGAATTCTGAAAATAATGTCATCGGTCTGGAATGTCTGCGCATGAAGCTGGGAGAGCCGGATGAAAGCGGCCGTCGCCGGCCGGTCCCCATAGGCGGCAGCGAATTTGTGATGCCGGCAGAATTGGTGGTGCTGGCCATCGGGCAAATACCCGATATCAGAGGTCTGGATGCGGATAATCGCATCGCCATGACCCGCGATCAACGGATTCAGGTAAACCGTGGCACTTTTGCAACCGATCATGCGGGCGTTTTTGCAACCGGTGATGCCGTAACCCGCGATAAAATGTCGGCGATTGAGGCCATCGGAATGGGGAAAAAAGCGGCGGCTGAGATTGATGCATACCTCAGCGACAAAACGAGCGTTGAAGACGCAGCTGCCGTTAATGAATTCGCAATCGCACAACGGCAAATGAGTGACGCGGAGCTATTACCCAAACCACGAATCCCCGTGCCAAAGCTGTCAATCGAAAAGCGCCTGAGCAGTTTTGCAGAGGTCGAGCTGGGATATTCTCAAGAACAGGCGATGGCCGAGGCGCAGCGCTGCCTGATGTGCGGCCCCTGCAGTGAATGTTTGGCCTGTGTGAAAGCTTGCGGGCCGGAGGCAATCGTACAAAACTCTCAGGCCACCATAATGGATCTGGAGGTCGGAGCGATTATCTGCGCTGATGATCAGATCCCAGCGCTAAATGATTTATCTGAAAATGGCAAACGTGTTTACCGTATTTCTGCCGAAGATGAGCTGATGGGATCGGCTGCTGCTGCCCAGGTGATGTGCCGCCTGGCACCGGTGCAATTTGTCAAGCCTTCCGGTATCGTTGTGACACCGCCTGCAGATGGTGTCCGCACGGGTGTCTTTATCTGTCAGTGTGATCATTATATTTCTGAGGTGGTGGATACCGACACACTTCGTGAACGGGCGGCGGCCTGGCCCTCTGTCGCACACGCCGAGGTGCTGCGATTTTCCTGTACGGCCGAGGCGCAAGCAACAATTCAAAAAAAGGTGCAGGTGCATGACTTAAATCGAATTACCCTGGGTGCCTGTGCTTGCTGTTCACTGGATCAAATTTGTTACAGCTGCACCTATCAGCGCGTTCGATGCAAGGCCCATCTTGGCCTGTTTGAGTTCCGCGAGAATCATACCCAACCCGAAGGCCTTTTAAAGGCCGGTTTTTTACCACCGTCGGCGGTTGAGTTTGTCAATATACGGGAGCAATGCGCCTGGGCTCACCGGGAAAACCCTGACGCGGCTACAGCAAAAGCAGTTGCGCTAATATCAGCAGCCGTGGCCAAGAATCAGACACCTTCCGGCAACCTGCTGGAATACCAACCTCCTGAGCGTTCGGCACTGATATTCGGCAGCGGCGGCGCTGCCCGGACTTGCCGGGAACTTCTTTCCACCCAGGGTATTGCGGTGCACGATTTAGCCGGGGCGCCGCCACGCATCCGCAGGGTCAATGGCTGTTATTGCGTGACCCTAAACGACAAGGAATGGACTGCTGCCGGGATCGTAATGGCGCCGTGCGATTCTGCCGAGGCTGACCGATTGCGTCATGCTTTCGGAGACGCACCTTTGCAACCGCGCTCGCGTTTGCACCGTCAGGGGTTGGAAACCACCCGGCCGGGCGTTTATTACTGCGACCCGGCCCTTGATAGTTCAATGGCGGGTGCGGCGGCAACGGCGAAGGTGGCCGCCTGGTTGGTTCAATGTTCAAAACCGCCTCAATGCCATAGCGCGGTCGTGGCGCCTCACCGCTGCCGGGCCTGCCATACCTGCGTTGAAATCTGCGAATTCGGTGCACCCCAGTTGATGGGCACCGAGCCCAACCGATTTTCCTGGATCGATCCGCACATCTGTCAGGGCTGCGGTGCTTGTGCGGCCCAATGCCCTTCGGGGGCAATTACGGCGGGAGATGCAACCGATGCCCAACTGGAAAACATGGTAAATGCGATTTGGCATACGCCAGTTGCCATGCGAATCGATCAAAAACAAATCGCGTTGGTCTTTACCTGTAACTGGAATCCTTACAGCGGGATGGAAGCGGCGGCGATCGAAGGGCTATCCTATTCCGCACAAGTTTATCCGATTAGAGTGATGTGCCTGGGGCGGCTTCAACCGGGGATCATTCTGAAAGCATTTGAACGCGGAGTGCGCGGCGTTCTAATGTTGGGTTGCCCGCAAGATGAATGTCGCTATGAATTCGGGGGACGCCGCGCGGAAGAGACTTTTGCGGTTGCGCAGAATCTGGTTCGGATCATGGGCTATTCGGATCAATATCTTAAAATGGATCGACTGACGGCTGGTGACGGCAAGGACTGGGTGAGTAAAATACAAAGCTTTTTAGCCGGTTTGAACGGGGATCAGGCATAATGAAGAGCAAGCTGCAGGAAATCATTAATCAGAACCGTGCCTGGTATTGCCTGGAATGCGGCAAATGCAGTGCGGTCTGCCCGATCACTTTATGGGAGAAGCGTGCTTATTGCAGCCCGCGCCTGCTGATTGAGAAAGCCCTTAATAGCGCTTCAGCTGATGTTTATGAGGACCCCCTGTTTTGGTCATGTTTGACGTGCAAAAGGTGCAGCCAGCTGTGCCCGTCGGATGTGCTGTTTTCAGAGTTCATACGGGATGCTCGGGCTATGGCAATGAACGACGGCCAGTCGGGAGAATGCACCCATGGTGAGGTCATCCAGACCTGGGGCCAGATGATGACGAATCCTGACCTTAATCAAAACAGACTCGAATGGCTTGACCATGATTTGAGAATCTCGCAGGACTCGGAGGTTTTGTATTTTGTCGGCTGCCTGCCATACTATCATGTCCAATTTAAAGATTTGGGTATTGAAGGTCTGGAGATTGCCAGGGCAGCCGTGAGGATTCTGAACCATATGGGCATCGAGCCGCAGGTGTTATGCGATGAGCGCTGCTGCGGCCACGACCAGATCTGGCAAGGCGATATGGTGGCATTTGACGCTCTGGCGCGCCTTAATTTTGAGCAGTTTAAAGGCACCAAAGCCAAGCAAATTATAACCACCTGTCCCGAATGCGCCCGGACCCTTGGACTGGACTACCCCAAACGGGTTGGCGCGCATGGGATGGAAGTGTTACACCTCAGCGAGTACATCAGCCGGCATCCGGCTGCTTCAACCTTAGGCTGGAATTCGGAAAAAAAGAAATCCAGGGCGACCTACCAGGATGCCTGCCGGTTGAGCCGGCACCTGGGGATTTACGACGAGCCCCGGGCATTATTGCAGGCTTGCGGGTTGGAGCTTGTTGAGATGGCGCAAACCCATCGGAGCAGTCTGTGCTGTGGTACCAGCTGCTGGACCGCCTGCGGCCAGGTCAGTAAGAACATCCAGGTAGAACGGTTAAAGGAAGCCAGGGCCACCGGTGCCGAGCTGCTGATTACAACCTGCATTAAATGTCAGATTCATTTTAAATGCGCCCAGCAGGATCCTGCCCTGGAGAAGGATATCGGTATTCCGATTCGCGATCTGACGACGGTACTGGCGGATCGATTGCCGTAATCATCAAAGCGCGTTGTTTACCCGTGCCTGTGTGTTAAACAAAAATCCGCCTTAAGGCGATGGGACGAGCACTGTGGCAAACCCATCAACACCGACAGGAATTCTGGATCCGGATTTTCTGCAAAGCGTTGTCCGGCAAGCAAGTTACCAGTGCCGCGCTGACGGCAGCTGCTTTTATCTGTGGAATGCGGAACAGGAACGAATATCGCTGGTGGCCACCCATAACCTGCAGCACGTCCCCTGGGATGATGGATTGCCGGGACGTGTGATGAACTCCCGGGAGGCCATGACGGAAATCTGTTCCGATGGCTCGGTGTCCTTGGCGGCGCCATTGATCTGGCAGGATTCCGTTCGAGGCATACTTGTCGTGTTTGATGCAAATGCAAAAAGGGTCTTTCGGGAGCGGGACGCCGCACTGCTTCAATCCCTGGCCGACATGACGGCGTCGATGGCTCAGCAAAACGAGCGGCTCGCACGGATGACCAACCAGTTTCGAGCCCTGCACGCTATCGACGTGGCGCTCACTTCCAGCCTGGAATTAGAGCGCGTATTGGACATGATTCTTGAAAACGCCGCAGAACTGGTTGACGCCGAACACGGTTCTTTGCGGCAATTGGATACCGAGTCGGGAAAGCTGGTTCTCAAGGCCCATTATGGAGACGGCTGGACACCCGAAAAACTTGCTTACACCCCCCGCATCGGGCAGGGAATCGCCCGGTGGGTGGCAGAGAACCGGCGCCCCTACCTGAGTTCCGATGTCCGCGATGATCCGCTGAATGTTGTTCTTTTTGAAGACATGCGCTCAAGCATTTCGGTTCCTTTGCAATATGGACTGGAGGATCCCGCTAAACCGGATTCGCTTTTAGGCGTTTTGCTTTTGGAAAGCTCACGGGTGGCCGCCTTTGACCAGCAGGATGTTGAACTTCTGGAAGCGCTGGCGCAAGAAGCCGTCATCGCCATCCAAAACGCCAGCCAGCATCGAAAGCTTCTGTCCGAGCAGGAAAAGAGACTGGCCGCCGAAAAGTGGGCGATCATGGGGCAAGCCGCCACTGCTTTGGCACATCGGATTAACAATCTGATGGGGATCGTGCCGGTCAGTGCCAGGGAAACCATGCGCTCCCTGAACAAATTGGAGATGGCCGATTCAGAGCGATCCTGGATTCAAGGCAATTTAGAACGCGTCGAGCGTAACGCACGATTTGTTCTTAAGCTCAGCGAAGCACTGTTTAAACCGTTCAAAGACTCCGGTCCCGCAGCGCGGCTGAATGTCAACCATCTGCTCGATGAAGCCCTGGAAGCTGCCGATCTGCCGGATCAAATCGAAGTCAGGCGAAGCTTCGAAAAAAAAATGCCGCTGGTAGATTGCAACCTGCTTTTAGTGGATGTATTCCTCGAGTTAATAACCAATGCGCGTAAGGCCATGGAAGATCGGGATCAGCCGCAACTACACGTGCGTACACACTCAGACCAAGATGATAACGGCCTTTGGGTGGTTGTTGAGATCAAGGATACGGGCAGAGGTATTACCCCCGAGCAGATGATGCATTTGTGGAATATGTTTCAACAAAGTGAAGAGGGGCTCGGATTTGGATTGTGGTGGTTGCGCACATTCATCGAGCGTCAGGGGGGATCGATTATATGCAATAGCGAACCCAATAAAGGCTCGGTCTTTGTGGTGCGTCTACCCGCCGCTATCGGCAGGCAATCATCGATATGACCAACGCGGTGATATGGCAGCGGAGATAACGAGAACCCATCTCAAAAATGTCTTTTGCCCAAAGTCCTATTTATGAAATGGGTTCTAAACAAAAATAAAACCCGGGAGAAAAAAATGCGAGGTAAAGTCTTAATTGTAGATGACTATTCCGATTGGCGCAACATGCTAAGCGGGTTAATCGAACGGGAGGGACATCTGGTCGAAACGGTGAGTACCAGAGCGGCCGCCCTGGCCTACATCGATGAAAACAAAGATCTGGACCTGGTCATATTGGATATCCGCCTGGTAGAGACCGAAGAAAACAATGAGGATGGAATGCGTTTGCTGGCTGAAATCCGTAAACGACTTTCCTTTACACGGGTGATCATGGTTACCGGATATGGAACCATGGAAACTCAACGCAAGGCCTTTAAAGAATTTCAGGCCTTTGATTTTTTCAATAAAGCCCAATTTGATTCAGATGATTTCCGACGATCATTTCAAGACGCAGTCGAACAAACAATCCGTGATCGCAAAACCTGGAAAGACAAAGAATTTATTCGCGATCAAAAATATGAAATGTGGCAGCGAGACAAAACCGATCCGGCTCGATGATCACATTTAATTCATGAGATGTGTCCATCGATGATGACAATTTTCGTTGGGCGCGCATCCGTATGACAGGCGATGCCTGATTTTATCCAAGGAGGTTAACGTTGGCAAAAGAAGATTTACGTATCGGCGTTTTCGTGTGCGATTGCGGTTCAAATATTGCCGGTTTTCTGGACACCGAGGAGGTGCGCAAGTTTGCCGAGGACCTGCCGGCTGTTGTTTTATCGGTTCGTAATAAGTACACCTGTGCCGATCCGGGACAGCAGGAGATTCAACGAGCGATTTTCGAGCATCGGCTCAACCGGATCGTCGTTGCATCTTGCTCACCATCGTCATATGAGCCGATATTCCGGCAATGTATTCAGGACGCAGGGCTTAACCAATACCTGTTGGAGATGGCCAACATCCGTGAACACTGTTCCTGGGTGACCTCGGACCCCGACGAAGCCACCGTAAAAGCCAAAGACATTGTTAAAGTGGCCGTAGCGCGAGCCAGATGGCTTTACCCGCAGGATGAAGAGCAAATTCCGGTCAGGGATGCGGCCCTGGTCGTCGGCGGCGGGGTGGCCGGCATGCAGGCAGCACTGGATCTGGCCGATGCGGGACATCAGGTCTATCTGGTCGAAAAAACGCCATCGATTGGCGGTATTATGGCGCAGCTTGACAAAGTCTATCCTGACATCGAGTGCAGTATTTGAATTTTGGGCCCCAAGATGATGGATGTCGGTCGACATCCCAAAATTGAACTGCTGACCCATTCACAAGTAGAAGATGTAACCGGATATGTGGGTAACTTCAAAGCCCGCATTCGCAAAAAAGCCCGCTTCGTTGACGAGCAGGCCTGCGTCTCCTGCGGTGACTGCGCGACCGTTTGCCCGGTCGTTATAGCCGACGAATTCCAGATGGGTTTGAGCAGTCGCCGGGCGATATATATCCCTTTTCCGCAGGCTGTCCCTTCCGCCTATCTAATCTCGGCCCAAGACTGTCTTGGTGCCAATCCGATCGCCTGCGGCAAGTGTCTCGAAGTTTGCGATAAGAAATGTATTGATTTTGACCAAGAGGATGAGCTTCTCGAAGTTGAGGTTGGCGCGATCATTGTGGCCACCGGCATGGACGTGTATGACCCCACCTCGCTGGATGAATACGGCTACACGCGTTTTGTCAACGTCGTCACCAGCATCGAATTTGAACGGCTGATTTCCACCGGCGGGCCTCTGATGGGACACCTGGGTCGACCCAGTGACCAGGCCAGACCCCGTCGGATCGGATTTATTCAATGTGTTGGATCGCGGACCCAGGATCCCAAACGGGGCAATCCCTATTGCTCCAATATTTGTTGTATGAACACCATCAAAGGCGCACAATACCTTATGGATAACTATCCCGATACGGAAGTCACCGTTTTTTATATTGACCTGCGAGCATACGGCAAGGGGTTTGAGGAACTCTTGATGCGTACGCGGGGCAATGGGGTGCGCTATGTCCGGGGCTTGCCGGGTGATGTTCAAGAAGATCCCGAAACCCGTAACCTGATGGTCACCGTTGAAAATACCATCGAAAGGCGCCTCGCGAAACACGAATTTGATATGCTGGTTCTGGCTGTGGGTGCAACGCCGGCGATTGAAACAGAAACCATTCGGCAAATGGTGAGTATCTCTAAATCACCGAACGGCTTCTTAAAGGAAGCGCATGCAAAACTGCGTCCGGTAGAGACGCCCACCAAAGGGGTATTCATTGCCGGCGCTGCCGAAAGTCCCAAGGACGTTCGGGAGAGTGTTACCCAAGCCAGCGCTGCGAGCAGCCGCGCTTCGATTCTATTGAGTAAAGATCAATTTGCGGTAGAAGCGATTACGGCCGGTGTGTATGAAGCGGCCTGTACAAAATGCGGACAATGTGCTCATGTTTGCCCGTTTGGTGCGATCACCTGGCAAAAGAAGCAACCCCCTCAGATCATCAGTGCGGCTTGCGCCGGTTGCGGGACTTGCGCTGCCGAGTGCAAATTCGGGGCAATTGAAATGCGGCACTTTTCAGACCAGGCAATATATTCTCAGATCGACGCTATGCTGGAAGAAGACCCTCAGAAAAAAATCGTCACTTTTGCCTGCAACTGGTGCTCATACGCCGGGGCAGATACGGCCGGAGTGAGCCGTTTGGAATATCCACCCAATGCGCGTATTATCCGCACGATGTGCTCGGGGCGGGTGAATCCCGAATTTGTGTGGTATGCATTTCAAAAGGGTGCGCCGGTCGTCCTGGTGTCCGGTTGCCATTACGTTGACTGCCATTACATTGACGCGAACCGCAGCACGGTGCGACGGATGGACGGTCTGTGGGATGGCCTGGAAAAATCCGGTGTCCGCGCTGACCGGCTATTGTTGGAGTGGTGTTCCGCTGCCGAGGGCACCCGCTGGCAAAGCATTATGCAAGCTGTTGAGAAAAAACGTGAAATGGTGACCCTGGAAGAATTGGAACTGACGCGAGAACTTCTGGCAAAAGCTCGCGTACCGCGTCCGCGTAACCCGAAGCCTGCCAACGAAGAAAAAAAGACCGAATTTGCGTGCATGCGCTGCGGGCATCATTGGGACAGTATTTTCAGTGTAAACCGTGAACGGATCTGCCCTGAATGCCGATCCAACAGCGTGCACTGGTTGCGTCAAAGTAATTAGAAGCCGCAAGAAAACGATTTAGGGCCTTGTTTTTCTTGACAATCATACCTAAAATCAATATTGAGCCCTTTTACCTATTCCCCTGAAACAAACTCAACCCCGGGAATGACTGTGTTTCGCAGTTTTTAATCGAAGCGTAGCGAGAAGAATTTTCTCGTATTCGAATCAAAAGGTAATTTATCCAAAGCCGAGGGATTTTAGATGGCCAAACCAAAACTAAAAAAGCATCATATAAACCGGGATTGGTGCAAGGGATGTGGCATATGCGTTGCGCTTTGCCCCAAAAAGGTTCTGGAATTAGACGATCAGGACAAGGTCATGGCGGTGCGCCCGCAAGACTGTATCTGTTGCAGGCTTTGTGAGTTGCGCTGCCCGGATTTTGCAATAGAGATCGAAACGATCGAAAACAATGAATAGGCGTATGATATGAACGAGAACATAAAATTTGTCCAAGGCAACGAGGCCTGCGCTGAAGCGGCCTTGTATGCCGGGCTTAATTTTTACGCCGGTTACCCGATAACACCGTCTTCTGAAATTACCGAAACCTTAGCCTATCGGCTGCCGCAAATCGGTGGAAAATTCATTCAGATGGAAGATGAAATCGCGTCGCTATGTGCCATCATCGGTGCTTCGCTAACCGGCAGCAAAGTGATGACAGCCACGAGCGGGCCCGGCTTTTCCCTGATGCAGGAAGCGCTGGGGTATGCCATTATGGCCGAAATTCCCTGTGTCATTGTCAACGTGCAGCGCGGCGGGCCATCCACCGGATTGCCGACCCACGGCAGCCAGGGGGACGTTAATCAGGCCCGCTGGGGGACACATGGCGATCATGCCATCATTGCGCTGACGGCTTCCAATCACCAGGATGTTTTTGCCATTACCGTGGAGGCCTTTAATTTAGCCGAAATTTACCGGA
>WOR8_10002406_pt1 | contig 18749 bp, 17 predicted proteins | sample DeeMarSeWOR38_10_FD_19890 | JGI IMG/M metagenome (IMG submission 19890)
AGCATTATTAATAAGACACTGGGAATTTCCTTAATATCCCCGTTCCGCTACTCTTTTGAGCTTCTCACAATCGCCACAATCGCCGAGCGGATAGCGGAGGGTATCTGAGGCCATGCTTTTATAACCTCAGCCAAATCCCGGTCTGCTTCTGGCTTGTTGTTCTGCTTGTTGTCCAGCTTGTCGGAATTGGTTACTTTGATTGTGTTGGCTCTGTCCTCGTTTGGCAGTTTCGATGGTCTGTTTGAGGGTATTGAATCCTCTGTGCTGGTTGCTGTAACCTCTTTATTCTCGGCAGGTTTAGGCGTGTCTTGACACTTACTGTCATCAATATAACGGAGAGGGCGGGATTCGAACCCGCGGTACGGGTGTTTACCCATACGACGGTTTAGCAAACCGTTGCCTTCAGCCGCTCGGCCACCTCTCACCCGTATTATATCGACCTCGCCATAAAACCTAAGGAGTATTTCCTATGCAGAGATTTTCTATATCTCTTGCCACAATCTCGGCAATAATCTGCTGCGGCTCGGATACAATCGGTCTCGGCTTAACATTCCTTGTTATTAACTCAGCCGGATGCTTCTTTTTGGAAGGTTTTGCATTTTTAGCCGGACCTTTTCTTTTTACTGCTGTAATTTTTCTATGTTCGGCCATAATCTGTTTGGCCAAGTCGAATTTAGGTATATCATCGGTCTCTTGCATCGCATCCTCGCATATAATCAACGGCTCATTTACAATCGCTGTCTTTTTCGAAGACTTCTTCCTTTTTTTAGTACTGCTTTTTTTAAAACTCTCAGCTTTCTCACCGCCACCACCTCCTATAACTTCAATAATCCCTTCTTTCTTTAGTGCTGGAATATCTTTGTCAAGTCAAATGCGTCTTGAATAGACATAATAAGCCCCGCGGGATATCCCATCGTCATCCGTAAGCCAACTCTGCAAGCGCGTTTTGCCGGCTTTGAGCCTGAGACGGAAAGTCACATAATGCGCATCGGCGGGAACAGGCCTGGTCAAATCCTCATCGGCGATCTTGAGCCGGGCTTGCGTTGCGTTAATAGCCTTTCCGCGGTCAATCGCCTTATTAATCGGCGCATCCACTTCCTTAGGCCAGCGTCTCAGCTCGAATTCATACATACCATCGCGCTCAATCTCGACTGCCCAAAATCCGTTGGCCTGCATACCATTGCTGACTGCACGCTGGTGCCACGGCACCTTCGGAGTGTGCCAGTCGTGGGACATCAGCCGGGTCGGATTCTGTTTATCCGAACCAATAACAATTTCGCAATATTTATCGAAGCCCTGCGAAAGATCCTCCCACCACTGTTCATAAGACTGGCGCAAATCTTCAACAACTCCTGGATTCGCATCGGCGATATCATTCTCTTGGGCAGGATCGGCCTGGATATCATACAGTTCTTTACCGTTAATCAGCCGCCAGCGTTGGGTCATCACTGCGCTTTTGCGCCATTTTTCAGGATACTCAATCCGCTGGGAGTGCACGAGCAGCGTACGATCAGGCCAGTCGCTTGCCTCGCCCTTCAACAGCGGCGCGAGGCTGGCGCCGTCGAACATTACGCCGTGTGTTTTATTCAGGCCGCACAAGTCTATAAGCGTTGGCAACACATCGATATGTGCCAAGAGCCTAGCAATATCGCAGGGTCTTTTCAATCCCCCACCGGGCCAGCGGATAAAAAACGGTACGCGGTGACCGCCCTCATACTCGGAGCCCTTTATGCCCCGCATTCGGCCGGTATAACTTCCCGATGTTCCATTGTCGGTCATGAAAATCAGAATCGTGTTTTCCTCCAGGCCCAGCTCTTTAAGCCGGCGCATCAACCGGCCCATATTCTCATCGATGTTCGTGATCATCCCATAGAAGTTGGCCTGGCTGTCTTTGACGCCTTTGTCCCTGTAAGGTTTGCTGTATTTGTCGGCCACGTTGTAAGGCCCATGCGGAGCGTTGGTCGGCACATAGCAAAAGAACGGCCTATTCTTATTTTCTTCGATGAATTTCAAAGCACCATCGAACCAGATATCAGTACAGTATCCCTCGAACTTCTTTGGCTCACCGTTGTGGAAATAAGTATCATCGAAATAATCGTTGCCCCAGTAGTCGGGCCCCTGCCCGACACCGCCCCCACCGTGGATCAGAACTTCCTGAAAGCCACGGTCCTGTGGCCGGTACGGATAATTATCACCCAGATGCCACTTGCCGAAGATCGCTGTGCGATAGCCGCTCGCAGAGAAAACATCGGCAATCGTCGTCTCATGCCTGCCCAGCAGTGACCGGCCCATTATCGTGTGCCAGACACCGGTACGCGAAGAATAGTGCCCCGTCAACAGCGCCGAACGCGTCGGCGAGCAGGTCGGATCAACATGAAAATCAGTCAGCCGGATACTCTGAGCATGCAGCTTATCCAGATTTGGCGTCACAATGACTTCGTTGCCATGACAGCCAAGGTCGCCATAACCCTGGTCATCGGTCATTACCAGGATTACATTCGGCTGTTTGGATTTGGCCGTTTCCGTCTGTTTCGACGCGACACAACTTGGCAATACAGAAAGAGTCCCTGTAGAAACTGCTACAAAACCGATGGATTTAAGGAATTCCCTTCTTGTCGGACTGCCCATTTCTTTGCCTCCATACTGTTAGCGATTTCGCACAGGCCCCAAAGAAAGTTGTGTAAAATCGCCCGGCCTGAATTGCTTTATCAGCAAATGAACATCATCGACAGTGACAGCCTTGATTGCATTTACATCGTCTTCGATAGTGTGATACTGCTGTAAATACGTCCAGTTGAAACCAAGGTCAACCAGTCGTCCCATTGGAAGTTCATTTTTAATAACCAAAGCGCTCAACACCTTGTTTTTTGCCTTTGTTAATTCATCTTCGGCAATCCCGCTCTTGTCCAAATCGTCAAAAATGTTCCTGACAATATCGAGCACCTTATTGACATTTTCGCTGCTGCAGCGGATATAACTGCAAAATGCCCCCGTACCATCCATAGCTCCGAATTGCAACGAGGCAGCTTCGGCTAATGCCTTGTCCACCAGTTCCCAGAAAAATCGCGATCCGACATCATCGCCGATAATCATTCCTAAAAGCGAAGCAGCAAACCTCCTCGGGTCCTGAGCGGACACGCTCGCACTCATCAGGCATATATGTTCGCGAACCAGATTTGGCTTTTCAACTCGTTCTTTCTTCCTACTCCCCTCACTATAGTCGAGTTTCCGCCCGACAGTTTGATGCTGCCATGCGTTACAGGAATTGGCGGCTATGGAGCAGATTTTGTCCCAGTCAAAATTCCCCGCGCAGGCAAGGACAATATTATTCGGCGCGTAACGCCTTGCGAAATAGTTCCGCATCAGCTCGGCGGTTAGATTGTCAATACTCTCTTCGCTGCCAAGCACACTGTTGCCACACGGATGTCCATCGAAGTGCAGATTTCTGCACCGATCCATCACATCGAAGCTCGGCAGGTCTTTGTACATCGCAATTTCTTCTTTGATGACGTTCTTTTCGATATTGAAATCTTCATCTCTCAGGGCCGGTCTCATTAACTGCGTCCACAGTTCTGTAACCTCAATAAGATATTCCGGAAGAACAGCGGCATAATAAACAGTATTTTCTTCACTGGTAAAAGCGTTGAATTGTGCTCCTGTTCTGTCAAATGCCTCGTTTACTTCAAGTGGGCTAAGTTTATCGGTTCCTTTGAACAGCATATGTTCTAGGAAATGTGAGACGCCGTTTATCTGTTCGGTCTCGTCACGCGAGCCGGTTTTGACAAAAAAACCGACCGCCGCCGACTTGGCTGATTTATTAATCTCGCCAATAATGACTAAGTCATTATCTAATTTCTTGCTCTTAAATTCCATGTGTTGTCCTACTCAACGTTGACCTGCTTCGGGCCGATTGTCACAATCGTAAATTCCTCGAACGGATGGGCTCTTAAAAATTCTAAAACGGAATCGACACTGGTTTCTTCGATCTTGTCCTTAATTTCGTCCAGGCTCCGAATCCTGCCTAATATATAGTGATCGCTTCCAATGGCGCCCGCCCTGCTGCTTGACGATTCGCTCTGCAGAATCAACGAACTTTTGAGTCCCACTTTCGCCCTGTCGATTTCCTCGGCGCTGATTCCTTCGCCAAGCCGGTTGAATTCACCGACAATACAGTCGAGCGTCTCCTGAGCCTTGCCCGGCGTCGTTCCCGCATAACACATTACTCCAGCCGCTTCCTTCAGGCCGTGATATCTGGCCCCGATTGCGTAGCACAGACCTCGCTTTTCTCTGACTTCAGTGAATAATCTGGCACTCATCCCTCCGGAGAGAACCGATATCGCGACTCTGGCATTATAATAATCCTCATCGGTCGGCTTGACAGTTCCGGTCATCATACCAATATGCACCTGCGCGCCATCATTATTGATATGCGTATATTTTCCCTGCCTCTGGCCCAGATTCATGGATTCGTCGTTCCCATGCTGCTCGGATTCAAAGAGCCCCTCTAACTGCTTACAAACATCTTCGAAGTTATATTTGCCAGCAACAGAAAAAATCGTCTGCGAGAGATTGAATTTATCTTTGATAATCTGCCCTGATACATAAGCCGTTAATGCTTTTAATTCATTAATATCTCCAAGTGTGTTGCGTCCCAGAGGGCTCGGATAAAACTGTTCTCGCAACTTGAGCATAACTTTCTGGCGAGGATCATCATCCAAAGAAAGTAAATCGTCGATGGCCAGTTGCCTCGCCAATTCGAATTGATCCTCCATCAGAGAGGGTCTCAGAATGATATCTGCATACAAATCCAGAGCTTTGGCCAGATTCCCGGATTCCAAAGCAGCACCAATTGAGATGTGAGAACCGCCAACCGACCGGCCGCGTACCAGCCCTAGCCCATCTATCGCATCGCTGAGCTGCCTGCTGTCTTTATCGCCGGCCCCCCTGAAAATCCAGTCGGCAATCACATTTGACGCCCCGCAGCAACCATCCGGCAGGAGCGCTGCCCCGGCAGGCAGCATAAAACCGAACGCCACCGACTCGACCGCTTCCATCGGCTCACCCAGAAGGACCATTCCGTTATTTAAAATATATACATCAAAGTGTTCTGCCATTTAAGGGCTCCATGAGGCTCCAAAAAAAGTCGGCAGAATTCTACCAGTAAACAAACCCGGTTTCAACCGCAAAATTAATCCGAAGTGAACCGATAAGATATTGAGGTGTATAAAAAACACTGCCGGGTTAAATCACCCGGCAGCGTTCTTCGTTTTCTTCGTGGCAATTGACCACTTTCAAGAGTATACAGCAATTACTTTACTAATTCCTCGAAGCGATTTTGATCCAGGATTATCTCACAACGACCATCTGCGAAGCACACTGCGGCACCATCATCCGGCCACTGGTCAAATATCTCATAGAACATAACCTCAGTAGCCAGATTTGCATCGGTGTATGGCAGACGATACCGAATCACAACAGGTCCTTCCGATTTATCCGGAGCTGCCTGTAAACGCTTTATCGTTTCATCTGAAAATTCTTCTCCAACAAGGTCTTCCAATGCCCCAGGATATCGACCCTCATGTTTTTTAGTGTACTTATCACATAGCCAATGCAAATGCGTCATCTTTATAGAGAGATTCTTTTTGTATTCCGGCCACGGCTTTAGAAGCTGTATCAGGGTTTGAACGGGTATTAATTCGGAATGTCCGTCTGCGAAGCACGCCACAACTCGGTCTTGAGGCCACTGGTCATATATTTCATACAACATGACCTCATTTGACCGGTCTTTAGCATCTGTGTTTGGTTTACGGTATTGAAATACAGGTGGACCATCCGGATTATCCGGAGCAGCCAGTACTTTATTTAACACGTTTTCCGTGATTACACCTGCTCTAACAATATCCGCTAATTCATCGGGGAACTGGTCATCGTTATTACCGGCATAAACCCAACACCACAGGCCCAGACGCATGATCTTGGCCCCAATCCTCGCCTTGTCATCCGGCCAAGCTGACTTCTCCATTCTAAGAGTGTAGCCCTTGGGCGGCTCAAGACTGAATAGATCATCACGCAATTCGGTGTCTATCTGAATCGACGTAAATATTATCGGCGAACGGTTTTGGTTCGCCCATTTATGCTCAATCTGAAGAGGCAAGTTCGTTTTAGGATTAACCCATACTGTAGTTGTACGAGTATCTTTGTGTGATTGAAGCTTTCGTACAGTCCGGCCTTCAAGCTCAACGTTGCCGTGATCCTCTACCGCCCCTGTTCTCAACTCGAGCAGCCGATCACGAAGACTCGTATCAAGCTGCGTCAATCTTACCTCTCCTGTCTTGTCATCAATTTCATAATCAGAACTCATATCATGGAACTCCGCAGTTTTATCAACGGGCCTAAATTGTAGCATTTGACGTTTGCCGTAATCCATGATGGTTGTCTCACCAATAAATCTGGTCCACGGAGAAGTCAGTGATTCATGACGCTCTTTGTCCGGCTCTTTGAACATCCACTTTTGCTTCAAGAGATATTTCCCTTCTTTCTTGCCATCCTGATATCCAACCTCAAAAATCTCCATACAAGAAAATGTCCGGGCCTTTTTTATGTTGTCCATAGCGGTCGCAAACGCAATACTTGCCCCGACGGGCTTGGCAAGCTCGATGATGCCTATAATTATCACGAGAACAATTCCCGCTGCCGCAGTATATTTGATTATTCTGTTTCGCATTATTATTCTCCAGATTACCAAAGCTTGTGATTTATGCTGAGACTGCTTATCTAAAACAGTGAGTAGGTTTTGTTCGAGTTTGTCACGGTGATTGTAGTCAGACGTATCGTCGAACCGGATATCACGAACAAAATTATCAAATTCTTTTTCCATGTCAGTCATCTTTCGAACCTCCTGCTGATTGGGCAGTTTCACCGATACTCATTTTTGCTCGCAGCTTTACAAGTGCCCTGGCTAACTGGCTGCGAACGGTGCCGGGACTGCTGCCCAGTATTTCGGCAATATCGTTCATTTTCAAATTCTCAAAGAAACGCAACGTGATGATAGTCTGGTAGCGCGGCTTCAAAGTCAACACGCCTTCCTTCAAGAGGATCAGCTTTTCAGTTGATTCTTCACAATCAGCAACTACTTCGTTACTTTTTTCGCAAGCGGCCCGAAAAAGGCGGTTACGACGATTCATCCTCCTCAAATATTGATTAACGGCATTGGTTGCGATTCTATATAGCCAGCAGCTAAACTGCTCTTCAGTACCTCTGAAAGAATAAATATTCTCAACCATTTTGAGAAATACCTCGGAAGTCACGTCCTCGGCTGCAGTTCTGTCAAACAGTCTGTGCGCACAGTATCGAAATATCACATCGTAATGTCTGTGGTACAACTGCACAAAAGCTGCTTTATCGCTGCAAGCCTGAATTACCAATCCGCTATTTTCATCCACTTTTGATGCACTCCGGAGTATACATTTCCCAGCTATCATCACTATTGTAAATGCGCGCCGGGCAAAAATGTGGCAAAAAATATCAAAAATCAGAATGCAAAAAATAAAATAACACATTAAAATGCAAATTATGGCTACCGGGAGAAAAATATACGGTTTGATATTCGACGTTGACGGTGTAATTGCCGATACTGAGCCTGTAAACGCCAAGGTCACAATAAGGGTACTGAAGGACATGTTCGACCTCAGCGGCGTCAGGCCGGAGGATTTCGATGCGGGTATTGGTAAAGGAGCTGAGAAGTATGTACAGGCGGGTGCCGATGCTCACGGCTTGAAGCTCACCGACCAGCAAGTAAAAGACGCCGCGAATCTGCGGGAGAAGTATCTGATTGAGACGATTCAGTCCGAACCGCTGCCCGCCTTCCACGGCGTACTCGAACTGATAAACGGGGCGCTGCAGAGGCCGGATTTTCGTCTGGCCATCGCAACCTCTGCATCGCTCGAACTTTCCCGGGCCATCTTAGAATCAGCAAAAGTTCCCTATGGTAAAATGGTTTACGTCACCGGCAGTGAAATCAAAAGTAAAAAGCCCGATCCGGAGCTTTTTCTTGTCGCCGTCAGTCGAATGGCTATCCATCCCGTTCATTGCGTTGTTATTGAAGACGCCCCCAGCGGTGTACAGGCCGCAAAAGCCGCCGGCGCCAAATGTATCGCTGTCACGAATTCCATGAACGCCGGGAACCTCCGGCAGGCTGATCTGATATGCGACTCACTTGAGAAGATAAACCTTGAGACAATTCAAAAGCTCATTGATTAATCTAATACAAGAATAAAGGATAGCGACATGAAAACATTAAAACATCAACAACGTTATACCGGTATGATGATATTAGCATTAATGGCCTGGTTTGCTGTCAGCTTTTCTGCAAATGCAGCGACGGCCAAACACACACAGTTCAAACCGGGTGATATCTGGACCGACACCAGCGGCAATCCAATCAATGCGCATGGTGGTGGAATTCTGTATCACAATAATGTGTATTATTGGTACGGGGAGATAAAAAAAGGAAAAACATGGATGCCGGAAGCCAACCGAAGCTGGAACGGAACGCGAGTCGATGTTACGGGTATCTCGTGTTATTCTTCCACGGACCTGTACAACTGGAAGCACGAGGAGAACGTACTGCCGGCAGTAAAGGACGATCCCAGCCATGACTTACATACAAGCAAAGTCTTGGAGCGTCCAAAGGTATTATATAACAAAGCCACAAAAAAATTCGTAATGTGGATGCACGTGGATTCGCAGGATTACGCACTGTCGCACGCCGGAGTCGCAACCAGCGATTCACCCACGGGGCCGTTCCGGTACATCGGCAGCTTCCGTCCGAACGGCTCGATGAGCCGTGACATGACGTTGTTCATGGACGACGATGGAAAGGCGTACCATTTTTATGCTTCGGAGAACAACGCCACAATGCACATTTCGCTTCTGACGGATGATTATCTCAAGCCGTCGGGGCGTTTTGTGCGGGTATTCGAGGGAAGGTCCATGGAAGCACCGGCGGTGTTCAAGCACCAGGGACGATATTACCTGATGGCATCAGACTGTACGGGCTGGGCGCCGAATCCCGCGAGGTCGGCTGTGGCCGAGTCCATTTGGGGACCCTGGAAAGAGCTGGGCAATCCCTGCCGCGGCCCGGAGGCAGAGGTCACGTTCCGCGGGCAGAGCACGTATTTCCTGCCGGTCGAGGATAAACCGGGGAAGTTTATCTTCATGGCGGACCGCTGGAACCAGAATGACCTGCCTGACTCTCGCTATCTTTGGCTGCCAGTAACGCTCACCGACGAAGGCTTTGAAGTTCACTGGAAGACAACCTGGACTCTGAATAAGTAAATCCAACTTATTCAAAGGACTGAAATATCATTTTACAATTTTAAGATATATATCGCCGTCGGGACAGCTAAGTTTATGCCGGTCTGAAGAAATTCCGGTCGCCACGCTTTTTCGGCTTTCGCTGAAAACCACTTCTACACTTTTATTGCCCATGGGATTATAAACGACTGTCCCGTTCTCGAATTCGCGGACAATTGTACCGTCGCCCTTGGTCACTCCTTTGCTGACAGGCTTGCCGAGCCTCTTGTCCCAGAACGGATACCAGTTGTGGAGATGATCGCCGCTCGACAGCGGATTCGGATCCGAGAACAGGCAATAGCCATCGGAATGTGTCAAAGCAAGAGTTGTCGTAGCTCGCATCAAGTGCAGATCATCGCGTGAGTTGTGGTACCACGTCTCAAGGCAATTAACACGGGGCTGGCGAAGATTTTTCTCGGCCCATTTGAGAGTGGTTTCAATCCTTCTCCAATCATCGATCGTTTTACTTCTGGTGCACTCCATGAAATAACCGTTAATATACGAGGCCGACTCAGGAGCCGCACGGTCATTTGTATTAGCAATAATGAGATATTTATCCCCGATTGCATCCCTGACGCCCTTGACAAGTGCAAGGCGATCTTCGTCATCCCTCCACCAATCGAGCATGACACCATCAACAACACGAGACTGTACTGCTACCCTAGCACGTTTTGCGACGTGCTCACGGAATTCTGGACTAGCAAAATCCATACAGATGAAACCGCCCTCGTCCCAGCCCTTTACTAAATTGCCGTTTTTGTCACGTTTCCACCACTGGTGTCCTTCGGGCATAAAACTCGGGTGAGCATCAAGGTAACGGATTTCGGCGATCAGGATGATATTCGGATTTAACTTGAGAAGGTCCCGGCGGATTTTCCTGCCAGTTTCGATACTCTCAGGTGTAAATGCCTCGGCAAGCCCTCTTGGATTTGTATCCCAAACAAGGCCAAATCCTCCGGGCCCATGCCATACAAGATCATGCATAGCCATCACAGCCCATCGGTTTTTGTTCGACAGATTATCCGCGGGGCTCCAGGCCTGGAAGACCGAAGGGAATTCTCTTGCTGCAATGCGCTCGGCAATGGACAATCCTGCACTTTCCGCTGAAATACCGTCATTAGCTAAGAAGACCGGGTAGAACGCTGAGAATATTAAGAACAAAGTATAATTTCTCTTCATAATAGTTGTTATATCCAGTAAGCTTGTAATACTTGTTACTACTGATCCTCCGTAACCAGATCGATTATCCATGCTGAGGGCAATTTTTGCTTGATGATTTCCGTTGCAAGGTTGACCCATCGACGGCAACCATCCAATATAACGCTGTCACTGCTGGCAACAATCAGATCGGTTTTTATCAGTTCGGCGTCCGGGCTGAGTAACAATTCAATTTCCCAGTTCCAGTTGTTCTGCTCGGCCAATTCACCGATGAGCGTTTTAAGCCGGCCGCTGTTGGAGACGGGGCTGTCCAGCAGCCACAAGACTTTGCCAGCACCGAGTTCTTGTAAGAATTCGCCGATCATCCGTACCGCAGGGACAGTCTCGTGGACTTTGCAATAGGTTCCGTGTATGCTTGCTAAGTCGCGATAGCAGCCATTGCGTCCTTTGAAAATCACTCCACCGCTCATTGCCGCTTCGACGGTTATGAGTACATTATAACCATCGACGGCAACAGATTGGCCTGCAAGTTCTGTTAGCTCGATACGACTCTCGGTTCGAGAAGCAAACTGCTGGTCGGAGCAGGCACTTCGCATAACAGCCAGTCTTTGCCGCTGTGTGAGCGAGAATTTATCACCGACCAATTTGAGAGCGCTCTTTTCGGCGTAGCCTTTCGTCAACAGCAGCGAGTAATCGGCAAGGGCCGAGTGCAAATCCGAAATCGCTTCTGGTGCAAACAACTTTTCATCCGCCGGGTGTGGGCCTCTATGAGAACGCTTGTCAGGCATTGACAAATCCCTCAATTGTGTTAAATTCTTTCACCTTTCTTGCGGGCCTCATTAATCTGCTTTCTGCTTCTATGTTGATATTCCCGAAGCGTCTCAATCTCGTATTGTTTCAGCAGCTTCCGCACGCTGAGGCCCGGCCTGGTCGCCTTAAACAGCCACCACGGCCCCAAATCCTCATCGTTTATATCCCGCTCAACCTCTATCTCACTGCTGTGCTCGGCAACCATTTTCCTGACCTTTTCACGGTTGAAATCCTGGTGGGCAAACGCCCTGTCCAAATCGAGTGTCGCAATGAACTGTTTCGGGCGGGGCTTTTCAATCTTCTCGAAAGTCTTTCCCGTAATGTCGATGATATTGCCGGCCCCGACAGGCACAATATAGTAATGATAAAGTATCGCAAAAGCATTCAGCGGCGGCCCCCCGCCATACGCACTCGGCCAGAAAACTATATCTACATCCAAATCATCGCATTGACCCCATAATTCAGGGTAGTTCAAATCGAAACACGTCAGAATACTTATCCTGCCGAAATCGGTATCGAAAGCCTTCACCCCTTCGGTGCTCAGATGCAAACCCTCGCCCCAGAACACAAAAATTTTCCGATAGTAACCGGCTATTTCACCTTTGCGGTCGATTAGAACAGCCGTGTTGTACTGCCTGTTCCCCGCCTGTTCTCGTATCGGGCAGATAACGTACATATTGTACTGTTTAGCAAGTTTTGCTACGGCTTCGGTGGTCGGCCCCGGAACTGGCTCAGCTATAGTGCCGGCAAATTCTTCAGGCAGACAGGCTATATCCACGCCGTTCTTTCCTGCCGTATGCAGATGCTCTATCGCCATTTTCAGCTTAATATCATGCTCACCCCCAAATCCGATACAAATCGCCGCAACTTTTACCTGTCTGCCGGGCAATTTCTCTCGTTCAAGCTGGGGGATAATCTCCGGGTTTCGATCTTCCTGTGCAAATACATAGCCGGTTAGAACCACAATAATCAAGCAAATGGAAAATGCCTTGAACGTTCTGACGATTCTTCTTTTCATGTTTCAAAGCCCTTAAAATTCATAATGTGTTGTTTATGAATCCAGTGTATACGTATTGACGGCCATGTCAAAAACAAATTGACATAACCGCTACCTGCATTTACCATGATGCGAAATTACAGCAATCAAAAAGAAAGAAACTTAAATCTGTAAAATATTACCAATTGTAGATGCCCAGTCACAACTTAGCACATATAAAAATAGATGAGATGGACATCATCGGTTATTCGGTCGCCGGCGAAGAGACCGTAGTAGCCATGCCGCAGCTCGATGTCTGCTTCGACGTGGGCAAAGCACCCGACCAGATTATCCCTATCAATAACGTGCTGCTCACACACGGACACATGGACCACGCCGCGGGATTCGCATATTACCTGTCCCAGCGGAATTTTTGCGGCATATCCGCGGGAACGATTTTAGCCCCCGACAATTTACTACCGCCGATAAAACAGATCGTCGAAGCATGGTCGAAACTGGACGGCAACAAAATCCCTGCCAAGCTTGTAGGCGTCAAACCAGGTGATGAATATCAGATCAAGCCCAATTTGATTGCAAGAGCGTTCCCGACGAAGCACAGCAGAGGCTCTGTCGGCTTCACTGTTATCGAGAAGCGAAAAAAACTCAAATCCGAATACATCGGCCTTACCGGCCCGCAAATCGTAGAGTTGAAAAAACAGGGCATCGAAATCGACTATCCGCTGGAATTCTCCATCGTTACCTACCTCGGCGACACGCAGTATATCGATTTCTCACAACTGGACTACATCGTTAACAGCAAAATCCTGATTGCCGAATGCACGTTCTATGAAGGAGAGCATACAACAAGAGCCAAAGCCGGCAAACACATGCACGTGGATGAACTTGCAACTCTGCTGAAAAACCTCAACAACGAGCACATCATTATCACCCACACAACTCAGCGAACTCCTATGAGTGAAATCCGCAAAATACTGAAAAAAGCACTGCCGAAGGATAAGTACGACAAGATTACAATACTCATGGCTAAAAGACCAAAACCGCAGTAAAAAGTAGGTTTCTCACCTATAATAAAATTTCTGCTTCAAATCGGTTGACTGTTTCGCCGGGATTGTATATTCTTCAGAAGTTGTGGGATAATTCTTATCATTCTATTGCAAAGAAAAATGAACAATAATTCTATGAAAGAGGGCACGGAAATGAATCGTAGACAATTTATGGGTACCTCACTGGCTGTTACGGCAGGATTAGTGGCAAACCTAAATGACATTTCACAGGGCAGTCTTAAAAAGTCGAATATGAAGGTCGGTTTATACAGTATCACATTTCTCGGGATTTGGTATCGCGGAGAAGCACTGACCTTGGAGCAAATGATTAAGCGGGCCAAAAAGTATGGTTACCAGGGTATAGAGATCGACGGAAAACGACCCCACGGTAATCCTCTCGACTGGCCAACAAAACGCTGCAAAGAGCTTCTCGCAATCTCCCGGGGGGAAGGCATCGAAATTTATGGAGTTGCGGCAAACAACGATTTCAGCAGCCCGATTCCGGAATATCGAGAGTGCCAGATCGCTTATGTCAAAGAACTGATTCGAATGACATCGGATTTGGGCGCAAAGACATTGCGAATGTTCCTGGCCTGGCCGGGCGTGACAAAGCATCCACAGATAGCACAATATGGAATAGCAAAGGACATCTGGAAATATACCCATGAGAATTTTACTACAGCGGAGGAAACATGGGCATGGTGCCGTGAATGCATGGCAGAATGTGCCCAATATGCAGAAGATGCCGGCGTGATTTTGGCTCTGCAGAATCATGCTCCTGTTATCCGGGATTATAAAGATGTGCTGAGAATGGTCAAAGAAGTCAACTCACCCAGCCTGAAAGTTTCGCTGGATGCTCCGATTATGGCAGATAAAAGCCCTGAGAATATCCAGCAGGCGGCAAAAGCCGTAGGCGATTTACAGGTGTTATCCCATTTTGGAGGCGAATATGAAAGGGACAAAGATGGCAAAGTAAAAGGCGCTGAATTCTACAGGCCTTTCATTGAGGCGATGCATCAGATTGGATATACTGGCTATCTCAGCTACGAATTGTGCCATCCGCTGCCGAAGGTGAACGACCAAACAGTAGGCATCGAATACGCAGATAAAAACGCTCAATTGGCCGCTGAATTCATGCGCGGACTCATAACTGAAGTGGCAAACGGATAACATTATAAAATATAAACTACATCGCCGGTCGGGAGTCATTCAGGCAAAGATCCACGAGTTCATCGACGATGGCCGTGCCGGCACACATTACTTTGTCGGCTCCGCCCCAGTATAATTTCAAGGTGCCGTCATCTTCTGGAACGGCGCCGCAAGTAAAGACAACATTGGGCACATAGCCGGTGATTTCCCATGGATCCTCTGGCTGCAAAATCCATCGGTTGCCTACGCCGAGTATTTGTGCCGGATCGTCTAGTTTGTGCAGAGCGGCACCCAGCCGATAGACATGGCCGGCCATTGTAGGAAATACACCGTGATAGATGCTCAGCCAGCCTTTGTAGGTACGAATCGGCGGAGCACCGGGGCCAATCTTCGTCTCGTCCCAGTGGTACGGCACGGGTTTCATTACCAGTCTCGAATCGCCCCAGTGACACAGGTCCGGCGAATAGCTTATCCAGATCGACCAGGGACTGATATCGCTATGGGGCCTGTCCAGCTTAACATACTTGCCATCGATCTTTTCGGGAAAGAGTACGGTATTTCTGTAATCGGCCTGAGTAATCAATGATATCCTTTCGACGGATTCGAAACCAGCCGTTTTGGCCAGACCGATACGGACGCCATGCTGCGAATATGCGCTGTATGTAATATAGTACATACCTTCCAGATATGTAATGCGAGGATCTTCAACGCCGAACGCCTCATACTCAGCAAAGATCGGTTCTTTACTCGGTATCATGAAAGGCTCAGGTCGGGCTTTGAAATTGAAGCCGTCTTCGCTTTCGGCCAGGCCGATGATTGACCTGCCCGTATCGAGATGCGAGCGAAACAGCATAATGTATCTGCCATCATATTTGGTGACGCCGGAATTATGTACTGTCTGAACGGGGTAGGGAATATCATCTTTTGTCAGGATGGGATTGCTTTCATAACGTCTCACGAATTCTTTGGTCATTGTTTACTTACCCTTCATATCTTAATTCCAACTAAGGTGAGAATCCATTGTTCTTTTGTCTACACTTCCGGATACAAGCAACTATTATTTTTCACTCTCAGGTGTGTCTTCCTGTTCAGATTTTATATTTGGAACTACTTTAGCTTTGTCGATCAAAGTAAAGTAATCCTCTTCTGCCTTGAGTTTAAGAAGAATACTCAATTCAAACGGTTTCGGGATTTCCCCCTTTTCGAACGGCTCAGACCTATCAAACGCAGAAGACACATGCACTGACGCCCTTCCAAGTTTCAGCTCCTTTGTCTGCAGATCTTTCTGAAATCGTACAAAATCACTCACAGCCGGGCGCGATAATCCAAGAGTTGACATCACAACATGTTTTTTCCGAAATAGGCCCTGAGTAATCTCTTTTCGCTCGATGATTTCGAGAGGAAACTTATATGAGTCGTTTTGACCTTTATCGTCAGTAAATCCAATTACAATGTTGCTGCTATCGGGTTTCAGGAGCATGTCAGCGGGTAGAATAATTCTGGCTCTAAGCTCATTTGGATCGATGGCGGCAACATCCTGAGCTGAAAAGTTCCTCAGCCGCCACATCGTTCGAAGCGGAACTGCAGAACAACCACCAAAAATCAAACTCACCGTTAATAAAATGACTATTCGTTTCATTTTATTCTTCCTAATATCGCATTGGTTCACATATCTACAAAACTAAATTCAGGCCATGCTGTAGTCACTTCTTTGCTTCCTGTCGGAAGATTTCCACGTAAACTTTTTCATAGCCCTCTACCATTTTATCAATAGTGAAATTCTCTTCTACTCGCTGCCGGCACTTGTTGCGATCGATATGGTCAATTTTGGCGACGGCTTCAACCGCTTCATCTACGTTGTTAACCAGATAGCCGGTCTGCTTGTCGGCGACAACTTCCCGACACGAACCTAAATCCATCGCTATTACCGGCACGCCGGCAGCCATTGATTCGGCCATCACCAGGCCGAACCGCTCTGGAATCGTATTAAGGTGAAGAACTGTGTACGCTTCCTTGAGCAATGCATCTCGCTGTTCAGGATTAACCGGCCCTATGAATTGAATCGACGAATCATTCACGTGCGGCTTTATCTGATTATCGAAGTAATCCTGATCCTGAATGATACCGGCAATAATCAAATCCATCCCGGATTTCTTCGCTACCTCGATTGCCAGATGTGTCCCCTTGTCGTTGTGTATTCTTCCGTAGTGGACGAGCTTATCGCCTGGTGCAGGTCGAAAGGTAAGATTCGACAGGTCTATCCCGTTATATACAGTCGCCAGATAAGGCAGTCCGGGATCCCTGTCAGAATCGCTGATTGAAACATAATAAGTGTCCTTATGGTCATGGTACACCCGCAGTATATCGGGATCGGAAAAGCCGTGAATAGTAGTCAGCATCGGCGTTTTTATCAACGAAAGATAAGTAAGAGGCAGATAATCGAAATTATTGTGAATCAGGTCGAACTGGCCGGCTCGCTCCATGACTTTGGATATATGCAGGCACGTAGAGACCAGCGGGATTTTCGTCTTATCTTCTTCGTAGCCCTTTTCGATCCAGCCTTCGAGCTTTGCACTTGTGATGGATTCCTTCGTAGCGAATAATGTAACATTCTTCCAGCCACGAGCGACAAGCCCCTCGGTAATATTGCTCGCCACAGTCTCCCACGCCCCATAGGCACGCGGTGGCGTCCGCCACGCCACCGGCGATAAAATCGCAATCCGTTTGTCTTTAATATCGGCTACGTCCATGTCTACAGACATCGTTTTTACTTTTGCCTTTTAACTTTTATTTTGCTTTTGACTTCTTCTTTTATTCGCTGGATATGCCCCCGGCCTAATGCTTTTACTTCACAGCCAAGTTTTATGTAGCGAAGGATTCTTTCATCATCCAATATACCGAAGCAGTCAATTACCGCCAACGGTCCACCCGCCCATTCTACTATCTTGTCGGGATCAAGCTCAAGATAAGGGGTGTGCGTTACAGCTAATATAATTGCCTGCGCCCCGGCAAGCGCTTCGGCAAGATCACTTTGTACCTGGATATTAACCAAGCCCTTCTGATTTTGAAAAAATCTTGACCAGGAATGTCCCGGGGCCGGGTAGGTATCTTGTTGTTCCAGTTCGGGCCACTGCTCTAAATATGGATCGTGTACCCGCATTTCAGCTCCCATCTCGGTTAGTTTTCGAACGACTACCTCCGAGCCACTGTAGCGCGTGTCGGCAACATCCTGACGGTAACTGGCACCACATAGAAGCACAACAGCTCCGGCGACTTGCTGATTCATACTTTCAAGAGCGCCCTTTGTAAGCGTTGCCACATGCAGGCTGCGTGTGTCGTTAATATCGATTGCCGTAGTTGATATTTTGAATATGTCATCATCGAAACCAAGTATATGTTTATACGCCCAGTATCCGAGTCCGCCGTCTTTCGGCAGACAATAGCCACCGATGCCCGGACCCGGGAATATGATATTGCTGTGCGTGGGGCGCACTTTAATTGCTTTAATGACTTTGATCAGATCTACGCCGTTACGCTCCGCAAACAAGCTCCACTCATCGAGAAAAGCCAGGATTGTTGCTCGGTAAGAATTCTCGACAATTTTGGTAGTCTCTGATTCGATCGGCCGATCCATTACGGTCAGCGGAAATTCTTCTGTATTCAGCACCTCGCGCAGAAATTTCTCGACCCGCTGCCTGGCCTGTTCGTTACAGCCGGAACAGACCCGCCAGAAATCCCGTATCGATGAGACATATTCCCTGCCGGGCATGACACGTTCGAAACTGTGGGCGAGCAGCGGCTCAGTCTCTATGCCGCGTTCGGCAAAGGCTTTTTTCATAATGGGCCAGGCCACGAATTCCGTAGTTCCCGGCGCGACTGTTGTCTCAATCAATGTTAGACAATCCGGCGGTACTTTCTCGCCGATAGTCTTGACCGTCGCTTTCAACGCTTCCATCTCCGCCTCGCCTGTCCGCATATTGCCGAGATCCTTTTTCGTATAGTCACACTGGACGTCCACAACCACACAATCGGCCAGTTTCAAGCAATCGCTGTTGTATGTTCCAATCAGCGTCTTTTTATCAAGCACACAGCGGGCAATCATCGGATCAACCTCTGGATCCTCGGCCTTTACGGGCGATACACCTCGATTCAGAAGCGGTATTTTCCAATAGCTCCGGATGCTTGGGCGTTGACAGCCAATGACGAACTTGCCGGGCTTTCCGGTTTGCTTATCGACG
>WOR8_10002349_pt1 | contig 18742 bp, 8 predicted proteins | sample DeeMarSeWOR38_10_FD_19890 | JGI IMG/M metagenome (IMG submission 19890)
CAGAACTTGCAGAGAAAATCTATTCCATTGAGCGCATTCGCCCCCTCTCAATCAAGGCCAGACGTATCCTGGACGAACTGGGTTACTTCAACGTGGTCCTCAAGGTGGGAGATGGCACCGTTGGGGCAAAGGAAGAGGCCCCATTTGATGGCATAATTGTAACAGCCGGCTCCCCTGAGATTCCGCAGCCTCTGGTGGACCAGTTGGCCATGGGCGGTAGACTGGTTGTCCCGGTAGGCGACAAATACACTCAGTCCCTTATGAAGGTTGTCCGGACGAAGGAAGGCATTACCAAGACGGATCTGGGTGGTTGCCGCTTTGTCAATTTGCTGGGCCGGCATGGTTGGAAGGAGTGATGTTACATGAATCAACGCTCTCCCATCATCGGGGTAATCGGCTCGGGTCAGTGCGAGAGCAGTATTTACCAGCTTGCTGTGGAGGTTGGCGAAGAAATAGCTAAACGAGGTGCTATCTTGGTCTGTGGCGGCCTGGCTGGGGTCATGGAAGCAGCTGCTAAAGGCGCTTCTTCGGCTGTAGGCCTCACTGTCGGCATTCTTCCGGGACCTTCCACCAACAGTGCCAATTCCTTCATCAAGATACCGGTAGCCACAGATATGGGACAGGCCCGAAACGTCATTATCGCCCACACAGCCGACGCTCTGGTGGCGGTGGCCGGCGGCGCCGGCACCCTCTCCGAGATTGGTCACGCTTTAAAAATTGGCAAACCGGTTGTGGGCCTCCAAACCATTCCTGATATTCCGGGTGTTCAATACGTGGGCTCAGCCCAGAAGGCTGTTGCCCGTGCTTTTGAGCTCATTCATGTATCCTAGTCCCTGTAGATTTTCCTACTATTATGGCCGGTAATAATCGCATTTCCATCCCGGATTTCGCTTTCATTCAAAGTGAAGCTCCCCTACCAAAGGATTTTGGGTTGTGTCGGTTTCAGGAAATTGGCGAGTTATTTTTAGGTTTGAGTAAAACAACGCCGTCGATGCAAATTGCATCGATTATCATTAAGGACTAAGAATTATGGTAATGCCCAATCCCCCGCATCCCGGTGAAGTCATTCGAGAGTTATTTCTAGTTTGGGATTAAGCGTTACCGAAGCAGCCGAGGGGCTTGGGATATCGAGGAAAACGCTTTCAGCCCTGCTTAATGTCCGTTTCGGGATCTTGCCGGAAATGGCAATGCGGCTTTCTAAAGCCTTTGGTGGCAGCACCGAAAGCTGGTTGATCTAACTGGCACAATATAATCTTTGGCAGGCCACACAAAAGGCAGATGAAATCAAAGTAAAAGCGTTTGCATCTTGACCCTAGCCACTCCAAGCTGCATAAAGAAGCGCTTCTGATCTTGCTATGCCCTCCCCTCCACCAGTAACCTATTCACCCGCCTTACTCAAGGGCTCGATCTGAGCGAACTTACTACCTGATAATATATTTCGTCCGTCTTGATCATCACTGAGGATCTTTCTTCGTTAGACATAATGACATTGTGAAGGGTTACTGGTACATCCAACCTTGTTTTATCTTAGCCTGATTCACCCCATTGCAAAAGAACTTGTGTACCTACATCGTAGTAAGTCAAACTAGTCAAGGATGTTTCCGGTTGTCTGCAGCCCGCTGATCCTTTCCGTGATTAGGTGGATGGGGAACGTAAAATTCTGAAGGAGATATTCTGCCAGGACTTCGGGAACGTTGATAAGGCCCAATATGTTGTGGCAGTTTGAAATGAGCCGATCTCGCCGTGGTGATGCTATATGGAGTTTCCTAGTCGATCTCTAGTGATTCATATTACTCGATCAGAATGCCTTTTAGGTCACTCCTCATTCCAAAACGACTCACTCACTGCAGTGCAAATCTTAACCATTTGAAATCTCAAGACTTTGGCAAGCCATCTTAACTTCAGCTCTTAGTTGATCTGCCCCAGTATTTTGGTAATAGGATCTGCGATTGGAAATGAGTAAAACCCATTTAGGCCTGTGATTTAGACTTAAAAAGGCATTTTGGGGGTTAAGAATGCCATTCTAAACCCTGGAAATACCTACTCATCCTACCTTATATCTATAAATTCAGTCTTTTAGCGTGTGCCGCCCACTTGCCCTTTTTCCGGTCTTCATCTATCTTTCTCATCATAGTGACTGATGGTGTAGGCTTTGCCTTATTTCTTGGTCTTGCCGTACTATTCATACCCCTGTTGGGTAGGATTGTAGTTATGGAGAAGAATTGATGAATATAGTCCTGTTGTCAAATGAATATCCGCCATATATCTATGGCGGCGCTGGAGTTCACGTAAAATATCTTTCTCGGGAGTTAGCTAAACTGAACGGTGGCAGGCACCATCTTCAGGTTTTTTGCTTTGGAGACCAACGAGAAATAGTAGAAAACATGGTGGTGGTAGGGATACCTGAAGTTCAAAATGTTCCATCTCAAGATCCGCGTCACAAGAAGCTGCTGGATTCACTCTACAGAAACTTGGTCATGGCCGGCTCAGCTAGGGAGGCAGACCTGGTCCATTGCCACACCTGGTACACTCACTTTGCCGGCTGCTTGCTTAAGCAACTCTTGGAGATTCCACTAGTTTTAACCATTCATTCTCTGGAGCCCCATAGGCCCTGGAAGGAAGAGCAATTGGGTAACGCCTACGCAACAACCACATGGTTGGAAAAAACGGCCTTACGGAACGCCGATGGAGTTATAGCTGTTTCGAACTCCATGAAGAAAGATGTGCAACGGCTCTATGGTATATCTTCTGAGAAGATTCGGGTAATCTACAACGGCATAGATCTGGATCATTACAAGCCTACCTTTGATAAGGAAATTTTAGACTCCTACGGGATCAATCCCGACAAACCTTTTGTCCTATTTGTGGGTCGAATTACGCGCCAGAAAGGGATTATTCATTTGGTAAATGCTCTTCCATATCTTGAGGGAGACATCCAGGTTGTACTCTGTGCCGGAGCTCCAGACACCGAAGACATCGATATTGAAATGGAACAACGGGTTGAAGAGGTTAGAGCTACCGCTAAGAATCAAATCATCTGGATCTCAGAAATATTGCTGGAGGACCATATCGTAGTTCTGAACAGCCATGCGTCTCTATTCGTCTGCCCTTCTATCTATGAGCCTTTTGGGATCATTAATCTGGAAGCCATGGCATGCAATACACCGGTGGTGGCCTCGGCGGTGGGTGGGATTCCAGAAGTGGTAATTCACAATGAAACGGGGCTCTTGGTGGATTTCGAATCCGGAGATAATTTTGAACCGAAACATCCGGAACAATTCTCCAGAGATCTGGCGGCGGCAATAAACCAACTTATTGCCTCACCGGAAAAACTGAAAACCATGGGAACAGAATCTCGAAAGAGAGTGAAGCAGCATTTCAGCTGGAAAAATATCGCCCGACAAACCCTGAAATATTACCGGGAGGTGATCGGAACGCACCGGAGAAAGCAAATAACTTGACCTAGCCGCCTTCCTTTATGTTGAAAAAGAACGCTTCTTTGCTGTCAAAAGAAGTTTGTGAAAAACTTACCTTCTGCTCCTCTTACCCGTACGATTGTGTTAATGTTAACATTTTAGCTGAATTTCGGCTTCTCTCCTCAAGATGGAACTCGTCCTGCGCAGCTCTTGGGCCAATTGTGGCAGGGTCCCGCAGCGGCAGGGAAGTAGAGAGAGATTAGGCCCGGGGGTAAAAGCCTGTATTTGTGTGCTCAAATAGGACTATTTTTTCAAACCTCCTTGATTCAATAAAAAAGGACGTATAGGGTAAATGAAATCTTGACCTGTTCTTCTCACAGCTAAAGGAGGTACTAACAGTTGGATCTAACTGACGATTACGGCAGAAAAAGGGTCATCATCAAGAATGTGAAACCTGAGATCGACAGTGGTAGGTTTCCCATAAAAAGAGTGGTAGGAGAGAAAGTAGTGGTTGAGGCCGACATCTTCACCGACGGCCACGACGCCCTTTCTTGCGTGCTCCTTTATCGCAAAGAAGGTGATGCCAATTGGACAGAAACAGCCATGTCCCCTCTAGGACATGATCGCTGGCGAGGGGAGTTTACGGTTACGGAACTTATTAGCTACCGGTACTCCGTACAGGCTCGGATTGATAAGTTCAAGAGCTGGAGTAACGGCCTGAACAAAAAGGTTGAAGCGGGTCAGGACGTGTCTGTGGATCTTCTGATTGGCGCCGATCTCATCGAGGAGGCAGGTGAAAGAGCTACCAGCCCTGATGCCAAAAAATTTCAACAACTGGCAGCTACCCTGCGCTCGAAAGAAGAACCGGTTAAAAAAAGAATAAAATTGGCGCTGGATAGTAAGATTGGAGTGCTGGTGGCCAGGTACCCGGATAGAGATTTGGCCACAGAATATGAGCGAGAGTTGCAGGTTGTGGTAGATCGTCAGAGGGCGGGCTTTAGCACTTGGTATGAGATGTTCCCCCGCTCCTGTTCAGCTGAACCGGGTAAGCACGGCACTTTCAAAGACTGCGCAGCCCGCCTTCCATATGTGGCCGCTATGGGTTTTGACGTGCTCTACCTGCCGCCTATCCATCCCATCGGCCGAAGTCATCGCAAGGGAAAAAACAACAGTCCGACAGCCGACCCCGGTGATCCTGGAAGCCCTTGGGCCATCGGTTCACAAGAAGGTGGTCATAAGCATGTCCACCCTGAATTAGGCACCCTTGAAGAGTTCCGCCAGCTGATGGCCGCGGCCCAAAAATCTGGGGTCGAGATCGCCATAGACATCGCTTTTCAGTGTTCTCCTGATCACCCTTACGTCAAGGAACATCCTGAATGGTTTCTCTGGCGACCGGACAAGACCGTCCAGTATGCAGAGAACCCTCCCAAGAAATATGAAGACATCTACCCCTTCGACTTTGAAAGTGACCGTTGGCAGGAGCTCTGGGCCGAACTCAAAGACGTGCTATTTTTCTGGCTCAACCAGGGAGTGCGTATCTTCCGGGTAGACAACCCGCACACCAAACCCTTCAGGTTCTGGGCTTGGGTTCTTGCAGAGGTCAAAAAAGAATATCCCGAAGTGATTTTCCTTTCCGAGGCTTTCACCCGTCCAAAGGTGATGTATGAGTTGGCCAAACTGGGTTTTACCCAGTCTTACACCTACTTTGCTTGGCGTAATACCAAGTGGGATCTTACCCGGTATTTCACTGAACTCTACCGGAGTGACGTCCGTGAATATTTTCGCGCCAACCTCTGGCCGAACACGCCCGATATTTTGACGGAATACCTGCAAATGGGGGGGCGTCCGGCTTTCATGGCGAGGCTGGTTCTGGCCGCAACTTTGGGGGCAAACTATGGAATTTACGGCCCCGCCTTCGAGCACTGCGAGAACCGCCCCCGCGAATTCGGCTCGGAGGAATATCTGGATTCAGAAAAATACGAAATTAAACACTGGGAACGCAACCGACCCGACAGTCTGAAAGACTTCATTGCCAGGGTCAATAAAATTAGGCGCCAGAATCCAGCCCTTCAGAGTGACTGGAATCTGCTTTTTCACTCGGTGGGCAACGAGAAGATAATAGCCTACAGCAAACATACGGATGACCTGTCCAATATTGTCCTGGTTGTGGTGAACCTTGACTCCCATCACACTCACACCGGCTGGTTGGAGCTCGATCTCGAGGCGCTGGGGATTTTGCCGCAGCAGTCTTACCAGGTACATGATCTTCTGGGTGATGCTCGCTTTCTCTGGTATGGGGCAAGAAACTTTGTTGAGCTCAACCCACAGGTAGTTCCGGCTCATATCTTCCGGCTACGCCGTAGGATCCGCACAGAACGTGACTTTGATTATTTTATGTAAGTTGATAGTTTCCTAGATATTAAAGAGTGTGTGAGGTGAAGATAGGATGACAAACCGACATGGTGAAAAGTCAGTCTTGGGTGATGACCCCTTGTGGTTTAAGGACGCAATCATCTACGAACTGCACGTCCGAGCCTTTTTTGACAGCAACAGTGACGGTATAGGAGATTTCAGAGGTCTTAGAGAGAAACTCGACTACCTGCAAGACCTCGGCGTTACCACCTTGTGGCTCCTTCCCTTCTGTCCCTCGCCACTTAGGGATGATGGCTACGATATTGCTGATTACACCGGGATACACCCTGATTATGGCACCCTGCGGGATTTCAAAACGTTCCTCAGGGAAGCGCACAAAAGGGGGCTGCGGGTGATTACCGAGTTGGTCCTGAATCACACCTCTGACCAACACCCCTGGTTCCAGAGGGCCCGGCGGGCACGGGCAGGAAGTCGTTGGCGAGATTTTTACGTCTGGAGCGACACAGCCGATAGGTACAATGAAACCCGGATTATCTTCAAAGACTTCGAAACCTCCAACTGGAACTGGGACCCGGTGGCCAAAGCGTATTACTGGCACCGTTTCTATTCGCATCAACCAGATCTGAACTTCGACAATCCCCATGTGCACAATGCCATGTTCAGGGTCATCGACTTCTGGTTCGGCATGGGCGTGGATGGACTGCGCTTGGACGCAGTACCCTATTTATATGAACGTGAGGGAACAAATTGCGAAAATCTACCTGAAACTCACGAGTTTCTGCAAAAATTAAGAGCGTACGTGGATGACAGGTACACTGACCGGATGTTGCTGGCCGAGGCAAATCAGTGGCCTGAAGATGCTGTTGCCTATTTCGCCGAGGGAAACGAGTGTCATATGGCCTACCATTTTCCCTTGATGCCCCGGCTGTTCATGGCCCTGCGCCAGGAAGACCGGTTTCCCATAATCGATATCCTCGAGCAGACTCCGGAAATACCCGTCAACTGCCAATGGGCCATGTTTCTGCGCAATCATGACGAGCTGACCCTGGAAATGGTTACCGATGAGGAAAGGGATTACATGTACCGGGTCTACGCCAGCGATCCCCGAATGCGGATCAACCTGGGTATCCGCCGCCGGCTGGCCCCCTTACTGGGAAATCACCGCAGGCGAATGGAGCTGATGAACGGCCTTCTCTACTCTCTGCCGGGATCACCCATCATATACTATGGTGATGAGATCGGCATGGGGGACAACGTCTATCTGGGTGACCGCAACGGCGTAAGGACCCCTATGCACTGGAGTTCTGATCGAAACAGTGGTTTTTCCCGAGCTAATCCACAGCAGCTTTATTTGCCCATCATCATCGATCCTGAATATCACTACGAAGCGGTAAACGTGGAGGCCCAGCAGAACAGCCCTCATTCCCTCCTCTGGTGGATGAGGCGGTTGAACAACCTGAGAAATCGGTTCAAGGCCTTTGGTCGCGGAGAGACTGTCTACCTCCATCCGGAAAACCGCAAAGTCCTCTCCTTCATTCGTTCCTACCAGAACGAACGCATTCTGGTGGTGGCGAACCTTTCCCGCTACTCTCAATTTGTGGAGCTGGACCTTTCCAAGTTTAGCGGCATGGTGCCGGTTGAGGTGTACGGCCGCACCGAGTTTCCCGTCATCCGGGAAGAGCCGTACTTTTTGTCCTTAGGGCCTCACTCCTTCTACTGGTTCGCCCTGGTGTCCGAGTCGGCCACACAGGAAACGGTGTTGATTGAAACGTGGGCATCCAGACTTCGAACCCTTACAGCAGGGGCCAAATGGGACAGTGTCTTCCGAGGCAAGTCCAAGGAGACCCTAGAAGGAATTCTCCCTCAATATCTGCACACCCGCCGTTGGTTCGGAGGCAAGGCCCAGCAGATAAAATGGGTGCAAATTCTGGAAGTCCTTCCGGTGCCCAATGGTTCCCCCGACGGTGTCATAGTATTGTTACGGGTGGAGTACTTAGAGGGAGACGGGGAGACTTACTCACTTCCACTGACCTACACTTCAGGGATTAAGGCTGAGGAGGTGCTGCGGGAACATGCTCATTCTGTCCTGGCCCGCCTTCGGTTGAAGGGAGAAGATGAAGAGGGCATCCTCTACGACGCAATTGTGGACAAAGATTTCTCTCTGGCGCTGCTAGAGGCCATGGCTCGCAGGAGAAAACGAAAGGCGGCTGCGGGTGAGCTACATACCACCTCATTGAGGACACTTCGAAAAATTCTAGGAGAGTTGAAAGATTCCTTGGAGCCGTCCCTACTTCAGGCCGAGCAAAGCAATACGTCCGTCGTCTTCAGCAAGAATCTCATCTTGAAGCTTTTCAGGAAACTGGAGCCAGGGACCAATCCGGATCTTGAGGTGGGACGATTTCTAACCGAGCAGGGCTTTCCTCACATACCCCCGGTGGCCGGGTCCATTGAATACCGCAGATCCCGGCAGGAGTCCACGACCCTGGCAATTGTGCATGGTTTTGTCCCCAATCAGGGAGATGCCTGGGAGTATACCCGTGAGAGCTTGGGTGAGTACTACACTCATGCGATGATGCGTCAGAAAGAGGTAAAATCAGCACTTCTGCCACAAAAACACATTCTCGATCTTGTGGGAGAAGAGACGTCACCTCAGGTGTTGGACAATCTCGGCACCTATGCGGAAGCGGCCAGATTGCTGGGGCAGCGCACCGGAGAATTACACGTTGCCCTGGCCTCAGCCCCTGAGGATCCCGACTTTGCCCCCGAGCCCTTTTCCAAGCTCTACCAGCGTGCTCTGTATCAGTCCACCCGAAATCTAACCGGTCGGGTATTACAGACGTTGGGACGCACCCTCAAGCGGCTACCGGAATCGTTGCAAGCCGAAGCCAAAGAGGTGCTCCACAAAGAAGGGGAAATTTTGGACTGTTTTCAGTCCGTGACCCGAAAAAAAATTTCTGCCATGCGACTCCGTTGCCATGGAGACTACCATTTGGGACAGGTCCTGTGGACGGGAAAGGATTTTGTCATAATGGACTTCGAAGGGGAACCGGCCCGGCCCCTCAACGAGCGGCGAATTAAGAGATCGCCACTGAGAGACGTGGCGGGCATGCTGCGTTCCTTTCACTATGCGGCCTACTCGGGTCTTTTTGATTTCAGGGAACGCAGGGGACTGGTGGTGGAGGAAGAATTAGAGGCCATGCAGTTCTGCGCGAGGTTCTGGCATTTCTGGGTTTCTGTTATTTTTTTAAAGGCCTACATGAAAATGGCAATTCAGGGAGACTTCCTGCCTGAGAGCAGCAAGGAACTGCGGACTCTCCTCGATATGTATCTACTGGAAAAAGCCATCTACGAAATGGGCTATGAACTCAATAATCGGCCTGACTGGGTTAGAATACCTTTGCAGGGCATTCAGCAGCTACTGGGTATGAAAAAATAAGTTGGCTAATTGTCAAAGTTAGATGCGAAAGGATCTCTTTCGCATTCAAAAGAAATGGAGGTTTTCAGTGAGTAAAAGAAAGGCACAAACTGCTGCGAAAAAGCCGGCGGTTGTGCACTATGATGTGAGTCTTTTGACGGATGATGACATCTACCTTTTCAACGAGGGAAGCCATTTCAGACTCCACGAAAAATTGGGCTCCCATCCCCTCAATAAGGAGGGGATCGAAGGCACCTACTTTGCCGTGTGGGCACCCGATGCTGAGAAGGTATGTGTAATGGGAGATTTCAACGGTTGGCACAAAAGCAGCCACCCGCTGCAACCGAGGGCTCAATCGGGAATCTGGGAGGGTTTCATTCCGGGGGTAACCAAGGGAGCTGCTTACAAGTATCGCATTAAATCTCGCTTCCTCGACTACCAGGCAGACAAGGCAGATCCCTTTGCCGTGTTTTGCGAGGTTCCCCCCAAAACGGCCTCTATTGTCTGGGATCTGGATTATACCTGGGGGGACAGTGACTGGATGGCGAAGCGTGCAGAGTTTAACCGCGCAGATAGGCCCATGGCGATTTATGAAATACATCTGGGCTCGTGGATGCGGGTTGCGGAAGAGGAAAATCGGCCGTTAACCTACCGGGAGGTTGCGCCAAGACTTACAGAATACATGCAGAAGATGAACTTCACCCACGTGGAATTCCTGCCGGTCATGGAACATCCTTATTACGGCTCCTGGGGCTATCAAACTTTGGGATTTTTTGCACCGACTAGCCGCTACGGGTCTCCTCAGGATTTTATGTATCTGGTGGATTATTTGCACCAGCATGATATCGGAGTCATTCTCGATTGGGTGCCGTCACACTTTCCCAGTGACGAGTTCGGCTTGGGTTACTTCGACGGAACCTACCTCTATGAGCATTCTGAGCCTCGCCAGAGGATACATCCGGATTGGGACAGCTTGATTTTCAATTACGGCCGGAGTGAGGTGCAAAGTTTTCTCATTAGCAGTGCTCTCTTCTGGTTGGCAAAATACCACGTTGACGGGTTGCGAGTGGACGCCGTGGCCTCCATGCTCTACCTAGACTATGGGCGCAAGGAGGGGGAGTGGATCCCCAACGAGTATGGGGGAAAGGAGAATGTGGAGGCGATTGCCTTTCTCCGCCGCTTCAATGAGGAGGTCTACAAAAGCCATCCGGACGTGCAGACCATTGCCGAGGAATCCACCTCCTGGCCCATGGTTTCTCGACCTAATTATGTTGGGGGGTTGGGTTTCGGGCTCAAATGGGACATGGGTTGGATGCACGACACGCTGAGCTATATGTCCAAGGATCCCATACACAGGAATTTCCATCACAACCAGCTAACCTTTCGGCTCATCTACGCCTTTCACGAAAATTTCGTCCTTCCCCTTTCCCACGATGAGGTGGTGCACGGCAAGGGATCATTGATCAGACAGATGTCCGGAGACGACTGGCAGAAATTCGCCAATTTGAGACTCCTCTATGGCTACATGTATGCACAGCCGGGCAAAAAACTCCTCTTTATGGGCGGTGAGTTCGGCCAGTGGAACGAGTGGTATCATGAGGAAAGCCTCCACTGGCACTTGCTGGACCATCCCCCCCATGCGACGCTCCAGCGCTGGGTAGAAGACCTCAATCGGACCTATCGTCAGGAACCAGCCTTGCATCAGCTGGATTTCGATCCAGCCGGATTCGAATGGATCGATTGCAATGACTCTCTGCACAGCGTCCTCAGCCTCATACGCAAAGGTCGTTCCGAAGAAGACAGTTTGATAATTGTGTGCAACTTTACTCCTGTGCCTAGATACAATTACCGGGTGGGCGTACCCCGGCCAGGGTATTGGCGAGAAATCTTGAACAGCGACGCCAAGGAATATGGAGGCACTGGACATGGCAATATGGGTGGTATTGAAACCTCACCGATCCCTTATCACGGCAGGCGGTGCTCCATAAACCTCACTCTGTCGCCTCTAGGTGCTATATTTTTGAAGTATCATGAGTAGGATGACAATTTCCTTCGTGAACTTTGTGATCTTTGTGGTCTAGAGCGGAGAAGAGAGATCTTGGACAGTGAGAAAAGACCAGGTGCTGACTACTTGGGTGCAGGGCGATGCCGCTTTACCGTGTGGGCGCCCTTTATGGACAAGGTGGAAGTGAGAATTGTCTCTCCGAGAGAGTCGGTTGTGGAGTTGGAGCGGGACGAGCAGGGATATCACCAAGCTGTTATTGAGGAGGTGGAGCCCGGGACTCTCTACCTTTACCGCCTTGACGGTGAGAAGGAACGGCCAGATCCGGCCTCTCGATTCCAACCTCAGGGCGTCCACGGTCCCTCCCAGGTGGAGAATCCGGATTTTTTCTGGAAAGATGAGTGCTGGTATGGGCTGCCCTTGCAGGACTACATCATCTATGAACTGCACGTTGGGACCTTCACTCCGGAAGGGACCTTTGAAGCCATTATTCCCCATTTAGAGCAGTTGAAGAACCTCGGAATAACCGCCATCGAGCTCATGCCGGTTGCCCAATTTCCCGGAAGCCGGAACTGGGGCTATGACGGCACCTATCCTTTTGCCGTGCAAAACTCCTACGGGGGTCCTAATGGCCTGAAACAACTGGTCGATGCCTGTCACCAGGCAGGGCTGGCGGTGGTGCTGGATGTGGTATACAACCACCTGGGGCCGGAAGGTAATTATTTGGCGGACTTCGCTCCCTATTTCACCGACCGCTACCGGGGTCCGTGGGGAAAACCCATCAATTTTGACGGGCCATACAGTGATGAAGTTCGACGTTTCTTCATCGAAAACGCACTGTACTGGGCGAGGGAGTTTCATCTGGACGGGCTGCGCATCGATGCAGTCCACGGCATTCCAGACTTTTCAGCCTACCCATTCCTTGAAGAATTGGCTGTAGCTGTACATGAAATGGCAGAGCGACTCAACCGCCGAGTGTATCTCATTGCGGAAAGCGATCTCAACGACACTCGAATTGTTCGTTCCCGAGAACTTGGAGGCTTTGGTCTTGATAGTCAGTGGAATGACGATTTTCATCACGCCCTCCATACTCTACTTACAAACGAGGACGCAGGTTACTACCAGGACTTTGGCGAGCTTCACCATCTGGTCAAGGCATTCCGAGAAGGGTTCGTCTACTCCGGAGACTATTCTTTCTATCGAAAACGTCGGCATGGCAACTCATCCCGCCAGCTAGCGGCAGAAAGGTTTATTGTTTTCTCCCAGAATCACGACCAAGTTGGCAATCGAGCGCAAAGCGAGCGATTGAGCACTCTCGTTTCCTTCGAGGCACTGAAGCTGGCTGCAGGCGTGGTAATGCTCTCTCCTTTTATTCCTCTGCTCTTTATGGGAGAAGAATACGGCGACACCGCGCCCTTCAATTATTTTATCAGCCACTCGGATCCGGATCTCATTAAGGCTGTGCGGTACGGTCGCAGAGAAGAATTTGCCTCCTTCCGCTGGAAAGGAGAACCAGCCGATCCCCAGGCCGAAGCTACTTTTTTGCACTGTAAGCTCGACCGCGAACTCCGATTTCAAGGGCAACATGAAACTCTCCACAGTTTTTACCGCGAGCTCATCCGGCTGCGCCGGGAGCTTCCCTCACTGAGGATTCTGGACAAAGAGCGACTGGAGGTAATCGGATTGGAGCAGGAAAAGGTCCTATTGTGGCGTCGCTGGAGCGAAGAAGAAGAGGCGGCGGCTGCTTTCCATTTCGGCAAAAAAGAGAAATCCCTGTCACTTTCACTGCCAAAGGGACGATGGCGAAAGCAACTGGATTCAGCAGACACCACCTGGGGCGGCCCCGGCAGCACTGTTTCTCAAGAAGTAGTTTCAGAAGGAAAGGTTTCTTTGAGCTTGTCGCCGGAATCATTTACTGTTTTCGTTAGAGTAAGGGAGTTTTAAGTCCGATGGAGCGCTACATCTGTGTTCACGCCCATTTTTATCAGCCGCCCCGAGAAAACCCTTGGCTGGAGGCAATAGAACTTCAAGACTCGGCCCATCCCTACCACGACTGGAATGAGCGGATCACAGCCGAGTGCTACGCCACCAATGCCACCTCTCGTATTCTGGACGAAGAAGGCTGGATCATCGAGATGGTAAACAACTACGGAAATATAAGCTTCAATTTCGGCCCCACCTTATTGGCCTGGATGGAAGTGCACGCCCCTAATGTCTACCAGGCGGTGGTGGAGGCTGACCGGCGCAGTCAGGAGCGCTTTTCTGGACACGGCTCGGCTCTGGCTCAGGCCTATAACCATATGATTCTTCCCTTGGCGAACCGCCGTGATAAATATACTCAGATTTTTTGGGGAATATGGGACTTCGAAAAAAGATTTGGCCGCTACCCCGAGGGAATGTGGCTACCAGAGACAGCGGTGGATTTGGAATGTCTTGATATACTGGCCGAATTTGGCATTCGCTTTACCATCCTCGCTCCCCATCAGGCTGCGAGAGTCCGTCCTCTGGGAAGTGATGACTGGGAAGATGTGAGCGGCGCGAACATTGACCCTACCACAACATACAGCTTGTCCCTGCAATCTGGTCGCACCATAGCCATCTTCTTCTACGATGGCCCCATTTCTCGTGCTGTAGCTTTTGAAAAGCTTTTGAGTAAAGGTGAACTCTTCGCCCAACGGTTGATGAGTGGCTTTTCCGATACCCGTTCCTGGGCACAACTCGTCCACATAGCCACGGACGGCGAGACCTACGGCCACCATCATATTCACGGAGACATGGCCCTGGCCTACGCCCTGCACTACATAGAGTCCAACCATCTGGCAAAACTTACCAACTATGGTGAATTTCTCGACAACTACCCGCCCACTCACGAAGTAGAGATATTTGAAAACAGTTCATGGAGCTGCGTACATGGGGTGGAGAGGTGGCAGAGCAGCTGTGGATGTAATTCGGGTGGAAACCCTGAATGGAACCAGGAATGGCGAGCCTCTTTGCGCGAAACTCTGGACTGGCTTAGAGATACTCTGGCGACGGTTTACGAGCAAAAAGCAAGTGAACTGCTAGAAGACCCCTGGCGGGCCAGGGATGATTACGTTGCGGTAATCTCTGATCGTTCAAGTCAAAACCTTGAGAATTTTTTCGAGGAACACGCTGCCCATGATCTAGCGCCGTCCGAGAAGGTCACCGCACTCAAACTCCTAGAACTCCAAAGACATACTATGCTCATGTACACCAGCTGCGGCTGGTTTTTCGATGAACTTTCGGGAATTGAGACTGTCCAGGTCATCCAGTATGCAGGACGCGCTCTGCAGCTTTCACGGGAGCTTCTCAACGACGATTTGGAACCGCTCTTCCTGGAATTGTTGGCTAGGGCCAAAAGCAATATTGGAGAGCACAGAGACGGCCAAATAATTTATGAAAAATTCGTCAAGGAGACGGCGCTGGATCTGGAGAAGGTATGCGCTCACTATGCAGTGAGCTCCCTGTTTGAGCATTATGGAGAGGAAGCTAGGATCTTCTGTTACAGAGCTGAACAGGAGAAATACCTGTCAGAAGAGGCGGGAAAGACAAAGCTGGCCCTGGGGCGGACAAAGTTGACCTCGGAGATCACTGGAGAGTCTGCCAGATTCTGCTTTGGTGTTCTCCACTGGGGAGATCATAATTTCAGCTGTTGTATTATGAGCTGCGAACCAGAAGATCCGTTGGCGCCTAAAGTGGAAGCCGTTTTAGAGAGCTTCACCAGAGCAGACTTTACCGAGACTATTCGACTTCTGGAAGCGCATTTCGGCCCCTCCACCTATTCGCTGCGCAATCTATTCCGGGATGAAAAGCGAAAAATTCTTGACATAGTTCTAGAATCCGCAATAACAGATGCAGAGGCAAGTTACAGACAGCTGTTCGAATATAATACTCCGCTCCTACGTTTTGTCACCAGCCTGGGCGATCCTCCTCCCGAATTCCTGCACTATGCGGCGAAATTTTTCCTGAATCTCAGCCTTAAACGGGCCTTTGAGGATGAGGAGCTGGACCTTGAACATATTGAGAATCTGCTCCGTGAAGCCAGATTGGCGGGTGTAACCATTGATGCAGCCACCTTGGAAATGGTAATCAGAAAAAAAATCGAGGGATATGCCCTACTCCTGTTCAAAGGCATAGAAGATATTTTTGTGGTTCAAGAATTGGAAGCAATCATAAACCTCCTGGCTCACTTGCCTTTCCAGGTAAATATCTGGAAGGTGCAAAACATCTGTTTTCAATTGCTCAATTCTCAGGACTTCGCCGATCTCAGAAAAGAGGCCGACCAGGGTCACATAGAAACCAGCCAGTTGGTAGAGCGTTTTATCCGTCTTTGTGAAAAACTCCATATCAGGACAAGCTGAAAAACAGGTGCGCATCCCAAGGGCTACATATCGAATTCAATTCAACCCCTCCTTTGGTTTTAGAGCGGCCAACGAGATTGTCCCCTATCTGGTCGAACTGGGAATCTCGGACCTCTATGCTTCCCCCATTTTCAAGGCAAGAAAAGGAAGTCCCCACGGCTATGACGTGGTTGACCAGAACCAGATCAATCCCGAGCTGGGCTCAGAATCCGACTTTGAGGAACTGGCAATGGCAGTGGCCAAGCACCAGCTGGGGTGGCTGCAAGATATCATTCCCAACCACATGGCCTACAGTCATGAAAATACCATGCTCATGGACATATTCGAGAACGGGCAAGCATCTGACTATTACACCTTTTTTGATGTGGTATGGGAGCATCCGTACGAAGGGATACGAGGCAGAGTGCTCGCTCCTTTCCTGAGCACCTTTTTTGGTGAAGCTTTGGAAAATGGACAGATCAGGCTCCTCTATGATGACAGCGGGCTGTGGGTAACTTACTTCAATATACGTTTCCCGCTGAAAATTGAGTCTTATGTGAATATTTTTACCCATGATCTGAGACGACTCAAAAAAAGTCTAGGGAGCGATCATTCTGATTTCACCAAGTTGCTCGGGATTATTTCTGTGCTCAAAGACTTGCCTTCTCAAGAAGAAAACCGGGAAAGACATGCTCAGATGACCTTTGGCAAAGGAATGCTTTGGGAGCTCTATTCGACCAATGAACAGATCAAGCAGTTCATTGATACCAACATATCAATTTTCAATGGAGACCCAGAAAATCCTCGAAGCTTTAATCCCTTGGATAGCTTGCTCTCGGAGCAGCACTTCAGGTTATCCTTCTGGAAGGTGGCAACAGAAGAGATAAATTATCGGAGATTTTTCAACATCAATGAGCTTATCTCTCTGAAGATAGAGGACGACACTGTTTTCGACCACACTCATTCACTCATCTTCAAACTGCTCAAGGAAGGAAAAGTCTCCGGTTTGAGAATAGACCACATAGATGGACTTTACGATCCAAAGCGATATCTGAAAAGACTGAGGAAGGAGGTTGGACAGACATATGTGGTGGCCGAGAAGATTTTGGAGATGGGGGAGCAATTACCCCGTATCTGGCCCATACAGGGAACCACCGGCTATGAATTTTTGAATCATGTCAATGGGATTTTCTGTAAGAAAGACAATGAAAGGAGATTTACCAGAATCTACTCGCGCTTCACCAACTCTAAAGTGTCTTTCGAAGAGCTGGTTTATGAGAAAAAGAAACTGATACTAGAAAAACACATGGCCGGAGATGTAGACAATATTGCTAATCTGCTCAAGAAAGCATCGAGCAGAGATAGACACGGCGGCGACATCACCCTTTATGGACTGAAAATGGCCATGGTCGAGGTCATGGCAAGATTTCCTGTGTATCGCACCTACATCAGTGAGGGAGTATTCCGGGAGGAAGATCTCCTCTACATAAACACTGCGGTTGACAAAGCATTACAGAGCAACCCGGGCCTCATGCATGAACTTCAGTTTATTAAACGGTTTCTGCTTCTGGAACTTGGAGACTATCTCTCGGAGGAGGACAAAAAAAACTGCCTTCACTTTGTCATGAGGTTCCAGCAATTCACCGGACCACTAATGGCCAAAGGATTTGAAGACACAGCGCTCTATATCTACAACAGACTTCTCTCCCTCAATGAAGTGGGTGGACTCCCAGAAACCTTCGGTGTTTCTCTGGAAGAGTTTCATGATTTCAATAAGATCAGAAGCGATTCCTGGCCCCACTCACTGACCGCTACCTCAACCCACGATACCAAAAGAGGAGAGGATGTGAGGGCAAGACTGAACGTCCTCTCCGAGCTGCCCGAAGAGTGGGAGAGGAATATAAGAGAGTGGAGCAAGTTGAACAGCAAGAAAAAAAGAAAAATAGACGGCCTCAGAGCACCCGATAAACACGATGAATATTTTATATATCAGACGCTTGTCGGTGCTTTTCCCTTTGGCGATAAGGATTATCCTGCCTTTGCTGAAAGAATCAAAAGCTACATGCTTAAGGCCGTCCGCGAGGCCAAGATTCACACTGCCTGGCTAGAGCCTGATCACCAGTACGAGGACGCATGCATCAATTTTACGGAGCAGATTCTGGACACTTCCAAACCCAATGAATTCCTCAGAACATTTATCCCATTTCAGAGAAAAGTAGCCTACTATGGCATTCTCAATTCCCTTTCCCAGACACTCATAAAAGTAACCTCCCCTGGGGTGCCAGATTTTTATCAGGGAGCAGAGATGTGGGATCTCAATCTGGTGGACCCCGATAACCGTCGTCCTGTAGACTTTGGCATACGAAAGAGTTTGCTGAGCAATATCAAGGAAGAAGCCCAAACGGGCCTCTTTAGCCTTGTCAGTTCTTTGCTTCGGAGTAGGGAGGATGGCAGAATCAAACTCTTTGTGATCTGGATGGGCCTTAAGGCGAGGAACCTACATCCTCAGGTCTTCCGGGAGGGAAAATATATTCCCCTCGAGGTAGTTGGAAAGTTTAGAGATCACGTCGTGGCCTTTGCAAGGAACCATCGGAAGAATTGGGCTGTGACAGTGACACCACGATTTCTTGTCACGCTGGTAAGCAATGGACAATATCCCTTAGGTACTGAAGTCTGGCACGATACTCATATGCTTCTTCCCAAAGGTTCCCCTATGGAATGGAATAACATGCTGACTGGAGAGATCGTTGGCAACAGCAATCCAGTAAGAATTAGCGAGGTCCTCCACCGCTTTCCAGTTGCTTTGCTCCTGGCCGAGGAAAGGGCATAAAAAGAATCTTTAATCGCAAATCCATTCTGGATAAATTGAAAAGTACAACTTGTGAACAACTTAGTATATTGACTTGTCAAGAGGTCTCTCATTACCTCACAAAGTCCACGTTAGATTAGGTTGGCTAGTAATTTGAACCAAAAGGGCGTCATCTGGCGTTGAAAATATGCGAGGATGTCCGGTACGGAACATTAACTCGATTGAGAGTATTAATAGGAGCCGGAACTCTGATAAGTAAAGGAGCAATGCTTCCACTAGCCCGGATATTTCATGAATTGCTGTCGCGAGACCACGAAGATGGTTGTGCCACCTGGCAACCGCAGGGTGTTGGTTCCGAGGCGTACCTGA
>WOR8_10003755_pt1 | contig 18730 bp, 19 predicted proteins | sample DeeMarSeWOR38_10_FD_19890 | JGI IMG/M metagenome (IMG submission 19890)
TACATCCCTGCCGGGTCTTTGCGAAGTGTCTGTTCGACGACACTGAGCGACTCGACGTAATCTTTCCAGTCCATTGCGCCGATGAAGCGCAGACTGCCGATACTGTTGGCGATGGAAATCTGGTTGGTCGCGGCCGTGCGGGCGGCCGCCGCCGACAACTGCGTGGCGGTCACCCCCTGTTCGAACAGTTTGTGTTCGACCCAGGTTTGAACGAACGCCATTGCAGGTCCCTGGGCCTGCAGTCTTGCGTAAAATTCCTCCACAAACGGCGCGGTCAGCGGCACATCGGCATTGGCAAACTCGGCCAGCAACTGGATAAGCTGGTTCGGTTCCTCTGCGGCAGTCACAAGCATGCGGTCCGCCCAGGTGATGGCCGCGTCGCGCTCCTCACGCCGACGCGCGATACGCACCCCGACGCGGCGCAGGTTTTCCAGCAGCGCCAGCTGCAGCATGATCGGGAATGCCCACAATTCGCCGAGTTTTAACGGTTCAGCGCTCTGATAGGCGGCGACAAACTGTGTGGCGTTGTCACTGTCGACACGACCGTCCATGTGGGAGATCAACTCCAGCGCCAGATCGTAGATGCGGGGGAAACCGGCTGACGGGCCGTCAGCCAGTCGCGGCAGCTGCCGGCTGTAGCCGCGCGGCAGATGCCGGCGCGCCATACCGATCTGCTGCTCGATGAGATAGAAATTGTCCAGCAACCAGGCCTCTGCCGGAACGATCCGTTGCCCGGGTGTGGCTGCGGCTGTCACGACGTCATACGCCGCCATAAGAACGCGCGCATTATCCGCCAGCCGTGGCAGCAACCTGTCGGCCCCCGGACGCGGTTCAATTCTATGCTGACCAGCCAGCGTTAGCGCATGACGTTTCAGTTGCTCGATGCTGAACAGCTCCGAGCGCAGCAACTCGGTATCCTGATCGTTACGCAACGCATTGTGTGTGCGTGACGCAAGTGCAAACGCCTTGGTGACTATGTCATTCTCCTCGCCCGAACCCGGGGTGTCCGGTGCAGTACCGGATTTATGAACCGCATCTGCCTGAAACTTATACTACAGGCTTTCAGACCTTCGATCGTCCGCGCCAGGGGGTTATCATTCCATAGACCGGTAGATGGGGTACTGTGTCACCCGAGCCCCGATGGGTATACCTCACCGGCTGGCAGACCTGTTCTGTACGCCACTGCCCGGATAACCGCCTCAGTAGCGCGATAGCCGAGCGCTTCCAGCCGGCTGAAGGTCAGGATTCCAGTGGATTTTCCGGCGGCAAATCCGACAGACACAGCCACCCTGGCGGAGTTGCCGGGATAGCCCGGCGACAGTGCAACCAGGTGATGGCGAACAGCGGCATGCCTAGAACAACGGCGATGCCAACAGCACTGACGAGACGATCATACTGCCCGGATGAGCCGCAATGGACAGCACCGCCATGCGCGGGTAATTACACTCGCCCGGCACCTAGTCTCGCTAGAGCCCGGAATGACAAGAAAGAAAACTGCGTCATCAAATCACCAACCCTCGCTCTTAACCAACTGGCGAACTCAAACGAACCGGGTAGTGGACTCGCCGATATCTCCCCGGCACTCTTGTAAAGATGTACCCGCGGGGAACTGAACAGAACGAGGGCGGCGAGTTCAATGCTGAATCTGCCTGCACTTGCATGCATTGTTTCGACAGCCGCCAACTGATGTCATGAATAGGCGTTACTGTGTAACGCCTGACGTAGAGGGGACTCAGACCACTGGACACCGCTCCTGCAGCTCAGGCCCTGCATATGCAGAAATACGGACTGTACCCACCGCCCCACGCGTTATCACTTATCAGGCTGGTTTGCTATCTGCCAAATCGAACTTATCGAACCCCGTGTTCGCCCAGTAAACTTCTGGATTCCTTTCTGGACTTCCTGGCGGCCTTCTTCTCTTTTGGTGTCATGACAGCTTTTTTCTTTTCTTCCCGTTCTTTCGACATGATGTCTCTCCAGATAATTTATGGGGTATCTTCAACCTGCTACTGCCATGCCCGGCCAACTGCCCCGAGCCGCGATGACATGGTCAGAGCTGCAAATCTTTTCAAGGCAGGGCACACTTCTCTCTTCGCTTGTTGAACGGGCGTTTACATTCCCAGTCGTTACCGGAAACATTAAGGTGAGCGTTCTCCGGCACCAACATAGCGAGGCACGCCTCGTTGACCGCGCGAAAACCGCGTTCACACTCCCAGCCAGATCCGTACGAAGAGTCCGTCAGATATCCGTTCGGCGGCACTCTCACGGCGACGCAGGTTTTGTTGTCCGCGCGAAACCCTCGCTCGCACTCCCAGCCCGGCCCGGAAGTCGAGTCCACGTAATATCCGTTCGCAGGTATCTGGATGGCAACGCAGGAACCATCAACCTCCCGAAAACCTCGCACGCACTTCCAGCCACGCCCAAAGGAGGCATTTGTGGGGTATGCATTTACAGGCACCTTGACGGCTGCGCAGGTTTCGTTGAACTCCCGATAACCTCGTTCGCACCGCCAGCCATTCCCGTAGGACGAATTTGTGGAGTACGCATTATCTGGCACCTTAACGGCTGCGCAGTCCCCGTTGACTTCTCGATACCCTCGCCTGCACTTCCAACCGCTCCCGTAGGAGGTATTTGTCGGGTATGCATGTGCAGGCAGCTCGACGGCTGAACAGACCCCGTTGACCGCTCGATAACCCTGGTTACATTCCCACCCTTTGCCGTATTCTTTAGCACGCGCATTCTCAGGCACCTCGACAGAATCGCCCTGGGCGAACGAAGGACCTGGTACAGCCGCCAGCAGCGCCAGAAGAATCAGCGCGCGAAAGGAAATGACAGGGGTTTGTATCATTCTACTCATGGTAAATTCCTTGTTATGATGACACTTGAAGAATGATCACCAACGCGACGGAAAGCGTGGCTGACAGCAGCATCAGCACCCACCAGGCAAGATGGAAAGTTCTTTGTGTCATGGCACTTGCGCCCCTACGGCTGGTTAATATGGCTAGCCGGAGAGGAGCAACCAGACAGCGCGGCTGTTATTCCTGATCGGTTAGTGGTGCTATAAAGCACTCACCGGCCGGAATTTCCCTGGGAGAAAATAGGGGGAGGTAAGAAGCCACATAGTACACCCGCAGGTATCTATGTGTCCAAGCTAATAATCTGTACGGGTTCAATTATTGCGATAACAGTCCCGGAGAAATCACGCTGTGCGACTTGGCCGGTGTCGCTGCCAGAGTCATCGATCAAGGCAAGGGTCCCCTGAGTGAATATGTGGTGCAGCAGCGCGGCCCTCTTCAATTGAATATAGTTACTTACCGTTTCGGGAGCCGATTATCATGATTCTTCCAAAGGCATTGACTAACTCTCTCTATGTTGATCTTCAGGGCGACAGCCAAACACAGTAAATGCCGCAGATAAATCTTCTGTCGATACCATCATTTTTGCCACTATTTCAAATCATCTGCATACGGTTACGAGCGTCGGATTTTTGGTCCAGAGAAAGACGATTCGAATCGGTTACTGACGTACAGACAAATGAATTTTCAACCGGTGAAGTTTTGCCAACAGGAAAGATTTGCGGTGAATCACCGCAAAAATCCCCACAATCAACTTTTGCTGAAAAATAAGAGGTAAAAAATTGGATTTAATGGTGGGTCGTGAAGGATTCGAACCTTCGACCATCGGATTAAAAGTCCGGTGCTCTACCAACTGAGCTAACGACCCATGAGAGGATTGCAGCAGTCCCGATCGGGACGGAGGCATTGGCAAGCCCTGACCCGCCTAACCTACTGATATATGGTCAAACCTTGTCGAGTCTGCGCAGGCCGTTGGGGAGCAGGCGCAGGTCCGCCAGGGAGGCGACCAGGGCCTTGGCGAAGCTGGCCTCCTCTTCATACACCATCCTGTAGTACTGCACCTTCATGGTCAGCGCCGCGCCCAGCACGATGGCGAGAAAGGTCAGGAACGACCCGACCGCCAGGGTGGAGATCCCGGTGATGGCCTGCCCGATCGTGCAGCCGAGGGCCAGCACGCCACCGAAGCCCATGAGAACGGCACCGACCAGGTGGTAGCGAGCCGGCAACCACGCCGAGAAACGCCATGACGCCGAAGGTCAGCAGCGCCCGGTCAAACCCGGCTGCGGTGAATCCGACGGTCTGGCCCATGGGGCTGATGAAGGTGAAGGACTGGGGGCTGAGCGGGCGTCCCTGTTCCGGCTTGCCCTCCTCCGAATCCGCCAGCATGTCCCACTGTTCGTAGTAACCGCCCAGCGACAGCAACTCACCGTCGGCGTCGATCTGCACATTACTGGTGACATACCAGGCCCCCAGCACGGCCAGCCCCACGACCATACCGCCGAGGATGTTGTCGAAGCTGCCACGGAAATCAGCCGACCTGAAGATATACACCAGCAGCAGCAGGCCAAGCACGCAACCGATCACCAGCCGCGCCATGCCGCTGGATTGCTTCGAGACCAGCGTGCCCAGGTCCTGGCTGGCGCCAAGGTCCACGGCAAGCGGCCGGATCCAGTCATAGAACAGCACGGTGTAGAGCGTCTGGTCACTGCCCGGGAAGGGGTTGATCATGAAATACGCGATCACGCCGATGACCAGCATCACCATGATGGACTTGATATTGCCGCCGCCGATGCGCACCAGACACTTGTTGCCGCAGCCGCTGGCCAGCGTCATGCCGATGCCGAACATCAGGCCACCGAGCAGGTTCTCGGCCCAGGCCAGCTGGCCGCCGCGGTAAGGCGGAAAGGCATTGCCCGGTGACACCTTGCCCAGGTACTCGAGCACCACGACGCCGATGACTGCCACGGCGATCGCCAGCAGCCAGGCGCGGAAGCGGCCAAGGTCGCCCATGTTGACCATGTCGGATACTGCGCCCATGGTGCAGAAGTTAGTCTTGTTCACCACGGCGCCCATCACCAGCGCCAGTCCGAAGGTCGCCCACAGGAAAAACGACTGGGCCTGAAAAAAGCTCTCGAAGGTCATCTGGCCTCTCCCTCCCGACCCGAAAAGGGCAGGATAATCAGTGTGTCAGTCAAGCTGACCGGGCAGTTTAATCAGTTTGCGAGCCGCCCGCCAGTGAAGGGGCGTAGCGGGTCGGGTCCGGCACGCCCGCATCGTGGAAGCCCCGGGCGCGCAGGCGGCAGGCATCGCACAGGCCGCAGGCCCGGCCGTCCTCGTCCGCCGCGTAGCAGGAAACGGTGCTGGCGTAATCAACACCCAGCCGCAACCCCTCGCGGATGATCTCCGCCTTGCCGAGCCTGATCAGGGGGGCATGGATGCTGAAGCGGCCGCCCTCCACCCCGCCTTTGGTCGCCAGCGCGGCAAGCCGCTCGAAGGCCTCGATGTACTCCGGACGGCAGTCCGGGTAGCCGGAGTAGTCCACGGCGTTGACGCCGATGAAGAGATCCCACGCCCCCAGCACCTCGGCCCAGCCCAGCGCCAGTGACAGGAACACCGTATTGCGCGCCGGCACGTAGGTGACGGGTATGCCCTTGCCCGGCTGCTGCGGGACCGCGATGGCGGGGTCCGTCAGTGCCGAGCCGCCGATCTCGTCCAGGTTGAGCCTGATGATCTTGTGTTCGGCGACACCGGCGGTCTGTGCGATGCGCTTCGCGGCGGCCAGCTCGGCGTTGTGCCGCTGGCCGTAATCCAGGCTGAGCGCATAGCACGTGAAGCCCTGTTCCATGGCAAGGGCCAGGGTGGTGGCGGAGTCGAGTCCACCGGACAGCAGGATGACGGCCTTGGGCATTGTCGGGTACCTGTAGGAACGATCAGAGGTGTGTGCAAAAGCGAAATGAGATTTTACCGCAGAGACGCAAGGGGCGCAGAGCAACCCTTGAAAAACAGCTCACCGCAAGGGCGCAAGGGACGCAAGGACAAGGCCATATAAACCCCATTGTCATCCCCGCGATGGCGAGGATCCATAAAGACGGCATTTCAGTTTGAATGGATTCCCGCCGTCAGGGGCATGGACATAATGTCTTTTACACTGTATTTATCTTTGCGCCCCTTGCGCCCTTGCGGTGAAATCTTTTTATCACTTCCCTGCATCCTCTGCGTCTCTGCGGTGAATAACGCATTTAACTACCTGCCGGGCTCATTCCCCCACAGTACTTGTGCAGCTGGATCTGCATGCGCACCGGCAGGCGGTCCCGCAGTATCCAGTCAGCCAGCTCGGCCGCATCCTGTTGCCCGTACACCGGCGAGAACAGCACCGTGCAGCGTTGCGCGATGCCGTGTTCTTGCAGCATTTGACACGCCCAGTCGTAATCCTCGCGACTGCAGATGACAAACTTTACCTGGTCAGTCTCGGCAATGACGCTGAGGTTCTCGTAACGGTTGCGTTCGACCTCGCCGGAACCCGGTGTCTTGAGGTCCATGACGCGCACGACCCGCGGATCGACCGGGGATATATCCAGCGCACCGCTGGTCTCGAGAGACACCGAGTAACCGGCATCGCACAGGGCCTGCAGCAGGGCCAGGCAGTTTTTCTGTGACAGTGGTTCGCCACCGGTCACAGTGACATGGGGAACCCGGTATTCGCTCACCTGTTCGAGGATTGCCTTTACCGTCATCCACTCGCCGCCCTGGAAGGCATAGGTCGTGTCACAGTAGCCGCAGCGCAGCGGGCAGCCGGTCAGACGGACGAAGACCGTCGGGCAGCCGATCGTCAGGGATTCGCCCTGCAGGGAGAGGAAGATTTCGGTAATCCTCAGGCGATCCATTCCGGGTGTTGATTCCACGCTGATTATCGCTAGGGGAGAAACATGGAAGGCGCAAAGGATGCAAAGACAATCAGCAGGCTGGGTTAGCCCGGAGGGCGTAACCCGACATTGCGGCGCATGTACCGGGTTACGACACTGTCGTGTCTAACCCGATCTGCTTGTTCACTGCGTCCTCTGCGCCCCTCTGCGCTTCCGTGATAAAAACGCCGCTCAATGCCCTTCCTGCTGCATGCGCTGCAGCCTGTCATTGGCCAGGCGTGCGGCCGTAGTACCGGGATAGTCGCTGACAACTGCTGACAGCTCCTTGCGCGCCTGTGCCCAGCTGCTGTTCTCGTAATGGATGTAGCCCATCTTGAGCCGGGCATCCGGCAGCTTGGAACTTTGCGGGAAGTCATTCACCAGGCTGTTGAACGTCGACAGCGCCCGGTCGAACTCACGCGTCACGTAATAGGTTTCACCCAGCCAGTAGGTGGCGTTATCGGCATATTCACCGCCCGGGTAACTGGCCAGCTGGCGGTTGAAGGCAGCAGCGGCATCGGCGTAGCGACCTTCCCGCAGGATGCCCAGCGCCTGTTCATAGGCAGCCTGCTCGCCGGCATAGCTTGCCGCCGGCGCGCCTGTATCCACAGCGGTCTCCTCCGGCCGGACCGGCGGCGCTATAACCGTCGGCGGCACGCCGGCGTCCGGACTGCCCGGCGGCGACAGCGTGGCGACTGGCGCGGCCGGCTGGCCGGACTCCAGCTGCTGCAGGCGGCGATCGATATCCAGGTAGAGCTCGCGCTGGCGGCGCGTCATGTCTTCCTGCCGGTGCGCCTGCACTTCCAGCTCGCCTCGCAGTTGCTGTACATCGCGCTGCAGCTGATCGAGCCGGTTCAGCATGTCGATCAGGCCACGGCTGTCGAGCTGGCGCTCAAGCCGGTCGAGCCGTTCAGCCGTTGACTCTGCCGCCACGTGGTTAACAGGCAAAACGCACGCCAGCGCCACCATGGCGGCACCGGCCATCTGCCGGGCGTTACGATGCGCCATCTCAGTAACCTGTATAGACAATCTCGACTCGGCGGTTCATGCGCCAGGCCGTATCACTATGGCCTTCGACGGCCGGCTTTTCCTCGCCGTAGCTGACGGTGGTGATCTGCTGTGCAGAAACACCCTGCAGCTCGAGCACCCGGCGAACCGCCTGTACGCGTCGATCGCCCAGGCCGATGTTGTATTCACGCGAGCCACGCTCGTCGGCGTGGCCTTCCAGCGATACGCCCTGGCCGGGATTGGCGGCGAGGTACGCGGCATGCGACACCAGCAGATCCTGGTCTTCAGCCAGTATGTCGCTGCTGTCGTACTCAAAGTAGATCACGCGCCGCGACAGCGGGCTGTTCGGATCGTCAATCGACATACCCTGAAAGGTGCCTGCGCCTGCCGCACCCGTCGCATAGGCGCCCTCGCCGGCACCCATGCCACGGTCATCCACCGCCGCCATCTCGCCATCCGTGGTACCACCCTTGGAACTGCAACCCGCCAGAACGGCAACCAGCAACAGACCAATCAAGGAATGCATCGAATATCTCATTACGTATCTCCCGGGTTAAGCAACCCTGTGTGTAGTAAAACCGTGCCTTCATTTACCAAACGGGGACCAGACCGGCTCCCTGACATCGCCGGCCTGGATGGACAACCGCTGCCGGAATCGCCCGTCGACCGAGACTGCTGCCATGACGCCACGGTTGCCGGCATCCGTGGCATAGATAATCATGCTGCCATTGGGCGAGAAACTCGGCGACTCATCGAGCCGCCCGTCTGTCAGCACCCGCGTCACGCCGGACTTGAGGTCCAGCACGGCAATCCGGTAGCTGCCATTGTTGCCGTGCACCATAGCAATTTTACTGCCGTCCGGCGAGATATCCGCGCCGGCGTTGTACTTGCCCTCGAAGGTCAGCCGCTGCGGCTGCCCGCCCCACGAGGCAATCCGGTAGAGCTGTGGCGAGCCGCCGCGGTCGGAGGTGAATACCAGCGACTTACCGTCCGGTGCCCAGGCCGGTTCGGTGTCGATGGCCGGGTTGGTGGTCAGCCGTTTCAGGGCGCGACTGGCCACCTCCATGATATAGATCTCCGGGTTGCCATCCTGTGACAGGGTTAACGCCAGGCGCCGGCCGTCCGGCGACCATGACGGTGCGCCGTTCACGCCGGGGAACGAGGCCACCTTGCGGCGTGAACCGCTGGCAACATCCTGCAGGTAGATTTCCGCCGCCTTGTTCTCGAACGTCACGTAGGCGATCTGCCGGCCATCGGCCGACCAGGCCGGCGACATCAGCGGCTGGTTCGAGCGCAGGATGGTCTGCGGGCTGTAGCCGTCGGAATCGGCCACCAGCAGGGTGTAGGTCTTGCCCTTGCCGCTGCCCGTCGTCGTCACGTAGGCGATCTGCGTATTGAACGCACCCTTTTCGCCAGTGAGCTTCTCGTAGATCAGGTCACTGATGTGGTGGGCAACACGACGCAGGTCCTGGCTGCCGGCGGGGAAACTGTAGCCGATAATCTGCTTGCCGCGATACACGTCAAACAGCTCGAAGCGAACGCTGTATTGACCCGCGGACGTCTGGCTGACCTGGCCGATCACCAGGTTGTCGACGCTCAGCATGCGCCAGTTCTGGAACTTGACCATGGCGGCATCTGTCGGGTGCGCCACGAGGTCGCGGTCCGGGAGGGGATCGAAACGACCACTGCGGCTCAGGTCGGATGAAATGATGGCGGCAAGATTTTCCGGCGCCGCACCGGCACCGCTCCAGCCAAACGGCACGATAGCAATCGGCACCGCACCCTCGACACCCTGGGTGATTTCGATGGTCAGGCCAGCGTGCGCCAGACCCGACTGTAACAGCAGAACAAACACCAATGATCTGAACATGTCTCGCATTACATCATTCCTGTTATCTAGAGAGGCTTGAAGACAAAATTGAAATCACGAAAATGCTTTGCGATCGAAGGATCGTCCGGCACCGGTAACGGCGCCGCCCTCAGCACGGCCTTCTCGGCCGAGTCGTCGAACAGCGGATCACCGCTGCCCTGCACGACCCTGGCGCTGACCACGTCACCGCCCGGGATCAGCTTCACGTTGACCGTGCACTTCAGGCCAGCGGCCGAACCCGGAGGGCGTAGCCAGTTGCGCTCGACCTTGTCGGCGATGTAGCCGACGTATTCACCCAGCACGCTCTGCACGCGCTGCTCTTCCAGGCGCCCCTGCTCGGCCTCGAGCTGCGCCCGCATTTCGGCCTCTGCCCTGGCGCGCGCGGCCGCCTCGGCCTCTGCCTTGCGCTTCGCCTCGGCTTCCGCCTTCTGCTTGGCCGCCTGCTCGGCCTTGCGTTTGGCCTCCGCCTCGGCCTCCGCCTTCTGCTTCGCCGCGAGTTCCGCCTTGCGCTTCGCCTCTGCTTCTGCCTTCTGCTTCGCCGCCGCCTCGGCCTTGCGTTTGGCCTCCGCCTTCTGCTTCGCCGCCTGCTCGGCCTTGCGCTTCGCCTCTGCTTCTGCCTTCTGCTTTGCCTCCGCCTCGGCCTTGCGCTTCGCCTCGACCTTGCGTTGTTCCTCCAGCGCCTGCTGACGTTTTGCCTCTTCTGCCTTGCGCTCTTCGGCCAGCTTGCGCTCGGCTATGGCATCGAGCTGCCGCTGGTCAACCAGTGTTGCCTCGATCGGCACCTTCTGCCCCGCCGGCCGGCTGATCTTCGGCGTCCAGTCCAGGCTGAAGACCAGCAGCACCAGCAGCACGATATGCATGAGCAGCGCATAGAGGACGGCGCGCGGGTTCTCGCGTATAACCTGCCACATCGCTATCTTGCTTCCGGCGATTCCGTCACCAGACCGACACCGCGGATGCCCGCCTGCTGCAGCAGCACCATGGCGGCCACCACACTGCCATAGTCGGCGGCATGGTCGCCACGCACCAGCACGGGCTTGTCCGGCTGGCGGCGCAGCACCGCGGCAACCCGCTGCACCAGGGCATCGCTGTCAACCGGCTTATCGGGTTCATCGCCAATATTGAGGTACAGACTGCCGCCGGCATCGACGCTGACCACCAGCGGTTCCTGGTCCTTCGAGTCCATGGCCTCGGCGCTCGCCTCGGGCAGTTCGACCCTGACCCCCTGGGTCAGCAGCGGTGCCGTCACCATAAAGATCACCAGCATGACCAGCATGACGTCGATGTACGGCACGACGTTGATGTCCGCCATGGGTTTCTTGCGTATGCGCTGCCGTGCCATCGTCAGAACCACCCTGTATCAGGCTCACCGCGAAGATGCAAAGGGCGCAAGGAGACTCCCTGCATGCACGTCAACAGATGTCGTGCCGGGCGCTTCAGCATGCGGATGTGACAGGGCGTCGCCAGAATCATAATCAACTTCGCATGCTTTGCGTCTTTGCAGTGGAATGTATGCTCAGACATGCGCCTGGCGCTGCAGGATGGTGGAGAACTCTTCCAGGAAATTGTCGTAGCGATTGATCAGGCGCTCGACATCGTTGGAATAGCGATTGTAGGCAATGACGGCCGGGATGGCGGCGAACAGGCCCATGGCCGTGGCAACCAGGGCCTCGGCGATGCCGGGCGCGACCATCGCCAGCGTCGCCTGCTGGGCATTACCCAGGCCGCGGAAGGCGTTCATGATGCCCCACACCGTCCCGAACAGGCCGACATAGGGACTGGTCGAACCGACCGTGGCCAGGAACGACAGGTGCGTCTCCAGTGAGTCCATCTCGCGCGACAGCACCACCCGCATCACGCGCTGTGCTCCCTCGACGACCGCGCGCGGCTCGACGCCCTTCTGGCCGCGCAGCCGGGCAAACTCGTTGAAGCCCGCCTGGAAGATGCCGGCCATGCCAATGGTGTTTTCCTGGGCGGAAACCTCGCGGAACAGCGACGACAGGTCGCCACCGGACCAGAAGCGGTCCTCGAACTCGTTGGCCGCATCACACGCATCCCGCAGGGCGGCATGGCGGCGAAAGATCATGGTCCATGAGACAACCGAAACGGCGAGCAGCAACAGCATCACCAGCTGCACAACAAAGCTGGCGCCGGTAATCAGGTGAAAAAACGACATGTCAGCCGACATCCGGGATCTCCTTTAAAATGTGCGGCGGTATGGGACGCGGCTGCAGGCTGTCGACTGCCAGGCAGGCGATCCTGATCGTGCCGGTGCACAGCGGCCGCGCCTCTTCACCGGCGCGGCAGACGTCCTGCTCGAACGACAGGCTGGCACGGCGGCGCTGCGCCAGGCGGACACCGACGAGTAACTGATCATTGAAACGGGCCGGCCGGAGGTATTCCAGGCTGGCGGACCTGACAGCAAACAGGATGCTTTCATCCCTGATCAGAGTGTCCTGTTCAAAACCGAGCGCACGCAGCCATTCCGTTCTCGCGCGCTCCATGAAGCGCAGATAGTTTGCGTAATATACCACTCCACCGCTGTCCGTATCCTCGTAGTAGACGCGCACCGGCCACTGGAATTCAGCCACTGCCAGACACCACCTTGAGAAAGACAGCAGCGGCCGTAATTAATTCCCCTGCCAGTTCAAAATACACGTTCACGAATTCGCGAAGCAAATAACCTGGTGCGGCCCGGCTAGCGGGACGCGTCGTCGCCACCCTCGGCGAACAGCTCGAACGAGCCGGCGGCCTTGGTTGCCGTCGGCGGGGTCAGGCCGCAATGCAGCCAGGCGTTGCGCGTTGCCATGCGCCCGCGCGGCGTGCGCATGATAAACCCCTGCTGGATCAGGTAGGGTTCCAGCACGTCCTCGATGGTGCCGCGCTCCTCGCCAATGGCGGCCGACAGGCTGTCGACGCCGACCGGACCGCCGTCGAATTTCTCGATAATGGTCAGCAGCAGCTTGCGGTCCTGCGAGTCGAAGCCCTGCTCGTCGACCTGCAGCATAGTCATGGCTGCCGCGGCCACGTCGACCGTCACACGGCCATCGGCCCGCACCTCGGCATAGTCGCGCACGCGGCGCAGCAAACGGTTGGCGATGCGCGGTGTACCGCGCGAGCGGCGCGCCAGCTCCTGCGCGCCGCCCTTGTCGATGGCGATGTCGAGAATGTGCGCGGCACGCGACAGGATGGCGGCCAGGTCCGCATCCGAATAGAACTCGAGGCGCTGCACAATGCCAAAGCGATCCCGCAGCGGAGACGTCAACAAACCGGCGCGCGTTGTCGCGCCGACCAGGGTAAACGGCGGCAGGTCCAGCTTGATGGAACGCGCGGCCGGACCCTCGCCGATCATGATATCCAGCTGGAAATCCTCCATCGCCGGGTACAGGATTTCCTCCACGACCGGACTCAGGCGGTGGATTTCATCGACGAACAGGACATCGTTGGCCTCCAGGTTGGTCAGCAGGGCCGCCAGGTCCCCTGCCCGCTCCAGCACCGGACCGGAGGTATGGCGCAGGTTGACGCCCATCTCGTTGGCGATGATGTGGGCCAGGGTGGTTTTGCCGAGACCGGGGGGGCCGAAGATGAGCGTATGGTCCAGGGCATCGCCGCGATTGCGCGCCGCCTGGATAAAAATCTCCATCTGTTCCGAGACTTGCGGCTGCCCCACATAGTCAGCAAGGGACTGGGGACGGACTGTGCGGTCGAGGATTTCATCCTCGCGGGAGCCCTTGGGTGTCACCAGACGGTCGGCTTCGATCATGGCGAGCTAGTTTCGGCGTAACCGGCGCCGGAATCAAGTTACTGGACGGTGGCCTGCAGCGCCTGGCGGATGATTTCCTCCGAGCTCAGTTCGGTGGCATTCACGGCACGCACCATGCGGCTGGCCTCCTGGGGTTTGTAACCCAGGCCAACCAGGGCATTGACGGCGTCCTCGACCGGACTGTCCCGGCCGGCGGCACCCGTCGTTCCCGCCGCAAGCATGGCGCTGTCACGGGGCGGCACGGCATCCAGCCGGTCACGCAACTCGATAATCAGGCGTTCCGCCGTTTTCTTGCCCACACCCGGCAGGCGCACCAGCGCCGCGGTATCACTTTCCTGTACACAGCGGGCAAAGGCATGGCCGTCCATGCCGGACAGGATGGTCAGGGCAAGTTTTGCACCCACGCCGTTGACGCGCAGCAGGCTGCGGAACAGGTCGCGGTCGGATAGTTTCGCAAAGGCGTACAGGGTATGGGCGTCCTCTCTCACCGCGAGGTGGGTGAACAGCGTCACCTCGGCACCGACAGCGGGCAGGTCATAGAAGGTCGTCATGGGGGCCTCGAGTTCGTACCCCACCCCCTGCACATCCAGCAGCAGCTGCGGCGGCTGCTTGCCGAGGATGGTACCGCGCAGCAGGCCGATCATCTGGCCAGCCGTCCCATGGCCCGCACCCGCTGCTGCGTCGACTGGACATGGCCGTGGCAGATGGCAACGGCCAGCGCGTCAGCGGCATCGCTGGGCGGGCTGGCCGTCAGCTGCAGCAGGACGCAGACCATGTGCTGGACCTGGTCCTTGGCGGCACCGCCCCTGCCGACAATGGCCTGTTTGATCTCACGAGGGGCATATTCGGCAACCGGCAGCGACCGGTTCACCCCGGCACAGATGGCCGCGCCGCGCGCCTGCCCCAGCTTCAGGGCGGAATCGGCATTCTTGTTGACGAAGACCTGCTCGACGGCCATCTCGTCCGGCCGGAATTCATCCAGCACCTGCTCGACGCCGGAAAAGATCGTGCCGAGCCGCTCGGGGAAGGTGCTGCTCGCGGTACGGATGCAGCCGCTGGCGATGTAGGAGATGTCCTGGCCGTCCTGGTCAACGACCCCGTAACCCGTGACGCGGGAACCGGGATCAATGCCGATGATGCGGATCATACCGGGCGGACGCCGATACAGCACGGGATGCAATTCATGGCGACATTATGCCATTAAACAACGACACCGCGAACGACTTACTGGAATCACCGCGAGTGAAGGTTGAGAAGTCCTGCAGGCGACAGTATCCGCAGGCCGGATTGGGCCGACGGCCGTAATCCGGACATAAGGATATCGGCCAGTGTCGGGTTACGGTGCTCCGCACCTATCCCGGCCTACCTATCCTTACACATCACTTGCGCCTTGTCGGTGAACCGAACTATCCAAGCTGCGCCAGCACGTCCTCGGAGATGTCCGCATTGGAGTAGACCTCCTGCACATCGTCGAGGTCCTCCAGGGTTTCCAGCAGGCGCACCATCTTGCCGGCATCGTCGACTTCCAGCGGCGTCGAGATATCGGCCCGCATGGTGACCTCCGCCTGCTCGGGTTTGAGGCCGGCGGCGATCATGGCCTGCTTGATATCGACAAACATGTCCGGCTCGGTCAGCACATCGATGGAGCCGTCATCGTTGGTGACGATATCCTCGGCGCCCGCTTCCAGCGCGGCCTCCATGATGGTGTCCTCGTCGCTGCCCGAGGGATAGCTGATGATGCCGGCCTTGGTGAACTGGTAGGCCACGGAGCCGTCGGTTCCCAGGTTGCCGCCCGACTTGGTGAAGGCATGCCGCACCTCGGCGACCGTGCGGTTACGGTTGTCGGTAACACAGTCGACCATGACGGCGACGCCGCCGGGGCCGTAGCCCTCGTAGCGCACCTCCTCGAAGTTCTCGCCCTCCTGCGCACCGGAGCCGCGCTTGATGGCGCGTTCGATGGTGTCCTTGGTCATGTTGCCCGCCAGCGCCTTGTCGACCGCCAGCCGCAGGCGCGGATTGGCATTCGGGTCGGGGTCCCCCATGCGGGCGGCGACCGTTATCTCGCGGATCAGCTTGGTAAACAGCTTGCCGCGCTTGGCATCCTGGGCGTTCTTGCGGTGCTGGATATTGGCCCACTTACTGTGTCCTGCCATGCTCACTTACCTCGGGGGAAATACGGAAATTGGCGGCATTCTAGCACTGCCGCGTCGCCGGGCTAAAGCCGGCCGCCATCAGGCCCCCGGGGATGGAATGGCAAAATGACCCTGCCGCAGAAAGTTGCAGATCTGCCCGGCCACACGCCGGGACAGAACCAGCGACGTGTGGCTGGCATTGACCACGAGTGTATCGGTCGCACCCTCGAGACAGGTCTCGGCAACGCCGACTGTGCCGTCGTGCCTGCCGCTGAGGCCACCCAGCGCCATGCCGATGCCGACCGGCATATCACCGGCGATCACGCCGATCTCGCGCCCATAGGTCCAGTCCGGCACCGCCTCCAGCAGGCCGCCCTCGGCGCTGGCACCCAGCAGCCAGCGACCCGGACCGTAGCTGTAGAGTCGCTTCGCCACCCCGCTGCCCCGGACCGGCGTTCCCATCAGCACCACCCGTCCGGGCGGCATGCCGGGGTTGTCCTGCAGGGCGCGCAGGATCAGCATGCCACCCATGCTGTGGCCGACGAGGTGGACCCTGCCCGCTTCCAGCCCGCCGATAAACCGCGTCAGTAACCGGGCGTTGTCGCGCATGCTGTGGCGGCGCGTCGGGTAGTCGAAGAGCTCCGTGCGGTAGCCACAGCCCTTCAGGCGCCGGGCAAGCACCGCCATGACCTTGCCGGTCATGAGCACGCCATGCACGAGGACAACGGTTTCCTGCATGGCATTCATGGTAACGGCAAACTCAGGCCTGCCTCGCGACAAAATCCAGGATGGCGTCGCGATTGGTCGCGGATGTTGCCAGCAGCGCCGCCTCCGCCGCGGGCAGCCAGCGGTATGTCCGGTGCTCTGCCGGATCCAGTGTGACCTCGCAACATGCTGCCAGCTCGGCACGGAACACGTACTCGGTATTTTCCTGCACACCGGGAGCATAGCGGTCGCGCCACCCGGGGTGTATGGGAAAGCGGTTGCTGCGGTGACAGTCTATGACCGGCAACTGCAGGCCGGTCTCCTCGCGCAATTCGCGCCGCGCGGCAGCAAGCGGTGATTCATCCTGCTCCAGGCTGCCGGTCACCGACTGCCAGAAGTCCGCCGGACTGCGGCGCTGCAGCATCAGCACCTCGCCGGCACGGGTGTGGACGACGACGAGGATGGATTCAGGTCGCTTGAAGCGCCCGCCAGCCCGCATCTCTTACCGGGATCCCGGATGCTGGCGCGCGAGAACCGGCCAGGGCCGGGACAGGCAATGTTCGAGACACACTGTCCTGCTCAAGACCGGCACTTTCACTGGTTACCTCGATGCCCCATGCGTCATTACCGCCGCCCGGCGAGAAAGGCGGGCTAGTCAATCTCGGGCGGCTTGTGCAGGTGAATGCCAAGCTCGAGCAGCTGGCCGGTCTCGACTACTGACGGCGCCTGGGTCAGCGGACAGGCTGCGGTCTGGGTCTTCGGGAAGGCCATCACCTCGCGGATGGAGCCGGCACCCGTCATCAGCATGACGAGACGGTCCAGGCCAAAGGCGATGCCGCCATGTGGCGGACAGCCGTATTTCAGTGCATCCAGCAGGAAACCGAACTTGTCGCGCGCCTCCTGCTCGCTGATTCCGAGCAGCTTCAGCACGGCCTGCTGCATATCGCTGCGGTGGATACGGATGGAGCCGCCACCCAGCTCGGTGCCGTTCAGCACCATGTCATAGGCGCGTGACAGCATCTCCCCGGGATTTTCCTCCAGCGCCTGCGGGTCATCGGAATTCGGCGCGGTGAAGGGATGATGCAGCGCCATCCAGCGGTTGGTCTTCTCGTCACGTTCGAACATGGGGAAGTCGACCACCCACAGGGGCTCCCACTCGCCCTGCAGCAGGCCGCGGTCATGACCGAGCCTGACGCGCAGCGCGCCCAGCGATTCGTTGACCACGGTGGCGCGGTCGGCGCCGAAGAACACCAGGTCGCCGCTCTGCGCGCCGGTGCGCTCCATGATGGCCTCGACAACCGCGTCCGGCAGGAACTTCAGGATCGGCGACTGCAGGCCGTCGCGGCCGGCGGCGGTGTCATTGACCTTTATATAAGCGAGGCCCCTGGCGCCGTACCTGCTGACATAGGCGGTGTACTCGTCGATCTCCTTGCGGCTGAGCTCGCCGCCGGCAGGTACGCGCAGCGCCGCGATCCGCCCCTTGGGATCATTCGCCGGACCCGCAAAGACCTTGAACTCGACATCCTTCATGACGTCGCCCAGGTCCACCAGTTCCAGCGGTATGCGCAGGTCCGGCCGGTCGGTGCCGAAGCGCCGCATGGACTCGGCCCAGCTCAGACGCGGAAACGGCTCCGCAAGCTCGACACCGATGACGTCCCGGAACAGGCCACGCACCATGGTTTCCATCAGTTCCATGATGGCGTTTTCATCGAGGAAGGCCGTCTCGACATCGAGCTGGGTGAATTCCGGCTGCCGGTCGGCGCGCAGGTCCTCGTCGCGGAAACAGCGGGCGATCTGGTAGTAGCGGTCCATACCGCCCATCATCAGGAGCTGCTTGAACAGCTGCGGCGACTGCGGCAGGGCGAAGAATTCACCGGGATGGGTGCGGCTAGGCACCAGGTAGTCGCGCGCACCCTCCGGGGTCGAGCGTGTCAGGATGGGTGTCTCGACGTCGATGAAGCCATGGCTGTCGAGATACTCGCGCAGCTGACGGGTGATGCGGGCACGCAGCCGGAGCCTGTCCTGCATGTCCGGCCGGCGCAGGTCAACATAACGGAAACGCAGCCTGGTCTCTTCCTGGACATCATCGTCATCGAGCTGGAACGGCGGTGTTTCGGCCGCATTCAGCACCTCGAGCCGCAGCCCCAGAACCTCGACCTCGCCTGTCGGCAGGTCCGGATTGACCGTGCCTTCGGGGCGATGTCGCACCCGGCCGGTGACCTGCAGAACGAACTCGTTGCGGATGCGCTCGGCCGTGGCGAAGATCTCCGGGGTGTCCGGGTCGAACACCACCTGGATGAGTCCGGTGTGGTCACGCAGATCGACGAAGATCACGCCACCGTGGTCGCGACGGCGATGCACCCAGCCGCACAGGGTGACTTCCTGGTCGAGGTGGGCCGTGTTCAGCTCGCCGCAATAATGACTGCGCATGTCAGTTTCCCGTTTGATTTCAATACGAAGCGCGCGATGGTACGGCCTCGGGGCGGCCAGCGCAA
>WOR8_10002354_pt1 | contig 18717 bp, 27 predicted proteins | sample DeeMarSeWOR38_10_FD_19890 | JGI IMG/M metagenome (IMG submission 19890)
TACCAGTTCCGATTGTCAAAGATGTCGTGCTGGTTGTGGCATAAATCGCACCAGACGCGCCAGTAGGGCCAGTCGGGCCGGTTGGACCAGTAGGTCCGGTGGGACCAAGCTGGGTATACATCACCTGCGCGATGTTAATAACCGCACTCGGCGAGGCAGGACGAGTCGGACTCGTCAGCGCACCTTGGTAGGCCAGACTTGTATTGATATTTGTTGAAGCCCAATAAACCTGAAGCGTATCGCTAGCAGCAACGTCCAAAAGCCATGTGCAAACGGACATCTGAACGGTGCCAGCACCGCCAAGGAGCTGGAAGTCTTGCGCGGAATTGGCGACATTTGTGCCGTTCTGCGACAGCCAAACCGTGATAACAGGGTTCGTGCCAGTAGAAGCACTAAACGCCAACTCAGTAACAATTTGATACTTGCCAGCGTTGGTGAAGGTAATCGTGCCGCTTGACTGCGTGATGCCGCTGTTGCGGATCGTCGTATCAAGAGCGACAAGATTGGCGCTGGTCGTGCCAGCATTAGCTTGATTAGCAGTGCTGGCAAACAAGCCATAGTAGCCAAGCGCACCGCCTGCACCCGTCGCGCCAGTCGGGCCAGTTGGCCCAGTAGGTCCAGTAGTGCCAGAAGTCCCCGTAGGGCCAGTTGGACCCGCTGACCCGCTAATGCCTGTTGGCCCAGTCGGACCCGTAGGGCCAGTAATGCCCGTGCTACCAGTTGGACCAGTCGGCCCGGTCGGACCCGCAAGCCCCGTAGATCCGGTCGGTCCGGTTGGGCCGGTGCCTGTTGGACCCGTTGGACCAGCCGATCCTGTAGAGCCTGTAGGACCGATTGGGCCGGTGGGGCCAGTTCCAGTCGGGCCTGTTGGACCTGATGAACCTGAGCTTCCAGTTGGGCCTGTTGGCCCCGCGCCAGTCGGGCCAGTAGGGCCAGCAACAGTTGAAGGCGCACCCGTTGGACCCGTAGGGCCAGAGCCAGTAGGTCCGGTTGGACCGGGAACTGTAGAAGCCGCACCCGTGGCACCGGTCGGACCAGTTGGGCCAGTCGGGCCAATCGAACCTGTGGGGCCGGTAGGACCAGAAATACCTTGCGGGCCAGTCGGGCCAACACCTTTCAGGTTTGCAATAGCTTGGGTAGTCGAGCGTCGCGATACGCCATTTTGAACGAGTTCAACTTCTTCCGAGCCGCTCAGAGAAGTCGCAACAGGGAGGCCGGGAATCTGAATGTTGGACATTTAAGGCCCCTAATTCCTCAACTGTTAGACCCGTTTAATGGACCGCTCTTTGGAACTTCATTGAAGTTATACGGCAATCCGGGGTCGTTGTCACCGGGAGCATTCGGGTCAGTTCCGGGCTGCTGATTAAGACTTCCGGGCGCTTCGCCAGTCATCTGGGTAACGCGCTGATCTTCTGTCGGCTGGTTATCGAGGGTTGTGACGCGAGTATCACCACCAATGATTGGGATGTCAGTGACTGGATCGACCGTATTCTGACCAGACGTAAACCTTGTGCTGGTTTCAGCCGTGACAAAATCCTGCAACCTTGGATTGAGAATTGGCACGGGATCAGCAGGAACAACAATCGCGCGAAGTTGCTGTTGCGGTTCGTCATAGCACGTATTGCAAACCAAAATACGTTTATTGATCAGCGATGCTCCGGCCCAATCATACTGCCAACTGAGCTGATAATGGTTGTAAACAAACCCGCAACGGTCACAAATGGCTGCTGCGCGAGGGTTTCTCGCGTCAACTCTAGCTCTACCTTGTTTAGAAGCATACCCCATGGTTGCTCCTACCTGTAATAGCCAGAGATCATTGGTGAGATATACTGCTGGGCCTGCTCAACATTCTGATCTGCCGCGATCTGATACGCCTCATCTGCAAGAGGTTTAAGCATCGCAACGGCAGCAGGATTCCAGATCGTAGCAAGACGCTGAGCAAGTCCATACGCGAAAGCTTCCAACCAAAGATAAGGTATTTCAACGGTTTGGCCGCCCTGAAGGTTCGAATCCTGTATTTGACGGACGCGATAATACTTCAGGGTTGTCGGGCCTTGTGCCGTATCAGGGACGGGCCAGATAGTGACCGTTGGGCCTGTAGATCCGGTCGAGCGATCTGAACTGATGAGCCTGTCAAACCAATAAACCGTTGGGAATCCCTGCTGTTCCTTATTTGGATAGCTAGCATATTCAGAACGGCTGATCGGAAGAATGATGCGATCCGTGTTCGCTCCAGACTGCGCAGTTTGGATATACGCATCCAAAATCATGACCGTATTGGCTTCGACCGGGTAAACACTTTGGCCCGTCACTAAAGTCGTCGTGACAAGATCAACAGCCCAGAGGTTTACACCCTGATTTGACCAACGCGAGCATAGCAAATTGCAAGCCATACGCGCCGATTCCATATGCTCCTGAAGCAGAGACGTGCCACGAATGCCCACAAGATTGTAGGCATAGATGGTAAGCTCGCCGAGCGACGGATTGAACGCATATGTGTTGCTAGTCGTCATTAGACAGGTCCAGCCTGAATGATCGTGGCAGTGACAGTTCCAGTGCTAGCGGTAATGTTGATCGACAGAGCCTTGCAGGGGATCGTAAACGACCCGCCAGTAGAGGCGCTAACGCCACTAAAGCCCGTAGCAACGTACCAAGTCGCGCCAGCCGCCGTATAGCCATCAGCCATAGGATCATCGAACGAGTATTCGATGTTGAACGTGGCAGTACCCGTCAACTTCGCACCAATGCCGATGTTGAAAGGAGCCTGAAAATCATCGACAGCGCAAACCGCGCTGCGGCCCGTGCCAGTCTGGGTGATCGTCGTGAGTTTCATGATTTTTTCCCTTTTGAGCGTGCCGCTGCGATATTATCGACAGCGTTCGGGTAGGGGCGTCCAGCGGCGCGAGCATGTGCCTTCGCTGATTGAAGTTGCTTACGGCTTAGATGCTTGTGAGTAGCATCTTTTGGCGCGGACTTTTCCCAAAAAGGCTTATCCATTAGTGTGCCTCCACGTATAGGTCTAAACCACTATGGGCCTTAACGTACTCCGCTGCCTCAGGATCGTCCCGAGATGCCAGAAGATAGATTCTAGCATACTCTAAAAAGTCAGGATTGTCTCGGAATAAACCCAAGCCCTTATTGCAGAGATTGCACAGAATGCCGCGTATTTTGTTGGTTTTGTGGTCATGATCGACGACAAGATCGGCTTCATCTCCGCATATTGTGCAGCAGATAGTTGTAGAAATCATACTTTTGAGCGTCGCATCATCAATCATATCACGATATTGGCCGCGACGAATTTCACTCCTGTACGAACTTCTACATTCTCTGCACCAACTATCTAAGCCATTCCGCTTCTTGTTATGAAGCGGAAAAAACTCAGGCGTCTCTGGTTTTGACTGTTTGCACTTGGTGCAGATCAGCATTTAACATTCCACTTCTTCAGGGCAAGATTGATCCGACTATTTGGATCATGCGCCGTCTTTGCGGAAGTCAGTTTTTCCTTCATCCCGCACATTCTTGCCCTAAAACTATCTTTACGCGAGCCACCTTCTGGCTGTGGGCGCTTAATATCATGGCCCTCAGCGCGAAGTGAGGCGCGGTCCTTTTCATTCAGACCACCAGACGGATTCTTGCCTTCCTTGCGGGTCCAAGCACCTGACATGGCAAACTCCTATGAAAACGGGGGCGCAATGGCCCCCGTTAACAACCAATCTTAGGGTGGGAGGCCCCCTAGATTAGTCGAGGCTTCCGCTGACATTGCGACCCTTGGCAGGGGTGCCAGCAGCAGCGGACGACAGCGGATTCATGTTCGAACCCGTGCGGCCACCGGACTTGCGGGGTTTGCGGCCAGCATGATGCTTGGCAGCTTCACCATGAACCTTACCGCCATGCTTGCGGCCCTTCGCCTCTTTCTCGACGTTGGACTGATAAGTATAGCTAAGGCTCTTCTGCTTGGCGTCTTCCGCCATTTCGTTCACTCCACCGGAAGCGCGGTGCTTACGGCCATGGTGAGCGGCTTTATGACCCTTCATGTGTCACTCTCCTAAATTAGGTGTATTGGCCGTTGGTGAAGCCGTTGATGCCCTGAAGGTACGTAACCGTAAGGACAGCAACGCCAGCAGTTCCAGAGCTGGATTTGACCCAAATCTGAACGTCCTGAGTGGAGCTGGTGTTGTTCCAAGCAGCAATCAGGCTGGTCACAGGAACACGATACTGTCCCTGCACCAGATTAGCCGCAGTCAGGCCACTAGCAAGCTCGTTAGATGTGGCAGACGTGCCAATGCTAAGAGTGGTGGTAGCCGCCCAACCGGTGGTTACGTTCACATAGATGTCAAGGATCTGGCTCTGGGCCGGGATCACAATGGACGTAGCAGCCGCAGTGCTGGACTGAGTAATGGCGGCAGACTGCGCCATCTGAACAAATCCAACATTCTGCGTACCGCTGCTTCCACCGACTCCGGCAAGAGCGCCGGAGCCGTCAGAGTTGAGGACATTGCCCGCGAGAACCGGACCAGTGAAGACTGTAGATGACATTTTAAGTCTCCTCTGGTCAGATTACGACGTCGGGAACGAACCGTAGATGGAGCGCCAGTTATAGTAACCGAAGCTGTAACGTTCGTAACCCTTCACAAGAAGATTGTCAGTTACAAAGTCGACCTGCATATCGGTTTCGAACTTCACTCGCTCCATATACGACAGGCCGTCGATGTTGGTCAGCAGGAACCAAGCATAGGCGGAGGTCAAGAAGTCGTTGACCATATAAGACTCAGGCAGGCCACCCGCCGTCATCATAATGGCATTGACATCATTGTCCGCCGTGCCGGGACGCAGTTCAGTCTTGGTAAGACGAATAGCAACCGGTTCAAGCTGCGGAGGAACGATGAGCTTGCGAGCGCGAGCAAACACCTTCAGGCCAGCCTGATCCTTGAAGTTCGTGCGGACAGCAATCATGCTGTTGAGCAGCGTAGCTTCGTTAAGGTCAACCTGCGTCGAAGGCTGGTTAGCAACCGTGCCGCCGTCAATCGGGTGAGACGAAGAGCAAAGCGCCTGACCGTCGCCACCAACAGCACCATTGTAGGTCTGCGCGGTGTTGAGGATGTTAGCGCCGTAGATTTCCTTCGTCTGCTGGAACGACTCAATAAGGCCAAGGTTCGACGGAGCGAACTGGGTCTTATAGAGGTTGTCATCAATCGCCTTGCGGGTAATCGCATACCCAAGGGCGATTTCGACGTGTTCCTGATTGTAGACGTAACGCTCACCAGCGTTGTTGTCGAACGCAGTCTGACCACCTTCGGTCTTGAGCTGCGCGAGACCAAGGAAGCGCATCTCAGCGGTGCGTTCCAGAGCCATCTTCGACTCATGCTTGGTGAAGATCTTGTCGTACTGAGATGGGATCATCTCGTACTTGCCTTCCACGCCACGGAGACCGGGGAGCAGAAGGTCTTTAATAGCCGAAAGATTAACAGCCATTGGTCCTTACTCCTATTAGATGCCGGTCAGCGACTTGGTGGCCACGTTGTTAAACGCGACGATCAAGCTGTTGTAGGCGGTGGTGGTATCGTAGCCGTTCTGACCAGCCAGAGGGTCAGTACCCTGAGGCGAGTAACCGCAAAGGTTCACGATACGGAAGGGAAGGGTGGTGGTGTCACCAATCGTGCTGTAGTCAGCATAATAGGTGGAAAGACCGTTGGCCGTGTTGCCATTGGTGCCACCGACGCCGAAGCCGATGTTGCGACCAATCGAAGCAAATGTCACTGGGCCACCGTTGCCAGACTGCACAATGAACTGCGCATTCGGGTCATTGATGACATAGGCAGTCACGGTGTTGCCAGAAGCAACGTCCGAACCGGGCCAGTAGTTCGACCACACGGTACGCTTCTGAGCAACCGAGAGATACTGGCAACCAACGAAGATGCCAGCGATCTGAACGGAGTTCGAAGACGCCTGCGTGATGTAGCCGGTGCTAAGTTGGACAACAGGATCGCCGTAGAAGACAGGAGTCGTGTTGTTATACGCAATGTAAGCGACGGTCTGCTCATAAGTAGGCGCAGAACCAGTGCCGCTCCACTGACGGAACCCAAATGGGGCCGAGGTATTTGCCATGGGAGGCTCCTCTAGGGAGCAATTTACTAACTCCACGCCGGGGGAGCCGTAAATCAATTCAAAGGTGAACTTGCCACACCGGGGGCAAGTAGCTGATGACAGCCTTGCCAAAAAATTACAGACTTAAATGTCAAATGTAAAGAGGGCTGACATTTGCCAGCCCCCTTAAATCGCCAAAAATTGCCGCGAATTACTCGTTCGGGACAGAAATTGGCGAATATCCCTTCTTAATTGACGGGCGATCACGCTCAAAATGCCCCTCAGGAGCCGAAGTAAGCTGGGCTTCCTTAGCCCGAACCTGATCACGGGCCTTTTTGCGGTCAATATTGCGGATTTCCTCAGAAATCGTGGCAGGACGCATCATCAAGGTCATGCCCTTGCGCTCAATAACCGGATGATTGCCACGTCCGGGCATTTCTTCCGGGTGACGAGAGGTCGGGACAGGCTCCCAGCCCATACGCGCCAGTTGGACCTGATAAGCCGGGTCTTCCTGCCCAAGGACAACCTTGCGCTTCCACTCATATTCCCAGCCCTCCGGCGCAGGAGGAGCGCGGAACTCGTCCGTTCCCTCGTCCAAATCGCCAAGATGGCCGCGAATTTCCGCCGCACGACGGGCCGCAGCAGCACGAGGATCTTCCTCCCGCATGGATGGGCGCATGGACGGACGCTCAATTGGGGAAGAAAGCGTAAGGTTTTCAACAGCTTCGCCAATAGCTTCGGCGCTTGGGGCGGGCTTCACGGGGCGCGGAGGACGACCGCGACGCTTCGGTGCTTCACTCATCATATTTCTCCTTAATTCCGATTACGATCTTGCATCATCAGGCGATAATACTCTTGGGGGCTAAGGCCGCTGATTTTGGCAGCCTCAACCTGCTCAGCCGTCAAACGAATGACACCGGGACGATTCGGGGTGTCAACCGGCTGACGGGAAACCGGAGCAGCCGGAGGAGACTGCCGGTTCTTGCTGGGCTTAGACGCGCTGGACATGTATTCATTCCCTTCATAGCTGTCCCTGTTGTCCTTCTTTTTGCCAATGCCAAGACGGTCTTCGACAAAACGGAAGTACTGGTCAGACTCAGGGATGATGCCAAAATCAATGGCGTCTTCATGGGCGCGAGCCATAATGCGAATGCTGCGAGAATCCGGCAAATGCTTGCGGTTTTCCTTCAGCCATTCAGCAGAACGGGGCGTTACGCGAGCAATAATGTCGTCAACAGACGGGCCGTCCTGACGCGGTTGTTGAACTGGAGGCGGAGGCGGAGCATTCCGAAGATCGTTATAGCCACGCTCAAGTTCAATCATTTTGTTGGCATTGACAGCCAAGGTCTTCTGAATTTCAGCAGCCTTGTCAAAATCGCCAACTTCCATGGCTTGCTTGAGATGGGCTGTCAGGATCTCGTCATCCCGTTTCAGCGTCTCAATAGCCCCGCCAACAAGGTGGATACGGCTGTCTTGGGCGTCCATGGAAGCGTTACGGGCAAATTCAGCCGCCTGACGAGCTTGCATTTCAGCAGTCTGACGAGCCTCCTTTTCCTTCTCAAGTTTCTTATTAAGCTTCTTGAGAGCCTTTTCGACATCCTTTGGACCCTTTTTCTCCTTCTTACCTTCAGCCTGAACCTCGCCTACTTCAGCGGGGTCTTCAACAATCTCGACTGCTGGCTCGTCTTTCTTTTCTTCGACTTTCGTAGGAGCTGCGTCGTCAAGGACGAACTCCATTTGATTTTCAGTCTCTGCCATTTTGCTCTCCATCACCACACACGATCAGGCTGATCGACACGTCCTTTGACATTGATGTCGTCAATCATCCTACAAAGCTGGCCATTGACAGTGATGCTCCAGCCGTCAGACGGACGAAACACAATCCAATCGCCTTCCTTGATCTTCACGCCATTGAACCACTCGCCAGTGTCATCCTGAAAAGCGGAACTTCCCATCTTCAGAACAAGACCAACCTTGGACTGAAACTTATCTTCATCAGTCGTTTGCTGAGTCAGATAAATGCCGCTCTTGGTCTTGGTTGGGCGCACATAAACAGCCACAAGTAGCTGATTATTAAAGACTTCTACATTTGAGATGTCTCCAGCCTGCTGCTTCAGCCCTGCCGCAGGATCGTTTTCATGCTCCATAGTCATAAAAGGCATAGTAGTCCCCCTTTTTCACTCTTTGCCGTTCACAACGGCTTCCGCATCATCACAAAGCTCCATAGCTCTGCGAAGCCCTTTGATTATTCCTATATGGTAACGGTAAGACGCATAGTCACTAACCAGTTCATATTCCGAAGTAATTTGCGTCGTGATTCTGTCGATTTCTTCTTTCAGAAGTTTTGCCAACTCATATTGATAGTACGTCTGATACGTTGTAGCCGCCATAACCGCCCCCTTTGCGGTCCCCCTTCATTGTAAATGGGCGGAGATGTAAAGGGGGTTACACCCCCGCCCTAACTTGTAGCCAGACCGAACCAGCTACAAATTATTTCTTGTGCTTTTGGATCTCAGCCTTTTCCAGACGACCCTCGCCGCTGCCAGCTCCAGCATCCATGTCCTTGTAAGACCGATAGGTGCGACCGCCAGCCTTACGCGCCATGGGACGCATACCGGGCGGAGGAGCAGGCATCCCCGGAGGCATACCAGCCGACATGCCCGGAGGAACCGCAGGCGGCATCCCCGGAGGCAGTCCACCAATTGGCATTGGAGCGCCACCAGCAGGACCACCCATGCCCGGAGGCTTGATAGGACCACCAAGAGGACCGCCCAAGTCGCCCATACCACCCATACCAGTCATGGCATCAGGTTTGTGAGCCGCGATGTTGATGTGGATGTTGGTCTTGCCCTTGGAGCGACCGCCAGCAGCATGGGCCTTGCGACCACCAACAGCGCCGGGAACCTTGCCGGGATAGCCGGGGCCAGAGAAGACACCGCCGCCTTCTTTACGAGCCGTACGCTCGCCTCCATGCTTTTTACCGGTGCGGGCTTCTGGCTTTACCATCTTCTTGATCAGCGCCTTGTCAGCCGCTTCATCAGGATGGCCCTCAACCTTGCCGCCCTTTTTGTAGGGGCTGCCGGGAGCGCCAACGCCAAAGTTCAAAGCGTTCTTTGACACGTTTGGCAGGTTGGCAAGAGCAGGAGCCACCGTGGCTGCCATAGGAGCGCCGGAAGACTGGCCAGCAGCGCCGGAAAGAGCGCCAGCAATAGGAGCCGTCAAGCCCTGACCGCCGATCATGGGTCCGCCAAGCATCTTCTTGGCACGTCCGCCAGTCTTCAAACCGCCTTCGTGCTTGATGCCGGGACGCTGCTCATTGGCATCCTTGACGTTGCGGTTGACCTTGGCATCCACCCATTTCTTAACTTCGCCGCCAGATTTGCGAGGAGCGCGGCCAAGATTAGCCTTGCAAGGCTCGCCTTCAACCTTGCCGCCTTTCTTGAAAGCGCGACGGGAAAGAGGGCGAAGACCCGTCTTAACACCAGCATTTTCGGGGGCAGGAGGCGTCCAATCGGACGAATCGACTTTATGCGATGGATCAGCGCCGGTAAGGCTCTTGGCTTTCGCTTTCATGGCCGCGCGGGCCTGTTTTGCCATGTCTGACATGATGGCTCCTAGCTAGGTTGACCGGGCGTCCCCGGAAGGCTTTTTTGCCTTTTTTGACAGTAACATAAGCGCCCTGTCAGCAACAGAGCCACCTTTGGCCTTTTTGTCAGGCCAAACCAACACCGGCACCTTCTTGATGCCAAGTTCTTTTGCCGCCATGGCATGGTGCCTGCCATCCTGCCCGCCAGCGGGGTAGATAGCCATTGGATGGTCTATCTTCTTGCCCTTCTTAATCTTCTTTTTGAACTTCTTGATCTTCTTGCGGTCGTCCACGCCCATATCGAGAGGCTCAACCTGCTCCAAAAACTTCTCTGGAGCCATGGTCGTCATCCTGCCGCCAGTCTTGGCATAATCAGCATTGTCCTTCCACTCAGACTGAGGCTTGAGTGGGAACTTGGCGATATGAAGGGCGTTGGCGACGTGACGCTTGACCATGATTGATCCTTAGCGATTGCGCAGCATGTGGTGGATGATCTCAAGCGACTTATGGAGCAGTGCTTCCTTGGTGGGTTTCTGCTCAACCATGCCGCCACGACGCTCACCTTGTGGCTGATCTTGGTCAGGGCGAGGCGCAGCACGAAGAGCGCGCTGGGTCATAAGATTAGCGCCGTAATCATCACCGCCGCTCAAGCTACGCATATCCCTTGCTCTGTTTTCTAACTGAGCTGAAGACTCGCCCTTCAGATAGTTTGGATCATAGAACTTAGCGCCAAACAGCTTCTGGAACAGGCCAGTGTCTTGTGATTGGGGAGCAGAAGTGCTGGCAGTCGACCCGCCAATAGGTGAAGCCGATCCGCGTGCAATGTTGCGAGCAGCCTGTACGGCAGCCATACGACTAGCGGCAGCATCAGAACCAATTCCGCGACTTGGGGCGTTGGTGATTCCCGGCAATGAGCCATACTGACTACCATAGTCATTAGGAATGATAGACATGGGTCCATACTGACTGCCATAGTCAGCAGGAATGTCGGAAACATTCTTATATTGAATGCCAAGTTCTTTTAAGAATTGATCATATGGAGTTGGAGCATAATTGGCAGGAGCTTTGTTTGAACGAATTTGGCCAACAATATTTTGGGCGCGTTGAGCATCTTCTTGAGTTTTTTCAGCAAGTTCAGCATCAGAAATTGGGGAAAAATAAGTTGTACCTGAAACCCGAGGCATATCATGCAATTGAGCCGCCACTTGAGCTGCCTGATTTGCTCTATCGCGATCCCTAGACAATGCAAGAGCATCCGCCAAAACACGCTGGCGAAACTGACTTTCAGCTTCGCTCATGGTTCTAGGTGCATCTCCCGTCAAAAGCTTTGGAGAAATGCCGCTTCTTTGCCACCACCTACCAAAAGGCGTAGCCGCAGGAGCCTCTATTGCAGTTCCAGTATATTTGCGAATAGCTTCCAAAGACGTGGGATCATATCCCGGCTTTGCATAATCTGGAATTTCATTGCTTCCAGAAACAAGAAGGCCGCTTCTGGCGTAATCGTCACGGCTGGCCATCACACTTCTCCGGTCTGGGTGCCATCAAGCGTTGGCTCGTTGGCTTCAAGGCGATTGATCATGTTTGGATCAAGGATGTTCCCCACAACACCAAGACCTTGCGGATTTTGAATGAGTTCCTCTGCCAACTTAATGGCAGCAAGGCGCTCACGGCTTTCTCTGTCACGCTTGCGATTGACAGCATCCAGCATGGCATCTTCCGCCCGCTGCTGAATTTCCATTTGCTGCGTCTGAAGCTCAGCCGCTTTCATAGGATCAAACTGCGGGTTCTGAGCTGCTTGCTCAGCCTGAAGCTTGGCATACTCAAGCTGGATCTTGGCTTGAGACTCCTGAGCGCGCGTCTGGCTATCCAACATACGAGCGTCCGCAGTCGTCTTGGCGTTCATCAACTTCGCCTGCATCTCAATCATTTCTGGCGGCGGCTTGCCCTGAGCAGACGGCGGGATCATGAACTGCTGCGGGTTCGACCAGCCAAGGGCCTGCAAGGCAGCCGTATCAACCGCAATTGGATCATACAAAGCAGGATTGGTGGCCACCAACTGCTTCAACGCCATAACCTTCATAAGACGCTGGGTCTGGCTTGCCGTATTGGGATCAGCCTGCGGGACAAAATAGTAATTGTCCAAGGCATTTAGGAAGGTTTCTTCATCCCAAGGGAAAGCTGGCTTGCGGCGCTTGAGCCAGAAGCTTTCTGGATGTTCACGGAAACACTCCATGAGCAATTCAAATTCTTCAGACTGCGCAGAGTGAAGGCGCTTATGAACTGAGTTCAGCACCTTCTGAGCTTGTTCAATCAGAGCCAGCGTAGTGCCAACTGGCGTGTCCTGCTTGCCTTCGCCAACAACCGCTTCAGACGTGCCACCAACGCGCATACCCGTGTCAGCAATCTGCGTGACAAGGTTCATCAACGCGCCAGAGGGTTCCTTGTACGGAAGCGGCATGATGGCTTGCGTCAGCGGCATACCATTCGTCTTAACCAACGCTCCGCCACCGGGAGGAACGCGGAAAATGTTGGTGTTCTGCCTCGCACCGGTATCCGCCATAAGGAAACCGGGGAAATTGTTGTACATGCCAGCGTCGAGAAGCTCGCGCCACGCAGCCGTAATTGCGTTTGTGGTATTGCCAAGGATATGAAGTAGACCAATGTCATAGAAGCCCATGCCCGGTACAAAGGTGTACTTAGCAAACCGCTTCTTGGCAGTTGGCAGTTCCTGATCGTCCTCACGGTAATTGCGGACAATTGACAGGATCTGACGCGAAGACTCATCAATCGTGACGATGTAGGGGATCTCAAGGCCGGACGGCTTGCCTTTGTGCTTATGCTCAAAGCCCGGCAGATCCAAATCGCAGTAGATCTCATAGATCAAACGGTCGCGATCATCAGGGTTGTAGCTGTCCAAGCTAATGCCTTGCTGGGCATTCTTTTCACGCTGGACGCTATCAAGATCTGCTGCTTTAGGCGTAGACAGGTCAATGTCACGATACACGCCAAGGATTTGCAAACGCTTGACCGTATTAGGGTTCATATAGCTGCGATGCGTAATGCGCTTGGCATTAGACAGGTCAGTGGCAGCATTGTTGACAATCAAATCGTCCGCATCAACGGTTTCTGACACGGGACGATTTCGTAACGGACAATAATAGACCTTCTTGAAGGCCGTGCCACCAAAGCCAAGCATCAGAAGCATACGATCCGTGTCAGGATAATACTCTGTGGCCGTAGCAGTAAGGTAATGGTTCAGATCGTTCTCAAGCGCATTGGCGAGCTGATCGTTTTCCAGTGTTGGGTTGTTGTTGTCGTTGCGGACCTTTACTGGCCCGTCAGTTGGAAGCAGTTCCGACCGCGCATTGGCTTGGAAACGAAGGCAAGCTTCCAGCAAAAGTGGATGACGAACCTTGCTCATGCCCTCGATGGGAGCGCCATCAGCAGTTCCCTGCAAGCCGGGGATCTCAACCTTGAGGCCAAGCAGCTTGATGCCCTGCGCGCGGTCTTCAATCCAGTCCTTGCGGCTTTCAAGATCGTCTCGGACACCCCTGAGAAGCTCTTCGGCAATGCTGCCAAGGTTGCTTTCGGCAATGTCATCGACAAGATTGCGGAACCAGTCGTTCTCGTCCCGCTCTTTCTTCTTGTCTTCAATGGGTTTGCCATCGAGAGAGATCGTAATTGACCCATCTGGGTGTTCGATCTCTAAAATATTGCCGTCACTATCTGTCTTGGTGTTGTCATTGCCCTCAATCACCTCGACAATGACATCTTCGCCGTCCATTGACTCCATTTCAGGAGCTAACTGGCGCAAATTCAGCCCAAGGCCCGGCGTCATCGGCATTTTGGCTATCCCTTTGATATATCGAGGGCTTCCATCTCGGTTACAAACTGTTGAATGCCCTGTTGAGCAGCCATTGTATCGGATTTTGCCAAGATTTCATAGGTTCGCACGTAGTCATAAGGCTCCTTGCCCCAGACTTCGACTTTAAAACGACCAACGGACACTGGCGTAGACGGCTTGATCACGTCAACAACAGCATTGGCAAGCACCCGAGCCATGATTTCCCCTCTTCACTAGCCAAAACAATAACTTATTTGGATCAGATTGGATAGAGTGCTGGCAAATTGTTGTTTCCCTTGAAGGAAAGTGAGCTTTCCGTCTCTGCCTGCCACTCCGTTGGCCTCAAAATAGCCCCGGAATCCCGCAAATGGCGCATTGCCATGCTCACGGTGTCAACCAAGTCATCGTGTTTGCCCTTAGGGAACGTCTCAACTTGGCTGATAACCATTTCAGCCCACTGTTTGACTGGCGCGTAGACCAGCCCTTCGGCGAAAAGATGCTGCACAGAGTACAATCTTGCGATCTTATCTTGGCTTTTGGGGTCAAACATATGCACCCCGAACTTCTCATACCCGTACATGCGACGCAGTTCTTGGGCTACTGAGTGTCCGGCGGCCTTATTTTCCACCAAAAGCATGTCAACATTCATCTTTCGGCAGGTGTCAGCGACCTTCAAGACCAGATCATGCAGTTCATACCGCCCTTGCCAAGCGTGCATAAGCATGACTTTGGGCGAAACTTCGGTGTATGACCGTGCATATTCCACCAATCTACTGCCTCGATTGGCGGCATTGTTTGGAGCTACAACGCTGGCGTCATTAGAGAAGACACCCCAGACCGTCAAAGCTGACGGATCGTTCTCTGTCTTGGTAGTGTAAGCCGTATCTAGCGTTGCTATGATCAAGTCCATGTTGGGGTAGATGTTGCTATCCCATGTTTGCCACCAATCGCGCTTGATAATGCCGCCACCTTTGGGAGATGGACGCTGCTGGAGCTGACCTGCCGCAGCCCACGGGCCAAGCTGTTTCTCCAAGATCTCAACTTCTTGCGCTCCAAACCGCTCCGGCCACAGAAGAAGATCTTCACGCTTCTCAAGCTCAAGTTCAGCTTCAACGCTGACAGCAACGCGAGTGCCATCTTCCTCAATGGCAACTAGCGGTTCACCGTCATCATCAAGGCCGCGCGGGTCTTCCCAGCCAATAGATGTGCTGCTGTGCCTACGCCATTCGTATTTCATTGGGAGGCATAGATGCGTCCATTCACCAATGTCTTTTGAGAGGACGTGACCCGTGAGGTCTTCTTCCGAAAGCCTCTGTTGGATGACCACAAACGCGCCTTGCTTTGGGTTATTAAGGCGGGTCGAGAGTGCAGAGTCCCACCAGTCGATGGTTGTGGCAATTGTGGCTTCGGAGAAAGCTTCTTGCGCTGCGTTTGGATCGTCAACCACAATGATCGCACCGCCTTCACCCGTGAGAGCAGACCCCACAGAGGTCGAGAGGCGTGACCCATTTTTGTCATTGTCAAACCTTGTCTTGGTGTTCTGATCGCCGGTTAGCCGGAACCTGTCACCCCACAGGGATTGATACCACGGACTTTCGATGAGGCGGCGGCACTTCACGCTGTCACGAAGGGCAAGCTGCTGAGCGTAGGAGGCATGAAGAAACTGAACGCCCGTCCCAGACGTGTGCGAGATATGCTGCTGCGTCCAAGTCCAAGCTGGAAACGCTACAGACGTGATGGACGACTTGCCCATGCGGGGTGGGATGTTGATGATAAGGCGGCGGATGTCACCGTCTACAACTGCCTGAAGATGTTCGGCAATTGCTTCAATTGGCCAACCTTCCGTAAACTCGGAGGCGTCGATGTAGCGCCATGAGTATTTGAGGAACGTGTAAAGGCTGTCTTCACAGTCAGCTCGATCTAGTTCGAGAAGCTGCTTCTCGATGTCAATCTGTTTCCCGTCAAGCTCAAGCGTTGTCATTTAGGTGGCTCCGGCAACGGCATCCAATAAGAAGCATTTGTGAGGCAACCGTATTCTTCATCGCAATTGGCAAGTTGCCATCCCGATACGGTACGGTCGCAATACCATCCGTCTTGCCAAAAAGCTTCACAAACAGATGGCAGTTTCCTATTTCCACCAACCCCGACCTCAATTAAATCTCCTATTGGGACAATCAAGATATGTGTCCCATCTTTGGGAGCAGTTTCAATTGGCTGCCAAGGTGACGTAGAAGATCGACGCGCCAAGAGAGACAATGCATCCTTAAGAACCCGCTCTTCTTCTTCGCTCAACTCATATGGCCCAAGGAATTTTCGCATTTTGTCCCCCTACGATAAGATTAGTATAGCACTATGTGGATTCTTGTGCTACCGTGATCTGAATGGAAAAGGGGTGTTCCATGGAACCTAAAATTTCGCTTGATAAGGCTAAAGCTATTGTCTCAGAGGCTCCTGCGCCTCGGGTGACGGAAGAGGCCATTAAAGCCAAGATAGACTTCGTATCGTATGAAGTGATGGAGCTTGGGTCTTCCAAGTTGACTGTTTGCTGCATTGTGATGCGAAGCGGATTTATCTTTCTTGGCAAAGCGGCTCCTGCAAGCCCTGCAAATTATGACCGGCACGTTGGCGAGCGGTATGCCTATGAAGATGCCTTCAAGCAGATTTGGAGCCACGAAGGCTATCTGTTGAAGGAAAAACTGGCGGGAGGTTAATATGAATCTGTCTAGGCGCTTTATCCTTGGTGGATTGATCTCTGCCCCGGCAGTGATTGCTGCAAATAAACTCATGCCAGTCCGGTCTATTGTAAAGCCCTACGCTACAGTGTGGGGTGTTGGTTGGGACTTAGAGGTTGTTGAGCATGTGGTGTGGACACCGCAGGACGCCCTAAACTTTCACAAGTTCAACGGTGGCATCGACAAATTCCGTGAGGTAACGGAAATTACTTACAGCAAACCAATGGCTCCATTGATGCCTATGAAGCGTCCAGAAGATTGGCAGCAACGCAAAACCGCCGCGCAAGAATGGTTCCTCAGGGAACGCAAAGCAATCCTCGACGAGGCGACTGGCTTCACCAGTGTGGCTGGGTGTGATGCTTTGCGAAAGTTTGGAATAGATCAGTCTGTCGCCTAGTCTGGTATGGCACCTCGTTTGGGGCGAGGAATAACGCAGGTTCAAATCCTGCCAGACTGACCATTATGTTTAAGGGAAGACAATGAAAACACCGAACGTCATTCACTTCATCTATGCCAAGACGGACCTGGCCCGTCCATGGTCGGTTGTGAACCATCACGCTCTGCGTTTGGCTAGTCGGAACCACAACCCTGCCAACATCATCATGTGGACCAACGCGCCAGAAGTATTTGAACCATATGGTGACAGCATCGAGGTTGTGAAGTGCGACATCCCAACCAGCATTGAAGGCCATGAAATCCCGTGGCCGCAGCTAATGGCGGATGTCATGCGCCTTCAGATCCTACATGAGCATGGCGGCATCTACATGGACACTGACATCCTGACGCTGGCAAACCTCGATCCATTTCTCAAATTTGCCAATGAACGCAACCGGCTTGTCATGTCATGGGAAACTAAAGCTCAAGCATCTATCTGCAATGCGCTGATGATTGCACCTGCCAAAAATGCGTTCATCAAGACGTGGTTGGAGAAAATCCCAGAACGGGTAGGCTCAACCACATGGGCTGATGGCGGCGTCCTGCTGCCAATGGAACTGGCTAATGACGAGGCGCTAAAAGACACTCGCGCTGTTCTGCGTCACAGTTTTGCTTGCCCGCTTGACTTATCACAGGCTTGGCTGTTTGATCCAATGCTAAAGGAACGCGCCAGAGAGATGCTGGCAGGGTCTACTGCTATCCACGTCTTCGAAACCTACTGGCGGGACACCATCGCTAAGCTGGACATGAACCAAGACACACTCTTTCGCGACATCGTACTCAATGGGGGCATGTGATGTGGTTGGAGCAACTTCGCCGCAACATTAAGCTTACCGTCCACGAAGAGCCGTGGGACAAGACCACCAGCCCAACCCACTGCCCGCAAGGCGAAGAGTATCGTGAATACATGTACCCAATCAGCCATGACATCTTTGACGCGCCAGAGGCTGAAGCTTGCCGGATGCTCCTGAGCCGGATTGAATACGACCTGTTCCAGCTTCTTGCAATGCACGACAGCCTAGCCAAAGAACAAAGCACCGATCCATACAGCATGGAGCCGGTCCTCTATTGGCGCGTCGAACCAGAACTGGCTACTCATGAATACTTCGGTGACGACTTCACCTGCATCTACGCCCGGTACGCTATGGCAATGAGACCCCGGCAGAATGCTTAGGCATCTAATGTTTCACGTGAAACAAAGGTTTAGCTCATGTGTAATGCAGGACCAAAGGGACCCGAAGGACCCTCAAGCCAAACCGGCAAATACATAATCGTCGGCAAAACCCAAGCCGACATAATCAATCGCGTGTTCTGGACATCACGCTTGGCTCGTCAAAATGGCTACGTAACCATCCCCCAATCCCGTATAGCTGAATACATAAGGGAGGTGTTTCACGTGAAACATCTGAGGGACCCGATTGGGTAGCGCGTAACCCCGCACTGTAGATAGAGGGACCCATACAGGGAGGTAATCCTACAATGGGAACAGAATGGGGACCCAATGGGAATGGATGGGACAGTAACTTGGCAATAAGGTTTGGGGAAATTTTTTGGGAGTTTTGGTGGGGGGAAGTAACCTAACCTGACCGGGGGGCCTTTTTATATGCGGGGGTGCCGGTCGGTTGGCCCAGAGGGACCCTTCCAAAGCAAGCCCAAGTTGCAGATTCAACCGCAGGTTGTACAACCCCCGTGATTTCTGCCACCGTCTGTCAAATTACAACTCAGGGTTGCGGGTTGTCATGACAGACTGTCAGACGCCAGCATGATCTAGACAATGCCAAGCCCGTTCATGGCATGTTCGCTTTCCGTCTTGTCACATTGTTTGAACTAGAACGGACCGTGTCCGTTTGTTGAACATGGAGTCGCCCGCTACCCTAGTGGCCAAAACGTGCCAACCCCGCTCAGCGGCCTTCCCAGCCCGTTCTAGAGGCATGACAGAAACTGTCACCCCTCCAGCACTGGAGAGCTGGCAGCAGTCAGAGCAGCCCGCAGCTGCGCCCTCTGTTCTGGTGACAGATCATTCCCGCTTATTGTCA
>WOR8_10002360_pt1 | contig 18705 bp, 19 predicted proteins | sample DeeMarSeWOR38_10_FD_19890 | JGI IMG/M metagenome (IMG submission 19890)
TCTTTTCTTTATTCGTAATCTTTAGGTCAGGATTAAGTTTATTGGCTTTATTCAATGCCTCACCTAAAATGCTGATCTTTCTTTCAAAGGCAGGCTTATAAAATTTATTGGATACATAATCATTAAATCCATCGATTTCATTAAGAACCGAATCAATATATTCAATGGCTTCTAGGGCATCGAATAAATATTTCTTTACTCTTTCATCCATAGATCAAAACGCTGGTATTTCGGACGGATTTAATAAAATATGGATTTCTCAGTGTATGTTCCGGAACTACATCCACTTTTCTTTTAAGAACCTCAGCGAGTCGATCTTCTAGATCCCAGAAATTTTCGGCATATCCGTCAAATGGGTATTTATCAAAGCGAACCAATATATCCACATCACTATCTCCTTTCAGCTTACCTGTTGTGGCTGATCCGAATACATATGCTTTATCTATATGATGCGATTTGAAAATATCTTTGAGTTCTTCAAGATTATTTTCAATAAGCTTATCCATGATAATTATTTAAAATTAATTTGTTCTCTTTTGTCTGGTTAAGGATCAGTAGAGTTTCATATCCTTTCAGCCTCGAAGGAAAGGACAGAACTTTTTTGAAACATTGTCTGCTTTTACCGGTACTTCTTCGTTCATAAATGCAAATTATTTGATTTGCGATATCTGATTTGCGATTTATCGCCCACGTTTATTGCAACGTTTTCAAATCGTAAATCGCAACTCCTGTCTGCACACCTTTTTGGGTTTCGGTGGGCAAGCGCGAGGATACCTGACGGCATTGAATCGGTTTATTTGCTGTAAACGTTCGATTAACCGATTCAACAAGATTGTATCACATATTTATTTATTGAATTTTTAACTTGTGTCTAGATTGAAATTACCTCTGAAATGGTTTTAGGTTCAGGTATGGCTTTGCCTTCCATTTTCAACTGCCCAATATATAATTCCATCGCTTCCTTGATGTGCCTCTTGGTTTCTTCCACCGTATCCCCAACCGTAATACAACCTGGAAGATCCGGAACATAGGCACTATAACCGGTTTCAGTCTTTTCTATGATAATTGTGTAATTTGACATTACTTTATTGTAATCCTGCCTGTTTTAAAATACTATTTTCCGTTCCTTTTGCCAGATCTTTGTTTAATCCATGATCCGGAATGACAACAATACCTTGCTTGTCCGGATGTCGATAAATTTTATGACTGCCTTTATGCCGGACAAATTCCCATCCATTCTTTTCAAGAAGTTTTATGACATCTTTTACCTTCAATTAATAACGACTTGATATAAAATTGGTTGAATAAATATTTCAAAGATCTATAACCTATTTTGCTTTACACTCGTTAAAAGGGCGTTCTTGCAAACAGGCCCTAACCTATCGGACGGACGAGGTTCGGTGTTCGATATTCAGTGTTCTTTATTCGGAATTCCGTTAACAATGTTTACGCGTCTACCCGTTTACCTATCCACTCTCTTTACAGTCGCTCGGGCCTGTCTGCCGCAGGCAGGTTTGCTGGATTTTTAATTTCAATTAAATTAATTTCATATCCATTTATGTTAATCACTCAGCAATTACCATCTCTTCCAGGCCTTTGAACCTGTCTACCGACAGGTAGAGCCGAGCGATTGATTCAGGCCTCAGAGGTTTTGTTCATCATGGCCCTTTTTTCGAGTGCCCCCGATTGCGACGAGGTTTTTTCATTCCATAAGGCATAAAGGAGAATCCGGAACCTCCAGAAAAGGGTCCGGATCAGAATCCGGATCCCGGAAAACCAATTCAATTCTTTCCCGATGAACACAGCTTCATGAAGTTTTTGTCCCCAGAACCTGTAGATCTGATCTTTGGCTTGTGCTGTGACCCTTTCATTTTTCAGGATATTGTCAACTATCCGGAATCCTTCCTTGAAATAAAGTCCTTTTTTTTCCGCCTCAGGGAAGACATTCCGGTGGTGGTTCCTGCTATAGTTTAACTTTTCACCTAAATATGCTATCTTCCAGGCCCGGCCTGTAAGATCTACCCAGAATCGCCAGTCTCCATATTGTTGGAAATAAGCGTATTCATAAAACGCCGGATCGATCAACTTCCTTTTAAAAACACAGCTTCCGGCATTCCGGATGAGATTGTATCTTGAGAAATATTTTTGATTAGCCCCCTCACCCGTGATAAAGAAGGATTCCCCCGGGTCTGGTGCCGGTTTCAATATCGTGCCCTTTTCATCCACATACAAGGAAGCACAAAAAGCCAGATCAACGTTCTTTTCACGTTCAAATAGATCCATCATGGTCTCCAGGAATTTTTTATCTGAATAACCATCACTTTCTGCGATCCAGATATAATCCCCCTCGGCCAGGCGAATCCCTTTTTTCCATTGCTGATAAACACCTCCCGAGTTTTCCGGACTGACCAGGAAATGGGTGACTTCAGGCCTTCCCGCATATTCCTCCAGTATCTTCTTACTCCCATCCGTACTGGCGTCGTCAAGGAGGATCACTTCAAATTCCCGGAAGGTCTGATTGAAAATACTATCCAGGCGTTCTTTCAGATATTTTTCATGATTAAAGTTAGGAACAATAATAGAAATACGGGGATGGGAATAATACATTCCGGTAATCATATAATAGCAGCGGTCATGATATTTTTACACGCAAACTGCTGTTTATGTGAAAGTATATGTGCTACTTTCGAGCATCAATATGTCTGCATCATAAAAGGATATTTCCTGCATCGTAAGAACGGACCAGCTGATCTTCAAACTACTATTGACTTTTTTTCGGTCCTGTTCATTTAAAATTTATTTCCTGATCAGTCGTACGGGTTAGTAGGGCGTTCGGGCTGGCCTTCCAAGTGACTGACATTTTACCATTATTTGGATACATTAAATTAAACGATTCAACAGTAAACCGATTTGACGATTCACCAGCATCAGGGATCCAGTCTTCTCGTTTTTACTTCGTATTCCGGTTCCGGTTCCTTAAAAGATTCCGCAAAGACTTCATCAAGAGATAACATAAAACCAGGCAAAACGGCTGAGGAAATTCTATCCCCTACAGTTAACGGTTTTGTGGTCCGGTATTTTCCCTCTTTCAGTATAAAGGCAACAATTGTTTTTTCTGCAGGATGTACAACCCAGTATTCCTTTACGCCAGCCTCTTCATAGACTTCATATTTCTCATGAAGATCCTTGGAAACAGAATTGGGTGATAATACCTCAACGATGAGGTCCGGAGCACCCTTACATCCCCTTTCATCAATTTTATTCGGATCACAAACAATGGTGATATCTGGCTGCACAATGGTCTCGGTATCTTTATCTTCTGCGTCTAGGAAAGCTGGTAAACGAACATCAAATGGTACCGGAAAGACCTTACAGGTTTTATTCTTTAAGAACTGATGGAACGACGATATCAATACAGTCACTATGCTTTGATGACTGGATGAAGGTGCTGGGGCCATCTTGAAAATCTTACCTCTGATCAATTCAATTCTGTCCTTGAACCGCCACAGCAAATAGTCGGCATATGTATAATTCTTATCCGGATCAAGCAGGTTAATATCTGTCAAATATTTCATAGTTGCTTATTCTTGAAATGTCAATTTATTGAAAATTCCAGATAAATAAACCGTAAATAAAAAATCTTTATTTTCTCATTGCTACTCTTCCTCCCTCAGAGTTACTCATTAGAGGACCCTGAGGATTGGTGTGTTAAGTTATCATCAGAATCCTAATTCATGGGACCCTGTTGGTGGTGAAAATTATTGATTTGCGATTCACGATTACCGATATGCGAATCGCGATTTAACACTCCCGTTTAGTACATTTCCAAATCGAAAATCGAAAATCGCTATTCGAAATTTGAAAATCATTCCCAAGTGACTGAAATAATGATCATCCCCCTGCCATCACACATGCCAATACACCCCCCCTTCGCCTATGCATCCCTGAAGCTATAAATATGCTTCAGGGCTAGCGCACAAGGGGGAGGTTTTCGTCTCTGATTTTGATTATGGGCATAAAATGTTATGTGATCTTCAAATTAAACTTGCTTCAATAACCTATCACCTATTACTATTAGGTATTTACTGATTAACAGCTAAATCGGATAATTTATAAAACGATCGATTAACCAATTAACCAGTTATGCGATTTACCATTTTCAATCAACTGGCTGTTTTCAAATGCATTACTTCCACTTCCACTCCTTTTTGGATGGTATCCTGAGCAATTTTTAAAATCCTGTCTGTTGTTTCTTCGTCCAGGTAATAATGTCCGCAGTTTTGACAAATTTGAGCAGGAACATCCTTGATTACAATTACAGAACCTTCTTTTTCCAATGTTACAGTAGTATTCCCTTGTTTTGTAGTCCCGTTTTTACAAATAACACATTCCATGTTAATTCTTTTTTGTTCTGAAATCAGCACTCCATAAATTTTCATCTGGATGATATGCAGTGATGACAATTATCTCATTATCAAGCCTATTAACCGCATATACAACATGTAAAGGTACCTTATTCTTAAAATATAACAATATTCTACTTGGATAAGGTTTATCATCACGGTAATCTTGTATTGTATCTCCTGAGCTTATTGCGGTTTTAATATCCTCAACAGTTATGTTCCTTCTAAACATTTGTTGCAAGGCATGTTGAGAGAAAGTGATTTTCATTTAATAAAGGGGGGAGTTTTCGTCCTTGATCTTGGTTTTTTGATTCAAATGAAAGGTGTTTTTCAAAATTAACAATCAACTTTAGGCTTCGTACTCACTTTCAGCTTTTTTTAACCGCCATATCACGCCATAGCGTGAGTAGGAGGTCAGCGTTGAGCTTTGAACTTCGAACTTCCAGCCTCCAACTTCGAGCTTCGAGCCTCCTGCTTCGAGCTTCGTTTGTTATCCTCCACTTCTCTCTATGATAAACGGTATTGCCAGCCGGAATAATACTACGCCAATAAAGGCCAGAATAATTGCCCCGGCGCTGACAATCAGAAACGGCATAAGGAATTCTGCATGGCCGGTAAACATCCAGTCGCGGGTGGTGGTGAGAATGGGCGCTACCGGGTTGAACTGATTCAATAATTGCCCGATCCCTTCCCTGGGCGTTGGATAGATCACCGGCGTCAGCAACATCCAGAAAGGCAGAATGGCCCCAAGTAGTCTCGATACGTCCGTAAACATCAAACTTACCGGCAACAGGATGAGCCCTATCGATACGCCCAGCAATGCCAGCATGCCCACCCCGATGGGTGCCAGGAAAATGGTAACTGAAGGCGAAACTTTGAAGACGATAAAAACAGCAATAATTAACACCAGTTTGACCAGGAAATCAAATCCGATCCGTAGAAAACCGGAAATCAGCAACGATTCCTTGTTGAAATTGATCTTTATCATGATGGCCTTTCCGGAACTGATGGCCCCATTCGGCAAGCCGATGGATTGTGCAAAAACTGACCATAAAAGCGTAGATGTAAGCACAAAAGCCGGATATGGGACACCCGGATCGTCGATGTTGATGATCTTCTGCCCGTTCAGGAACACCCATACAAGCGTGGTCATGATCGGGGGGATGAAAGCCCACAGGATCCCCAGCATGGATTGCCGGTACATGGCCTTTTTATCACGGAGGAAAAGGCGCCATCCCAGCTCAAAAGAGCCTTTCCAGTCCTGGAACATCTCTCGGAGCAGGAACCCAGGTTTCCGTATACCGGATTCGGGGGAATAGACAATCACCTTATCATGGATATTTGTTTTGTTCATTGGATCACTGGTTCATCAGTTTACTGGATTAACACTTGAAGTTTGAAGCCTTGCGCTAATTTCACAATCTCCTACGCACCACCCTTCGACAAGCTCAGGAATGTCCTTCTTTATGCACCTATGAGCCTCTTTCTTTCTAGTTGATCTTGTGACCAACGAGCTAAATCAATAATAAAAAGTCTTTATGTTCTTTTTGTTAATATCAGTTAATCTTCCTTTGGTTTGTTGAGTGTACATCAGGGTCCATTTTTAGGTAACCCTGATGGTGGTGAAAATTATTGATTTGCGACTCGAGATTACCGATATTTGATTCAGGATTTAACACTCCCGTTTAGTACATGTCCAAATCGAAAATCGGAACTCGCGATTCGAAATTCGAAAATCATCAGGATACCTGGTAAGGTGGCTTGGATTGTGGTGAACATCCCCCTGTCATCACACATAGCCAGCACGCAAGGGGGAGGTTTTTGTCCCTGATTGTAGTTTTTTGTATAGGGTTATGGTTAATTTTCATTTACAGCGCATTCACATATTCCTCTACCTTTATCTTTATAAAGTTCTTTATCTTTTCCCAGGATACCTGTTTGAGCATCAGAAGTTTTTCATCTGTATCTGCGTCAGCAAAATAAGATAAACTTTTTAAGACCAGGAACTCTGATCCATCATAATATTTTTTCAGGTAAAGACCCAACATTTCTTTCAGGGAAATTTCCTGTAGTAGAAAGTAGAGATCCGTAAAATCCTTTTTGGTTCCCCTTCCTGTAATGGCAGCCAGTTTCATAGCAGCTATATCTTTTTTACCAGCCAATCTCAAACTGTCATAAATTTCCTGCTTTTCAAGCCATGGATAAGGATAATTAACAAGATCCACTTTGATGCCATTCACTAATAACACTTTTATGTTTGTGGATTTCGAAAGGGTGGTTACAGTCCCTATTTTAATAAGTTGATTGGTTATTGAAAAATCATCTGCTGTTAACTTTCCAAATAAATCGATATCAATTGATTTCCTATGTCCAATCTGCAATGCCAGGGCGGTGCCACCTGCCAATCTTAAGTTACTGAAAATCTCTATGCCAAATAACTTTTTTAGAAGTTCCAGTGCCGGGACGTCGATCCCCTGGTAGTATAACATAAAAACTGATCCTCAGGGATTTTTGATAATAATGAAATGAACGACAGGGTCCTTTCATTCAGATCTCTCATTTTGACAGCAATTGATGAGATTTCTTCTAATCCATAGAACTTATTTATTAAAACCCAGTCATTTAACAGGCCATATTCAAGCACGCGCTGAACGATGAATTTTTTATTTTTCCGAATATCCAGGTGCTGTTTATCCACATCCCAGAAAAGATGTGGAGATAAATCGTTAACGTCCAGTTTATTATTCCCGGTCATAATTATTCTTAATTTCGTCGCTGGGATTAGTCAGGCCACCAAGCAGGTCTTTCCGGGTGACAGAAATAATGATAATCCCCATGCCATAAATTATTTGGTGATGTTGTGATTTGGTGATGTTGTGAGTCCACATTAGACTTCGAGTTATCATCTTTGAGTTTACTTGCCGTCAGGTATCGTTTCGAGCATTCAGCCTCTGACTTTTCTCTCTGTTTGGTCTTGTGACCAATGAGCTGAACCTACAATAAAAAGTCTTTACGTTCATTTTGATACATTATCGTGACAACACCAACAATAGGGGAAAATGAATACTCATTTAGATCGATTTTCAATATGTTAGCCATTGGTTTGGATTTTCACGTATTTTTTTCTTATCCTTTCTAAGTCTACCTTTCGTTTATCAGGATTTTTTTCATATTCTTCGTGCAGTTTACTTCTTATTTCTCGCATCATTTTAACTGCATCAAATAATTTTTCTTTATTCTTCCTTGTCTTCAGGTTTTAAAGTTTCCCTTGGAGATCGTATTTCTAAAATCGAATAACCATTTTTTAAATTTACAGCATTATATCTTCTTATACGTTCTAAGTTAACAATATGTCGAAAATTCCAACTTACCAAAGCATGAACCATATTAATTGTTGCATTCGCAATATGAATGGCATCTTCATTATATTTTTGAGTAATTGCACCTTCCTTCACATATCAATCAGCTAAATTGAAGGCTTCATCTTCCGATAATTATGTAATCAATGTTTTCAGAAGGCAAGTCCTGAAGTTTCTCTCGAACTTTTTCGGGTGCGAGTTCAAGTTCACGTAATGTCAATTCTGATTGGGCAGCTATTTTTTCTCCGTGTCTAATCTCGCTTATTAACTTATTAGACCATTCTTCAAATTCTTCATCAATACATCCACCTATTACTGATGTGTCGAGATAAAATCTTTTTTTCATTTTTTATTTGAGTGAAAGACTGTCTTTCTGGTTGATCTTGTGACTATGGAGTCAAATCCAAAATAAAAAGTCTTCATGTTCTTTTGCTGCTTGTCGGTGGCAATATAAACCGGAGAGAAACATATGTCTGCTTAAGCACTGCCTAACACTCGCCCCTTCCCTTCCACACATAGCCAACCCACAAGCCTGCCTGGCGGATAGACGGGGGGGAGGTTAGGACGATGATTTTAGTTTTTTGTTTATGGTAATGGTTGATTTTCAATTTAAACATAAAGCAAAAGGTAAATTGCTATATGGTTTGAGCTTTATAATAAAATTGCACAATACAACCTAATTGCTCGATATATACAAGTACCTTTCTATTATCGACTTTATCCACTGTTCCATTTAATCCTTTAAAAGGTCCGTCCGGGATTTCGATGAACTGTCCCCGTTCGAATCCGCTTCCCTGGACTACAATATCACTTCCTTTGTTTTCTATTTCTTTTATGGCTTCAATCTCTTTATCCCGGATCACAGCAGGTTTTCCCACCCAATACACATAATTCATGACACCAGAATCCTGAAGCGGCTCCTGTCTTCTTTTTACATCTATATGTATAAAGATATAAGAAGGAAACATGGGTACACTCACCTTTTTTTTACGATCGCTCCATTGCCGCATAGTCCTGATCAGCGGGCAATACACCTCATAGCCAGTATCCGTAAGGCGGTCGGTGACTTTTTTTTCGGATCGGGGTTTTGTGTAGAGGACGTACCAGTGTGTAATCGATGACATATGTTAAAAGATATTTATTAGGCCGGAAGCCGGAAGCCAGAAGCCTGAAGGTCCATTTTGCAGGAGACTTTTTTATTATTTTAATGAATTGATTAATCCTTTGATCATGCTGACAATTTCGAAAGCCATTTCTTCTAACTTCTCCAAGGTGATATCAGAAATCCATTTTCTTTTTTGAAACAAGTTCAGTAATGTAGTGGTTTCATAAAGTGAAGCACGGGAGAAATATAGAAATTGTATAAATTCTCTGTCTGTATGCCTTCCTTTACCTTCTGCAATGTTCTGTGCCACAGATGCGCAACTTGATTCAAGTTGCTCAATTAACCTGAAATGATTTTTATCGGTATTCAAATTTTCAGTTAATTGGATTACTTGATCAGCAAAATCCATCGCTTTTTGCCATACTTTAAGGTCCTTGAAATAAAAATGTACTTCTTTCATAGCTGGTAAGAAAATTTTATTATGAAACAATATATCAAGATAAATTTAACATTATCGTTTTAGTATTATGGTAGATCAGGCCTCTTATTTTGATCCTTAGCCCTCCTTCTTCTGGCTTCGGTCTTCCGGCTTCCGGCTTCCGGCTTCCGTCTTCAGACTATCATATTCCATCATTCCATATAAGCACATATCCATTCCTTTCATTGTTCGTAAGGATATTTTTAAATTCCTCTTCGGTATATACCAGATACCGGATCTTTCTTTTGATCAGGGCCTCGGCTTTTTCAATCAGGCTGAGGAGGTATTGCTTATCTATATCCCCCACGAATATCAGGTCGAGGATACTGAAATCAGATCCCCTTGCGATCTCTCCGGTCAGGTAAACGGCCCTTAGATTCCCAAGACGTTTGGCAATACTTTCGACGATCACATCCAGGCCGAAATATTTACGTACGATGCTGTTTATCTCATCGTACAATGGATGCTGCTGGTTTACCTGATACAGTTTGCGGTTCCCTTTCACCTTCGATTCAAGCATATTTGCTTTTTCGAGTCGGTTCAGCTCCAGCCGGATGGCATTGCTCGACTCGCCGAATTCAGTTTCCAATCCCCGGAGATAGGCAGCGTTGTCGGGGTTCAGGAAGAACTTGAGGAGGAGTTTGATGCGGGTTTTGGAAGTGATGAGGGCGTTAATCAAATTTCGGGAAAATAAAATTAAAAGCTCGAAGTTCGAGGCTCGAAGCTCGAAGATGCGCTCATGTGAAAGCTATTTATTGTTAATTGAATTAATTAGACCTTTAATCATATTGGCAATTTCAAACGCTTTTTCTTCTAGTTGTTCTAATAATTCAATGGAAATCCAATTTCTTCTTTGAAATAAATTCAATAAAGTCACAGTTTCGTCGAAGGAAGCTCTGGATATATAAAGATATTGTACACACTCTTTCTTTGAATATCTACCCTTACCCTCCGAAATATCTTGAGCAATTGAGGTTGAACTGGATTCCAACTGTTCAATCAATCTAAAATGTTTCCGATCTGTATTCAGATTTTCTGTAATTTGAATGACCTGATCAGCAAATTCCAATGCTTTCTGCCTGACAATCAATTCTTTGAATTTGAAATATACTTTTTTCATAGCTGGTTAAAATTTAAATTATGAACTTAATATTTGACACATAAACAGCTCGAAGTTTTAAACTGGATGTTCGAAAAATTTAAAAAATATTGATTTTATCATTTTTTACTTCGAGCTTCGAGCTTCCAGCTTCCAGCAAATAAAAATTTTTGTGAGTTTTCATAGCTGTAATTTTTTAGTGTTGAACATATTATAAATCTAGTAAAGAATTAATCAATTTAACAAATATACTGATGAACTAGTGAACAAACCATTGATCAAGTGAACTGATCCCTTAAGGATGCCTAAGCGGCATGAACTAGTGATCCAGGCACTGCTTCGCCACGTCAATCACATCCTGCGCAGACATTGAGTAGAAATACTACTCAAATTAAATATAATATTTTGATACAATCAATAAAATTGAGATGTTTTTTTAAGTCAAATTTTATAAGAGGGAATTATTTTATTAGCTGCCGTTAGGCATTTCACGTCGGCCTGAGAGAAAAGGAGTGAAAAATGAAATTAAACAGTGTAAAGTCATGCTGAACTTGTTTCAGCATCTAAATTCTGATTACCAATAAGATCCTGAAATAAATTCAGGATGACATCAAGAGTGTCCTGACTACAGGGATTGTTCATGTTTTCATCATGAATAAGAATGTAACCTCTCCGAGGTTAAATCTTTTTATGATTGGTTATTACAAGTATGCAACCCCTCCGGGGTAGCATTTTTAAATTGTTCGATTTCTGTAAAAATCTCATGCTAGGGTTGGTTTGAGAACCTGAGTGTTGTGACACACTAGCGCAGGTTCCCTGAACCTGTGCGTTGTGTTTAGTATTTTTTTTGAGCCGAATTTCATATGAAGGAAGTATTTTTTTAGCTGCCGGTAGGCATTGCATGTCCGCCTGAGACGAAGGGAGTGAAAAATGAAGTTAAATAGTATAAAGTCATGCTGAACTTGTTTCAGCATCTAAATTCTGATTACCAATAAGATCCTGAAATAAATTCAGGATGACATCAAGAGTGCCCTGACTACAGGGATTGTTCATGTTTTCATCATGAATAAGAATGTAACCTCTCCGAGGTTAAATCTTTTTATGATTGGTTATTACAAAAATGCAACCCCTCCGGGGTAGCATTTTTAAATTGTTCGATTACTGTAAATATCTCATGCTAGGGTTGGTTTGAGAACCTGACCGTAGCGTTTCGTTACTGATAAAGAATCATTAAAAGACCCCCAGCCTTCATTATATTTCGGCTGACAGGCGGAATAAATCCGGGAAGGGTATCATCTTCGTTGTCTGATCATCTACACTAGCATAGACCCTGTGAGCCTGAGTGTTGTGTTAAGTTTTTTGCGTAGGCTCACTAAAAGATCCTGGAATACTGAAATGATCCTGAAATAAGTTCAGGACAGGTAAATCCGGGGAGGGATTACCTTATCAAATGAAGTATATACTAATAATTGAAATACCTATCCTTCCCGGCCATTGTGCCGGGATCTTTTCATGGACTTTAATCAAAGTCAGATAACAGTTCAATTGTTAAATTATGCTGTGTAAAAAGTTTACGATCCTACCTCCCAGATTTGGTTATCAAGAAATAAATACAATCATTTAGTTTGGAGATTCTTCAGTCGCTTTCTAAGCTTGTAGAAGGATCGAAGGGTGTGGAAAGGGGATTGTGAAATTATTAATGATTAATTATACTAAATATCACAATAACTATATAACATATTGATTGTCAAGCAGCTATGATGTATGATACATCACTATATAACTACGATGGACATTGTCTACAGTGATCCAGAATTTTACTTGTATGATCACTTCCCAACGCAAATTCCACCCTCAACGGTTCGACAAGACAGAAAATACCTTGCGTCTTGGTGTCCTTCGTGGCTTAAAATTAAAAAAAGTTTTTAAACAGGGATTTTCTTTTTTTCCTGGAATCATAATATCCGTAACTGTAGCCATAGCCATACCCATACTTACGACCATAGGCATAGGAATATCTTTTGAAATTGATATCATTGAAGATGATGCCGAACTGACTGATTTTACCTAAAGCATACATCTCTGAAACATGATCGAGGGAGGATTTAATAGTTTTACCCTGCCGGACGATCAGCAAGTTAAAATCGGTGTATTTCAGTAATTCCATGGCGTCGGCAACCACTCCGATCGGTGGGGTATCGATGACGATCACTTCATATGTCTTGCTTATCTTTTTAAGCAGATCGACCATCTTCGGGCTGTTCAGCAATTCCGAAGGATTCGGTGGTACATTTCCACCCACCAGCACTTGTAAATATTCATTATCTGTTTCACAAATTACATCTTCATATTCATTAAATCCTGCCAGATAATTGCTTAAACCTGGTTGTTCTTTTGGAAGATCCAGGTATTTTGTCATCGTAGGTTTTCGCATATCGGCCCCCAGTAATAAAGTTTTTTTACCCGACAAGGCATAGATCCAGGCAAGGTTGATCGAACAAAAGGTTTTTCCTTCACTCCCAAAAGAAGAGGTGACCAGGAATATCCTGGCCTTTTCATCGATGAAATATTTCAGATTCGCACGGATGTGCCGGAATGTTTCTGCTATCTGTGATTGAGAGGCTTCCTTGACCACTAAGTTAGTTTCGTAGTCACTGTGGCCAATATTTCCTACAATGGGTATGGTTGTGTGCCTGGCCAGATCTTCCCTGGTCACAATTTTATTATTTAATGCATCGATCAGAAATATGAGTCCGACCGGAAAACCAAGCCCCACTATAATAGCGATCAGATAATTCTTTTTCGTATTCGGGAATACGGGTACCGAGCTGTACCAGGGTTCTTCCACAACCTGGTAATCCGATGTGGTGGAGGCCCTCGAAATACTGGCTTCTGTCTTTCGCTGCAACAATAAATTGAACAACTCCCGGTTCAGGCCATAAATCGTATTCATCCGGTCCAGTTCCCGGTTATCTTTGAGGAATCCCTTGATGGAGGCATAATAAAAATTCATTCTTTCCTCAACATGTTCGTATTGTTGCCGGTTAAAATCCCGCATGTTTTCAATGCTTTCAAAGATATTTTTTTCCACCCGTTCCTTTCTTTCATTTTCACGATTAACCAGCGGATTCTCCTGGTTCTCTTCATTTAACAGCAGTTTATCCTTCATTTTAATTTCAATATATTGTTGAACCAGTTCATCCAATAAGGGCGCATTCAGACCAATGAGGTTGGGAGCAAAGACTCCTTCTTCCTGGTCCTCCATGATATACCGTTCCAGGTAATCATAGTACCGGTTGGACAGTTCGATCTGTGCTCTTCTTTTTTCAAGTGCATTCAGCTCTTCGAATACATAGTTGCCACCCTGAGTTAATTGCCGGTTCTCAATTTTATAACTATCGATATTGGAGGCAAACCGGGATAGCGAATCCGATAGCTGCGACATCTGCTCATCTATAAAGAGGATGGTATTGGTTGCCCGCTGGTTCTTTTCCTCTAATCCCTTCTCAATAACCACACGGATATATGCTTTCATAAAATCCAGGTCTTTTTTCGGCAGCGGTCCCTGCATGCTGAGGTTCAGGATCGCCGATCCCTCCCGTTCCCAGTTAATGTTCAGTCTACCACGATATTCGTTTGCCAGATTCGATCTGGGATAGATCCGGAAAAAATAATCGATACCGTTGCGGCTTTCATTTTTAGGATTAAATTTTTTATGTACTCTGAACCTGAACCCATTGGGATTGTACCAGGTAAAAAACCCATATTTCTGATCGGCAAGCTTGGCGGAAAGTTTCGGATTATCCGTCCTGACAAGGAAATGACGGTCATCGATGAGCTCCAGGTATATGGGTGTCCGATAAGGTATACTAGTCGAACCCGTATCAATTTCCACCTCGTACCAGACATTACCGTACATTTCAGTTGTTTTTAACTTCCCTTTGGCATAATAGCCTATATCAAAATTGAGTTGCTCAATCGCTGCTTCCATTTTATCAAATGATTTTAATAATGGGATTTCCTGCCATACTTCAATATTCGGTCGAAACAGGTTCTGGTTATTCAACACATAACCGGCGGAGCCAGCATTTTCATAAAACTTTTTTGAAATGATTTTGGCATAGCTCATATAGAGGGGAGTCTGGTACCGGTTGAAAAGATAGGCTACGAAAACTGTAAATAATACAGATGCTAAAACCCAGGGCCAGCGTCTAAGTATCTTCCCAAGAATTTTTTTGATATCTCCAAGATCATCCTGAGTTTCCCAAGTTTTATGCTCTTCCACCATTTATTTTCTAAATGCTTCTATTAGTAAAAATACAGAAATAGCGGCTGTCAGCAACGCCAGAGCGGTACTGGCATCCGGTATGATATATCTTCGCCAGAACCTCGCTTTCAGCGCAGGTACCACTATCATATCATTTGGCTGAATGAAATAATTCTTGGCCATCAGCATCTCTTCGTCCAGCGGATCCACATAGATCACCTGTGAGGTATTGTCGATGGTCCGGATGATCTTGATGTTTTTACGGTCGGCAAATTCGGTCAGGTTACCGGCCATCATGATAGCATCAAAAATAGTATTCTTAGTATCATAGGAGGTAAACCTGCCTTCCGTATTAACCTCTCCGAAAATAGTAAAATGAAAGTTCAGCATCTGGATACGGACAATAGGAGTTTCAAAAAAACCTGCCAATCTTTCTTTTATTAAGTTTTCAGCCTCAGGCACTGTCAAGCCCGCAAGTCTCACCATACCAATCTCCGGTAATCCTAATTCTCCGTTCTCCTCAATCATAAATCCGGTCTGTAAACGGCCCAGAACAATGGCTTCATCAAGTCCCTGGCCTATTCTGCCAATATTGCCAAGATTACCTGAACCAAGGATACCAGTCCTCTGGGCTTCTCGGTTACTCCTATACATTGGGGATTGAATATACTGATTCATCTTTCTTATCTCTCCCAGCTGTTCTTCGTATTCCCTGACAAAGTTGAATTCTTTTGGCGTCAATGTTCCTACCCGAAGTGAAATGATATCGTTCGGCTTCAGTTTATAAGGTTTGTACGCCAACGGATATTCGCGAATTACACTGTCAGTCGGATAATTGCCTTTATCCTTCTTTGGTTCCTGAAGATATAGAAGTTTTTTATTCTGTACACAGGATGCCAGCAAGAAGATCAGTAAGATTACCAGGCTAAAACTTAATAAAATTTTTTTATGATTTCCTTTCAACGTATTCAATACCATCTGAATGCCCCAAAATACCTGACAAAGATATAAGTAAACCTTAATTGCACAAAATATAATGATCGTAAGTTTGTTTTGTATGTATCAGTGATGTAGAAAGTGGATGTTCAAGACACTAAGGGGACTTTAGGGTCTGCAAGGAGATAGACCCTACACTAGCGCAGGTTCCCCTAAACTGAGCAAAGTGTTAATAAATTTACTTAAAACCCACCCCCGCTACCACTCGACCTGGCACACCTCCCTGCCTACCGTCAGGCAGGCTCCAAGGGAGGGTAGTATTGATCTCCGGTTTAGAGAATGGTTAATTGATAAAGTAATTCCTTAAAATATCAACTACATTATTAAGTAAATATCTATATATGAAAATGGAATATTCCTCTCTTGGGAGATGTTGCCTCCCCGGACTATCCTGTCGGAAGGAAGGATTGGAATCTGTGTGCGTTTTTGGTTAAAGAAAATTTATAGATCCCGGAATAAATCCGGGATGGACATTCTGATTTCCGATCAATATCACTAACATTGTAATCGTAAAAAGTTTGAATATGAAAATTTTAGTGACCGGAGGTACCGGCTATATCGGATCTCATTACATTATTGAACAGATCCGGAATACGGACTGGGATATTGTATCCATCGATAATTACATCAATTCATCACACAAAACTGTGGGCAGAATCGAAAAGATAACTGGTAAAAAAATAACTAATTATGAAATTGACCTGCGAGATAAAAAATCAACCTTGAATTTTTTTGCGGATATTGGTGATATCCAGGGTATCGTACATTTTGCTGCTTTGAAATCAGTTCCGGAATCTGTTGAAGAACCGCTTATTTATTATGATAATAATATCAATGGATTATTAAATATCCTCAATGCAGTAGAACAATTTCAGATTCCCTATTTTATTTTTTCCTCTTCGGCAAGCGTATATGGCAATGTTACTAAACTACCCGTGGATGAAAACACCCCTTTGGGACAGGCAGAATCACCGTATGCACATACAAAGCAGATTGGAGAAGGTATGATGGAGCATTTTTATCGTAGAAATAAAAATTTATCCGGCATTTCATTGCGGTATTTTAATCCGGTGGGTGCAGACGAAACCGGATTGAATGGGGAAGATCCTATTAACAAACCCACTAACCTGGTACCGGTCATCACCCAGACAGCTTCTGGTATTCTTCCACAATTGACCATTTACGGGAATGATTATGATACGCGTGACGGCACATGCATACGTGATTATATTCATGTTTCTGATATCGCTGAAGCTCATATCAAAGCATTAGATTATCTTTCAAACCAGAAATTGGTTACAAATCATGAAATATATAATCTGGGCACGGGAAATGGCGTCTCCGTACAGGAAGCGGTGAATGCCTTTGAAAAAAACACGAGTGAAAAACTGAATTACATTTTCGGACCGCGCCGGGTCGGGGATCAGGAAGCAATATACAGCGATAATCGACTTGCGGAAAGCAGACTGGGTTGGAAACCTGTCCGTGATATAGACGAGATGATGCGCTCAGCCTGGAAATGGCAGCAACTATTGAACCTGGAAAAAAACATTAATGAATAATCAAGATGCATCGTTTTTTTCACTTAATATCGGCTTTGATATTATTGATTTTACTTTCACCTCTTATATTGGTTATTTCATTTGTGCTTGTTTTCCAGGGACCTGTAATCTTCCAGCAACAACGGATCGGAAAAGATAATAAATCATTCAAAATCTATAAATTCAGGACGATGGTTTCTGAAAGACATATTTTCGATAATTCCAATTTGCACTCCACTAAAAGAATAACCCGTTTCGGAAAAATTCTGAGGAAATTTTCGCTGGATGAATTGCCACAGTTATGGAATATCGTCAAAGGAGAAATGGTGCTGGTTGGCCCACGGCCATTGCCCATAGCTTATTTGTCAAAGATGAATGAAATGATAAAAAAAAGGCATACGGTTTATCCGGGAATTACTGGTTGGGCACAGGTGAATGGCCGGAATATACTTACCTGGAAGGATAAGTTTAATCTTGACCTCTGGTATATAGACAACCGGAATTTTCTGCTTGATTTGAAGATCCTTTATCTGTCGCTTGTACAAATTTTTAAGGTGTCTGAAATCAACCAGGATGAGTATCAGACGATGGAGGAATTCAGGGGATGAGTAAATCCGAAAATTGGAGGACAGGAATTGTCTGAGCCCGTCGAAGACTCGTGCAAAGGCCCTGTCTGAGCCCGCGTGCCTTTGCGTAGCCTATGCGAAGCAAGGTAGAAGACTCGCGCTAAGGCCCTGTCTGAGCCTGTCGAAGACTGGCGGGTGGGCATACAACCTGACTGCATCGAAGACTGGCGGGCGGGCCTTCTTAATATACATTAAATGATAAACACCTATCAGGCTAACGCACATCCCTTCGATATACTCAGGGATTTTTCCTGCCCCGGACCAAACGATCTCGCTCGATCCTTCGACTTTGCTTCACTGTAGCTAGATAAAGTCAAGCAAGGTTCAGGGATTTTTCCATCCCAGTTCCTAAAGCTTGTGTTTAATTATTTATCATGTTCAAGTACTCTACTAAAAATACCGATCACTCATTTTACGGTCTATATTAAACTTTTATTACTATATAAAAAGAAGATCAATACCAGCGGGAAGGTCAAGTCTGAGCCTGTCGAAGACTGGCGGAAGGGCGTACAGTCTGAGTTTATCGAAGACTGGCGGAAGGGCGTACAGTCTGAGTTTATCGAAGACTGGCGGGAGGGCTTGGTCAAAGTTAATCGAAAACTTTAGCGGTGGTCTACTTCATACACATCAAGATAAGCCAGCGCTAGGCCGACACTCAACCCTTCGATGAACTCAGGGATTTTTCCTCCCCCAGGCTAAAGGTTCAATCCTTCGACCTTGCTTCGCCGGAGCTATGCAGAGCCATGAGGGTTCAGGGATTATTCTACACCGGATTAAATCTGATATTAGAGAGGCATTTTTATTTCTTTTCCACATTTTTCTTTGTAAATT